>Ga0209563_100047_pt1 | contig 366620 bp, 343 predicted proteins | sample AraplaCvi_mMF_r2_FD_184271 | JGI IMG/M metagenome (GOLD analysis project Ga0209563, IMG submission 184271) | Arabidopsis root microbial communities from North Carolina, USA - plate scrape CL_Cvi_mMF_r2 (SPAdes) (version 2) | ecosystem: Host-associated > Plants > Roots > Endosphere | place: USA...
ACATGCGCCGATGGGTCACACTCGCAACAGCCTGACCACGCCCGGACTCCGTCCAGCGCACAACGGAATACCCCAAAACCAGCGAAAAACGACCTCAGCGGCGCCCTTGCTGCCGCCAACTTCACCCTAGCGTCGCCGGCACACCTCAAAACTCGACTTACGCAACGGCCCCTGCAAGGGAGGGGCTAGGGGAGGGTTAGCGGGGGCGGGGCTCGATGCCCCGGCGCCGCTTTGAGGTGAGAGCGGGAGCGCGCCTTCGGCTCGCACCCACCCCCGGCCCCTCCCTTGCAGGGAGGGGAGTCTTCTGCGCCCGCCCTATTTAAACCGTCACCCCGGCCTTGTGCCGGGGGCCACCACGCCACAAAGCGCAACGCTTGCGGCTCCGTGGATGCCGGCACAAGGCTGGCATGACGAACTATAAAGGCAGGGCCGGTCACTGCCGTGCCCGTGACAGCGCCGTACACCCTAAATCCTCCCCGCTTGCGGGGAGGGGGACCAAGACGCACAGCGGCTTGGTGGAGGGGGAGGGCGGCAAGCGAGTCCGAGAAGGTGAACCCCCTCCACCACGCGGCTACGCCGCGCGGTCCCCCTCCCCACAAAGTGGGGAGGATTGGGAGGTTAGCTTACGCCGCCAGCTTGCGCAGCACGAACTGCAGGATGCCGCCGTTGAGGAAATATTCCAGCTCGTTGACCGTATCGATCCGGCAGCGCGTCATGAAGGTTTCCTTCGACCCATCGGCCCGCGTCAGCTCGACCTCCACATCCTGGCGCGGGCGCAGGCCGGCGACGTTGCGGATGGTGAAGGTCTCGTCGCCGGTCAGGCCCAGGGTCTGCCGCGTCACGCCGTCCGCGAATTGCAGCGGCAGCACGCCCATGCCGACCAGGTTCGAGCGGTGGATGCGCTCGAAGCTCTCGGTGATCACCGCGCGGACGCCGAGCAGGTTGGTGCCCTTCGCCGCCCAGTCGCGCGACGATCCGGTGCCATATTCCTTGCCGGCGACGATGACCATCGGCACGCCGTCGGCCTTGAACTTCATCGCCACGTCATAGATCGGCATGACCTGCCCGTCGTAGCGCGACATGCCGCCCTCGACGCCGGGGACCATCTCGTTCTTGATGCGGATATTGGCGAAGGTGCCGCGCACCATCACTTCGTCGTTGCCGCGCCGCGCGCCGTAGGAGTTGAAGTCGCTGCGGCTGACCTGATGCTCCTGCAGGAAGCTGCCCGCCGGGCTGTCGGCCTTGATCGATCCGGCCGGCGAGATGTGGTCGGTGGTGATCGAATCGCCCAGGATCGCCAGCGGCCGCGCCTCGATGATGTCGGCGACCGGCGCCGGCGTCATGCCCATCCCCTCGAAGTACGGCGGGTTGTGGATATAGGTCGACCCGGCGCGCCAGGTGTAGGTGTCCGACCCCAGCACGTCGATCGCGCGCCACTTCTCGTCGCCTTCATAGACGGCGCCATAGCGGTGCTTGAACATGCCGGAATCGATGTTCGCCGCCATCAGGTCGGCGACTTCCTTGTTCGACGGCCAGATGTCCTTCAGGAACACGTCGTTGCCGTCGCTGCCCTTGCCGATCGGGGTCTCGACCATGTCCTCGGTCACCGTGCCCTTCAGCGCATAGGCGACGACCAGTGGCGGCGAGGCCAGGAAATTGGCGCGCACGTCGGGCGACACGCGGCCTTCGAAATTGCGGTTGCCCGACAGCACCGAGGCGGCGACCAGGTCGTTCTCGTTGATCGCGGCGGAGATCGGCGCGGCTAGCGGCCCCGAATTGCCGATGCAGGTCGTGCAGCCATAGCCGACCAGGTTGAACCCGATCGCGTCAAGATCGGCCTGCAGCCCCGCCTTGACCAGATAATCGGTCACCACCTGCGATCCGGGGGCCAGGCTGGTCTTGACCCAGGGCTTGGGCTTCAAGCCCTTTTCGTGCGCCTTGCGGGCAACCAGACCGGCGGCGACCAGCACCGACGGGTTGGAGGTGTTGGTGCAGCTGGTGATCGCGGCGATGACGACGTCGCCGTCGCCGATATCGTGGTCCTTGCCCTCTACCGCGGCGCGCGCCGGGCGCTCCTTGTGATAGAGCTTGCTGAGGTCGCCGTTGAACACTTCGTCGACCTTGTTCAGGCTGACGCGGTCCTGCGGGCGCTTCGGCCCGGCCAGGCTGGCGACGACTTCACCCATGTCGAGTTCGAGCGAGTCGGTGAAGATCGGATCGGCGGCGCCGGCGTCGCGCCACATGCCCTGCGCCTTGGCATAGGCCTCGGTCAGCGCGATCGTCTCGTCCGGGCGGCCGGTCAGGCGCATGTAATCGAGCGTCTTGTCGTCGATCGGGAAGAAGCCGCAGGTCGCGCCGTATTCGGGCGCCATGTTGGCGATCGTGGCGCGGTCGGCCAGCGTCATGCTGTCGAGGCCCGGGCCGTAGAATTCGACGAAGCGCCCGACCACGCCCTTCTGACGCAGCATCTGCGTCACGGTCAGCACCAGGTCGGTCGCGGTGATCCCTTCCTTCAGCGCGCCGGTCAGCTTGAAGCCGACCACTTCGGGGATCAGCATCGACACCGGCTGGCCGAGCATCGCCGCCTCGGCCTCGATCCCGCCGACGCCCCAGCCGAGCACGCCCAGGCCGTTTACCATCGTCGTGTGGCTGTCGGTACCGACCAGAGTGTCGGGATAGGCAATCGTCGCGCCGCTCTTGGCGTGCCCGCCGCTTTCCTTCGACGACCACACCGCCTGCGCGACATACTCCAGGTTGACCTGGTGGCAGATGCCGGTGCCCGGCGGCACCACCGAAAAATTGTCGAGCGCCTTCGATCCCCATTTCAGGAATTCGTAGCGTTCGAAATTGCGCGCATATTCCAGGTCGACGTTATCGCCGAACGCCTTGGGCGTGCCGAATTCGTCGACCATCACCGAATGGTCGATGACCAGATGGACGGGCACCTGCGGATTGATCTTGGCCGCGTCGCCGCCCAGCTTCGTGATCGCGTCGCGCATCGCCGCCAGGTCGACCACGCAAGGCACGCCGGTGAAATCCTGCATCAGCACGCGCGCCGGGCGGTACTGGATCTCGCGATCGGGAGCGACCGGGTTCTTCTGCCAATCGACGATCGCCTGGCAATCCTCCGGCGTGACGGTCACGCCGTCCTCGAAGCGCAGCAGGTTCTCGAGCAGCACCTTCATCGAGAAGGGCAGGCGGGAAATATCGCCGAGCTTGGCGCTCGCCTTGGCCAGGGAGAAATAATCGTAGCTCTTGTCGCCCGCTGAGAGCGTGTCGCGAGTATTGAGCGTGTCCTGGCCGATAGCGGTCATTCAAAGGGTCCTTTCCCTGTGTGGCCGGTCGCGGGCGCGGCGGGGAGGCGGGCGCTGTAGCCTGGAAAGGCGAGCGTCCCGCGCGGGCGCGCCCGAACGGGCGAATGCGAGAGTCGCGAGGGCCGATAGCAGGGGGAGGGGGAGGGGGGAAGGGTGGGAGTCGATTAGGCTGGTAGGGTTCAATTCCGTGCATTAGCACGAGCAGACAACACCGACTCAGTGAGAAATATGCTCGATATCACCTACGGCGACACTAAGAATAGTGCGATCGTATCTGCTCTAGTAGAATCGCTCGACGGCGAGGCGATGACAGGCGACCTTTTTGTAGGTTATCCAATCCTTGGCGGTGTCGAAGGAAGAATTGAAGTAGATGCGCTGCTCGTCACGCAAGAGCACGGGGTCGTGGCCTTCGATCTGCAGTCCGGGCATGTGAGCTCTTTCAATGACGCTAATGCGGATGATCTCAAAAAGCGCCAAGATGATGTTTACGTATCTCTAGAGAACAAATTAAAGTCATATGCTAGCCTAAGGCGTGGGCGCAACTTGGCTTTTGAAATAAGAGTCGTTTCCATAGTGCCCGATGTCGAGGGCGCTACAGAGGAAGACGAGCACTACATCGCCACTGCGCAGCAGGTATCGGATGTCGTCGATAAATTTGACGGGATAAGCTCCGATCTTCAAAAGGCGCTTAATGCTGCCTTGCAGCATACAGCTACCATACGGCCAAAAAAACGACGTCAAGACGTTGTTCAGCAAAACTCGCGCGGCGCTGTCATGCGGCATATCGAGGCGGCCATTGCCAACATGGATGCTTGGCAGAAGAAGGCGGCCATCGAATTTCCAGAAGGACCTCAACGCATTCGTGGCCTTGCCGGATCAGGAAAGACTATTGTTCTGGCACAAAAGGCGGCGATTCTCCACGCGAAGTACCCCGATTGGGACATCGCGGTAACGTTTCAGACTAGGTCATTATATCAACAATTTCGAGGGCTTATCGAGCGTTTCTATCGTGAATTGACGCTTGACGATCCTGACTGGAAGAAACTCTCCGTTCTCCATGCTTGGGGAAGTGCTGCAAGTGATGGTCTTTACTATGAAGTAGCGCGATCGATCGGTCACCCCGTGAAGGATTTTTCCTATGCAAAAAGCCGGTACGGATATGATCGGGCATTCGAAGGAATTTGCGAGGAGCTAATATCCGATATCGAAAGCGGTAAAACTCCCAAGAAATTTGACGTGATCCTGATCGATGAGGCTCAGGATTTCCCTCAACCGTTCTTCGAGATTGTTTATCATGCAACCAAGGACCCCAAGCGTATCGTTTGGGCATATGATGAACTGCAGAACCTAAGTGACTACACGATGCCTCCAGCATCGGAACTTTTTGGAAAAAACAAGGACGGTTCGCCTAGGGTCGAGCTAAACAACCTCCCGGAGATGCCTCAGCAGGATATAGTTTTGCCCGTATGTTACAGAAACACGAAATGGGCCATTACAATGGCTCATAGCGTGGGGCTGGGCGTTTATCGCGACAAGGGATTTGTCCAATTTTTCGACGCGCCGGAGCTGTGGGACGACATCGGATATCGCTTTCTAAAAGGAAAGCCAAAAGCGGGCAATCAGGTATCCATTGATCGCAAGCCAAACTCCTCTCCAGCATATTTCTCTGAATATTTAACCGCATCGGATGCGATTATTATATCAAAGTTTGAATCTGTTGATCGACAATACAAATGGATTGCAGAATCGATCAAGAAGAATATCGATGAAGATGAGCTTGATCCAGACGACATTATGGTCGTGTTTTGTTCGCCCATGACGATTAGAGCTGACTCGGCGGCGTTAATGCGAGCGTTGGCGCGAGTGAATATAGCGGCTCATGTCCCTGGGGTTACTTCTAGTCGGGATGAAATATTTAGAGCTGATTCTGTGGCATTGACGGGAATTTACCGGGCCAAAGGTAACGAGGCGCCGCTAGTGTATGTCGTTAATGCGGAATACTGCTTTGAAGGTTTCGAGCTCTCTAAAAGGCGAAACATCCTTTTTACAGCAATGACGCGTTCAAGGGCTTGGGTCCGGGTCTGCGGTGTAGGATCGAAGATGACTAGCCTAGAAGAGGAGGCGGGCAAGGTAGTTGCGAACGATTACCGCTTGAATTTTCAATACCCATCCAAGGCAGAGATCGATAAGATTAAGCGATTGCATCGCGATATGCCGGAGGCCGAGAAGGCTGCCATAGAAAGCGATTTGGAGGGATTGATCCGGCTGATCAAAAGGGTTGAGGATGGGGACATTGATCCTGATCATCTGCCTGATGATGTTGCATCAGCAATTAAGAAGATGCTCCCTAGGCGGTAATGCCTACCCCATCTAATCTGGCAACGCGGCTGAGCCGCTTTGTGATGGCCGCTCTCGAAAGCGGATGCGCCATCGCTGCGAATCCCCATGTGGCGACAAGTTTGGGCGGTCAGTACCATCTAGTGAGCTGGCAATGTCCGGAAAGCCCGGATTTGTCTAACTTGTCGATGGAAGATCCTCGCACATATTTATTTTTTTTGGAAAGATCACATTACTCGCTAGTTTGTGCCGACGGGTCCATCGTACAAATGAGTTTCAAGATTCATCGAGGAGACTTAGTGGGTCATCGATTATGTTACATGCCTTGTCCAGTCGCATTTGATCCGATGGAACTAATTGAAGACGCACTTTATGATGTCGTTCAGCGAAATTTGGTTTCTGGAAAGCTTGATTTGGTCAGATATCGTGGTGCGGTGCGATTCGATTTTGATCAAAACGCTGCTGGCATTGGTCATCCGGCTTCTCATTTAACCTTTAATTTTGATGACGTTAGAATTCCGGTTGGTCGGACTTTAGACGCAAACACCTTTCTTGATTTTGTGGATCGCAATTTCATTGCAGCGAACAGCAACTTGGTGAGAATGGCGCTACCGATTGGAAGTGATCCAACCGTAGACGTTCTCGCGATCGGTGACCGAGAGCGGCCCCATATTGCATGGCATCCGGTGGGGTTACGGTGACGCCTGCAACACCCTAAATGTACCCCCGCTGAGCCGCGGCGGCGACCGCGCCCTTACGGCCGGTCGGCCAACATCCGGCGGCTATAGCGCCACCGCTTGAAACCCTGCACCGATCCGCCCGCGATTTGCATTGCGGACAGGACCGAGGTCACGGCGATCAACCCGATGAACCCACCCAGAAGCAGGTCCTGCAGCAGGGAAGCATTCGATGCGGACGGTCTCGGAATGAACGGCGCGCCCACTATCAACAACGCGGCGGCAGCGATGATTCCCGCCATCCCGATGGCGACGCGCGCGCCCGGTTTCCACATCCGCAGCTCTTCATGCGTTCGCAACAGCGCGAACTGGGTCGGCATGATGCAGGCGATGATCGCGATCTCGTGAAGTGCCACCGCCTTACCTCCGCTGCCATCCTATCGCTCGCATCGCGGCCTCGCCAGCTGGATCGCGTCCGTTTCCGCGGAATTGCGGGGACACTTTACTGAATGCACCAACTCGCGAAGAGGGGCGCTCTGCTTCGCAGCTAAACGCTACGCCGCCGCCCCTGAACCATCATCAACCCGCCAAGCACCGCAGCTCCCACCAACAACGCCGGCACGTCGCCGGCCAGATGGCCGTGCTGCATCGGATCGCCCGCCGCCTGCACTGCCATGATCAGCGCGTGCACCACGCTCGACACCACAGCGAACCAGATCAGCGAGGTATTGGCGGCGGGATTGCGCGCGGCGAGCATCAGGAACACGCCGAGCGTCACGTACACGCCGACGATCATCATGAAATAATGCGATGCCATCGGCGGCCCGGCATGCCACGACCAGCCCGACGGCCAGACGATCGAAAGCGGATAGAGCAGGCACGACACAAGCCCGAACGCGAACAACGCGACTTGCAACAGGCTATATTTGCCGATCATCGGACGATCCTCCCCGTAGGCAGGCTGAACCTGTCAGCGAAGGCGTGCAAGCCCGTTGCCCGGATACCGGAATTACGGTGACGAGTGCCACAACCCCTAAATATGGTTGGCGGCGTCGAAATTCGCGCAAACCGTACATCAACCGAATCTTCGTCTTCCTCGTGCAACTACAGCGACATGCGTGTGCTGCTGTCTCTGTTCGTCGCGTTGCTGCTGGGCGGCCTGTGCTGGTTCGAGTTCGGCCAGCCGCTCTCCGCGAAGGCGCTCATTGCCCGCGCCGAGGACAATTTCGACCGCCGCCCGGCGCGCGCGATCCTCATCCTCGGGAACAGCCGCACCTCGTTCAACGACATGCCGGACATGGTCCGCGCCATGGCGGATTCGGCGCATGACCCGCGAAAATGGGAGATTACGCTCGACGCGCCCAACGGCGCCAGCTTCGAGATCCTGTGGAACGACGGCGCCACGCAGCGCCTGCTGACGCGGCGCTGGGACGACGTCGTGCTCCAGGCCGAGAGCCGCGCCCAATCCTCGGACGACCTCGCCCATAGCTTTCAGACCTATGGCGCCGACCTCATCAATGCTCTCCATCCCGCGAGCGGCCATGCACGGCTGGTGGTCAACTGGGCCTATGAGTCGCGGCTGTGGGACGATGGCGATCCCGACGGCAGCGGGCGCGCGGAGCTGAAGCGCGAGATACGGGACGGTACCACGTCGCTGGCCGAGCGGACGGGCGCACATCTGATCGATGTCGCCACGCTCTGGTCGGCGGTCGAACGCGACCATCCCGAAATCGCGCTGACCCAGGATGGCAACCATCCCAGCCTGGCGGGCAGCTATCTGTTCGCGCTGACGCTTTACGGCGACCTGTCGGGACGCGACGTGGGGGCGGTGACCTATGTGCCATCGGGGCTCGACCCGTCGGTCGCCGTCAAGATCCGTCAGGACGTGCGCGATGTTCAGGCGATGAGCTGACGGCCGATTTCCTCGCGTCTCAATCGGTCGGCGGCCGGTTGGGGTCGAGCACGTAGCGCACGCGATCGATGCATCCGGTCATTCCGCGCGATGCCGGCAAGGTCGCGCCTTGCAGCATCATCGTCGCCTGCTTGCCGAAATCGTCGCTCGGCTGGGATGCGAGAACCTTGACATTGCCCACCGCGCCCCAGGGCGCGACGTCGTAGCGGACGATCGCCCACCCTTCGATCGTCCGCCGCCGGTAGTTCTCCGGAAATTGCAGCGCGAGCGGGCGCGTCCAGTTTCGCGGTTGGGTGCAGGTGGCGCCGGCGGGCCGGAACGCTGCCTCTTCGGGGGGTGTCGGTGGCGCCAGCGTGAGCGCGTTTCGATGATAAGAGTAGCGGCAGCCTGTCCGCGGGCCGCCGGCGAATTTCCAGTCACGCATTGCTTTGACCGACGCCTGTTCCAGCGCCGCGCTACCGTTGCTGCTTACGACATGGACGTTCGCTGCCTTGCCCTGACGATCGATGTCATAGCCGAGGAACGTCCATTCGCGGACGCCCGGCGTTCCGGGCAGGCGGGCAAAATCGGGAAATGCCGAGAACAGCGGCGCGGGCATTGGCGGCTTCATGCAATCGCCCGCCGGCCTGATCCGGTCCCAGCCTTCTTTCGGCAGCATGCCGCCGATCGGCGAGATGGTGTACGAGATCAGGTCGCCGACCGGCGCCTCGGCAAGCGGCACCGCCTTTGGCGAATAGGTGATCTGGCACGATTCCCTGGCGCGACTGGGAAACCGGCTGGCCGCGAGCGCCGGGCCGAGGTCGTCGGCAAACGGTATATAGTCCGAGCCGACGCGCGCGATCGACAACGGCCGGCCGGTGTCGTCGATGGTGAAGCGGAACGTCACCGGCTTGAGGTTGTCCTGAGGCGACCAACCCAGGCTGTTCAGTGGCCGCCGCACCAGGGGCCCGATGGCAATCGGAACACCGCCGCATTGCGCGTCGCCCGGCGACCAGGTCACCAGCGCGCGGTTCGGGTTGGTCGGCGGTATCGGCGGCGACAGGAATTCTTGCGCGGACGCCAGCGCCGCCGTCGAGCACATGCCGATTATCAATGCTGCTCGCAGGATCATGCCATTGCTCCAGGGCGGTTTTTTCTGATCCTGACCGGCTGCGGGCAAAAGGCAATATCTCAATGACACCGAACTGAACCCAAGTGCGGCGCGCCACCTCCTAGCTTTCCTCCGGCCCGCAATCTTTGTCGATTTCGCGGCTGATGCCGGCGCCCGTATCACTTCACCGGATCGAGCGTCACCAGCACCACATCGTTGCTGCGCATCGCGATCCGCGTCGCCAGCCGGCCATTGGCGCCCACATGGACTACGCTGTCCTTTTCCGGAAGGTCGCGGGTCAGCGCGCGCAGCTTGGTGAGCTGCGCCGGGCTGAGCGAGTCCGGCATCCCCATGTCGATATAGGCGGACATCGGATCGTTGGCGCGATAGCCGGTACGGTTGATGCGCAGGCGATAGCGGCCGGGCTTGAAGTGGCGCAGGTCGACCAGGATCGGCGCGCTCGGCGTGGCCGGAAGCAGGCGCGTGTAGAACGGCTTGTTGCTGAGCTTCTGCTCGGGCTGGTGCCAGTCCCACAGGAGCATGCTGACGCGCCGGGCATCGACCGCCGCCATGGCATTGGCGTCGGCGACCGCCACCGCGCGCCCACGCAATGCGTGGAGATATTGATACGCGAACCAGGCGGGTTTGCGGATGCCTTCGCGGTTCATCAGCCCGAACCCGCCGTGGAACGGCGTGGGCGGCGGGCCCGGTTCCTCGAACAGGTCGCTATAGGTCCAATAGCTCATGCCCTGGGCCAGGCCCTGTGTCGCCTTCAGCTTGGTCAGGATGTAGGGCGCGCTGATATAGCTGTCATGGACGAAGTCGCGCGGCGTGTAGCTCGTGCTCCATTCGCTGAAGAACAGCGGCAGGCCGGGGAAGCGCGACGCCTGGATCTGCGCACGCACCCGGCGGACGTCGCCGACGATCGCGTCGGGGGAGGGCGACAATTTGGTGTCGGCCTTGCCTTGCTCGTCGAGGAAGCCGCCGTCGACGCCATAGGTATGCGTCGTGACGAAATCGACCGGCGTGCCGTTCCCGGCGGCATGATCAAGGAATTCGGGCACCCAGGCGGCGCCCGCGGTCGACGGGCCGCCGACTCGCAACCCAGGGTCGATCGCCTTGATGGTGCGCGCGGTCAGGTCATAGAGCGCGAAATAGGCCGGCTTGTCGGCGCCTTCCCAGAAACCGTCGAGATTGGGCTCGTTCCACACCTCGAAATACCAGCGGCGCACTTCCTGGGCGCCGTAACGATCGCGCAGGTGATGGACGAAGGCGTTGATCAGGTCGCGCCATGCCTCCGGCTTGGGATGCGAGGTATTGCCCTTCCAATAAAAGATCGTCTGGTCCGACGTGCGCATCGCATTGGGCGTGAAACCGAGCTCGACGAACGGGCGGATATGCTTGGCGAGCAAGGCGTCATAGAGCCGGTCGATCCCCGACCAGTCATAACTGATCTTGCCGTTCGTCTCGCGCACCGTGCCCAGCACGTCGTGGAAGATCGCGTGGAAGCGGATGTAGCGAAAGCCGAGCTCGCGCGTCGCGGTCGCGAGTTGCGCCTGGCCGTCGTCGCGGATCAAGGTGCCGGGATAATCCGACCCGACCGAGAGATCGAAGAAGCGATCGACCGGCGCGCCGGCGCGTGACAGGTCGACCTCCACCCGGCGGGGGCGGTCCGGGCCGGCCCAGCCTGGCGACGTCGCGAACAGCATCGGCAGGATCGCCACCATGCCCAACACGCGCCTGACGATACGCATGATCCGCTCCCTGATTCTACCTGTTTATCCAACTATGGTAGCGCAACCATTTCTGGTTGCAATGACACGCGATCTTGCAGCTTCCACGCGCCGCCTTATCCTTGGCGGCCGACAGCGAGGAGCCGCGGGTGGACGAGACGATCGGGTTGAGCGCGCGTATCCTGGCCTGGCTCCGCGCCAGCGGCGGCCATGTCCTGGTGGAGGCGCTGGTCAATTTCATCCTGCCGTTCGTGATCTATTCCTATGCGGAAGGTTCGCTCGGCGACGTGCGGGCGTTGCTCCTGTCGTCGGCGCCGCCGATCGCCTGGAGCCTGATCGAGTTCGCGCGCCATCGCCGGGTCGATGCGCTGTCGGTGCTGGTGGTGGCCGGCATCGTGCTGTCGCTGCTGGCGATGATCGGCGGCGGCGGACCCAAATTCCTGCAGCTGCGTGAGAACCTCGTCACCGGGATCATCGCCCTGGTCTTTCTCGGGTCGGCGGCAATCGGCAAGCCGCTTGTCTACCAGCTCGCGCGGGCGAGCATGATGCGCAAATCGGCCGACGAGGCGCAGGAATTCGCGGCGCTCCAGGTCCATGCCGCCTTTCGCCGCACGATGACGGTGATGACCCTGGTCTGGGGCCTTGGCCTGCTCGCCAATGTCGCGGTATCGGTGGCCTTGGTCTTCGCGCTGACCATCCGCGAATATCTGATCGTCGGCCCGATCGTCGGCTACGCCACGATGGGCGCTCTGACCCTGTGGACCTTCCTCTACGCCCAGCGCGCGAGACGCCGCGGGGAAGAGCGCCGGGCGGCGATGGCGCGGGGCGCCGGCGAAATGGCGGAGGGTAAGCCGTGAAGCCGGCGGTCCGGAGGCATTGCCCGGCTAAAGATGCGCCGCGCTATAGGGCATTTCGCACGACCCGTCGGTCGCCAGAGATCGCCACGGAAATCCACTCACCGACAGCGGACGCCCTCTCCGCCATCGGCGCAGATGAAGTAGGTGCTCTTGCTCCTCCTGCGCAGGTGAAGCCGAACGTCGCCTCTGCCATATCCGTACGAGTGCGCGAAATAGCGCACCGACAGGACGGAAGACGGCACATGCCCGCGCAATACTCGGGTTACATGCAGGCGTGCGGTGATCCAGCCGTGACCCAACAGATCCTCCGGATCGTAAACCAGCTGGTAATTGAGATTCTCGATCCGGCCGATCACGATCACGTCGCGGGCGCCGTACGCTTCGCCCAGGGGACTACCCGTCGACGGATGCGGCACCGCGATCAGCAGCATCAGGAGCGAAGCAAGCAACAGCCTCATTTCGTCACTTTACGACACTGCCTGATCAACAGCCAGCGAGCTATGAGCGGGCCGGCGGGATTCGCATTTGACTGAACCCCGGGAGAAACGGGTGCCAGCATGGGCATCGGCGGCGATAGCGGTGTCGGTTGCTTTGGCTTCGCCCGCACTTGGGCAGACACAACCGGCCGCTGCTACCGAGCCGCCGGTCGCGTTGGCCCCGCCGCAGCAACCGCCGCCCTGTCGCCCCGTCGCCGACACGCCCTCCGTCCGCATCGATCCCGACGCCGCCGCGCGGCTCGCCGAGATCGGGCTCGATCGCGCGGCGATCTTCGCGCGGATGCATGAGACGTCGATCCCGGAGACCTCGGGCTGCTGGGCGACGCCGACCGGCAATTTCGATAGCCAGCTGATCTCGGTCGGCATGGCGCAGTGGAATTTCGGAACGGGCAGCCTGCAGCCGGTGCTCGCCGCGTGGCGCAAGCAGTTCCGGCATCGCCGCGACTTCAAGCGCACGCGCAAGGCGCTGGCGCCGACTTACGGCAAATTGCTGTTCTCGAAGGATTGCCGTGCGGTGCCGGTGGCGCAGAAATGCCGCGACGCGATCCTGGCGGCGGAGGATGCCAAGGGCACGCTGTCGCCCGCGCTCGCCGCCGAGCTGACCGCCTTGTTCGAGAATGACGCGATGCTCCAGGTGCAAGCCGACGCCTATATCGCCTTACTCGATCAGGTGCGGCTCGACGTGCTGCGGATCTTCGCCGGCGAGCCGATCACGATGCGCAAGGTGCGCTGGGCGATCGATACGCGCGTGCAGCAGGGCGGCTTTCCCGCCGACGAGGATATCGCGCGGCTCCGCGCCAAGCTGGCGGCGATGCCCCAGGCCGAGCGCTGGCCGCGGCTGCGCGCGATAATCGACTGGTACGGCGCGCTGGCACGGACGATCGACGCGGACGGCATCGGAAAGGATTGGCCGTGGAACGTCGCGGCGTGGACCTGCCTGATCGATGCCGGTCGGATCGATCCCGAGCAATATGAGCTGATGAGCCTGACCTTCCTGCGCAGCCGCACCGCCGTCGGGAATAGCGGGCGGTGGCAGGCGCTGGCGTTCGAGCGGCGGGCGAAGATCGTGCTGGGAGTGGGAAGCGTCAGCGGGGTTCGGGATGGTGGTTGTGGAGTGGGGGAGTGATTTTTCGCACGAAGACGCGAAGGCGCTAAGAAGAGAAGTGCATTCGCGCGGAGGCGGTTTACCCCGTCCTCATCCCGGCCAATTCCCGTCACCCCCGCGAAAGCGGGGGCCCATCTCGTGAACGCGCCTGAAATCGCACCGGCGCCGCATGGCACGGGCTTGGGCGCTGGGTCCCCGCTTCTGCGGGTATGACGATGCTGGGGCGCCGCGAGAGGTGCCTCACTCCATCGTCATCCCGGCCTTGTGCCGGGATCCAACGTGCCGCACGCGCATGCGATGAGCCTCAAGCTTCTCGCTGGCCTCCCGTTGGACCCCGGAACACGTCCGGGGTGACGGTCGGATAGCATCCCCATCCGTTTCTCCACACTCACCGCTTCGGCCGATACAGCACGCTCGCCGCCCCGCGCGCCTCGACCGCCAGGAACAGTCCGGCTCCGGTCACCATGATCCGCCCATGATGGACTTGGTCGATCCTGGCGCTCAGCTGGAAATCGCCTTGGCGGCGTTCGGCCAGCGCGCCGCGCGCGGCGCTCAGGACATGGTCGTAATCCTTGGCGAAATTCTCGGTCAGCGCGGCCTGGATCGAGCCGATCGTCTCGGGATCGGTGAATAGCGCGACCAGCAGGTCGACCGCCTTGCTGTCGCTGCGCGTCTTGATCTGCAGGGCGTCAACCCGGATCACTTCGGAATCGGGTTCGTTGAACGGCAGACCGGTCAGCCAGACTTCGCCATGCCGTTCGCCCAGATAGCCGCTTTTCAGTTTCGCGCGAACCGGCACGCCGACCGCGAGCCGACCATTGTCGGTCGAATAGATCGTGACGTCGCCGAACGTGACGTCAACCGCGCCGAGCTTGGGCAAGGTGATGCCGCGCGCGGCGCGCTTGGCCAGCGCGCGTTCGACCACCGGTTCCAGTTCGCCATAATCGGCCAGGACCGGGATGTTGAACCTAAGGCCGCGCTGCCCGATCCGCGGCGAGGCCGGGGGCAGCGGCGTGGGCGGCGGCGCGTCGGGCTTGATGCCGACAAAGGTCTCGGCATTGGCTTCTGCCGCGACGGTCAGCAACAGGTTGCGGCGCTGCACGCTATAGCCCTGCACGCCCAGACGCTGCGGCGTGACGCGCATCCATACCGGCGGCTTGTCGTGGTTGAGCTCGATCGTGCTGAAGGCGCCACGCCACGCCGCCGCCACCTGGTCGCGCACATGCACTTTCGCCAGCTGCTGCGGCAGGCTGCGTTCGAGGCCGGCGATCACGCCCGCCAGCTTCGCATCCGCCTTGCTGACGAATGTTATGCGCTTGCCCAGGATCGTAACGCCCGGCGGGTTGGTCCAGTCATAGGCGATGCGCACCGTCGCGGTCGGTTGCCAGGCGCGGGTCATCCCCAGTTTCGCCACGGCGCGGACGCTGGCGGCGCCGGTCGCGGTTTCGCGCTTGATAATCCCGCCGACGTCGCGCGCGCTGACCGTGGCACGAACCGGCATGGTGATGGCGATGGCGTTGCCGCTGCCGCCCAGCGCGATCTGGCCGCGCGTCACCTGGCCGACGATGCGGCACGACAGATCGGGCGTGACCTTCAATTTCTTGATGCCGATGCGGCAGCTGCCGTCCTTGCGCTTGATCGCGCAGGCGGTCAGGCGCTGCGCCGGCACGCATTTCTCCTCGCGCTGGTCGATCGACCACAGGGTCTGCGGCGTGGCGCGGTTGAGTTCGCTTTCCAGATCGGCGAGCCGCACGTCGACCGGCACCACCAGGGTCGAGGCGAGCTTCGGCATGACCGCCGCGGTATCGACCCGCGGCGGTCGCGGGTCGTTGTGGTCGCGGCCGCATGCCGTCAGCGCGATCATCAGCAACAGCAACCACTTGCCGCGCATTGCTCGTCCTCCCTGTCGGCTGCCCTAATCTCCCCTCCCGCTAGCGGGAGAGGCTGGGGGAGGCCGTGTTTGCCTCCCGGTCCGCCTCCGAACTTGTGATCGACATGCCCTCCCCTAACCCCTCCCGCAAGCGGGAGGGGAATAGTTCGGCCTTCGCCGCGAGCAAAATCGCTGCGTACGATGCTTGCGGAACAATCGTGCCGCGCCGATACTTGTCGCGATCGGACAACAGGGAGAAACGGGATGCGCGGACTGGCGGCGATGATGGCGCTCGCACCGATGGTGCTGGCGGGATGCGCGACCGACGCGACGAGCACCGAAGCGCCGTCCGTGGCGGCGGGCCGGATCGCGACCGCGACGCTGATGACCGCGGCGGGCAAGCAAGTCGGCAAGGTGACCATCCGCGAAGTCGATGGCGGCCTCAGCGTCTCGGTCGACGCACAGGACCTGCCGCCCGGGATGCACGGCGCGCATCTGCATACGGTCGGCAAATGCGAAGCGCCCGATTTCGCCAGCGCCGGCGGCCATTGGAACCCGACCGGCATGAAGCACGGGTCGATGAATCCCCAGGGGCCGCACGAAGGCGACATGCCCAATTTGATGATCGGCGCCGACGGCCGCGGCACACTGACCGCGCGGCTGGCGGGCGGAAGCTTCGACGCGCTGATGGATGCCGACGGTTCGGCGATGGTCATCCATGCGGCCGCCGACGACCTCAAGACCGATCCGTCGGGCAACAGCGGGGCGCGGTTGGCGTGCGGCGTGCTGGCGAAGGGGTAAACTGACCGGCTGATACTAAACCGTCACGCCGCGGTACAACCGTCATCCCCGCGTAAGCGGGGACCCATCTCCTGCACCTGCGTCTAAAATTATGACCGTTGTAGAATGGGATAGTCCACGATCTGGGTCCCCGCTTGCGCGGGGATGACGGCAGTATCTATTGCCGGGATGACGGTGATGCTCAATCCAGCGCCCAACGCGCGACCGGCTCGTAGCGCGCGCCTTCGCCGGTCAGGTGGCTCTCGTAGAGAATCAGGTGGCTGAAGGCGAACGGCTCGCTCGAAAACGCGGCGTGATCGGCCAGCCAGCGATCGATCGCCGGGCTCATGCCGGCACCACGCGGCAAGCGCGCGAGCGTGATATGCGGCAGGTAAGCGCGTCCCTCGGGCGCCAGGCCCAGGCGGACCAGCGCCTGGTCGACCTTCTTGTGCAATCGCGCCAGATCGTCCTGCGGCGTAACGCCTGCCCATAAGGCATCGACGCGGCCCTTCTTGTCGAACGCGCCGACGCCGTGGATCGCCACGCGCGGCGACGCCGCATGGACTTGGCCCAGCGCCAGCCCGACGTCCTCGGCCGTCGGGCGGTCGACCTCTCCGATGTAGCGGATGGTCAGGTGAAGCTGCTCGTCATCCTGCCAGCGGGCATGCGGGACGCTGCCCATCGGCTCGCTCAGGCGGCGGCGAATGTCGGGCGGCGGACGGAGCGCGACGAACAGGCGATGCATGGTCAAGCTGCTTAGAATTGTTTCAGCAAAGCTGAAACAGTCGCGGTGCCGCCCTCCGCAGCCATTCCAACGATGCCGCGCATCGCCGGAACCTTGGGCTTCTCCGCCCGCTCCCCCACCCGACCTCCCAATCAGTTTATTCCATGGGAGGTCGGGTGGGGGAGCGGGCCGGTGCCGTCTCAGCAAAGCTGAAAAAGACTCTTACCCCATTCCTCGATTGTTTCCGAATGTTGCTGGGTGTCGTGTTTCGCTTGAATAGCGCACCAGGACCAACGATATTGGCCGCATCCGGCCGTTGTGGCCGGGCAAAGGAGTTTTCGATGGCCAATTGGTCTGACCCTCGTCCCGGCTTGGCGCCCTTCGGCGCAGCCACAGACGCACGCGGTGCTGCGTATGACGCGGGGCTGCGGTCGTTCATGCTATCCGTCTACAATTACATGGCCTCGGCCGTGCTGCTCTCCGGTATCGTCGCGATGGCCTTCGCGATGAGCGGAATGGCGGCGCAGGTGTTCATTGGCGGCGGCATCCTCAAATGGGTGATCACGCTGGCGCCTTTGGGCTTCATCCTGTTCATGAATTTCAAGCAGATGAGCAACAGCGCGCTGCAGGCCACTTTCTGGGGCTTCGCGGTGGTGATGGGCCTCAGCCTGTCGACGATCTTCCTGATCTATTCGCCCCTGGCGATCGGTCAGGCGTTCTTCGCCAGCGCCGCCGGCTTCGCGGCGCTCAGCCTGTGGGGCTACACCACAAAGCGTGACCTGACCGCGATGGGCTCTTTCCTGATCGTAGGCCTGGTCGGCCTGATCGTTGCTAGCCTGGTCAACCTGTTCCTGCAGTCGGGGCCGCTCGGCCTGGTGATCAGCGCAGTCGGCGTGCTGATCTTCGCCGGCCTGACCGCTTGGGATACCCAGCGGACCAAGGCGATGTATAGCTACGTTGCCGGAACTCAGGAGGAAGGCCGCGCCAAGATCATGGCGGCGACCAGCCTGTATCTCGACTTCGTGAACATGTTCCTGTTCATCCTCCGTCTGTTCGGCTCGAGCCGCAACTAACCGGACGCGACAGCGACACGGAAAATGGGCCCGGCGGAGCGATCCGCCGGGCCTTTTCTTTGGAACACGACCCGAGGCGACACGTTTTGCCTGCGTAACATCGGGTTCCATGCGGGGCCGAGTAGGAGGAGGGTGACGTGACCGACATTCCAGCGACCGATCGCAATCGGCAGGGCGACAGCGCCGAGCATGTCGCCCAGGACCCCCGCCAGGACGCCGGCCAGGACAAATCGATCGAGAAGCGGCTGCAGAAGAACCCCGAAAACGAGGACGCCCAGCTCGACCGCGGCCTCGACGAATCGATGGACGCCTCGGACCCGCCCTCGGTGACGCAACCCGGCGACAAGGGCGAGCCGCCCAAATCCTCGGGCTTCGACCAAGCGGCGGAGGCGGAGCGCCAGCAGGACAGCTGAAGCGCTGCCCCATTGTGGGCAGGGAATACCGGCGACGTAACAAAGCGTTGCTCAAAACCCTCACTTGCCGACAGATATGCACGCCGGCCTCGCTTCGTCGCAAACTTTGTTGCGCCGCAACACGCTCTGTGATTCCATGCTTAACGCAGGGCGACGACGCGTTAAGCATGGCGTTAACCATCTGAGCGCATCATGCCCTTCCATTGGTAAGCGGGTGGGGTGTTCGAGATGAGTGCCAGCAAGAGACCGGCCGACGGCGCGATGACATTGGCCGAGATTAAGGAATTCGCGGGCTTTTCCGCAGCGACGCAGCGTTACGTTCGCCGCAGCTTGGATGTCGGGCTGGAACGTGAGGATGCGCTGTCGCGTTGGTCGCGCGATACTGTCGAGGCGGCGTCGATCCGCGCCCAGGCGCGGGTCTATGACCGGCTCGACGATATCCGCACGATCGTACCCGACGATAGCGGGCTCGATTCGGTCGAGATTTTCATGGCGCCGCTGATCACCGTCACCGCGTTCGACCTGGGGCAAGGGCGGCTGACCACCTTCTCGGCCTATCGCTTCCTCTACGAGCGGTTGATCGGCGCCGAGGTCCGGCCCTGGCTGCCCGGCGCGTTCTGCGCGGCGGCGGCGTTGCCGCACCTTCATCCCGATCTGCGGCGCAAGCTGCTGCAGTCGATCAGCGAGGCCGCGGCCACCGCATCGGGCTGGTCGAACCGCCAGCCGAGCTTCTTCCCGGCCTGGGTCGAAAAGGTCGATACCTCGGCAGCCCTGCCGAACTGAACTTCCTCAGGCGGGCCTGACGCGCTTCAGCGACAGGCCCGCCACCCGCCGCGCGGCTGCTCGTCGAGATGCAGATGATCGTGATGCGCGGCGTTATAGTCGGGCGACAAGGTCGTCGAAAACAGCCCGCACGCGCCGTCGCGAACCTCGCGCAGGAATGCCGCTTTCTGGTCCTCACCCCGCCAGTCGCGCGCGACCGTGATGCGCCGCCCATCCGCCAACACGAACCCGGCAATGTCGATCGCGCGCGCATAGGAATGCTGGCTCAGATGCGTGCTGCCCGCTATCGGGCGGCAATTGTACGTTCCGAAATGCTCCAACGTCGCGACCCGGCTGCCGAAATGGCGCAGGGCGGCGGGCTGAACGACATTCCACTCCCACATCGATAGCGCTGCCGCGACCGAGCAGGCCATGCCCGGTTTGGCCGGATCGAACCCGATCGCCCGCGCGCCGCCGGGATCGAGGCGCACGGCGTCGGCATAGCCGCATTGTCCTTTGTCGATCGGCTCGAGTTCGGCGAAGTGCACGCCGGCGCGCTCGAGCAACACCCGGCATTGCGGATAATCGCCGTCCAGCGCGGCGAGCTTGCTCCCGGTGAACCATCCGATCGGCTGGCCTAGATCGAGCGGCGTCCAGGGCAGGTCCTGCGGCCGGTTGCGGAAATGGAGCACGGCAAGCGCCAGCACGAACGCAGCGGCGAAAACGGCGAGCGTGATCCAGCCGCGCCGCTGGGCACGGCGCGTCCGGCGCGCACGGCGCCTGCGGCGGCGTGTCATCCCCGCATTGCCGAATGCAGGATTTCGCTCGTGACCGGGTAGTCGAGATCGTCGGGGATGCAGAGATGCGGTATGCCCTCGCGGTCTTCGCTCCACGGCGTGATCGTACGCGGCGGAAAGGCGTGCGCGGCCGCGACCGCTTCGCCGAAGCTGCCATATTGCGCCAGCCGCTCGAGGTTGCGGCGCGTCGGGAAAATCACCGTCGCGCGGCCAGCATCGCATTCGGCCAGCACCTCGGCCGCGCTCGCCCAGAACAGGCGCACGTTCTCGGTCGCATCGACTGTCGCCGCCGCGGCGTCTTCAGGCGCGCGCGCGAGATAGAAGCGCGTGTCGAAGATCCGCATATGGGCATGGGCGGGCAGCCAGCGGGCGAACCAGGTCAGGGCATCGAGATCGATCGACAGGCCATGCCGATCGAGCAGCAATCCGAACGCTTCGCCGGCATGGAGCCCTTCGCGCAGCGCCGTCAGCGTGGCGGCATCGGGCGCCGGGCTGAGCCCGACCGGAACGCCCGCTTCCTCGATCGTTTCGCGGATCGCGGCGATGCGCGACGGCGCGTCCTCGGCGTCGCGACCGAGTTCGGCCGCCAGCGCCTGGTCGCCCGGATCGACTCGCCCGCCGGGAAAGACCAGCGCACCGCCGGCGAACACCATCGCCTTGGCGCGCTCCACCATCAGGATCTCCGGCGGCATGCCGCCGCGATCGCGCATCAGAACCAGGGTCGCGGCGGGGATGGGTGATTGACTTTCGGGCATTGCCGTCAACTTAGGCTGTAGCCAGCCAGCCGCAACCTTTTGCCGATCCTTCTTCCCGAAGACCGCTGGTGGATAGCCTCCAGCCGATATCGAATCCCTAGAATAGTCCAGGCACTTCGCGCTGCGGTGTCGAGGGCCGATCGGGCGTCAGCAATTGGCGCGATTGCTGGCTTACCGGAAGCTGGGCCTTGCTCACCTGTGGTGACACACCGGGCGCGCTGGCGCTGGCGGTCACCGGCGTACAGCTCTTGCCCTCGAGATAGTCGAGCGCGCGGCGCGTCGATTGCTCGTTCGGGTCGCCCAGCTGATAGGAAATGTCGTCGCCCGCCTGGCAGCTCGCCTCCATGAAGCTGGCGAGCCCATCATAATAAGCGCCGTTATGCGCCGCGTTCTGGATCGCGAAGGCGATAACGCGGAAGCGGTCGTCGCACGCGGTCTTGTCGATCGCGATCTGGCCGACCGGCTTGCCATAAGTGTTGGAGCCGATCAGCGCGGCGTTGGCGTGGAGATAGGGAACCATGCCGTTGATCACGAGCTCGCTCGCCGACGCGGTGCCGCCGCCGCCGATGAACGCGATCTTGGTGGGCGCGATCGACTGCGACATCGGCGTGAAGGTGTGGTTGCTGTTCTGCGCCGACTTTTCGGGGCGGAAAGTCATATATTCCCACACGTCGGTCGGCGCGCGATTGGCACCCATCAGATCGCCCATCAAATCGGCGACCGAGATCAACCCGCCGCCATTGTAGCGCAAATCGATGATGATGTTGGTGATGCCGTTGGTCCGGAACCGCAGGAAGGCGTCCTTCAACGGCTGCTCGGCCGGATTGATGAAGGTCCTGAGGTTGATATAGCCGAATTGCTGCCCGCCGTCGGAGATGATCTTGGAGCCATAGCGGCTCGACACCGGGTCGAGCGCAAATTCGGTCTTCGTTATCGTGACGGTGCTGGTCGCGCCGGTCAACGATACGACACGCAGCACGCGCGACGTGCCGACGGTGTCCGGGCCCAGCGCATCGGTCAGTCCGGCGGATCCGGATGTCGTCATGATGTCACTGACGCTGCGCAGGTTCGAACTGCTGGTGCCGATCGCCGTGATCTCGGTGCCGCGGTCGATCCCGGCCGCCAGCGCAGGCCCGCCTTCGAACGCCTCGGTCACGAACAGGCGGTTGGTACTGGTCAGCCCCAGGCGGATGCCGAAGCCCGCGCTCGATCCCGAATTGTAATAGGCGTCCTCTTGGGCGATCGACGTCAAATAAGTGAAATAACGATCCTTGTGCTGCGCGCGTGCGGTAGCGGTCAGCGCGTCGATATAGTCCTCTACCGACGTATAGGGCGTCGGATCCAGGCTCGCCGGCAGTGTATCGGGGAACAGATACCATTCCTTGAGCTGCGCGAAGGCCCAATCCTGGCGCTCGCGCAACGTGCAGCCTGCGGCGGTTGGCGTCGGAGTCGCGGTAGGAGTGGGGGTCGGAGTCGGTGTCGGGGTGCCGCCCGTGCCGCTGGCGGGCCCGCCACCGCCGCCGCCGCCGCAACTCGAAACCATCGCGAGCGCGGCGATCGCGCTCAAGCCCCTGCCGAAACGACTATTTCTCATACGACCCCTCTCAACTCGGCGCCCCCTGCGAGCTCCGGCGCCATCCTGCGCCGGTCGTCGGCGGTTGCCAAGGGCCTGACCCTGCGTCATTTCGTCCGATATGACGCGAAAGATCATCCATATCGACATGGATGCCTTTTTCGCCTCGGTCGAACAGCGCGACGACCCGGCGTTGCGCGGGCGGCCGGTGGCGGTGGGATCGGCGACCGGCCGAGGCGTCGTCGCGGCGGCGAGCTATGAGGCGCGCACGTTCGGCGTGCGGTCGGCGATGCCCTCGGTCGTCGCCTTGCGCCGGTGCCCCGATTTGATCTTCGTGCCGCACCGGTTCGACGTCTATCGCAGCGTCTCGCGCCAGATCCGCGATATCTTCGAGCAGTACACCCCGTTGGTCGAGCCGCTGTCGCTCGACGAAGCCTATCTCGACGTCACCGCCAATCTGCGCGAATTACCCTCGGCGACCGCTACCGCGCGGGAGATTCGCGCGCGGATCTTCGACGTGACCGCGCTGACCGCCTCGGCGGGGATTTCGTACAACAAGTTCCTCGCCAAACTCGCGTCGGATCACAACAAGCCCAATGGCCAGTTCGTCATCCCGCCCGGGACCGGCGCGGAATTCGTCGCCGGGCTGGAGGTCGGGCGGTTCCACGGCATCGGGCCGCGCACCGCGGAGAAGCTCAACCGCTTGGGGATCGTCACCGGCGCTGATCTGCGCCAGCGCGATCCGGCATTCCTCCAGGCGCATTTCGGCAAATCGGGGCTGTGGTATCACAAGATCGCGCACGGCGAGGACGATCGCGCGGTCACACCCGACCGGCCGCGCAAATCGTCGGGATCGGAAACCACGTTCGAACAGGATCTGACCACACCGGACCAGGTGCTGGAGCAGGTCCGGCGGATGGCCGATCAGGTTTGGACCTGGTGCGAGCGCACCAAGACGACGGGCAAGACCGTGGTGGTGAAGGTCCGCTACGCCGATTTCCGTATCGTCACGCGGAGCAAGACGTTGGGCGGCGCTATTGCCAGCCATGCCGACCTGATCGCGGTGGCCGAGCGGCTGGTGGCGACATTGTTTCCGTTGCGCGCGGGCATCCGGCTGGTCGGCGTGACGCTGGCGACATTGGAGGAAGCGGGGGCAGGGGAGCCGGAGTTGGATCTGCTTTCCGACGCGCGAGGTTAAATCCTTCCCCGGCGAAGGAGCGCTGGGGAGGTGGCAGTGCTGAAGCAGGCGCTACTCTAACGAACGAACAGCCGGAACTCGGCGCCGCCTTCCGGGCCCTCGCCGACCTCGATCGTCCAACCGTGCGCGATGACGATCTGGCGGACAAGATTGAGCCCGACCCCCGTTCCTTTCGCCCTTGTCGTGAAGAACGGCAGGAAGATGTCGCTGCGCATCGCCTCGGGAACGCCCGGGCCGCGGTCGGCGACGAGAATGCGCGTCCCCGCCGCGTCGCTGAGCAACCGCAAGTCAACCAGCAGATGCTCGTCGCGCTCGCGCGTCGCCTGGGCGGCATTGCGCAACAGGTTGATCAAAGCCTGGGCCAGCAGATCGGGATCGGCGTCGAGTTCGAGATCGGATGCCATCTCGGTCTCGAGCGCGATGTCGGGCCATTCGGCAGCGAACAGGCGTTCGAGGTCGCGGACGAACGCGGCGGCCTTGAACCGCTGGCGGCGCGGGTCGGGAACGTGCGCCACCGCACGGTAGGAGCGGATGAAATATTCCAGCCCCTCGGCGCGTCGGGCGAGTGTCCCCGCCGCGGTGCGGGCGAGATCGAGATCGGGCTCGGGTTCGGCGAGCACTTCCGCGGTGCTCGAGGCCAGCGAGGTCACCGGCGTCAGCGAATTGAGGATTTCGTGAGTCAGCACGCGGACCAGGTCGGTCTGCGCCGCCATTTCGATTGCATCGAGCGTCCCCTGCACCGGCTCGACCGTGATCGCGCGCGTCATCAGCCCCAGCCGCTCCAGCGACGCATTGCGGACGATCGCGCGCTGCGGACCGGTCGCCGATCGCAGGAGCAGCAATTCGGCGGCGGGAGCGGCGCCATCGGCCAGGCGCGCCGCGAAGGTTTCGCCATAAATGATGAAATCTTCGGGCCGGGTGCCCTGATGCGTGGCGAACAGGCGTCGCGCCGCCTTGTTGACCAAGGTCACGCCATGATCGGCGTCGACCGTCAGCAACGCCACCGGAACATCGTCGGTCAGCGCTTCGAGGAACCGCAATTCCTCGACCGTGCGGTCGCGTTGCGCCTGTAGCCCGCGCATCGCCGCGTCTAGCGCGCCGCCCAGCGTATCGAACCCGGCGCCGCCGCGGCCGTCGAACCGGGTCGAGAAATCGCCATAGCGCAAGGCCTCGACGAAGCGCGCGACGGTGCGATTGGTGCGGTCGATATGGTGAAGCAGGCCACCGACCATGCCGAGCACCAGCAGTCCGGCGACGATCCTGACCGCGGCAAGTCCCGGGGTAGCGATCGCCACCGTCAGCGCGATCAATGCGAGCAGGCAAGCAACTAGCCAGCCAACCAGGATCAGCGCGAAGCGGCGATCAAAGCCCATGCTTCTCCATTCGGCGATAGAGCGCGGCGCGCGACAGGCCGAGCTCATGCGCGGCAGACGAGATGTTGTAGCCGTGCTTTTTCAACGCTTCCTCGACCAACCGCCGCTCGACCCGATCGAGATTGAGGTCCGACACCGCCGGCTCGGCGGTGACTCGTGGCGTCGCCGCCGGGGCGAGGGCGAAGGCATCGGTCTCGAGCGGGCCATCGCCCGCCAGGATCACCGCGCGCTCCACGGCATGACGCAGCGCCCGGACGTTGCCGGGCCAGTCATGCGCGACCAGTGCTCCCAATGCCTGTGGCGACAGTTCGGGGCGCGGCCGTTTGTAGCGCTCGGCATAGAGAGTGAGATAATGGTCGATCAGCGCCGGCACGTCCTCGCGGCGATCGCGCAATGGGGGAAGGTCGATCTCCACCGTGTTGAGCCGGAACAGCAAGTCCTGGCGGAATTGGCGCTCGTCGCGCAGCATCGCCGGGGTCATGTTGGTCGCCGCGATCACGCGGATGTCGACCGGGATCGGCTGGTTCGCGCCGACCGGAGTGACCTTGCGCTGTTCGAGCACTGTCAGCAGCTTGGGCTGCAAATGGAGCGGCAGGTTGCCGATCTCGTCGAGGAACAAGGTGCCGCCATCGGCAGCCTGGATGCGGCCGATGCGATCGGTGCGCGCGTCGGTGAAGGCGCCTTTGACGTGACCGAACAATTCGGAATCGATCAGCTCGGTGGCGATCGCGCCAAGGTCGACCGTGACCATCTCGCGGTCGGCGCGGTGCGACTGCTGATGCAGCGCGCGCGCGACCAATTCCTTGCCGGTGCCGTTTTCGCCGAGCACCAGCACATTCGCTTCGGTCGGCGCCGCGCGGGCGATCAGCGAATGGACGCGCGCCATCGATGGAGCGCTGCCGATCAACGGAGACGGTCCGCGCGCCGCGCTCGACGATGCCGGTGTCGGCGCAGGCGCGTCGGCGGCGGAACGCGATCGGCGCAGCGCGGCGGCGGTGCGCACCGTCTGGACCAGGCGCTCATTTTCCCACGGCTTCGACACGAAATCGGTCGCGCCGCGCTTCATCGCCTCGACCGCGACATTCACACCGGCATGGGCGGTGATCATCACCACTATCGCTTCGGGATCGTTGGCGAGCAGCCGGTCGAGCAGCGCCAGCCCCTCGCGCGCATCGGTCGCGCCACGCGCGAAATTGGCGTCGAGCAGGATGACGTCGGGCTGGCGTCCCGCGGTCGCGGCGATCGCGCGCTCGGGCGAGGATACCGTGATCAGCTCGCGAAACAGCCCACGCAGCGCGAGCCGCGCCGCTATCAATATGTCTTCGTCGTCATCGACGATGATGCAAAGATCGAATTCCGCAGTCGCCATTGCCCGCTTCCGTACAGCTGGTGTCCGGAACCGGACAATCAAAATCCGTGCCAAGGGTTGGGGCGGGCCGAGGAACTTGTTGTTGGTGTGAAAAAAAGGGGAACGCGGCGTCCCAATTCCCAACCGTCACCCCGGCCTCGTGCCGGGGTCCGCCGCGCCACCAGCCATTGTCGTCGTAGGGCGCGAGGGGCTCTCAACTCTGGAGAAGGCTGCCGTACAGCGAAGGCCTCGCGGCTGTGGCCTGCGGGCCGGCGGATCCCGGCACAAGGCCGGGATGACGGCGGGAGGGAAAGGTGAGCGCAGGGGGCAAAACCCAATTGGCACGCATCCTGCTGAGGGACTGGCGGACCAACAAGGTGGACAGATCCGATGAAAGACACGGCAGCCAACCGCAAACTCCTCACGGTGCTCGTGCTGCTCGGCGCGAGCTGGGTGCTGTTCTTTCAGCCGGCGTCGCACTGGAGCGCCGCGATCCAGATTTCCTCGGTCCGGATCGCCTTCTCGCTCCAGAGCGACACTGTCCGTTTCCGGACACCCGTGTCCGGAAACGGACACTCTTTATTCTTGCTGCAGATCGGGAGCGAGCGTTCGTGAATATCGCGTCGTTGAAGGCGGCGGCGTCCGCCACCCCTGACCGGGCGGTCAGTGGGAGCCAGATGGACAAGGTGGTCGAGCGCCGGGGCCTGTCGCGCAATGCGAAGATCGGGATCGGCGCGGGTATCGTCCTGATCCTCGCGTTCCTGTTCTGGTGGTTCATGCCCGGCGCGGGGTCGCAGACGGTGACCAAGAACCGCCTGACAATCTCGACCGTGCAGACCGGCCGGTTCGAGGATTTCATCCCGCTGCGCGCCAAGGTCACGCCGTTGCTCACCGTCTATATCGACTCGATCGAGGGTGGGCGGGTCGACAAGGTGCTGGTCGAGGATGGCGCCGACGTCGTCGCCGGCCAGCCGATCGCGATGCTCTCCAATGCCGAGCTTCAGCTCTCGACGCTCGCGCGCCAGACCGAGGTCGAGCAGCAGATCAACAATATGCGCAGCCAGGAGCTCGCGCTGTCGCAGACCCGCCTGGCCAACGAACGCGCGATCCTCGATGCGCAACTCGCGCTCACCACGGCGCGGCGCCAATATGAGCGTGAGGCGCCGCTGGCGGCGAAGGGCTATGTGTCGGGCAAGCAGTTCAACGACACGGCCGACAATTACCAATATCAGCAACGCCGCCTCGCGGTGCTCCAGCGCAGCCAGGCCAGCGACGAACGGCTGCAGTCGGGCCAGCTCGACCAGCAGAAAGCGTCGATGAAGTCGATGTCGGCGGGTCTGGGCATCGCGCGCAACAATCTCGACGCGCTCAATCTCAAGGCGCCGGTAACCGGCAAATTGTCGGGCTTCTCGATCCAGATCGGCCAGTCGCTCCAGCGCGGCGAGCGGATCGGTCAGATCGACTCGCCCGGCCGCAACAAGCTCCAGGCGGGGGTCGACGAATTCTATCTCGGCCGCGTTCAGGTCGGCCAGTCGGCGAGCGTCGACTGGAACGGCAAAACCTTCCGCGCCCGCGTGATGAAAATCTATCCGCAGGTGCAGAACGGCCAGTTCCAGGTCGATTTGCAATTTCTCGGCGACGAGCCGCAGGGCGTGCAGCGCGGCCAGACGCTGCAGGCGAAGCTGACGCTGGGCGATCCTGCGCCGGCCAAGCTGATCCCCAACGGCGCTTTCTACAACGAAAGCGGTGGCGCCTATGTGTTCGTCGTCGCGCCCGACGGCAACAGCGCTGTCAAGCGCCAGGTCCGGCTCGGCCGCCGCAATCCCGATTTCATCGAAGTGCTCGACGGGCTCGATGCCGGCGAGCGCGTGATCACCAGCCCCTATACCGGTTTCGCCGACAAGGATCGGCTCGACCTTTCGAACGCGAAGGAGTGAATCTGATGCTGCATATGCGTGCCTTGTCGCGGACCTACCGCACCGACACCGTGGAAACCACCGCGCTCGACGCGATCGATCTCGACATCATGCCCGGCGAATTCGTCGCGATCATGGGCCCGTCGGGTTGCGGCAAGTCGACCCTGCTCAATCTGATGGGCATGCTCGATAGCCCGACCAGCGGCAGCTATGTGTTCGACGGCAAGGAAGTCGCCGGCCTGTCCGAAGCCAAGCTCGCCGATGTGCGCAAGGAATCGATCGGCTTCATCTTCCAAAGCTTCAACCTGGTCGACGAATTGTCGGTGCGCGAGAATGTCGAGCTGGCCTTGCTCTATCATGCCGTACCCGCCGCCGAGCGCCGCCGCCGCACCGAGGAAGTGATGGACCGTGTCGGCATCGCCCATCGCGCGCGGCACTTCCCGAGCCAACTCTCAGGCGGTCAGCAGCAGCGCGTGGCGGTCGCCCGTGCGCTCGTCGCCGAGCCCAAATTGATCCTGGCCGACGAACCGACCGGCAACCTCGACACCAATCACGGCGAGGAGGTGATGAAGATGCTCCAGACGCTGAATGCGCAAGGGTCGACCATCGTCATGGTCACGCACTCGCCCTCGCATGCCGATTACGCCAGCCGCGTCGTCAACATGCTCGACGGCCGCATCCTCCAGGAACGGCGCCGCGCGGCCTGATCCTCATTCCGTCCGGAGAAGCTCGATGTGGCGCAACTACCTCACTGTCGGCATCCGCTCGCTGCTCAAGAGCCGCGTCTATGCGGTGATCAACATCCTCGGCCTCGCGATCGGGCTCGCCGCCTGCGTCCTGATCCTGCTCTATGTCCGGTACGAGGAGAGCTATGACGGGTGGATGAAGGGCGCCGACCGCGCGTATCAGCTCCAGACCTATTATCACGCCACGCCGCAGGGCGGGGAGGAAATGTATCTCCAGATGAGCTCGCTCGCGGCGGGCCGCGCGCTGGCGAAGGATTTTCCGCAGATCGAGAAAGTCGTATTCGTCCGCGGCTTTTCGCCGATCGTGATCCAGGATGGCGAGCCGTCGCAAAGCACGCTCAGAATGGTCGACGGCAACATCTTCGACATCCTCCAGGTCCCGTTCTTGAAGGGCGACGCGCACTCCGCGCTCAACGACGCCCATTCGATGGTGCTGAGCGAAAGCGAAGCGCGGCGGCGGTTCGGCAATGCCGATCCGATCGGCAAGACGCTGACGGTCGTCGATAATACCGGCAATGTCGATTACCGCGTCACCGGCGTCTTCCAGGACATCCCCAAGAACAGCAGTTTCAGCGCGACTATGGTCGCGCGGTTCGACATGGACGTCCAGTTCGCCGATCGCACCCAGGTCCTGACCAATTGGGACGATCAGGAAGGCTGGCATTACGTCAAGCTTCGTCCCGGTGCCGACGCGGCCGCGATCATGGCCCAGTTCCCGGCCTGGAAGAAGCGCAACATCCCCGACACGGTGGCCGATGGCCAGCGCTACAATCCGGGCGACGCACAGGACTATAAGCTGGTCAATCTGCGCGACGTGCATCTTGGCAAGGCGCAGAACGGGGCAATGACTCCCGGCAACGACAATGCCACGGTCACCACTTTCGCGGTCATCGCGTTGCTCGTGCTGGGCATGGCGTGCGTCAACTTCGTCAATCTGGCCACCGCGCGCGCTTCGCAGCGGGCCCGGGAAGTGGCGTTGCGCAAGGTGCTCGGCGCCAGCCCGCGCCAGCTGATCGTCCAGTTCGTTGGGGAATCGGTATTGGTGACGCTGATCGCGTTGCTGGTGGCCTTCACCGCGGTCGAACTGATCCTGCCCTTCTTCAACCGCTTCCTCGATGCCGGCATCCAGCTCCATTATCTGGGATCGGACGGCGTGTTGCTGCCCGGCATCGTGCTGGTCTTGATCGTGGGCGTGATCGGCGGTCTCTATCCGGCGATCTACCTCTCGCGGTTCGAACCGGCGAAGATCCTCAAGGCGAACAAGTCGGCGGCCGACGCGCAGGGCTCCGGGCGGTTGCGCAACGTGCTCGTGATCGGCCAGTTCGCCGTGTCGATCGCGCTGATCGTCTGCACCAGTGTGATCTACGCCCAGACGGTCTATGCCCGCACGGTCGACGCGGGCTACCGGCGCGACGGCCTGCTCCAGGTCGAAAATCTGACGTTCCGCGGCGTGTCCGACGATCAGGCGCTGTCGCTGGTCGATCAGATCCGCCGGCTGCCCGGCGTGCGCGCGGCGGCGGGTACGCAGATCGCGGTCGCCCCGGGCAACAACTCCATCTCCAGTTTCTACCTGCCCGGGAACGCGAATGCCGTGTCGCTCGGCCTCTATGCGGTCCAGACCGGCTTCTTCCCGGCAATGGGGATGCGCATCCTGGCGGGTCGCGATTTCTCGCAAAGCTACGGACGCGACGACGCCACCACACCGCATCCGATGAATCCCGATGCCGAACGTGCGCTGGTCGCACGTGGCCTCAACATCGTCGTTACCGAGAGCGCGGCGAGGCGCCTGGGCTTTGCCGATGCGCGCGGCGCGATCGGCAAGCAATTGTCGGGCGCGTTTACGCTTCCTCAGTTCGGACTGGTGCCTTGCACCATCGTCGGCGTGGTATCGGATGCGCGGTTCCGCTCGTTGCGCGAGCCGTTGCAGCCCATCGCCTTCGTCATGCAGCGCAACGGGTTCAACCAGATCGCTGTGCGGTACGCCGGCGTCGCCCCGGGGACGATGCGGGACTCCATCGAGCAGGTCTGGCGCCGCCTGATCCCGAACGTACCCTTCAAGGCGAGCTTCGCCGACGATCTGGTCCGCGAGCAATATGATCGCGAAACGGCGCGCGGCCAGTTGTTCGCCGCGTTCGCGATCCTCGCCGTGGTGATCGGCTGCCTCGGCCTGTTCGGGCTCGCTGCGTTCACCGCGGCGCGACGGACCAAGGAGATCGGTATCCGCAAGGTACTGGGCGCGCGTACGCTCGACATCGTGCGACTGCTGGTCTGGCAGTTCAGCCGGCCGGTGCTGATCGCCAACCTCATCGCCTGGCCGGTCGCCTGGTGGCTGATGCGCGACTGGCTGAACGGTTTCGACACGCGCATCGCGCTCGGGCCGACTCCCTTCGCCGTTGCCGGTGCGCTGACGCTTGGCATCGCGCTGGCAACCGTCGCGGGGCACGCCATCCGCATTGCCCGCACCAACCCGATCAACGCTTTGCGCTACGAATAGGAGAGGCCCGATGTGGCGTAACTACCTGACCGTCGGCATCCGTGCCCTGCTCAAGAACCGCGTCTATGCAGTCATCAACATTGCCGGATTGGCGATCGGCCTGGCCGCGTGCCTGCTGATCCTGACCTATGTCCGCTACGAGTTCAGCTATGACAATTGGCTGCCCGAAGCCGAGAACACCTATGAGCTGGCCACCGAATATCTGCCCTCGCCAGGGGGGCAGCAGCCGGGTACGTCGTTGACCACCGCCTATGTCGCGGGCGGCGCGCTCAAGAAGGATTTCCCTCAGGTCGAGCGGGTAGTGTGGGCGTCCTCGCAGAACGTCACCTTCCTTCAGGACGGTACGCCGACTGCGACCAAGAAGGCGTTCGTCACAGACGGTCCGCTGTTCGACATCGTGCGCGCGCCTTTTGTGCGAGGCAACGCCGCGACCGCGCTCGACGATCCGCATTCGATCGTGCTGAGCGAGAGCGAGGCGGAGGCGCGGTTCGGCGACAGCGATCCGATCGGCAAGACGATCACCGTGTCGAGCGGCGACATGACGGCCGACTACCGCGTGACCGGCGTGTTCAAGGACCTGCCCAAGAACAGCCATTTCGATATGACCACGGTCTTGCGGATCGATCCGCTCGAGTATTTCCGCAAGACACCCGATGTGGTGACGTCGTGGACGTGGTCGAACGGAGAAATCTACGTCCGGCTCAAGCCGGGTACCGACCCCCAGACGATCCAGGCGCAATTGGCCGCCTGGAAAAAGCGCAACATCCCCGATGACGTCGGCAGCAACCCCGTGACCAATCCCGGCCAGTTCGAGGATTTCCACCTCATCAACGTGCGCGATCTGCACCTGAGCAAAGGGCAGGGGCAAGGCCGGCCCAACGGCAATCGCCAATCTGTGCTGACCTTCGGCGTCGTCGCGTTGTTGATATTGGCGATGGCCTGCATGAACTTCACCAACCTCGCCACGGCCCGGGCTTCGCAGCGTGCCCGCGAAGTCGCTCTGCGCAAGGTGCTGGGCGCCAACCGGCAGCAGCTCATCACGCAATTCGTCGGCGAATCGATGCTGGTCTCGTCGATCGCGATGCTGATCGCGCTGGCGCTGGCCGAACTCGCCATCCGGCCGCTCAATGCCTTCCTCAACGCCGACATGACGTTCAGCTATTTCGGGCTGTCGGGCATCCTCCTGCCGGTCATCGCGCTGACCGTGCTGGTCGGGCTGGCGGGTGGTCTTTACCCCGCCTTCTATCTGTCGCGGTTCGAGCCGGCGCGCATTCTGAAGGCGAACAAGTCGGCGGCCGATGCGGAAGGTAGCGGGCGACTGCGCAGCCTGCTCGTCATCACCCAGTTCGCGGTATCGATCGGGCTGATCATCTGCACTTCGGTGATCTATGCCCAGACCGAATATGCCCGCAACCTCGACGCTGGATACAAGCGTGAAGGGCTGCTCCAGCTCAACGGCATCGCCCGCGCGCCGGTCGAGGCAGCGGCGCCTACATTGCTCCAGGAACTGCGCAAGCAACCTGGTATCGTCGACGCGGCGCGCGTGTCGCTCGGCATCGCGTCGGGCAACAATTCGACCACCGACGTCAACGTGCCAGGCGGCAAGCCGGTCACGCTCGGCGTCTACGGTGTCGACACGCATGCCTTCGACACGTTGGGGATGCGCATGCTTGCCGGGCGCAATTTTTCCGAAACGGTCGCGATGGACGATTCGACCCTGCCGAACCCACCCGACCTCAACGCCGAAAAGGCGCTGGCGGCGCGGGGCGTCAACGTGGTCCTGTCCGAATCGGCTGCTCGGCGGCTGGGCTTCGCCTCGCCCGCGGCAGCGGTTGGCAAGCAGGTCCAGTACATCATCGCCAGCAATGAGGCAGGGGCGGTCACCGCCAATGTCGTCGGCGTGGTGAGCGATGTCCGCTATCGCTCGGCGCGCGATCCGGTGCAGCCGATCATTTATTATTACATCACCAACGGCGCCTTCAATCAGCTGATGGTACGCTTCAGCAGTGATCCGCGGGTCGCACAGGCTACGGTCGAGCGGGTATGGAAGCGTGCTGTCCCAGGCCTGTCGCTCAATTCGCGCTTCGTCGAGGACATCATCCACGACCTCTACAATATCGACGAGAAGAGTGCGCAATTGTTCGGGATGTTCGCGATCCTGGCGGTGGTAATCGGCTGCCTCGGGCTGTTCGGGCTGGCGGCGTTCACCGCCGAACGGCGCACCAAGGAGATCGGCATCCGCAAGGTGCTGGGCGCGCGCACCCGCGACATCGTCCGGCTACTGGTGTGGCAGTTCAGCCGCCCGGTGCTGATCGCCAACCTCGTCGCCTGGCCGGTGGCGTGGTGGCTGATGCGCGGCTGGCTCAACGGCTTCGACACGCGTGTGACGCTGACGCCGCTGCCGTTCGTCGAGGCGGGCTTGCTGGCGGTAGTGATCGCGGCGGGGACGATCGCTGGCCACGCCGTGCGCGTCGCGCAGGCCAGCCCGATCAAGGCGTTGCGCTACGAATAGGGTTCAGGGGAGGGCCTGAAGGACTCGGCGCCGGGGCGGATACGTCCCGGCGTTTTTTTGTTTTGGGATAATGGTTGTGGGTTTCCCGCCCTCGCTGTCGCTCGGGAATTTCCCGGGCGAACGTCCCCCCGACGTTCGCTCTTGCCGGGAAATTGGTCGGGGAAAGAGGATTCGAACCTCCGGCCCCTGCCTCCCGAAGGCAGTGCTCTACCAGGCTGAGCTATTCCCCGACCGGCGCATCTCCGGGCGAACCCGGGCTTGCGAGGGGGCGCCTATAACCATGCCGGGGGAGTCGCGCAAGCCTGCGTTGGCGGGGTTGGGCGGGCATCGTAATGCGCGATCGTCATGCCGGTCTTGTGCCGGCATCCACCGTGCAGCGAGCGCGACGCGAACGCCTCTTGTCCGGCGCTTGCGGCCCGTTGGATCCCGGCACAAGGCCGGGATGACGAGGAACCACTATACTGCCCGCGCGGCCAGCATCGCGTCGATACTGGTGAACTTCTCGCGCGGGCTGCCGTCGCGCGCCGCCGAAATCTCCGCGGCCTCGATTTTCTGCCAATCGCGGAATGTCACGATGTCGACATTGCGATCGCGCAGCAGCAGGTCGAGCCCCGCGCGGCCGTTCTTGCCATAATCCTCCGCCGTGTCGTCGGCGATCTGCTCGGCGATCATGAAGCCGTCGGGACGGTTGGTCCCGATCGTGCCGGTCGGGCCGCGCCGCGCCCAGCCGACCGCATATAGCCCAGGCGCGATCCGCCCTTCGTCATTGGCGAAGCGGCCGAGCTTGGCGTCATAGGGCACGCCCTCGATCGGCGGGGTGCGATAGCCGATGCAGCTGACGACCAGCGCGGCGGGGATGACGTACGTCTCTCCGGTGCCGTTGGCGCGGCCCTCATCGTCTATTGCGGTGCGCTCGACGATGACGCGTTCGACCTTGCCGTCGCCTTCGATCGCTATCGGCATGGCGTAGAAATCGAACTCGATCGTGATCGGTTTTTCGACGTCGCTGGCGGCGAAACTGCGCAGATGCGCGACCGACTTGCGCAGGCCAGGTTCCAGCGCGGCATCCTCCGCTTCCGGCGGCAGATCGGCGGCGTCGACGCGCGGCGCGGCGCGTTCGAGGTGCCCCAGTTCACCGAGTTCCTTGGGCGTCATCGCGATCTGGTGTGGGCCGCGCCGCGCCAGGATGGTGATGCGCTCGTTCATGGCCCGGTCGAGCGAGTCGAGCGCATGACCGACGATATCCGAGCCCGAAAATTCGGCGCCGGTCTTGGCAAGCACACGCGCGACGTCGAGCGCGACATTACCGGCGCCGACGATCACCGCGCCGGGCCCGTCCAGCACGGGCGCGAGGTCGGCGAAATCGGGATGGCCGTTGTACCAGCCGACAAAGGCCGCCGACCCGACCACGCCGGGCAGATCGTCGCCGGGAATGCCCAAGGCGCGATCGGCCGGGGCACCCGTCGCCAGCACGACGGCATCATAGAGGTCGAGCAATTCCGCGACTGCAACATCTTTGCCCACCGTTACATTGCCGACGAAGCGGACATTGTCCGACAGCGCGGTTGCCTCGTACCGGCGGGAAACGCCCTTGATCGACTGATGGTCCGGCGCGACACCGGTTCGGATCAAGCCGTAAGGGACGGGCAGGCGATCGATGATGTCGATTCTGACCTGGTCGCCGAACTGCTTCTGGCAGGCTTCGGCCGTGTAATAACCGGCGGGACCCGATCCGACGATCGCAATGTGACGCATGTCCCCTCCTGATAGGTCAGGAGGGGGAACCTAGCGTGCCGCAATCCCTTGGCAACCCGCGTGCGGGCTACCGGCCGCCCAGCTGATCGACCAACTTGATGTACGCATCCAGATAGGCGAGCACGATCACCTGGCCGATTTGCGTGTTCTGATAGCCGCCGCCGCCGGCCGAGGCGAAGCCGCCCCACCAACTGGCGCCGGTTGCCGCGCTGAAACCGACATCCGTCTTGCGATAATAGCCCTCGACGACGCTTTCCTCGGTAGTGCGCGAATCGACCACCGACAACGTGACGTTGGCTTCACCTTTCTTGATGTTGATGCCGCCGGCGAGCGAGCCGATCACGTTCGCGCCGCCGCCGCCGAAGCGGCTGAGCACGCCGCCGATCGCACCACCGACATTGCTGCCGCCCGAATTGTCGTTCGTGGTGACGATGTTCGGTTCGAGCAGGAAGTCCGCCGCGCGGACCTGGCCCTTGCCCATGTTCGATCCGGCCTGCAGCTCGCCATTGTCGGCCAGGGCGCGCTCCATCGCACGGCTCTGCATCGAACGGCCGCGATTGACGAGCGTGAAGCAATGCGATTCCTGGACGAACACTTTCAGGATCGCCTCGGGGCTGCCCAGGTTGTACTGCCGCCACCACTGGTTTTCCGGCTCGACCATCGCGATCGTGCCGAGCGGCTTGGCGCAATGCGGCATTTCGCGCATGCCGCGATCCTGGTCCTTGCGGCCCGAGGATCTGTCGCGCTGGGCCATTGCCGGCGAAATCGAAAGCACCATCGCCGCCGCAGCGGCCACCAATGTCACCTTACGCATCTAATCCTCCCCATGCGCCGAGGACCCCGGCGGGCGCGGCGCGGATGACCCAAGTTGCGCGGCCCGGCCCTTGCCGTGGCGCGACGCGTTGCGATGCGGGAGATGCGACCCGCCCTGCATCCTATGGCCGTTTCTAGCAGAGCAATTCCTGGCGAAATAGGTGTTTTCCGTCATGCATTTGGGCGCGTCGCGACAATGACGCGGCAGGGTAATCCTTGCCGATGGCGCGCGCGGCGCTATCGTCGGGCTTCATGACATCGCTCGGCATCGTGCGTGAATTCCTGAGCGAGATGTCGCCGGTCGAGGGCGTCGCCGCGCTGCTCATCCTCGTTAATGTCGTGCTGGTCGCGCTGCGTAGCATCTGGAATTATGCTTTCGGGATCGTCGGCGTTGCGATCTACGCCGTCGTGTTCTTCCACGCGAAACTCTACAGCGACACGTTGCTGCAGGTCTTCTTCCTGATCGTCCAGGTCTACGGTCTGTGGCAATGGCGCCGCTCCCAGCGCGATGCGGGAGAGGTCGTGGTCGAGCGGCTGACCAACGCGGCGCGGCTGGGCTGGGCGGCGGGCATCGTCCTCGCCATCCTGGGTTGGGGCTGGCTGATGCACCGCTTCACCGACGCCTCCTTCCCCTGGTGGGATGCCTCGGTCGCGATGATCAGCGTCGCCGCGCAATATCTGATGTCGGTGCGCAAGCTCGAAAATTGGTGGCTGTGGATCCTAGCCAATATAGTCTCGATCGGGCTGTACGCGGCAAAGGCGCTGTGGATCACCACCGGCCTCTACGTGCTGTTGCTCGGAATCTCGGTGGTGGGGCTGGCGCGCTGGCGGGCCGCGCGGCAAGGGGCGGCGGCATGAAGCTGCGCTCGATCTGCCTCCACGGTCCGGAAAGCACGGGCAAATCCACCATCGCGGCCGAACTGGCGCGCCATTTCGGCTCGGCTTGCGTGGCCGAATATGGCCGTACCTATACAGAGGCGTTCGGCACCAGCTGGACGATGGCTGATCTGGTCGCGATTGCGCAGGCGCACGACGCGCAGACGCGACAGGCGATCGCCAGCGGACGGACGCCGGTCATCCTAGACACCGATCCACTGATGACCGAGGTCTGGGCGGAGATGCTCTTCGGGCGCCACGACCAATGGTTCGATTCGTGGAATGGCTTTGCGGACCTCTATCTGTTGTTCGACATCGACCTGCCTTGGGTCGACGACGGCACGCGGATGTTCGGCACGCCGGAAAAGCGCCAGCGCTTTTATGAGCTGTCGATGGAGGTACTCGAACGCCGCGGCGTGCGCTGGACGATGGTGAGTGGGGAAGGGGACCAACGCTATCTGACCGCGCTGCGCGCGATCCTCGGCACCGAGAAGTCGCTGTCGGGCGCCTAGGTCGTAGACTCATAAAGCGGCCGGTCGGCTAGCGACCCGATTGCAGCCACTGCAATCCTGCTTCAAACTGTGTGGGTGAGGTTTGCGCCATCACTCATTTTCGCAGGGTGCCTTTTCGGCATGGCGGGCGCGGTATACGCTGCGCGAACGAATGAATCGAGCGTTGCGGCGGTGAATATGAGCGGCGCGTTCGGTGATCGCGTCAAAGTGCGGGGCTATCTTCGACGTCGAGAGAGTATGGTCGATTTATTCGACACGATCGCAGCCCGAGATGCTGCCGACGGCAGGCAATGCGTATCTCTGGTGCTCAGTCGAGATCAACTCGAAGCGGTAAAGCGTTCGTCCAACGGCGCTCGATGGACGGTGGTCGGAACCATAACAGCTGATCCATTGGCGGCCGCGGGCGAGCCAGTATACAATGTCAGGATCGGCGGGCGGCGCTGGTATTATACGAACTGCACTGTGGGAAGGTTGTCATCGTCAGAACAATGACCGCGAAATAGCCCGTCGCATTCCTTAACGTCAGTTGCGCCGCGTCGGTCGGATGGGCTTCCCACCCATTGTCGGCCGTCTAGCCCCCATACCTAGAGCAGTCGTTTGTGGGTTCACGGCTTAGTTCGGACCCTTGCCCTTTGGTGTTTTGTTTCGCGCCTGCTATCGGCGCGGCAAATCCCTCTTCATTGCAAAGATCATCGTGTCCACGCCGCTCGACAAAATCCGCAATTTCTCGATCATCGCCCATATCGACCATGGCAAGTCGACGCTCGCCGACCGCCTGATCCAGGCGACCGGCGGCCTGTCCGACCGCGAGATGTCCGAGCAGGTGCTCGACAATATGGACATCGAGCGCGAGCGCGGCATCACCATCAAGGCGCAGACCGTGCGGCTGTCGTACAAGGCGCAGGACGGCGAAACCTACACGCTCAACCTGATGGACACGCCCGGTCACGTCGACTTCGCCTATGAAGTGTCGCGCAGCCTGGCGGCATGCGAAGGCGCGCTGCTGGTGGTAGACGCCGCGCAGGGGGTAGAGGCGCAGACGCTCGCCAACGTCTATCAGTCGATCGAGCACGACCATGAGATCGTGCCGGTCATCAACAAGATCGACCTCCCCGCCGCCGAGCCGGAGAAGGTCAAGCTCGAGATCGAGGAAGTGATCGGCCTCGACGCGTCGAACGCGGTGCTGACCTCAGCCAAGTCGGGCATCGGTATCGCCGAAGTGCTCGAGGCGGTGGTGCAGCGCATCCCGCATCCCAAGGGTGATGCCTCGGCGCCGCTCAAGGCGATGCTGGTCGACAGCTGGTACGACCCGTATCTCGGCGTCGTCATCCTGGTGCGCGTGATCGACGGCGTGCTCAAGAAGGGCCAGCAGGTCACCTTCATGCAGGCCGGCACCCAGCATCTGGTCGACCGTGTCGGTTGCTTCCGGCCCAAGATCGAGCAACTGACCGATCTCGGCCCGGGCGAAATCGGCTTCATCACCGCGCAGATCAAGGACGTGGCCCAGGCGCGCGTCGGCGACACGCTGACCGACACAAAGAGGCCGGCCGCCGCGCCGCTGCCGGGCTTCAAGGAAGTCCAGCCGGTGGTATTCTGCGGGCTGTTTCCGGTCGATGCCAATGACTTCGAGAAGCTTCGTGAGAGCATTTCGAGATTGCGCCTCAACGATGCCAGCTTCTCGTTCGAGATGGAAACCAGCGCCGCGCTTGGCTTCGGCTTCCGTTGCGGCTTCTTGGGGCTGCTCCACCTGGAGATCATCCAGGAGCGGCTGACGCGCGAATATGATCTCGACCTGATCACCACCGCGCCGTCGGTCGTCTATCAGATCGAGCTGACGCACGGGCAGGGCCATATCGAGCTGCACAATCCGGCCGACATGCCCGATCCCAACAAGATCGCGCTGATCAGCGAGCCTTGGATCGAAGCGACGATCTATTGCCCCGACGAATATCTCGGCTCGATCCTCAAGCTCTGCCAGGACCGGCGCGGCATCCAGAAGAACCTGACCTATGTCGGCGGCCGCGCGCAGGTGACCTACGAGCTGCCGCTCAACGAAGTCGTGTTCGACTTTTACGACCGGTTGAAGTCGATCAGCCGCGGCTATGCCAGCTTCGACTACCACCAGATCGGCTATCGCGAGGGCGACCTCGTCAAGATGTCGATCCTCGTGAACAACGAGCCGGTCGACGCGCTCAGCATGATCGTCCATCGTGGCACCGCCGAGAGCCGCGGCCGCGGCATGTGCGAGCGCCTGAAGGATCTGATCCCGCGCCATCTGTTCAAGATCCCGATCCAGGCGGCGATCGGCGGCAAGGTGATCGCGCGCGAGACGATTGCCGCCATGCGCAAGGACGTTACCGCCAAATGTTATGGCGGCGACATCACCCGCAAGCGCAAGCTTCTGGAAAAGCAGAAGGAAGGCAAGAAGCGGATGCGCGAATATGGTTCGGTGCAGATCCCGCAGGAGGCCTTCATCGCGGCTTTGCGCATGGGGGATGAGAATTAGGACCGGTCATCCCGGCCTTGTGCCGGGATCCACGGTGCCGCAGGCGTGGTCCTTGACCCTCTCGCTTCGGGCCAAGCCGCCCGGTGGACCCCGGCACAAGCCCGGGGTGACGACGAAATTCGGAGGCGCGATACCATGATCCCCCGCGAACTCATCGACGTCGCGCGCATTCCCGGCACCAATGACGAGCTGCGCCTGTTCCGCCGCGGCGCGGACTTCATGATCGTGCTTGACCGCAACGAGCTGATGAACAGTCGGATGAGCGGGTCGGAGGAAGTGCTGGCGACCGAGACCTGCCAGCGGCTCAAGGGACGCAAGGCGCCGCATCTGCTGATCGGCGGCTATGGCATGGGATTCACCTTGCGCGCCGCATTGCGCTCGCTCGGTGCCGACTCCAAGCTGACCGTTGCCGAACTGGTGCCCGAGATCATCGCCTGGGCGCGCGGACCGATGGCTGAACTCGCCGCCGGCTGCCTCGACGATCCGCGCGTCAGCGTCGTCGGCGACGACGTGGCGGCGCTGATCGATAGCGGCCAGGGGCAATACGATGCCATCCTGCTCGATGTCGACAACGGCCCCGACGGCCTCACCCGAGCAAGCAACGGCCGGCTCTATTCGGAACGCGGTCTCGAAGCGGCATGGCGCGCGCTGCGCCCGGGCGGTATCCTGGCCATCTGGTCGGCGGCGCCCGACCCGCGCTTTGCCCGTAAATTCGCCTCGTGCGGCTTCGCGGTGGACGAAGTCGTGACGCGCGCGCGCAGCAACGGCAAGGGGCCGCGGCACGTGCTCTGGTTCGGGACGCGCAGCGCGGCATAACTTCGCACATGCAAAAACCGGCGACACACTGCGACATTCCTGCACTTGCGGTCCGCCCGAAACGGGCCTAGCGGCGCGCAACCCGACGCGACGCTTTCACTCATCCGCTTATGCCCCGCCCAGAACCCTCTTTGCTGGTTTCGATCCACGACGTCTCCCCCAAGTTCGAGGGGAAGGTCGATCGGCTGGCCGACCTCGTATCGCGCGACATGCCGGCGCCGCGTTATGCGATGCTGGTCGTGCCCGATCACTGGGGCGATTCCGCCATTCGTGCCGGCACCCCCTTTGCCTCGCGGCTGCGGGCGTGGTCGGACGCCGGGGTCGATATGTTCGTCCATGGCTGGTTTCATCTCGACCGCAGCGAGCATGATGGCGCGCTGGCCAGGTTCAAGGCGAAGCGGATGACCGCGGGCGAGGGTGAGTTCCTTGGTCTCGACCATGATACCGCCCGCGCGCGGATGGCCGACGGGCGCAAGCTGATCGAGGACATTATCGGCCGACCGGCGGCCGGATTCATCGCGCCCGCCTGGCTCTATGGCGAGGGCGCGCTGCGGGCGCTGGGCGAGGAAGGCTTTGCGCTGGCCGAGGATCACATGAAGGTGTGGCGCCCAACGACCGGCGAGATCGTTGCCAAAGGTCCGGTGATCACCTGGGCCAGCCGCAGCCGCTGGCGCATCGCTTCGTCGCTTGCCGTGGCGACGTTGGCCCGCGCCGCCTTGCCGCGAAAACCGTGGATGAGGGTTGCCGTTCATCCTGGAGACACCAATGTACCGGCACTGACCGACAGTATTGCGCGAACGATTGCCGCTTTGTCGCGCGGCGCGCGTTTTGCCCGATACCGAGAATTCCTGCCGGCCGCGGGGGCGTGAGCGGCCGGAAACCAACACGGGAAAGGGACGGGTAAGGTAGCGATCGGATGAACGACATGTCACGGGCCGTACGCGGAATGGAGGCCGCCACGGTTGCCGATTGGGCAAGAAGCGCGGGGGATCGCGCTGCTGCCCCCTGGCTTCGCTGGACGGGGCCCATCCTCTCGATCGCGATCATTTTCGTCGTTGCACGCTTCCTGGGCCGGGCCGACCTGGCCTTGCTCGGCCAGCTGCTGCCGAAATCGGTCGCCTTCTGGATCGGCATGGCGTTGCTGCTCGCGATCCAACCGATCGCCGACTATGTCATCTTCCGCGGGCTCTGGCCGTTGCCGTTGGGCGGCGGGCTCGTCGCCTTGTTCCGTAAATCGGCCTCGAACGAATTGCTGTTCGGCTATTCGGGCGAGTTGCAATTCTATCTCTGGGCGCGCCGTAACGCGGCGATCCCGGGATCGCCGTTCGGGGCAGTGCGCGACGTCGCAGTGCTGTCGGCACTGGCCGGCAATATCGTCACGCTGGCCTTGCTGTTGGCGGCGATCGCGGTGCCCGGGCCGCTCGAATTCGGCGCGATGAACGCGCACGTTCTGTGGTCGGGCGTGTTCCTGGTCGCGTCTTCGATGGTCGTCATGCTGTTCCGCCATCGCCTGTTCGCGGTGTCGCGTGGGCAATTCTGGCGGATCGCGGCGATCCATACGGCGCGATCGATCGCCGTGACGTTGATGTTCGGATTGCTTTGGGCAATGGTGATGCCCGGTGTGTCGCTGGGCTGGTGGCTGCTGCTGTCGGCCGCGCGCCAATTCGTCACGCGACTGCCGTTCCTGCCCAACAAGGATCTGGTGTTCGCCGGGCTCGCCGCCGGCATGCTCCACGACGTTCCGAATATCGCCGGTACGGTGGCGGTGGTCGCGGGCGTGCTGTTTGCCGGGCAGGTCGTGATCGGGGCGGCGCTCGCCGTTACCGATCTGGTACGCGAAGCCCTGAACGTCGAGGCACGCTGATGCGCATCGTCGACGTCTGCGCTTTCTACACGCCCGCCGGCGGCGGCGTGAAGACCTATGTCGAGCGCAAGCTGCAGGCAGGGCCGCCCGCCGGGCATGAAATCGTCATTCTTGCGCCCGGCGACGAGAACCGGGTCGAGGAAGTCGCGCCGGGGGCGATCATCGCGACGATTGCCGCCGCGCCGTTTCCGCTCGATCGCAATTATCATTATTTCGACGATCAGGACCGGCTTCATGCCGCGCTCGATCAGTGGCGGCCCGACCTGGTCGAGGTGGCCTCGCCCTGGACCAGCGCGTCGATGGTGGGACGGTGGCGTGGCGATGTTCCGCGCGCGCTGATCATGCATTGCGACTTCCTGTCGGCCTATCCCTATCGCTGGCTGCAGGGGATGTTCTCGATCTCGACGATCGACCGCCGGCTCGAATGGTATTGGCGGCATTTGCGCAAGCTCGATCGCCAGTTCGATTTCGTGGTCAGTGCCAGCGACGACCTCACGCAGCGATTGCGCGCCGGCGGTGTGACCAAGGCCCAGACCATCCCGATGGGGGTACAGCCCGGAGTCTTCTCCCCGGATCTGCGCGACGAAGAGTTGCGCCGCGAGATGCTGGAACAATGCGGCCTGCCGCCCGAGGCGACCTTGCTGGTCGGGCTCGGCCGCATGGCGCCGGAGAAGCGCTGGCCAATGATCTGCGAGGCGGTGCTCGCGGCAGGATCGCGCTATGCGGTCGGACTGGTCTTGTTCGGTGCCGGACGCGACCGCGCGCGCGTCATTCGAGCGACGCGCGGCTCGCCGCATATCATCGTCGCCCCGGCGCTCGCGAATCGCGACCGGCTGGCGCGGATGCTCGCCAGCGCGGACGCGTTGATCCATGGTTGCGAAGCGGAGACGTTCTGCATGGTCGCGGCCGAGGGCGCGGCGAGCGGCCTGCCGCTGATCCTGCCCGATCGCGGCGGTGCGGCCGACCACCATCGGCCGGCATGCGGCATCCGCTACGCCGCCTGCGACGCGCGCGATCTCGGCGAGCGACTGACCGCCTATCTTGGCGAAGACCTCCAGGCCGAGCGCCGGCGTGCGGCGGCCCTGGCGCCGCAAGTCCGCTTGATGGATGCGCACTTCGACGATCTGTTCGCGGTGTACGAGCGATCGGCCGCCCGTGCGGCGGCGTGATCTGCGGCCGATCGAGCCGATCGAAAGCACCCACTTGAAGGCGGGCGCGGGCGGTGCCACCACGCGCATCCGATGACCGCAGCCGGCGCCCCTATTTTCTATGATCCCTCGGGCCGGCGGCGGCGGCGCTTCGCGCTCGGCGTGGTGGCGTTCATCATGCTGCTGGTGCTGTCCGCGGCGGTGTTCGGCGCCTCGATCGGGATCGTACCGTCGCAGCCGCTGCTGCCGATCAACACCGAGCGACCACTGCACCGGCTGGCACCCCCGCACGACACCTTGCTCAAGCGCACCACGCGCACCGTCGACTGGTATACGCGCAAGCTGACCGGGGAGACGCGCGCGAAGGAAGCGAAGACCGCCGGCAACGTACCGCTGGCAATCGCCTTTCACGTGCCCTGGGACGGGCAGAGCGCCGAATCGCTGCGCCGGCACATCAGCGAACTCGATTGGGTGATCCCCGGCTGGGTCTCGGTCACCGGACCGAAGCATACCATAACCGTGTTCAGCGATACCGCGGGGCGCGCCGTGATCAATGGCGCCGTCCGCCGTCCGCTGGTGTTGCCGATGATCCAGAACGCGATCCAGGGCGAGTTCGATGGGCCCGGCATGGCGGCGATGCTCCACGACCCCAAGCTGCGCAAGGTGTTCCTCGACAAGCTGGAGCCCTGGCTGCTCGCCAACCGCGCGGCGGGCGCCATGTTCGATTTCGAGCAGCTGCCACCGTCCGCGCAACGCGACTATCTGGCGTTCCTCAACGAGGCAAACACCCGGTTCGACCGGCATGGCTGGCTGATAACGATCGCGGTGCCCGTCGGGGACAGGTCCTGGAATCTGCCGGCCTATGCCAAGATCGTCGATCGCATCTTCCTGATGTCGTATGACGAGCACGAGAATTCGGGCGATCCCGGCCCGGTCGCGTCGCAGGCCTGGTTCGCGCGCGCCGTCGCCGACGCGGCACACGGCGTCTCGGCATCGAAGCTGGTCGTGACGATCGGCAGTTACGGCTATGACTGGTATCCCGGCGGTGCCGATCCGGTCACCGTCGAAGAGGCGTGGCAGATCGCGCGCGATTCGGACGCCATGCCGAGCTTCGATCCCGCCAGCGGCAATTCGGGCTTCTCGTATGAGGAGGACGGCAAGAAGCACGTCGTCTGGTTCCTCGATGCGGCATCGGCCTACAACCAGATCGGCTTTTTGCGGCGCGCCGGCCTGGGCGGCATCGCCTTGTGGCGGCTGGGGTCCGAAGATCCCGGCATCTGGTCGATCTTCGGTCGATCGCATCCGACGCTGCCGCCGGCCAACGTGATGGAAGCGATCCCGAACGGTACCGATGTCGACATCGAAGGCCGCGGCGAAATTCTGAAGGTCGCATCGACCCCCGCCGCCGGACAGCGCAAGGTGACGACCGGGCGCGACGGCAACATCACCGCGGTCGATTTCCTGCAGCTGCCCAGCCAATATATGATCCAGCGGACCGGCTATAGTCCGAACAAGATCGCGCTGACTTTCGACGACGGCCCCGATCCGCAATGGACGCCGCAGATCCTCGACATCCTCAAGCGCTACAATGCGCCGGCAACCTTCTTCATGGTCGGAGAGAACGGCCTGACCGAACGCCGGCTGCTCGAGCGGATCGTGCGCGAGGGACATGAGGTCGGCAGCCACACCTACACGCACCCCAATCTCGCCGGCGCCTCGGCGACCGATACCGATATCGAGCTCAACGCCAATCAGCGGTTGTTCCAGGCATTCACCGGGCGCTCGTTGCGCCTGTTCCGCGCGCCGTATTTCGGCGACGCCGAGCCGACCACCGCAGACGAGCTTGGTCCGGTCTACGCCGCGCAGCAGCGCGGCTACATTTCGGTCGGCCTGCATGTCGATGCCGAGGATTGGCAGCGGCCGGGCGTTCAGGCGATCATCGACAATGTCGTAAATGGGGTCGCCAAGCGCGGCACCGGCTGCGCGTCGGGAGACGATTTGCAGTGCAGCCACAATATCGTCCTGCTCCACGATGCGGGCGGCGACCGCCAGCAGACGATCGAGGCGCTGCCGACGATCATCGAGAAACTGCGCGCCATGGGCTTCACCCTGGTGCCGGTGTCCGAGCTCGCCGGCCTGTCGCGCGACCAGGCGATGCCGCCGATATCGCCAGGCGACCGGGCTGCGGCCCAGGCCGATCTCTTCCTGTTCGGCACGATCGGTGCGGTGGTCACCGCACTCGGCTGGATATTCCTGTTCGCGATCTCGATCGGGATCCTGCGTGCCGTAATCCTTTCCGCGCTCGCCTTGATCCAGGCGCGGCGCGAGGGGCGCACGATATTCCCGGCGATCGATCCCGACCGCTTCGTGACGGTGATGATCCCGGCCTATAACGAGGAAGCGGTGATCGAACGGTCGATCCGGACCGTGCTCGCCTCGACCGATGTCAGGATCGAAGTCATCGTGATCGACGACGGATCGAAGGACCGCACCAGCGCAATCGTGCGCGACGCTTTCGCCGATGATTCGCGGGTGCGCCTGTTGACGCTTGAAAATGGCGGCAAGGCGCGTGCGCTCAACAAAGGGCTCGAACTGGCGACCGGAGAGATCGTCATCGCGCTCGACGCCGACACCCAGTTCGAACCGACCACCATCGCGCGACTGGCGCGCTGGTTCGGCGACCCGCAATTGGGTGCGGTGGCGGGCAATGCCAAAGTCGGCAACCGGGTCAATCTGATCACCAAATGGCAGGCGCTCGAATATATCACGGCGCAGAATCTCGAGCGCCGCGCGCTCGCCAGCCTCAATGCGATGACGGTGGTGCCGGGTGCGGTCGGGGCGTGGCGGCTCGAGGCGGTCCGCTCGGTCGGCGGCTATCCCGACGACACGCTGGCCGAGGACCAGGATCTGACGATCGCGATCCAGCGCGCCGGATGGAAAGTCCATTACGACCAATTCGCCGTCGCCTGGACCGAAAGCCCGGAGAGCTTCAAAGGCCTCGCCAAACAGCGGTTCCGCTGGGCCTATGGCACGCTGCAATGTCTGTGGAAGCATGGCACGATCATTGGCCGTGGCAAGCCGCGCGGACTGGCCTGGATCGGCCTGCCCCAGGCGATCCTGTTCCAGATCGTACTCGCCGCGATCAGCCCGATCATCGACCTCGCGCTGATCGTCAGCTTCGCCCTGACCTGGCTCGCCGTCGAACAGCATGGCTGGGCTCAGACCCAGCATAGTGTCGAGAAGATGCTGGCCTATTGGCTGATCTTCACCGCGATCGACCTGCTCTCGGCCATCGTCGCCTTCGCGCTCGAACGGCGTGAGAAATGGTCGCTGCTATGGCTGCTGATCCCGCAGCGGATCGGTTACCGCCAGGTGATGTATTATGTCGTGTTGAAAGCGATCACCCAGGCGCTGCGCGGCCCGCTCGTCGGCTGGGGCAAATTGCAGCGCACCGGACGTGTGCAGGCGGCGAATTAAAGCCGGATCCAGCCGCAGCGAACAGGCCTCCCCGGCGAAGGCCGGGGCCCAGCTGCCACGTCCTCGCACCGGCGGGATGCCATCTCACATTCTTTGATACTGGGCCCCGGCCTTCGCCGGGGAGGCGTAATGAGAACAGAGCGTCCAGTGCCTGACGCCCTTCAGCCTGCGATCAGTCGTGCGCCGCTCGCATCCTTGCCGAGCCGGTCGGCCGGGTTGCGCAACGGACAGTCCTCCATCGACAGGCAGCCGCAGCCGATGCAGCTGCCGAGTTGGTCGCGGAGCGCAGTCAGCTGCGCGATGCGATGGTCGAGATCGTCCCGCCATGCCGCCGACATGCGCCGCCAATCCTCGCCCGAGACCGGGCGATCGGCGGGTAGCATGTCGAGCGCGGCCTTGATTGCGCCGAGCGGGATACCGGTGCGCTGCGCGATCTTGATCACCGCCACCCGGCGCAGCACGCCGCGGCGAAACCGGCGCTGATTGCCGCCCGATCGCTCGGCGCGGATCAGCCCTTTGGCTTCGTAGAAATGGAGCGTCGAGACCGCCACGCCGCTGCGCCGCGCGACCTCTCCGACCGACAGCATCGCGGGAATGTCCTGCATGCGAAAACTCCTTGACCTGAACCAAGCTTGAGGTTGCATAGGCGTGTCTCGTGGCGTCGACAATCGCTTCGGCGCCGGGTTCACGACCATCAGGAGACATCGTCCGTGCCTACCGCCCCCTTCTACCGCGTCGACAAGTTCATCGTGCCGGATGCGGCGCGCCAGGCGTTCATCGACGCGGTCGACGAAACCGACGCCGTGATGCGCACGCAACCCGGTTTCGTCCGCCACGACCTGCTCGAACAGGTCGGTGGGCCCGGCGAGTATAATTTCGTCACCGTCGCCGAATGGGAGAGCGACGAGGTGATTCCCGTCGTCGCCGCCGCCATCGCACGCCATCAGGCCAAGCGGCGGTTCGATCGCAATGCCTTTTTCGCCGAACATGGAATTCGCGCCGACATCGCGACCTATCGCGTGCTTTGAGGCGTCCGCCGCGCGGTGTATGCGCGACGACATGATCCATCCATTCACGCGCCGTTTCGTCCTCGCCGGATTGGCCGCGTTGGCGATCGGTGCGGCGCCGTCTGGCCAGGCGCCGATCGTATTGGCCGCGGCGAGCCTGCAGGAATCGCTAAGTGCGGCGGCGGATGCCTGGGCAAAGGCGGGCCATGCACGGCCGGTGATCTCGTTCGCCGCATCCTCCACCTTGGCGCGGCAGGCCGAGGCGGGCGCACCGGGCGACCTGTTCTTCTCGGCCGATGAAGACTGGATGGACGCGCTGGCGGCTAAAGGGTTGCTCGCAACGGGGACGCGCGCCGATCTTGTCGGCAACCGGCTGGTCGTGGTCGAGCCTGCAGGACGGCATTCTTCGATTCCGACGAGCGGCGCCCGTCTCGCGCGGGTGCTGGGTGCCGGCCCGCTGGCGATGGCAGATCCGGACAGCGTGCCTGCAGGCAAATACGGCAAGACGGCGCTGGAGAAGCTTGGCGCCTGGGCCGCGGTCGCCCCGAAAGTGGTGCGCGCGGAAAATGTGCGTGCTGCCCTGGCGCTGGTCGAGCGCGGTGCGGCGCCGTTCGGGATCGTCTATCTGACCGACGCCAAGGCGTCGTCGAAAGTGCGCGTTGCGGGCGTGTTTCCGCCGACCAGCCATCCGCCGATCCTGTATCCGGTCGCCCGGCTGGCGCGATCGACCAACCCGGAGGCCGAGCGATTCCGCCGTTTCCTGCTCTCACCGCGCGGCCGCGCGATCTTCGCGCGGTTTGGCTTTGGGGCGCCTGCAAAGTGATCGCCCCACGCCGTCATGCCGGGCTTGTCCTGGCATCCAACGTGCAACAACGGCTAGATTCCGTTGTGGAGGGTTGGACCCCGGAACAAGTCCGGGGTGACGATGAAATGGAATGCACGGTTTGACCGCTGAGGAATGGGAAATTGTCGCCCTGTCGCTACGCGTCGGCGTCGTCGCGACGCTTGCGGCTCTGCCGGTCGCTTTCGCCATCGCCTGGCTGCTCGCGCGCGGCCGCTTTCCGGGCAAGATCCTGATCGAGGCGATCGTCTATCTGCCGCTGGTCGTGCCGCCGGTCGTCACCGGCTGGTTCCTGCTGGTTGCCTTCGCGCCTGGCGGGCCATTCGGGTTCTTGAGCAATGGCGTGTTGTTCCGCTGGACCGGTGCCGCCATCGCTGCAGGAATCATGGCGCTGCCGCTGATGGTGCGCGCGATCCGGCTGTCGATCGAGGCGGTCGACCGCCGGCTCGAGGGCGCCGCGCGGACTTTGGGGGCGGGGCCGTGGCGCGTTTTCTGGACGATCACCTTGCCGTTGAGCCTGCCCGGCCTGCTGGCCGGCACCGTGCTCGGCTTCGCCCGCTCGCTGGGCGAATTCGGCGCGACGATCACATTCGTCTCCAACGTGCCGGGCCAGACCCAGACCTTGCCGCTGGCGATCTACGCGGCGCTGCAACGCCCCGACGGCGACGCGATCGCGCTGCGGCTGTCGGCGCTCTCGGTCGCGGTGGCGCTGGCCGCCCTGGTCGCTTCGGAATTGCTCGCGCGGCGGATGCGCGCGGCGATGGTCCATGGGGTTTGATCTCCACGTCTCGAAGCGGCTCGGCGATGCCGAGATCGCGCTGCGGCTGGAGGCCGGCGACGGGCTGACCGTGCTGTTCGGTCCGTCGGGCGCGGGCAAGACCAGCGTGCTCCACATGGTGGCGGGGCTGCTGCGGCCCGATCGCGGTCATATCCGGGTCGGTGGGGTCGAACTGTTCGGAGATGGGATCGACGTTCCGCCCGAACGGCGGCGCGCGGGCTACGTCTTTCAGGAGGCGCGGCTGTTCCCGCACCTGAAAGTCGCGGCAAACCTGCGCTACGGCGCGGGGCGGAATGCAGCGATCGAGGAGGTCGCGCAATTGCTCGACATCGCGCATTTGCTCGACCGCTGGCCGCGGACGCTGTCAGGCGGGGAGGCGAAGCGGGTCGCGATCGGCCGCGCCTTGCTGAGCGATCCCGCCTTCCTGCTGCTCGACGAACCGACCGCCTCGCTCGATCGCGGTCGCGCGCAAGAAGTGGAACGCGCGATCCTCGATATTCGCGATCGGCTGCGCTTGCCGATCCTGATGGTGACCCATGACCGAGCGCAGGCGGAGCGGCTGGCGACGACGATGGTCGAGATCGATCCGATGCGGACATGAATTCGCGGGTCTGTCATCACACGATGCGATAAAACGCATCTCACTTGGCAGGGGGCGACGCGATGGACAGCACCAGCAAGGACGGATTTCACCTGAAATTGTGGCGCGGCGAACGCATGTGCCTGATCGGCATGGACGTCGAAGCGCCGGAACCCGATTTCGTCGGCTTCGCGATCGAAGTCCTCCATCCGGGTGCGGCCGAATTCACGCCGCTGCGCAATCGCCTGGCCTTTTCCTATCCCGAAGGAAGCAAGGTCAATGGCGACGTCCAATTCCTCTCGACCGAGGCGCCGTTTCAGAAGTTCCGCTGGGTGCATTTCCCCTATGATCCGATCGACGGGCTCTATTCCTATCGCGTGACCAAGATGCACATGCCGGCGGACGGGTCGCTGGTTGCGGGAACGCAACTGGTCGCGAACATCAACCTCAACCCCATCACGCATCCCGGTTTTCTCGATATCGGATTCACCCGCGCGTTCGCCTCGTCGCAGGCCTATCGCGACAAGTTCGGGAATCGCGACGACATCCTGCCGGCGACCAATGCCGCCGGCCTCGATTTCGCGCCGCCGTTCGACCCGGCAAGTCCGAGCGACGACAATCCCTATACCTGGCTCGGCTTCGAAGCGGCGGCGATCGTGCAATCCTTGGTCGATGAAGCGGTCGCGGACGCGACGCTGACCGTGGATTTCTTTGCCTATGACCTTAATCTCGGCTGGCTGGTCGACCGCCTCGAGAAGTTGGGATCGCGGTTGCGCGCGGTGATCGACGACAGTCCCAAGGATCACAATCAGCCCGCAGGGGCTGAAGGGAAGGCATCCGCGCGGCTATCGGCGAGCACCGGTGGCCAAGTCGTCCGGATGCATTTCAATGGGTTGCAGCACAACAAGGTGATCATCGTACGGCGCAACGGGGTGGCCCAACGCGTGCTGCTCGGATCGACCAACTTCAGCTATCGCGGCTTCTACATCCAAGCCAACAATGCGTTGCTGTTCAGCGATCCCGCCATCGCCGGGCTGTTCGGTGATTATTTCGATGCCGCCTTCCGTCAGCCGGAAACCTTCTCGGCATCCGAGATGGCGCGCAAATGGTACGCCTTCACGACGCCGGGCAGGCCAGTCGTCCAGATCGCGCTGTCGCCGCATGCCGATAAGGAGATAGGGCTGTCGCCGGTCGGCGCGGCGATCGATCAGGCGACGTCGTCGGTGTTCTTCTCGATCGCCTTTCTCAACCAGACCAAGAGCGGGTCGGTGCGGACGGCGATCGACCGTCTCGCGACACGGCCGGTGTTCAGCTACGGCGTGGTCGACAAGGCGAGCGCCGACCCCAAGCCCGGAGCCGAGGCCAAGCCGAGCAGGCTCGATGTCTACAAGCCCGACGGGACGATCGGCGTGGTCGACTTCGGCTATCTCGCCAAGAACGCGCCGCCGCCATTCGGGGCCGAATGGCAGGGCGGCAAAGGCATCAACCTGCACAACAAGTTCGTCGTCACCGATTTCGGCCTGCCGACGGCCAAGGTCTTCACCGGATCGTCCAACCTCTCGCCGAGCGGCGAGGGCGGCAATGGCGACCATCTGGTCATGATCCAGGACCCGATCGTCGCCACCGCCTATGCGATCGAGGCGGTGCGCCTATTTGACCATCTGCATTTCCGCTCGAAGATGAAGGATGCGAAGGTCAAGCCGAAAGGCGCCAAAGCCGACGCAGCGACGCCCCTTACGCTCGCCAAGCCGACCGCGCTGAGCGGAAAGCCGGCCTGGTTCGAACGCTATTATCGCGCCGATAGCCAATATCTGCGCGACCGGCTGTTGTTCGGACACTGACGGCCGGCGCCAAGCGGGCACCGGCCGCCTTCCGCGGCGGTCAGCCGCCCAGAAAGTCCATCTTGCCGATCGGTACGCCCTTCATGCGAAGCAGGGCATAGGCGGTCGTGACGTGGAAATAGAAATTGGGGTGGACGAACCCGATCAGGAAATCGCGCCCGGGAAACTTGAACTCGCCATTGGGGAATTTGAGCACGACCTCGGCATCTTCCTTGCCGTTGATCGCCTCGGCGGACACCGACTTCACGAAGTCGATCGTCTTGGCGATGCGCGCCTTGACCTCGTCGAAGCTCGCTTCATTGTCCTCCATCACGACATTCTCGACGCCGCCCAGCCGAACCATGCAGCCCTTGGCCGAATCGCTCGCGCGCTGGATCTGCGAGATGAAATTGCCCATGTCCTCGATCAGCCGCGCGTCGAGCAATTCCTGCTCGTCGATTCCCTTTTCGGCGGCGAAGGTGCGGGCCTTGTCGATGATCTTGTCGAGATTGGTCAGCGCGCGCACGAAGACAGGCGCGGTAAGGGCGTAAAGTTCGGTAGCCACTGGATTCTCCCCTAGAGAAACGGACTGCCGATCGGCGTCCGCGGGGAGGACATAAGACCTCAGTTGCAAATGAAAACCCGTCTCGACCAGGTTTTTTACCGTTTCGCCAAAAATTCAGCGCGTGGCGGCAACGAACGCCGAACGGAACTGATCGAGATCGCCCGCGGCGACGTCCGACACCGCCCAGAAATCGAGATCGCCTTGGCGCCAATGGACGAGCGTGTAGCCGTCCGTCGCCATCGTCTCGCCCGCCGGTGCCTTGCCCGCCGGCCAGGCGAAGACGTTGATCGTGTGGAGGTTGCGGCGATAGACGATCGCCGGAACGACGCGGCCGCCGATATAATCGAGCCGCCCGCCGACCAGCGGGAAACCTGCGGCTTTGAGGTCGGGGGTTGGCGGCGAGAAGTCGATCTTGCCGTTGAACCACGGCTTGACGACGTGGCGGTCGGAGGTCGGGATGTCGACCAGATGATCGGCGAGCAGCGAGCGGACATGGCTTGCGACCATCTGCTGCTCGAGCCCGCTCGTCGCCGATTGCTGCGGAATGCCGAGCGTCAGCGCCAGCCCCGCTGCGATCGCCCCGCCGGCGCCCCAGCCGAGCCGCGCGGGCCATGGATTGGCGGTATGCGGGGCGGCGGGCAGCGCGGCGTCGATACGGTCGCGCAGGCTCGCAGGCGCAGGCTGTCGCAATGCCGGGTCGGCCATAATCTGGTGGAGGTCTTTCAATTGCTCGAACTCGGCCGCGCAATCGGGGCAGGTGCGCAAATGCGCCTCGACCGCCGCGACATTGGCGGCGTCGAGCTCGTCGTCGAGCAAGGCGTGGAGCAGCATCGGGTCGGGACAGGTCATGCCTGGCGCTCCTGTTGTCCGGCGGCGCGGGCCGGAAGCAACAGCTTCGCCAGCATCTCGCGGGCGCGCGCCAGCCGCGACATCACCGTGCCGATCGGCACGCCGGTCACCGACGCTATCTCGCGATACGACATGTCTTCCATCTCGCGCAGGATCAGCGTTTCGCGGAAAGGTTCTGGCAAAGCGGCGATCACTCCGCGCACCGTATCGACCTCGCGCGCACGGGCCAGCGATTCCTCCGGCGTGTCGCTCTCCGCCGGAACCGCGGCGATGGCTTCGGACTGCGCTTCGGACAAGCTAGCATCGGATACGACGACGCGCTCGCGCCTGATCTGTTCGCCGACCCTGTCGCGCCAGCAATTGCGCAGGATCGCGAACAGCCAGGCGCGAGGCGGTCCGCCGCGATAGGTCTCGAACGACCGGAACGCGCGCAGGAACGCTTCCTGCACCACGTCCTCGGCGACGCCGGCGTCGTTGGTCAGGTAGCGCGCCAGGTTATAGGCCGCGTCGAGGTGCGGCAGCATCAACTCGCGAAAGCGCAGCTCGGGACCGGGCTTCATGTCCCGACCGCCGACCAGTCTTGGGCGAAAGCCGCCGATCACCTTTACGCTCCCCGTCTCAGCGCGCCGTGACGGTCACTTTGCCCGTCATCATCGGATGGAGCGAGCAGAAATAGGCGACTTGACCCGGCTTGGTGAAGGTGAAGCTGAACGACTGGCCGGTGTCGAGCACCTTCGAACGGAAGCTCTTGTCGGTCGCCACCACGGTATGCGGGATATCGTCATCATTGGTCCAGGTGATGGTCTGGCCTACCTTCACTGTCGCCATCTTCGGGCCGAAGGTGAAGTTGGAAATATGGACCGCGACCGGCCCGGCAGCAACTGCCGGGCCTGTGGGGCGGGCGGACAAGGTCTTGCCCCGGGCCGATGCCGCGACAGGGGGATTGGCGCGGCCCGAGGCAAGCGAGGTCGTGACCGCCGCGACAGGAATGAGGACGGCAATCATCAAACGGGAGTGCATCTCAAATCTCCAAAGGTTCTAAGCGAGGGTAGAATCGATCAGCGCGATCCGCTGATCGCCGCGGCGGAAGGTCACGTCGGTGATGCCGAGCATCGAGCGGAGCTGGCCTGGCGGCACGACTTGCGGGCCGGGCGAGGGGGCGGTGCCCGGCGCCGGCTGGGGAAAGGCGGTCGAGCGGGCGGTGTGGAAGGTCATCCGGCCTTCGACCTTCTGCACGATCTGGTGGATATGACCGTTGAGGATCGTCACCGATCCGAAGCGCTTGAGCAGCGCCAGTGCCGCCTGCGCGTCGCCGGTGCCCCAACCCCATTGCTCGTAGACCGTCCAGAGCGGGATATGCGCGAACACCACGATCGGCGTGGACGCACTGCGCCCAGCCAGGTCGGCCTTGAGCCAGGCGAGTTGCGCGGCGCCGAGATTGCCCATGCCGCCGGGCTTGAGGTCGGCGACGTTGACCAGCGCGACGAAATGCACGCCCTGATGGTCGAAGCTGAACCAGCCGGCGCCCTTGCTGCCCTTGCCATAGCGGCTCAGGAACGCCTTGCCGCCGCCTTCGTCGACCATGTCGTGCTCGCCGGGCACGAAGAAAGCGGGAATGCCCGTCTCGCTCAGGATCTGGTCGGCGTAGTCGAATTCGTCGTCGCGCGACAATTGGGTGATGTCGCCGGTGTGGATGATGAAGTCGGGCTTGACCGTAAGCGCCTTCACCTTGGCGATCGCCTCGCGATAGGTGGCGCGCGCATCGGGATTGGCCGCCTTGTCGAAGCCGATATGGCTGTCGCTGAGCTGAAGGAATGTGAAGTCGACCGCCGACGCAGCGCCGGGGCCCGCGCCGTCCAGGATGGCGCTGCGAGCGATGCCGGCGTTCAGCGCGTAGAGCGCGCCGGTGCCCGCCCACGCCATGCACTTCAACGCCTCTCGGCGGTCGGGGAATCGTGGATCATCGGTCATGCCTTGGTGCCTTTCGAACGGGGTCGATGGCCAAGACGGCGGCAGTTGGACGGTTATTCCCGCGGCGATCGAAAAATTCGTCGCGCGCGAATTTTGTGCCGGCCGTCGCTTGCGTAGCCCGCGCCGCGGCGACAAGATGGCGCGTACAGGGGGGGGCGCATGAAAATTGGAGTCGTGCTGTGTGCCGTGGTGTTCGCCACGGCGGCGGGTCAGGGCATGGCGCAGACTACGCCGCAAAGCGAGCCGGCCGCCACGCCGGCCAATCCTCCATCAGTCCCGCTGCCTGCGACGGCCGCGCCGCCAGTGCGTGGGGTGGCGGCGATGACGCCTGTCGAGATCGAGGTAGCCGCGCCGCTTAATTCGAAGACTAGCCGAATCGGCGAAACCTTTCCGATCCGGCTCCTCTCACCCGTGCTGGACGGCAATGGCAGAATCATTTTGCCTTCGGGAACCCTGGGGCAAGGCGAAGTGATCCACGCCGCGAAGGCGCGGGGAATGGGCAAGGCCGGAGAGATGATCCTGGCGGCGCGTTACCTGCAATGCGGCGATACGCGGATTCCGCTGGGCCATTTCAAATTTGCGGTGCGTGGCAAGGATAACAGCACCAATGCGGCGGTCGCCATGGCTGTCGCGGGGCCGTTTCTCGCTTTCATGAGCGGTGGCGAAGTGAACGTGCCTAACGGGGCACATGCAGATGCCAAGATTACGGCCGATGTCGCGATTCCGGAGTCGGTTACCGCGCAATGCGGCGGGACGCCGCCCGTAACCATCACTCCAATGGCAGGAAAGGGGAGCCAATGAACAAGAAGATTATAGCGATCGCGCTGGCAGCGGGCGCTATCACGATCGGGACGGGTGTCGCGATTGCCGACGACGGTCCGGCAATCACCACCAAGTCGGGCACGCTGGGCCAGCCGGCCGCGGGCATGGGACAGGTCGTTTTCTTCCGTCCCGGATCGATCATGGGCGCCGCCCTGGGCTGTACCGTGCATGAGGATGACAAGGAAATCGCGCGGCTTGGCTCAGGAAAATATTACGTCGTCAACGCGACGCCAGGTAAACATCTCTATTTCACCAAGGGTGAGGCGACCGACAAGCTGAACCTCGAAGTCGAAACCGGCGAAACCTATTTCGTCCGCTGCAATATCGGCGCGGGCATCATGGCGGGCCGCGCCAACTTGTCGCCGTCGGATCAGGCAACCTTCGCCAAGAAGGCCAAGGGCCTCACTCTTTGGGCCGGTAAGAAGGACGACAAGGACGACAAGAAGGGCGACAAATAAGATCGCCGGACAAATAAGAGACCCGGCCGCCGGAATCGCTTCGGGCAGCCGGGTCTTTCATGTCTCTTTCTTTCAGAATTTGACCCGGAACGCGCCGCCGATGATCCGCGGCTCGCTGATCATGCCGGTGAGATTGTTGAAGTCGATCGCGCTGACTGCGCGGAACTGGTTGGTGATGTTCCGTGCGAACGCGCTGACTTCGTAACGCGGTGTCGAATAGGCGATCTTCAGGCCGCCTTCGAGCATCGGCCGCCCGCGGAACTCCTTTGCTTCGTAGAGGAAGTAGTTGATGCTGCTGCGATAGGCCCAGTCGGTATAGGCATAGATTTCGCGGCCATCGCCCAGCGGGATCGAATAGCGCGCGGTCCAGTTCGCCACCCAGCGCGGCGCCTGGGGCAGGCGATTGCCGTCGATGATTGCCTGGCCCGGGCTCGCCAGCGGGTCGGTCACGGTGCACAGCGACCCGCACACGCCGACGGTGATATTCGGGTCCTGGATCTCGGTGTAGTTGTAGCTGCCGCTCGCGGTCAGCAATAATTGCGGGACCGGGCGCATATCGAGTTCGGCCTCCACGCCATAGCCGATCGCACGCTTGGCGTTGAGCAGGCGCGCCGAGTTGGACAAGCCGCCGACCGCCGTGATCTGCAGGTCGTTGGTGCGCCACCAATAGCCGTCGACCGAGAAACGGACGGTGCGATCGGCGGTCTCGCCCTTGATGCCCGCTTCGCCCGACAAGGTGGTCTGCTTGCCGGCAGTGGTCTGGCGGCTGCCGAACGTCACGCGGTCCTGGATCGCCGGGCCGAGATAACCGGTGGCGGCGCGCGCATAGAGGTTGACCTGCGGCGACACGGCATAGGTCGCGCTGACGTCCCAGGTGAAATCGCCGCCGCTCACCTTGGCGCGGCTTGGCAGCACGGCGCCGAAAAGGTTGGGCGAATAGCCGGTGATCAGGTCTTCCTTGTGGTCGTGCGAATAGCGCCCGCCCGCGCGCAACGTCAGCTTGTCGACCGGCTTGTATTCGACCGAGGCGAAGGCGCCCCAATTCTCGTTCTTGTTGTCGTGAAACAGGTCCTGGTCGAGGTTCGCCGCGCGGCTGCCGGTCGGCGGGAACGTATAGTCATATTCGTGATATTTGAGCGTTTGGTAGAAATAATAGAGACCACCCTGCAGCCGGAATCCGTTGAACTCGTCGCTGACGAACCGAAGCTCCTGGCTGAATTCCGCCGGCCGGGTAATGCCGCCGGTATTGTCGGGGAACAGAGCGTTGTTCAGCCCGAGCGCGGGAAAGACGTAGTTGTTGCCGCCGTCGATATCGCCGGTGCTCTCGACCTTCGCCTTCTCATAGGCGGTAACCGAATAGAGCGTGCCCGCGCCGTCGAAATGGTAGTCGAGCCGCAGATTGGTGCCCCATTGCGTCATGCTCTGGCTGGTATAGCCGTCGAGCGCGACCTTGCTCGGGTCGAAGCCGGGCGAGAAATCGTTGCTGCCCTGCTTGAACAGGCCGGCGCGGAACACGCGCGGCGTGCCGTCGAGATCGCGGACGTGGAAGTTGAGCAGCGCGTTGAAATTGCCGCTCGAATAACCGAGCTGGAACCGGCCGGCGAGGTCGCGATACCCCTCCAGCTTCTTGTCGGCAAAGCCGGTGGTCGAGGTGTTGGTCACCCAATTGTCGCGCCGCTGGAGCAGGCCCGAGGCGCGGAAGGCGAAGCCGCCGCCCAGCGGCAGGTTGAGCGCGGCTTCGGCGTTCACCGTGTTGAACGTCCCCCAGCTCGCGCTGGCATATCCGCCGATCTTGTCGTCGGTCGGTTTGGCGGAATCGAGCTTGATCACGCCGGCGGGGGTGTTGCGGCCGAACAAGGTGCCCTGCGGCCCGCGCAGCACTTCGACCGACTTGAGGTCGAACACCGGGAACGACTTGAGCATCGCGTTTTCGAGCGCGACATCGTCATAGACTACCGACACCGGCTGCGCGGCATTGGGATCGAAATCGGTATTGCCGAGGCCGCGGATGTAGAAGCGTGGGAAAGTGCGGCCGAACGACGATTCCGCCTGAAGGCTGGGCGTGCGCGACGACAGGAAGCGGATGTCGAGCCCGCCCGAGTTGATCACGGCGAGCTTCTCGCCGGTGATCGCTGTGACCGCGACGGGCACGTTCTTCGACGATTCCGACACGCGCGTCGCGGTGACGACGATATCGCCCAGGCCCTTGTCGTTCGACGGCGCATCCTGAGGCGCGGTGGCATCGGCCTGCGGGGCGGTCCTGGGCTCGTCGCTCTTTGCGGCAGCAGGAGATGCGGCAAGCAGGAGCAATGCGGGCGACGCGCTTGCGAGCAGGATATGGGTGAGCGAACGGCTGGACGTCGAGTTCATGGAAAACCCCTTGGAAGCGAATGTCGGCATCCTCTTCGCGGTCGAATCCGTGTGTCCCGGATCTTGCACGAAGTCGTAACATGGCCGTCATGGACCCAAAAGGCGGAGTCGCGGCCGGAATGAGGATGGCGGCGAGAATCGCTGAGTTGTGATGCGGCCCTGCAACAATAACGACGGGCAAACAAAAAACCGCCGCCCAGATTGCCCTGGGCGGCGGTTGTGTTTTGGCTGATGCGGTGTGGAGCGGCTTAGAGCGCCGCCATCACCGCTGGTCCATGGCCACCATCATGCCACAACCCGGAGAGCATGGCGCCGTGATCGATCGCCTGGAGGTCGGAGGTTGCCGGAGCCGCGGTGCGAGCGGTGAGGGTGGTGACCGCGGCCGAGCTCCCGGCGAGGACGAAGTCCGACTGCTGGAGCTGCGAAGCGGTCACGCCATGGAGGACGACGGAGTCGCCATTGCCGAGGTCGATCGCCAGGTCGGCGCCGTTCTGGTGGAACGCGTTCTGCACCTGCTGCCAGCTATAGCCGATTGCGGTGAGGTCGATCTTGTCGGTGCCCGCGACGAAGTCGCCGACCGTATCGACCCCGGTGCCATGCTCGAACAGGAACGTATCGGCACCCGCCTGGCCGTAGAGCGTGTCATTGCCCGCCTTGCCGTTCAAGACGTCGTTGCCGTCGCCCCCAAGGAGGAGGTTGCTGCCCTCATTGCCGGTGATGGTATTGGCCAGTTCGTTGCCGACGCCGAAGATGTTGCCGGCACCCGCCGCCAGGGTCAGGTTCTCGATATTGGCGTAGAGATAGAAGTTCGAGGTCGAGATCACCGTGTCGGTGCCTTCGCCGGCATTCTCGAACACCACGTCGCTTTGCTGGTCGACATGGTAGGTGTCGTTGCCGACACCGCCATAGAGGTTGTCGGCGCCCGCACCGCCATCGATCACGTCGTCGCCGGCCCCCCCGAGGATCAGGTCGTTGCCGGCATCGCCGAAGAGCTGGTCGTTGCCGTCCTGGCCATAGATGGTGTCGACCCCCGCGCCGCCATGGACGATGTCGGCTCCGGCACCCGCCAGCAGGAGGTTGTCGCCCTCATTGCCGGTGATGGTGTTGTCGAGCTCATTGCCGACGCCGAAGATGTTGCCGGCGCCTGAGGCGAGGGTCAGGTTCTCGATGTTCGCATAGAGATAGAAGTTCGACGTGGAGATCACCGTGTCGGTGCCTTCGCCGGCATTCTCGAACACCACGTCGCTTTGCTGGTCGACATAGAAGATGTCGTTGCCGGTGCCGCCATGGAGCTGATCGGTACCCACGCCGCCGTCGATCACGTCGTCGCCGGCACCGCCAACCACCACATCGTTGCCGGCGTCACCGAACAGCTGATCGTTGCCGTCATCGCCATAGATGGTGTCGGCTCCCGCACCGCCATGGACCACGTCCGCACCCGCACCCGCCAGCAGGAGGTTGTCGCCCTCGTTGCCGGTGATGACGTTGGCCAGCTCATTGCCGACACCGAAGATGTTGCCGGCACCCGACGCCAGGGTCAGATTCTCGATATTGGCGTAGAGATAGAAGTTCGAGGTGGAGACGACGGTGTCGGTGCCTTCGCCGGCATTCTCGAACACCACGTCGCTTTGCTGGTCGACATAGAAGATGTCGTTGCCGGTGCCGCCATGGAGCTGATCGGTACCCACGCCGCCGTCGATCACGTCGTCGCCAGCACCGCCAACCACCACATCGTTGCCAGCATCGCCGTAAAGCTGATCGTTGCCGTCCTCGCCGTAGATGGTGTCGGCACCCGCGCCGCCATGGACGATGTCGGCTCCCGCACCCGCCAAGAGGAGGTTGTCGCCCTCATTGCCGGCGATGGTATTGGCCAGCTCATTGCCGACACCGAAAATGCTGCCCGCGCCCGCCGCCAGGGTCAGATTCTCGATATTGGCGTAGAGATAGAAGTTCGAGGTGGAGACCACCGTGTCGGTGCCCTCGCCGGCATTCTCGAACACCACGTCGCCTTGCTGGTCGACGTAAAAGACGTCGTTGCCAGTGCCGCCATAGAGACGATCGGTACCCGTACCGCCGTCGATCACGTCATCGCCCGCCCCACCGTCAAGGCTATCGTTGCCGCCGCCACCGTACAAACGGTCGTTGCCGCTGCCACCGCCTATGAAGTCGTAACTGTCACCGCCGTGCAACTGATCGTCACCGCCGCCGCCCTGAACCGTGTTGCTGGTATTGATAAAGCCGAACACCGTGTCGTTTCCGGCATCGCCATTCACAATGCCTCCAACTGCGTTGACCACGCCCCGTAGGTCGAGCGTGTTGCCGGCAGCGGAAAGATAGATGTTGGTGCGGTCGAGAGTGACACCGGCCATTGTGAGCGATCCGGAATCGGCGAGATGTATATCAACGATCGAGAAACGAGTGATCCCAGCGAGCTGCGCGACGTTGAACCGAAGGGAGGCATCGAAACTGACCCCGCCAACAATTTCGAAGCCGGTAATGGTGCTCGTGGTGAAATCCAATGCGCCGCCGCCCGTGTTGATCGACAGCGTATCGGTGCCTGCACCACCATCCATCACTTCCCCGGCTACCAGATCGGTGACATTCGAGATAACGATGTTGTCGTTGCCGTCGCCACCATGCAGTTCATCGCGACCCGCGCCTCCTTCCAGAAGGTCGTTGCCCGTACCCCCGTTCAGAACGTCGTTGCCGCCTTCGCCATGCAATTCAGCCTCACCGGATCCAACGGTGACGAAGTCGTTGCCGTCTCCGGCGTACACGGTAAGGCGCAGCCCGGGATATACGATCGGGAGGTCTGCGGTTTCCCTGACAGTTAGCGTGTCGGAGAAGTTGGAGCCCCACAGCGTTTCCATGGCTTCGAAATTGCTGATGGTGGTGCCCATGAACGAATGCGTTCCGCCACCAAGGACACTGGCCGTATCGAGCGTGACGCCCGCGCTCGCCGCGCGGAACGAGATTGACAGGTAGTCCGTGCCGTCGCCGCCATCCGCATAGTCGCCGAGGCCGATCGAGACGAATTCGTTGCCCGACCCGCCGAACACCTGATCGTGATCGAGCTTGTCGTCCGCCGTACGCACACTGCTGCTGGTGCTCGACGAGACGTCGGTGGAGATCGATGAAGCCTTGTCGCTTCCGCGAAGGATGTCCGCGCCCGCGCCGCCATACATGATCGCACCTGTGCCGGCTTTGGCGACAAGCTCGTCATCGCCGTCGTCGCCATAGAGCGTGGCCGGAGACGAGCTGTTGTTGTCAGCGAAGAGGTGATCGTTCCCGGCGTCGCCGTGAATCGACCCCGCCGTACCGTATATCGTGTCGTTGCCATCGCCGCCGCTGACCAAGCCAGGCTGATAGGGGCCTGTGATGGTATCGTCCCCGGCGCCGCCGTCCACCTCGACCTGATAGACCGATGCCCAGGCGTCGATTGTGTCGTTGCCGACTCCGCCATCGACCAGCTTGGTGTAATAGCTGCTCGTAAGGTGGTCGTCGCCGCCCAAGCCGTAAAGCGACGATCCCGGCGAAAGCGACGTGCTGTAGTCATGAATGGTATCGGCGAAATTGCTGCCTTGAATATCGACGATCGCGCCGATGTTGGAGATGATGCCGCCGCCGACGGTGACGGATCCGACTGTGGAGAGCTGATAGAAATCAACCGTTACACCCGATGTCGCGCCGCCGAGATTGATATAGAGAAGATTGCTCCCCGAGCCCCCGTCGACCGTGTCACCATAACCCGAGAAGATCATGTCGTCGCCGGCACCGCCGGTGAGGACATCATGATCGGTAAATGTGTCGGCGGAGCTGCCGCCAGGATTAATCCATGCGCCGGCGGGCCAATTCGCGCTGAGTGCATGGGATACAAGGAAATCATTTCCGTCGCCGCCGTCGAGCGTGTCGGCACCGGCTCCGCCGTACAACCTGTCATTACCACCGTTGCCCGAAGCCGTGTCAGCGCCCGGCGTGCCGGTATAGGTATCATCTCCCGGGCCGCCGCTGAAACTGTCTTGCGGCTGCACAATCGCTACTAGATTAGCCATAATCCCCCCAAAATATACCGAGTCCGCTTGATCCATCCACACGGTTATCACGGCCTATGCCGCTCTAGATAGAGGATTTTTGAGGCCGTAGCGGGCGGAAATCCCCGTTTCGGAAACGAAGAACCGCCGCCCGGATTGCTCTGGGCGGCGGTTGTGTTTTCGGCTGATGCGGTGCGGAGTGGCCTAGAACGCCGCCATCACCGCTGGTCCATGGCCACCATCATGCCATAGCCCGGAGAGCATGGCGCCGTGGTCGATCGCCTGGAGGTCGGAGGTTGCCGGAGCCGCGGCGAGGGTGGTGAGGGTGGTGGTCGCGGCCGAGCTCCCGGCGAGGACGAAGTCCGACTGCTGGAGCTGCGAAGCGGTCACGCCATGGAGGACGACGGAGTCGCCATTGCCGAGGTCGATCGCCAGGTCGGCGCCGTTCTGGTGGAACGCGTTCTGCACCTGCTGCCAGCTATAGCCGATTGCGGTGAGGTCGATCTTGTCGGTGCCCGCGACGAAGTCGCCGACCGTATCGACCCCGGTGCCATGCTCGAACAGGAACGTATCGGCACCCGCCTGGCCGTAGAGCGTGTCATTGCCCGCCTTGCCGTTCAAGACGTCGTTGCCGTCGCCCCCAAGGAGGAGGTTGCTGCCCTCATTGCCGGTGATGGTATTGGCCAGTTCGTTGCCGACGCCGAAGATGTTGCCGGCACCCGCCGCCAGGGTCAGGTTCTCGATATTGGCGTAGAGATAGAAGTTCGAGGTCGAGATCACCGTGTCGGTGCCTTCGCCGGCATTCTCGAACACCACGTCGCTTTGCTGGTCGACATGGTAGGTGTCGTTGCCGACACCGCCATAGAGGTTGTCGGCGCCCGCACCGCCATCGATCACGTCGTCGCCGGCCCCCCCGAGGATCAGGTCGTTGCCGGCATCGCCGAAGAGCTGGTCGTTGCCGTCCTGGCCATAGATGGTGTCGACCCCCGCGCCGCCATGGACGATGTCGGCTCCGGCACCCGCCAGCAGGAGGTTGTCGCCCTCATTGCCGGTGATGGTGTTGTCGAGCTCATTGCCGACGCCGAAGATGTTGCCGGCGCCTGAGGCGAGGGTCAGGTTCTCGATGTTCGCATAGAGATAGAAGTTCGACGTGGAGATCACCGTGTCGGTGCCTTCGCCGGCATTCTCGAACACCACGTCGCTTTGCTGGTCGACATAGAAGATGTCGTTGCCGGTGCCGCCATGGAGCTGATCGGTACCCACGCCGCCGTCGATCACGTCGTCGCCGGCACCGCCAACCACCACATCGTTGCCGGCGTCACCGAACAGCTGATCGTTGCCGTCATCGCCATAGATGGTGTCGGCTCCCGCACCGCCATGGACCACGTCCGCACCCGCACCCGCCAGCAGGAGGTTGTCGCCCTCGTTGCCGGTGATGACGTTGGCCAGCTCATTGCCGACACCGAAGATGTTGCCGGCACCCGACGCCAGGGTCAGATTCTCGATATTGGCGTAGAGATAGAAGTTCGAGGTGGAGACGACGGTGTCGGTGCCTTCGCCGGCATTCTCGAACACCACGTCGCTTTGCTGGTCGACATAGAAGATGTCGTTGCCGGTGCCGCCATGGAGCTGATCGGTACCCACGCCGCCGTCGATCACGTCGTCGCCAGCACCGCCAACCACCACATCGTTGCCAGCATCGCCGTAAAGCTGATCGTTGCCGTCCTCGCCGTAGATGGTGTCGGCACCCGCGCCGCCATGGACGATGTCGGCTCCCGCACCCGCCAAGAGGAGGTTGTCGCCCTCATTGCCGGCGATGGTATTGGCCAGCTCATTGCCGACACCGAAAATGCTGCCCGCGCCCGCCGCCAGGGTCAGATTCTCGATATTGGCGTAGAGATAGAAGTTCGAGGTGGAGACCACCGTGTCGGTGCCCTCGCCGGCATTCTCGAACACCACGTCGCCTTGCTGGTCGACACGGTAAACATCATCGCCGGTGCCGCCATAAAGCTTGTCGGCTCCGGCGCCGCCATCGATCACGTCGTTGCCCGCGCCACCGAATAAGGTGTCGATGCCGGCGCGGCCGTAGACGACGTCGTTGCCGTCTTCGCCATAGAGCGTGCTGCCGGCACTGCTGCCGATCATGAAATTGTCTAGTGCGTTGCCGTGCGCCTCGCTTGAGACGCCGCCCAGCGACAGATTCTCGACGTTGTCAGGCAACGTATACACGCCGCTCGAAGACAGTACCAGTTGAACGGTATCGGTGCCGCCATTGGCCGCCTCGATGATCGTGTCGAGCAGGTCGGTCGACATATATGTATCGTTGCCCGCTCCGCCGTCCAGAATGTCGGCACCGGCGCCGCCGTTCAAGTAATCGTCGCCGTCGAAGCCACGGAGAACGTCGTTACCGCCACCGCCGGTCAGGACATTGGCGCCGGCGTTTCCGTCGATATGATTGGCGAATTCGTTACCGGTCAGGTTGATCGCCGCAGTCGAGGTCGGGTCGTTGGTGACAATCGTCTCCACTTCCTGACCCGCCGCCAGCGTCCAGCTTACGCTTGTGACCACCTTGTCGGTGCCGCCGCCCGCAAGCTCGGCAACCTGGTCGCCCGCATTGTCGACGACGAACGTATCGTCGCCCGCGCCACCGTCCATCTTGTCGGCGCCGGTACCGCCATCGAGATAGTCGCTGCCATCGAGCCCGAATAGCGTGTCGTTGCCGCCCATCCCGTTCAGATGATCGCCGGAATAAGTACCGTAGATCGCTTGACCAAATTCGTTTCCAGTGAGCTGAACAGCCGCACCATGCTCAGGATCGTAGGCCGAGAGTTTCTCGATTTCCTGGCCGGTCGCCAGCGTGTAATCGCCGGTGACGGCAATCCAGTCGTCACCACCGCCAACAGCCTCGGAAACATTGACGCCTGACCCGATGATGTATTGATCATTGCCCAGGCCGCCTTCCAGATGGCTCCCCGCGGTGCTGGCGGTCAGGATGTTGTCGAACTGGTTGCCGATCCCAACCATGGCAGGACCTACGAGATCTAACCGCTCGACATTGTCGAGGCCGGCGAGCGAATAATCGACAGAGGACGTTATTCTGTCATTGCCGCCGCCCGCGAGCTCGATCACCTTATCGTTGGCGTTGTCGACGATATACTGATCGTTACCGGCGCCGCCCGCCATGACATCGGCACCGGCTCCGCCGTCGATATAATTATCCGCGGCGTTACCTGTGATGTGATTGTCGAGCGCGTTGCCGATCGCGTTCTGCGCGCTGTTACCGGTCAGCGTCAGGTTCTCGACATTGTCGGACAGCGTGTAACTCACCGAACTGCGGATCTCGTCGGTGCCTGCATTGACCGCCTCGATCACCCTGTCGCCGACATTGTCGACGATATAGGTGTCGTTGCCGATGCCGCCGCTCAGCACGTCGTCACCGGCCGTTCCGACCAGCATATCGTTGCTATCGACGCCATTGATCGTCAACGTCACCGTCGCGGTGGTGCCATTGACGAGCGTATAGGTGAAACTATCGGTCGCGGAGGTGATGCTGGCGCCCGACGCCGCTGCAGGCAGCGAGTCGAAAGCGTGATTCGGATCGTAATCGAACGTGCCATCGCCATGGACCGTCACGTGTGCGCCGGAAGTGAGGGTCACATCCACTCCGACATTGGCGGCAACGCCGTTGACCGCGCCGACCGCCAGTGCCGGCCCATCGACGTCGCTATCGGCGCCGTGACCGTGATCAACGAACAGGTTGCCGGCAATGATCTTTGCATTCTCCGCCGTCGTGAAGCCATCGTCGTGGGCGACCGCGGCGTCGTCGACGGGCATGATCCGGATTGGCACGGTCTGGGTAGCGGTCTGGTGATCGGCATCAGTGACGCTGAGCGTCAGCGTCGCGGTTGCGGGCGGCGTATCGGTATTGGCGACGTAGCCCACCGCGCTGGTCGCGTCGCTTCCCAGCAATGCGTTGATCTGCGCTACCGTCCCCGTCACGGTGACCGCGCTCGTGCCGCTCCCGGTAACGGTAGCCCCACTGGTTCCAGCGCTCACCTGCAATAGGCCGTAATCGACCGACAGCGTCACCGTCTCCGTGCTCGACGACGTATCGTCGCCGATCGAAATGACGTGCTTCAGATCGAACGGCGTCTGTTCGATCGAATGCACGTCGGTTGCATAACGCTGTGCGAAGACGTCCCAGCTATTGGCGCCCTGATCATAGGACTGCCATGCGACGAAGATATCACCCTCGTGCGACACACCGACGGCGGGATTCTGCTGTTGGCCATCAGTCGTCGTGTTCACCGCGATCAGTCCGCCGACCGGTGTGCCGTCGGCAGCGTAATGCTGCGCGTAGATGTTGCTCGCAGACGGGTAGGGGTCGAACTTGGTCCCCGTCACCAGATAGCTTCCGTCCTTCAGGACGGTGATATCGGACACCGCGAAGGATGACGGCATACGGTTGCCAACGGGCGCGCCGCTGGCGTCGTAGCGTTGGAGGAACGATCCGCTCGCGCCGGAAGTCGCGTCGGCATAACCGACGAGGAACCCACCGTCGGGCATTGCCGTCAATGCTGAGAGATCGTGCGGACCGGCATTTGCGGGGCTGATCTGAAACTCGCCGCCGAGCTTGGCGCCGTGCGCGTCGTAGCGCTGCCCAACCAGGTTGTAGGTCACATTGTCGTTCACCCAGGCAACGACGAAACCACCACCGGTCAGCGCGATAAGACGCTCGCCGCTTTGCCAGCCGGCCTGGGTGGTGTTGACCATGAATTCCGGTCCGTTCGCCACACCGTTCGCATCATAGATGCGCGCGTAGACATCGCTCTGGAAATTGCCGGCAATATCGTACGAGATGACGAAACCGCCGCCGGCTAGCGCCACCACGTCAGGATAGGCATCGTTGACCGAGGTGAGCGAATTGACCTTGAACTCGCTGCCGACCGGATGGTTGTTGGCATCGAAAATTTGGGCCGCGATATGCGTCACCCCCGGCACGCCCGGCACGTCATAGACCGCCCAGGTGGCAACGAACCCGCCGTTCGGCAATGCCGTCACCGACGCGTGCTGGGCCAGTTCGTTGCCGGAACTGAGCAGAAACTGACCGCCAACCGTTTGGCCGTCCGCGTTGAAACGCTGAGCATAGATGTTTTCGATGGAGCCCGGCGGCGTATTCCCCTGATACCCGTCCCAGATGACAAGGTAGTCGCCGTTGGTCAGTGTGACGATATGCGGTGTCATTTGCTGGCCGGCGCTGTCGGGGTTGACGGTGAACTCCGTGCCGAACGGTTCGAAAATCGAGCCTATATCGATGCTCGGAAAAGCGCTCATACAATCCCCCCAAGATGCCGGATCGCACCGGCAATATCCTAACGTTACCGCAGCGCAGTATAGGTGCGCGGTCTCCCCGAGTCCCAGCTAGCGCCAAGTCTGTTGCAATTTCAAGGCGATCGCCGTGCAAACCGTCCCATTGCGGTCGCGAGGCACAAAAAAACCGCCGCCCGGATCGCTCCGGACGGCGGTCTTTTCAGTCAGCGATGAGCGCTAACGATCGCGATCACTCGCTCTCGTTCAGATACTCTCCGGCATCCGCGTCGGTGCCGTGGCCGCTTGGCGCGACGCGGGCGAGCGCATCGCTGCCCGTATCGTCCCGCACGTCACGCGCCAGTTCGGCCGCGCGCTCCTCGGCGGCCGAGTTCGGCGCGATCAGCACTTCCTGCAGCGCACGCTGCTGGACGCGGAGCGCGGCGTCGCGGCTGGAGGCCGCCACGCGCAGGCGATTCATGCCCGCACCGGTACCGGCGGGGATGAGACGACCGACGATGACGTTCTCCTTGAGGCCGATCAGCGTGTCCTGCTTGCCCTGGACCGCCGCCTCGGTGAGGACGCGGGTGGTCTCCTGGAACGACGCCGCCGAGATGAAGCTGCGGGTCTGCAGCGACGCCTTGGTGATGCCGAGCAGGACCGGCTTGCCCTGGGCGGGCTGCTGGCCGGGAGCGAGCTTCTCGTTGGTCTCGTCCATCTCGGTGCGGTCGACCTGCTCGCCGGCGAGCAGGGTGGTGTCGCCGCCGTCGGTGATCTCGACCTTCTGCAGCATCTGGCGAACGATCACCTCGATGTGCTTGTCGTTGATCTTCACGCCCTGGAGTCGATAGACCTCCTGGATTTCCGACACGAGATATTCCGCGAGCGGCTCGATGCCGAGCACCTCGAGAATGTCGTGCGGATCGGGCGAGCCGCCGATCAGATTGTCGCCACGCTTGACGTAGTCGCCTTCCTGAACGTCGATCACCTTCGACTTCGGGATCAGATACTCCACGACCTCGCCGCCGTCCTCGGGCTGGATCCCGATCTTGCGCTTGGCCTTGTAGTCCTTGCCGAACACGACGCGGCCCGAGACCTTCGCGATGATCGCGTTTTCCTTGGGCTTGCGGGCTTCGAACAGCTCGGCGACGCGCGGCAGACCGCCGGTGATGTCGCGCGTCTTGGCGGACTCGCGAGCGACACGGGCAAGCACGTCACCGGCCTGGACAGTGGCGTTGTCATCGACCGACAGCACCGCACCCGGCGCCAGCATGTAGCGCGCGGCCTCGTTGGCATCGACACCGGTCAGGGTCATGCGCGGACGCAGATCCTCCTTCGACTTGGTGGCGGCGCGATACTCGGTGACGACGCGCTGTGTGATGCCCGTCGCTTCGTCGGCCTGTTCGGTGAGCGTCTTGCCTTCGATGAGGTCCTGATACTTCACCGTACCGCCGGTCTCGGTGATCAGCGGCATGGTGAACGGATCCCACTCGGCCATGCGGTCGCCCTTGCTGACGATGTGGCCATCGTCGAACATGACGTACGCACCGTACGGGATGCGATCGACCGACAGCTCGCGGCCATCCATGTCCTTGATCGCGATCTCGCCCGAGCGGCTCAGCACCACGCGGCGGCCACGCTGGTCGACGATCAGACGCAGGTCGCGGAATTCGACCGTGCCGTCGGCATGCGCCTCCAGGTTGGACGTTTCGTTGAGCTGCGCCGCGCCACCGATGTGGAACGTACGCATGGTCAGCTGGGTGCCCGGCTCGCCGATCGACTGCGCCGCGATGACGCCGACCGCTTCGCCGATATTCACCGGGGTACCGCGGGCGAGGTCGCGCCCGTAGCACTTGCCGCAGACGCCGATCTTGGCTTCGCAGACCAGCGGCGAGCGGATTTTCATCCCCTGGATGCCGGTGGCTTCGATCTTCGCGACCGCCGCCTCATCGAGCAACGTGCCAGACGGGATGATCACCGTGCCGTCCTTGTCGACGACGTCCTCGGCCGTGGTGCGGCCCAGGATGCGCTCGCCGAGCGACGCGATGGTCGAGCCGCCCTGCAGGATCGCGCGCATCTCGAGCGCCCGCTCGGTACCGCAATCCTCCTCCATGACGACGCAGTCCTGCGACACGTCGACCAGGCGGCGAGTGAGGTAGCCCGAATTGGCGGTCTTCAACGCGGTGTCCGCGAGGCCCTTGCGGGCGCCGTGGGTCGAGTTGAAGTATTCGAGGACGGTCAGGCCTTCCTTGAAGTTCGAGATGATCGGGGTCTCGATGATTTCACCGCTCGGCTTCGCCATGAGCCCGCGCATACCGGCGAGCTGCTTGATCTGCGCCTGCGAACCGCGGGCACCCGAGTGCGCCATCATGTAGATCGAGTTGATCGGCATTTCACGACCCGTCTCCGGATCCTTCTTCACCGCCTTGATCTCGTTCATCATCGAGTTGGCGACCTGATCACCGCAGCGCGACCAGGCGTCGATCACCTTGTTGTACTTCTCCTGCTGCGTGATCAGGCCGTCCTGATACTGCTGCTCGAAGTCCTTTACCTGTTCGCGGGTCTCGTCGACCAGCTTGTCCTTGTCCGGCGCGATGATCATGTCGTCCTTGCCGAACGAGATGCCCGCCTTGAACGCGTGCTTGAAGCCCAACGCCATGATCGCGTCGGCGAACAGCACGGTCTCCTTCTGGCCGGTGTGACGATAGACCTCGTCGATCACGTCGCCGACGTCCTTCTTGGTCAGCAGGCGATTGACGGTGTCGAACGGCACCTTGTGCGACTTGGGCAGGCACTCGCCGAGCAGCATACGGCCCGGCGTCGTCTCGTAGCGCTTGAGGTAGGTTTTGCCTTCCTCGTCGGTCTGCGGGACGCGGCTGATCACCTTGGTGTGCAGCGTGACGGCGCCGGCTTCGAGGGCCTGGTGCACTTCGGCCATGTCGGCCAGCAACATGCCTTCGCCGGGCTCATTCTCCTTGAGCATCGACAGGTAATAGAGACCCAGCACCATGTCCTGCGACGGCACGATGATCGGCTTGCCGTTGGCCGGCGACAGGATGTTGTTGGTCGACATCATCAGGACGCGCGCTTCCAGCTGCGCCTCGAGGCTCAGCGGGACGTGCACGGCCATCTGGTCGCCGTCGAAGTCGGCGTTGAACGCCGAGCAGACCAGCGGGTGAAGCTGGATCGCCTTGCCCTCGATCAGCACCGGCTCGAACGCCTGGATGCCCAGACGGTGAAGCGTCGGCGCGCGGTTCAGCAGAACCGGGTGCTCGCGGATCACTTCGTCCAGGATGTCCCAGACTTCCTTGCGCTCCTTCTCGACCCACTTCTTGGCCTGCTTCAGGGTCATCGACAGACCCTTGGCGTCGAGGCGAGCGTAGATGAACGGCTTGAACAGCTCGAGCGCCATCTTCTTGGGCAGGCCGCACTGGTGCAGCTTGAGCTCCGGACCGGTCACGATGACCGAACGGCCCGAATAGTCGACGCGCTTGCCGAGCAGGTTCTGACGGAAGCGGCCCTGCTTGCCCTTCAGCATATCGGACAGCGACTTCAGCGGACGCTTGTTCGCACCGGTGATCGTGCGGCCGCGGCGGCCATTGTCGAACAAAGCGTCGACGGCTTCCTGCAGCATGCGCTTTTCGTTGCGAACGATGATGTCCGGCGCGCGCAGCTCCATCAGCCGCTTGAGGCGGTTGTTACGGTTGATCACGCGGCGATAGAGATCGTTCAGATCCGACGTCGCGAAGCGGCCGCCGTCCAGCGGCACCAGCGGGCGCAGTTCGGGCGGGATGACCGGCACGACCTCGAGGATCATCCACTCCGGACGGTTGCCCGAATCGATGAAGCTCTCGACGACCTTCAGGCGCTTGATGATCTTCTTGGGCTTGAGCTCGGACTTGGTGGTCGCGAGTTCCTGCAGCAGCTGCTCGCGCTCGCCTTCAAGGTCGAGCTGCTCGAGCATGATGCGGACCGCTTCGGCGCCGATGCCGGCGGTGAAGGCGTCCTCACCATATTCGTCCTGCGCTTCGAGGAGCTCGTCCTCGGTCAGCAGCTGGAAGCGCTCGAGCGGGGTCACGCCGGGCTCGATCACGATATAGGCTTCGAAGTACAGCACGCGCTCGAGCTGCTTGAGCTGCATGTCGAGCAGCAGACCGATGCGCGACGGCAGCGACTTCAGGAACCAGATGTGCGCAACCGGGGCGGCGAGCTCGATATGGCCCATCCGCTCGCGGCGAACCTTCGAGACGGTGACCTCGACGCCGCACTTCTCGCAGACGATGCCCTTGTACTTCATGCGCTTGTACTTGCCGCACAGGCATTCGTAATCCTTGATCGGACCGAAGATGCGCGCGCAGAACAGGCCGTCACGCTCGGGCTTGAACGTGCGATAATTGATCGTCTCGGGCTTCTTGATCTCGCCGAAGCTCCACGAGCGGATACGATCCGGCGACGCGATCCCGATCTGGATCTGGTCGAAGGTTTCCGGCTTGGCGACCGGGTTCGCGAAATTGGTCAGTTCGTTCATTTTCTAGCTCCAATTCCCCTCCCGCGAGCGGGAGGGGTTAGGGGAGGGCATGTCACTACGAGGAGGGGCCTTGCCGACAAGCCCTCCCCCGACCCCTCCCGCAAGCGGGAGGGGAGAAGAGTCATTCCGCGGCGATCGCCACGCCGTCCGAATCCACCCCGGGCTCGTCGTTCTTGAGCTCGACGTTGAGACCCAGCGAGCGCATTTCCTTGACGAGCACGTTGAAGCTCTCCGGGATGCCGGCCTCGAACGTGTCGTCACCCTTGACGATCGCCTCATAGACCTTGGTGCGTCCGACGACGTCGTCCGACTTCACCGTCAGCATCTCCTGCAGCGTATAGGCGGCACCGTACGCCTGGAGCGCCCAGACCTCCATTTCGCCGAAGCGCTGGCCGCCGAACTGCGCCTTGCCGCCCAGCGGCTGCTGGGTGACGAGCGAGTAGGGACCGATCGAGCGAGCGTGGATCTTGTCGTCGACCAGGTGGTGGAGCTTCAGCATGTAGATGATGCCCACGGTCACCTTGCGGTCGAACTTGTCGCCGGTGCGTCCGTCGAACAGGTCCGACTGACCCGACGGATCGAGACCCGCCAGTTCCAGCATCGCCGACACGTCGCCTTCGTGCGCGCCGTCGAACACCGGGGTGCCCATCGGAACGCCGGGCTTCAGGTTCTGCGCCAGCTCGATGATCTCGGCGCCGCTGCGGGCCTCAAGATCGGCGACATAATGCTCGCCATAGATCGTCTTGAGGCGCTCCTTGACCGCGTCGGGCATCGCGCCCGGCTCGGCGTTCGGATTGGCGTCACGCCAATCTTCCAGCGCCTGCGCGACCTGCTGGCCCAGACCGCGCGCGGCCCAGCCGAGATGGGTCTCGAAGATCTGCCCGACGTTCATGCGCGACGGCACACCCAGCGGGTTGAGCACCAGGTCGACCGGCGTGCCGTCCGCCAGGAACGGCATGTCTTCCTGCGGCAGGATACGGCTGATGACGCCCTTATTGCCGTGACGGCCGGCCATCTTGTCGCCCGGCTGCAGCTTGCGCTTCACCGCGACGAAGACCTTGACCATCTTGAGCACGCCAGGCGGCAGTTCGTCGCCCCGCTCGAGCTTCTCGCGGCGGTCCTCGAACTTGTCCTTGATGAGCTTCACCGCGTCATCATACTGGCCCTTGACCGCTTCGAGGTCCGACTGGACCTTGTCGTCCTGAACGGCGAACTTCCACCATTCGTGACGATCGACGCTGTCGAGCAGGTCCTGATCGATCTGGGCGCCCTTCTTGAGGCCCTTCGGCGTCGCGGTGGCGACCTGGCCAATCAGCATTTCCCGCAGGCGCGACCAGGTCGCACGGTTGAGGATCGTGCGCTCGTCGTCCGAGTCCTTCTTCAGGCGCTCGATCTCCTCGCGCTCGATCGCCATCGCGCGCTCGTCCTTGTCGATGCCGTGGCGGTTGAACACGCGGACCTCGACCACCGTGCCGGCGACGCCCGGGGGCAGACGCAGCGAGGTGTCACGAACGTCCGACGCCTTTTCACCGAAGATCGCGCGAAGGAGCTTTTCTTCCGGCGTCATCGGGCTCTCGCCCTTCGGCGTGATCTTGCCGACCAGGATGTCGCCCGGCTCGACCTCGGCACCGATATAGACGATGCCCGCCTCGTCGAGGTTGCGCAAAGCTTCCTCGCCGACGTTCGGGATGTCGCGGGTGATGTCTTCCGGCCCGAGCTTGGTGTCGCGCGCCATGACTTCGAATTCCTCGATATGGATCGAGGTGAAGACGTCGTCCTTGACGATACGCTCGCTGATGAGGATCGAGTCCTCGTAATTGTAGCCGTTCCACGGCATGAACGCGACGAGCGCGTTGCGGCCGAGCGCCAGTTCCCCGAACTCGGTCGACGGGCCGTCGGCGATCACGTCGCCGGCATTGACCACGTCGCCCACCTTCACCAGCGGGCGCTGGTTGATGCAGGTGTTCTGGTTCGAGCGCTGAAACTTCATCAGCGTGTAGATGTCGACGCCCGACTTGCCGGCCTCGACCTCACCGGTCGCCCGGATCACGATACGGGTGGCGTCGACCTGGTCGACGATGCCCGCTCGCTTGGCGGCGATTGCCGCACCCGAGTCCCGTGCCACCGTCTCTTCCATGCCGGTGCCGACGAACGGCGCCTCGGCACGGACCAGCGGCACCGCCTGGCGCTGCATGTTCGATCCCATCAGCGCGCGGTTGGCGTCGTCGTTTTCCAGGAACGGAATGAGCGACGCCGCGACCGACACGAGCTGCTTGGGGCTCACGTCCATCAAGGTGATGTTCTCAGGCAGCGCCATCAGGAATTCGCCGGCCTGACGCGCGGAGACCAGCTCCTCGGTCAGCTTGCCATCGGCATCCGTCTCGGCGTTGGCCTGCGCGATCGTGTGCTTGGCCTCTTCCATCGCCGACAGATAGACGACTTCGCTGGTCACCTTATTGTCGATGACCTTGCGGTACGGCGTTTCGATGAAGCCGTATTTGTTGACGCGGCTGAACGACGCCAGGCTGTTGATCAGACCGATGTTCGGGCCTTCCGGCGTTTCGATCGGGCAGATGCGGCCATAATGCGTCGGATGGACGTCGCGGACCTCGAAGCCCGCGCGCTCGCGGGTGAGGCCGCCCGGCCCGAGCGCCGAGACGCGACGCTTGTGCGTCACTTCGGAGAGCGGGTTGGTCTGGTCCATGAACTGCGACAGCTGCGACGAACCGAAGAACTCGCGCACCGCGGCAACCGCGGGCTTGGCGTTGATCAGGTCGTTCGGCATCACGGTCGACACGTCGACCGACGACATCCGCTCCTTGACCGCACGCTCCATGCGCAACAGGCCGACGCGATACTGGTTCTCGAGCAGCTCGCCGACTGACCGCACGCGGCGGTTGCCGAGATTGTCGATATCGTCGATCTCACCCTTGCCGTCCTTCAGGTCGACCAAGGTCTTGACCACCGCGAGGATGTCCTCGGTGCGGAGCGTGGTGACCGTGTCCTCGGCATCGAGGTCGAGGCGCATGTTGAGCTTGACGCGGCCGACGGCCGACAGGTCGTAGCGCTCCGGATCGAAGAACAGACCGGCGAACAGCGACTCCGCAGTCTCGAGCGTCGGCGGTTCGCCGGGGCGCATGACGCGATAGATGTCGGACAACGCCTGCTCGCGCTCCTCGGCCTTGTCGGCCTTGAGCGTGTTGCGGATCCACGGCCCGGTCGAGACATGGTCGATGTCGAGCAGTTCGACGCGGTCGATCCCGGCGGCGTCCAGCTTTTCGAGATTCTCGGGCGCGAACTCGTCGCCCGCCTCGATATAGATCTCGCCGGTCGCTTCGTTGATCAGATCATACGCCGAATAGCGGCCGAAGATTTCCTCGGTCGGGATCAGCAGCGTCTCTAGGCCGTCCTTCTGCGCCTTGTTGGCGGCGCGCGGGCTGACTTTCTGGCCGGCGGGGAAGATCACTTCGCCCGACTTGGCGTCGACGATGTCGAACATCGGCTTGGCGCCGCGCCAATTCTCCGGCTGGAACGGAATCTGCCAGCCGTTCGGGCCGCGGACGAACGTCACGCGGTTGTAGAAATAGTTGAGGATGTCCTCGGACGTCAGGCCCAGCGCATAGAGAAGCGCCGTGACCGGCAGCTTGCGCTTGCGGTCGATGCGGACGTTGACGATGTCCTTGGCATCGAACTCGAAATCGAGCCACGAGCCGCGATACGGAATCACGCGCGCCGCGAACAGATACTTGCCCGAGGCATGGGTCTTGCCGCGGTCATGGTCGAACAACACGCCCGGCGAACGGTGCATCTGGCTGACGATGACGCGCTCGGTGCCGTTGACGATGAACGTGCCGTTCTCGGTCATGAGCGGCATGTCGCCCATGTAGACGTCCTGCTCCTTGATATCGAGCACCGAGCGGGCTTCCGTATCCGGATCCACCTCGAACACGATCAGGCGCAACGTAACGCGCATCGGCGCTGCATAGGTGATGCCGCGCTGGCGGCATTCGTCGGTGTCGAACTTCGGCGGCTCGAGCTCGTAATTGACGAAGTCGAGCTCGGCGGTGCCGGCGAAATCGCGGATCGGGAAGACCGAGCGCAGGGTCTTCTCCAGGCCCGACACGTAGCCGATCGACGGATCGCTGCGCAGGAACTGTTCGTAGGATTCGCGCTGAACCTCGATCAGGTTCGGCATCTGCACCACTTCGTGGATGTTGCCGAAAACCTTGCGGATGCGCCGCTTTGCGGTGCCTTCGATCGCTTTGGTCGCCATGTGGGTGTTTGCCTCGTCAGCTTAAAATTCGTGCCCCGGATCCCCGAGGCGGGCACGCATCGCGACGCAAAAAAGCCGCGCATCCAACTTCCGTTTCCGGCCGTGGACGGGCAGCTTCCAGCGTCGTGTGAACCGACAGCTTCCAATTCGATCGACCCGGTGCGCGACGCCGTGTCATTTCCCGAAAGCTGTGGTGAGGTGCGCGATATAGGTAGCGTGTTGGAGAGTGTCAAACGCTCCGCCGCATTTTTTCGGAGCCGAAATGGAGGCATCGCGGACGGTTACATTCTCCTCGTCCTGCAGGTCGATGCTCAGTCCCGAGGCTGTACCCTCCAAAAGTAAGTACAAAGTTGTCCCTATTTTTGCTGGGGAGTCAGTGGGTTGCTCGACTCGTCGCGAAAATGACCTCGACCGGACGGCGACGAAACGAGGAACCGGGGGCGGGTTCCACTCATTTTGGCAGCGTCATGAAACAGCAATTTGCCCCCCGCAAAGCCCGCGCACTGGCGCCCCTGCTGGTTGCCACAGCGCTCGTCTCAACCCCCGTATTCGCGCAGGATACCACGCCGCAGACGACACCCGCACAGCCGGCGATCGTCACGCCGCCGGCCAGTGCGACCGTGCCGATCCCGCCGGTCGTGCGTACCGTGCCCGATGGCACGCCGTCGGCGACGACAGCCGCCGACGAACCTGCCGCGACGCCGGCGCCGCGTGCAACGACCCGCACCGCGACGCGGACCACGCGGACGGTGACGCATACGCGGACCGCCTCTGCGGCGCGATCGGCTCCGGCTTCTGCTCCCGCGGCGGCGCCCGCCCCGACGCCACAGGCCGCCGCCCCTGCACCGGCACCGGTGACCCCGCCTGCGGACACCACCGCTTCCGCTCCAACTACCGCGCCTGCCGCCGCGCCGGCCACCGAACCCGCGGCGCCTGCCGCCGACACCACGTCGACCCAATCCAATACAACCACGACCGAAGTCCCGCTCTGGGCCTGGGTCGCCGGCGGCATCGCGCTGCTGGCGGTCATTCTCGGCGCCGCGCTCGCCATGCGTGGCCGTCGTCGCGAGGACGAGTATGAGCCGGCCTATGTCGAAGACACGTATGTCGAGCCGCAGCCCGAGCCGGTAGTCGCCACTCCGGTGATCGAGCCGATGCCGGTAGCCAAGGCCGAGCCGCGCAAGGAACCCGAATATCTGCGCCGCGCGGCTCCGGTGTCCGCTGCAGCGGCGGTCGAGCCGATCGTCGCCGCGCCCGATGCGGTCGAGATGTCGACGCCGCCGGCCGACGAGGTGGCCCAGCTCACGGCCGGCACCGCGCCGGTGGCCGAGCGCCCCTGGCTCGAATTCGCCATGCGCCCGGTGCGCGCCGGCACCAATGTCGATGAGGCTTTGGTCGAGATCGAATTGACCGTCGGCAACGCCGGATCGGCGCCCGCCCGTGACGTCCGCATCTCGACCTTCCTGTTGTCGAGCGATCCGAACGGGTCGGAGATGGAGCGCCTGCTGGTCAATCCGCCGGCCGACGGCACCACCGACCCGGTCACGATCAATCCCGGCGAGGGCAAGCGGATCGACGCCACGCTGGCGCTGCTCAAGTCGGACATGGGCGAGAACTTACCCGATGCGATCCGGCCGATTATCGTCGCCGATGCGCGCTATACGCTCGAAGACGGCAGCGAAGGCCGCACCTCCGCTTCGTTCGTGGTCGGCGTGACGCCCGAAGAAGGCGGGCCGGGCCTCGAGCCGCTCGAACTCAGCCGCGCGTCGATGCACGACAATGTCGGCGCCGAACTGCGCGGCGAACCGCAACACGCCTGACGCTCCCTCAGGCCCTCAGGCGCCCGTCCCGGACCTCCCGGGGCGGGCGCTTTTTGTTGTGGGGGAAGGGTCGGGCGACGGACCAAATTCCTCCCCGGAACGGCGAGGGAGACCGCGCGGCGTCAGCCGCGTGCTGGAGGGGGCCATCCACACGTGCAGCGCTGGAGGCGAGCCTCCTCCACCAAGCCGCTGCGCGTCTTGGTCCACCTCCCCGTAAACGGGGAGGATTTGGCCCGCCCGCCGCTGTCGACGGGAGCAGTGTTCGACACGCCCATTGCATCCCGCTGCCGTAGCGTCCTAGGACGCTGCAACCCTCCCAAGGAGACTCGGTCGCATGATGAAGAAGCTGGCGTTGTTGCCTCTGGTCGCTCTCGCATTCACTCCGGCGCTGGCGCAGAAGGCACCGATATGGCCGCCCAACGGCACCGACATCCCGGAAAAGTTCACCCCGCCGGTCGACGCCAACGCCGATTACATCAAGCGCGAAGTCATGATCCCGATGCGCGACGGGACCAAGCTCTACACCGTCATCGTCATCCCCAAGAACGCGACCAACGCGCCGATCGTGCTGACCCGCACCCCGTACAATGCCGCGGGCCGCGCCAAGCGTGCCGACAGCGCGTCGATGCTCAACACGCTGCCGCTGGCCGACGAGATCTTCGTCAAGAACGGCTATATTCGCGTCTATCAGGACATTCGCGGCAAATACGGATCGGAAGGCGGCTATGTCACGACGCGCCCGCCGGTCGGCCCGCTCAACGACACGAAGGTCGACCACACGACCGATGCCTATGACACGATCGACTGGCTGGTGAACAAGGCGAACCTGCCGCAATCGAACGGCAAGGTCGGCATGATCGGATCGTCCTACGAAGGGCTGACCGTCGTGATGGCGCTGCTCCACCCACACCCCGCGCTCAAGGTCGCGGCGCCGCAAAGCCCAATGGTCGACGGCTGGATGGGCGACGACTGGTTCCATTACGGCGCCTTCCGCCTCGCCAACATCGCCTGGCTGGGCGCGCAGACCGGATACAAAGGCGCGGGCAAGGCGCCGCCGACCGGCGGATACGACGATTACGACAATTTCCGCGAGGTCGGCTCGGCCGGCGACTGGGCCAAGAAGTCGGGTTACGACCAATTGCCCTATTGGAACCGCATGTCGATGCACCCGGCCTATGACGAATTCTGGTCGGACCAGGCGCTCGACAAGCTGCTCGCCAAGAACCCGTCCGACGTGCCGACCATCTGGGAACAGGGACTGTGGGACCAGGAAGACATGTGGGGCGCGATCCACAGCTATGAGGCGCTGGTGAAGGCGGGCAAGGCCGGCAACAACTTCATCGTGATGGGCCCGTGGCGCCATAGCCAGATCAACCGCGTCGGCTATGAGCTCGGCCCGTTCAAATGGAACGGCGACACCGCCGCGCAATATCGCGAGGACATGATCCTGCCGTTCTTCAACCAGTATCTGAAGGACGGCCCCGCGGTCAGCGTGCCGGCGGCTACGATCTACAATACCGGCGAAAACCATTGGGACCGCTTCAATGCCTGGCCGCTGGCGTGCGAAACCGGCTGTCCGTCGCCGCTCAAGCCGATCTACATGCAGGGTGACGACGGCCTGGGCTTCGACAAGGGTGGGGAGGGCGGCGACAGCTATGTCTCCGATCCCGCCAAGCCGGTCCCGCATCTGCCGCGTCCGGTCAATTTCAACGACGGCCGCTGGGGCGACTGGCTGGTCCAGGACCAGCGTTCGTATGACGGCCGGCCCGACGTGTTGAGCTATGAGAGCCCGGTGCTCGACCAGCCCGTCCGCGTGTCGGGCGTGCCGATGGCCGACCTGTTCGCCAAGACGACCGGCACCGACGGTGACTTCGTGGTCAAGGTGATCGACGTCTTCCCGGACGAGAATGCCACCGATCCGAAGATGGGCGGCTATCAGCTGGCGATCAGCCTGGACATTTTCCGCGGCCGCTATCGGGATAGCTTCAGCAACCCGTCGCCGATCCCGGCCGGCAAGGTGCAGGAATACAAGTTCCGCCTGCCCGCGGTGAACCACGTCTTCCAGCCGGGTCACCGCATCATGATCCAGGTGCAGTCGACGCTGTTCCCGCTCTACGATCGCAATCCGCAGAAATACGTCCCCAACATCTTCTACGCGAAGAAGTCGGACTATCAGAAGGCGACGGTGACGATCATGCGTGGCGGAAAGACGCCGAGCGCGGTGTGGCTGCCGGTCGTGCCGCTCGCGCCGCCGCAATTGATGCGCTAGGGGAGCTTTTTTCGCCGCTTGGTCGGCGGAGGTTCAGCTAGATCGTGCAATTGATGGGGTCGATGAGGGGTTTGGGAGTATTAAGGCGCGCGGGCATGTTGCTCGCGGGGGCGGCGGTGCTGCCGGGGATCGCGGCTGCGCAATCGACCGGCAGCACGCCTCCGCAGTCCATCCCCGATCTCGGCGGTTTCAACCTCCCGCCCAAGCCCAAGCCGACTCCGACGCCTCCGCCATCGGGGCCGATCGTCGCGCCGTTCAGCCGGCCGACGCCGATCCCGACCTTCGCGCCTACGCCGGCGCCGGCGCCCAGCAAGATCGTGACGCCGCCTCCGGTCACGACGACGCGGCCCAACAGCGCGACGCCGGCTGCGACCCCGACCCCGCGCCCGACGCCGCGGACCGGCACGCCCGCGCCGCAAGCGACGCCAACGCCGGCACCGACCACGACAACGCCTCCAGCCACCAGCGTCGCGCCGGCCCCAATCGCCACCGCGACGCCCGAGCCGGCGCCCAGCGCGGCACCGACCGCGGCTGCCCCGGCGCCCGCCGAACAGCCGTCGAGCGGCTGGTCCTCTGGCACGCTGGTCGCGATCGGCGTGGCGATCCTGGCCTTGCTCGCCGGTGGCTGGTTCCTGTTCGGCCGCCGCCGTCGCCGTGAGGAAGACTATTACGAGGAGGAGGTCGCCGCCCCGGTGGCGCCGCCCGTCGCGGCCCCACGCCCGGCTCGCCGCGCGCCGGCGCCCGCACCGGCTCCGATACCGGCACCTTCGCCTGCGCCCGAGCCTGCGGCGCCGTCCGGCCTGCTCACTGTGCCGCTGCGGCGCATCGCTGAGGGGCTTCAGCCACCGCAGCCGCCCACGCCGCCGCTCCCCGCCGGCCTGGTCACCGTCCGCGCGCCGCAAGTCCCCATTCGCTCGCTCGAGGAATTGAAGCCTGAGCTGGAGATCGTCCTGATCCCCCAGCGCGCCGGCACCGACCCGTCGATGAGCGCGGCGATCGAATATCGCATCGTCATCCGCAACAACGGCCGCGGCGACGCGCGCGACGTCCGCTTCGGCATCTACATGACCAGCGCCAGCGCGCGCCAGGCGGCCGATCTGCAGACGATCTTCGCCAATCCGGTCGAACAGCCGGTGCTCGCGCCATTCGAGATCCACGCCGGCAGCCAGGTCGAGCTGTCGGGCACCGCGATGCTGCCGCGCGCCAACCTCAACGTCATGACGATCGACGGCAAGCCGTGGTTCGTGCCGGTGCTGGCGATGAAGGCCGAATATCGCTGGGGCGAAAATGTCGGCGCGCCGGGCGTGGCGACCGCCGCGCACATGATCGGCATCAACCGCGGGGAAGGGGCCAAGCTCGCCCCGTTCCGCCTTGACGGCGAGCCGCGCATGCACCCGAAGGTGGCTGAGCGCCGGGTGGCGTAATTCGCGAGTTCTCCAAGCGATAGACGCCTCCCCGGCGAAGGCCGGGGCCCAGATTCGATAACTCGCGATGGCATCCCGCCGCCGAGAATCTATTGCGACTGGGCCCCGGCCTTCGCCGGGGAGGCGTGATGTTTCAGTGACGCGTTTTTACCCCGCGTCATGCCGGGCTCGTCCCGGCATCCACGGCGTCACGCTCCCATCGGCCTTTGGTTACGCTGCACGGTGGATGCCGGGACGAGCCCGGCATGACGATATATCCGCTGGCCGACGAGAGGCGATAAGCCCCTCCCCTGAAGGGAGGGGCTTGGAGAAAAAGAAAAGGGCGGCCCCATCGCTGGGGTCGCCCTTTCTTTCTGCTGGCCGTCATGGGAGTAAATCCCATGACGTCGGACGTGGCCAATAGCCACGCCGGCCGGCCTTGTTGGGGTGCGGGCCGGGACGGCCCGTCTCCCCAATCGCGGCTTACTTCAGCTCGACGGTCGCGCCGGCTTCTTCAAGCTGCTTCTTGATCTTCTCGGCTTCGTCCTTGCTGACGCCTTCCTTGACGGCCTTCGGAGCCGACTCGACCAGCGTCTTCGCCTCGGTCAGGCCGAGACCGGTGATCGCGCGGACCTCCTTGATGACGTTGATCTTCTTGCCGCCGTCGCCGGTCAGGACGACGTCGAACTCGTCCTTGGCTTCTTCGGCCGGAGCCGCACCGGCGCCGCCGCCGGCCGGGGCCGCAACCGCAACCGCCGCAGCGGCCGAGACGCCCCACTTCTCTTCGAGCAGCTTCGAGAGCTCAGCGGCCTCGAGCACGGTCAGTTCGCTCAGCTGGTCAACCAGCGCGTTCAGGTCTGCCATTTGTATTCTCCAAAATTTACGTCGCCCCGGCGGAGGCCGGGACCGTTCTCAACAGGTGTACGTTTGCGGCCGGCGACCCCGGCCTGCGCCGGGGTGACGACCAAAGTCGTCAAGCGGCTTCCTTGGCCCCATAGGCGCCAAACACGCGAGCCAGCTGGCCGGCCGGCGCCTGGGTGATGCTGGCGAGCTTCTGCGCCGGAGCCTGAATCAGGCCGACGATCTTCGCACGCAGTTCATCCAGCGACGGCATGGTGGCCAGAGCCTTCACGCCTTCGACGTTGAGAGCCGTCGCGCCCATCGCGCCACCGACGATTTCGAGCTTGTCGTTCGTCTTGGCGAAGTCGACCACCACCTTGGCGGCGGCGACCGGGTCGATGGAAGTGGCGAGACCGACCGGACCCGTAAGCAAATCGCCCAGCGAGAGATAGTCGGTGCCGTCCAGCGCGATCTTGGCAAGCTTGTTCTTCGAGACCTTATAGCTGGCACCGGCCTCACGCATCTTCGTCCTGAGCTGCGTCGACTGGGCGACGGTCAGGCCGAGGTTGCGGGTGACGACCACCACGCCGACCTCGGAGAAGGTCTGCTTGAGATCGGCGACGGCTGCGGCCTTTTGACCACGATCCATGCCATTCTCCACGTTTTGAGCCGCACGCCTGACAGCGAACGGCCCGGTTCAAAGCGACCCTGCGGGCGGACCCGCATGGCCAATTCTCCGTCGATGGGGCATGGCGCCGGCCGCTGTCTTCATGGAGAGCGGCAGTCCCATACGCGCGGCAAACCGCACGGCGGGCAAATTCCATTCCCCGTCTAGGCAGGACATTAAGCGGGGCGAATACCCTGCACCTGCTGTCTCGGACGGTAACGCAGGGGAGGGCCAAAGCCCGCCTGCGAGGGCGCGTCTATACGGGGATTTGGGGGGAAGTCAATGTTTGGGGGGGAGAGCCGGGTGGCAAGTATACCGTTAGGCGGCTACCAGGGCGGGTACGCCGGCTGAGATGCAGAGAGCGAATTCGCATTAGCGGATGACGTAACGCCGTCCGCCGGGGGATCTTCCGCAGCTTGAAATCCAACTTTTCCGCGTACAATTTGCGAGACCGGACCAGATCCTGCACAGGCAGACGCGCGACCATCTTGGATGCAAAACAAGAGCCGGCGGATTGCTCCGCCGGCTCCCTGGCGACCACTAATTTGCGTCTGGCCGCTTACTGAGCTTGATTCCGCACCCGGCCGTTAAGGCTATCGATCCGTACTTGCAGCCTGGCCTCGTCGCGAGCGGATAAATTGCCCCTGCGATCATGGGTCATCGATCGCTCACTCGTGCGCAGCGCATACAGCTCGCGCTGATAACCGGAGGCTTGGCGATTGCTCAGCGAGCGCTGCGACCGCGCGGTGTCGAGCAACTGGTCGAGCATGGCTATCTGCGAGAGGATCGCCGGTCGCTCGCGCCCATACTCGCTCGTCCCGGCTCCCGTTTCGATCCAGCGGCCGCGGTTGTCGTAATAGCCCGAGGTTTCGCCCGCATGCCAACGGCGGCGACTGTCGTAATGGCCTGGCTGCGGGTCGGCGATCCACATTCCCGTGGCGTCACGATGGCCACGGGCCTGGCCGGCGACCCAGCGGCCGCGCGTGTCGTAATGACCGATCGTGACACCAGCGGTCCAGCGCCCGTTGGCATCGTAATGCCCGCTCGCCGTGCCCGCTACCCACTGGTCGCGCTCGTCATAATAGCCGTTCGAAGAGGCCGGGATCCAACGGTTCTGGCTGTCGTAGCTGCCGCTAGCCGAGCCGTCCGCTCGCTGGGGAACCCAGTTGCGACGCTCGTCATAATAACCGTTCGGTGCGCCGGAGACCCAAGTGTTGTTGCGGTCGTAATAGCCGGTCGCGCGACCCTGGGCGATCGAGCTGGCGTGCCACTGGCCCTGCGTATCGTAATAGCCGTAAGCGTCCGCGCGGCGGGTGGGGCGGGTGCCGACAGTGCGGGTAGAAACGCTCACCCATTGGTCGTTGCGGTCGTAATAGCCTTCGGCCGAGGCCGGAACCCATTCGCCGCCCGCAAGATAATTGCCGTATCCGCCGGCCGATGCATTGCTGCTGATCCAGCGATTGTCGTCGCCATAGCGGCCAATGGGCGCGCCATCGACCCAGCCGCCATTGCGATCATAATAGCCGCGCGCGTCCGCTGAGCTGATGCCGGTGGCGTGCCAGCGATTGTGTTGGTCGTAGTAGCCATAGGCATGGTTGCACTCGCGATTCGGCTTGGCGAGTTGGTTGCCCGCGAGAGCGCCGGCAGCGGCGCCGATCAAGGTGCCCAAGGTCTTGTCCCCGCGGCCCGCGACCACGTTGCCGAGGACTCCGCCGACCCCGGCGCCGGCGACAGTTGCGACGACTTGCGTTGTGCTCTGCTGCTCGCAGGTCGCTTCGGACAGGCTCCGCGCGCTGGCGATCGACGGAATGAGGGCGACAGCGGCGATACTCGCCGCGAAGAGGTGTTTACGCATGAAGGGAGCTCCTGGAACCGAATGGTTCTGTTCTCGATGCGGCAAACGATCCGTCGAGAATTTTGTTCCAAATTAAAAATAAAACTTATGAATTAATTTCCAGAATTGAAATTATTATCTTTATGAACTTTGTTGCTACGAACAAATGATGAGGGATTATATGATGGAGAGTCAGATTATTGAAAACTTATACGTGGTTCTGATGGTGAAAACTATCATGTCGTGCCGGAACTCGGTTATTCGCACCTGACCGCCGCTTCACTACGATTCCGGGATCACGAAGTCAGTTTTGTAAATGCACCAAAGTTTTAGCGGTCATCGCTCGTGCAAACCCCGGGGGTGCCCCGCCTTGCACCAACACGTTCAAAGCCCCACATTGACGGCATGACCCCAACGCTCTCCCTCCCGCACGTCGAAGTGCATCCGGGCAGCAGCACCGAGCGCCTTCCCGCCCTGGGCGGGCGCGCAGCCTTTTAGGCGCCTGACCTAGGGCCCCCCTCGCGCCGGCGACTGTGCCGGCTCCCTGAACAGAAGCTGCGTTTGCGACGGCCCACGGGCCGCGGAGGCGCGCGCATCGAGGAGGTGCATCATGGACCGTTTCGTGGTCGAAGCAGAAAGACGCGTGGTCGGGATCGCGGTTCGCGTGCCCGGCGGATTCAGGTTCGTCGCGTCCGATCCGGATTTTTACGCGGTGGACCGCAAGGTCTTTCCCCGCGCCCGCTTGCTGGTAAGCCGCATCGCCGAGTTCGGCCGCGCGCTGCGGAAGCGGCGGGCCGAGCGCCGCTTCCGCTAGGTCGCGCGCTCATAAGCTGGTGGCGGTAGCCGCAAGGGACCATCTCGCCATTGGGGGATACTCCCGGGCATGCCGCCGCCACCCGCTTCAGCCAAAGTCTGGATGCGCTTTGCGTATCGGCGAGTTAGAGAGGCCGCTCGGACGCTCGGAGAGGCGTTCAGGCAGGAGCCCGACCATGATCAAGATGAGCGTCTATTATCCGGCCGATGGCGGCTCGAAGTTCGATCACGATTATTACCGCGACCATCACATGCCGCTGATCCAGGAACGGCTCGGCAATGCCTGCCTGCGCTACGAGATCGAAAAGGGCCTTGCGGGTGGCGAACCCGGAAGCGCGCCGAAGTTCGTCGCGGCGTGCCACATCTACTCGCCGACCCTTGGGGCATTCCAGGCGGCGTTCGGTCCCCACCGCGCGGAGATCGTCGCCGACGTCGCCAATTATACGGACATCGCGCCCATCGTGCAGATCAGCGAAGTGGTTGGAGAATAGGGGTTTCGGTGCCAATTGAGCGGCGATTGCGGGCCGCATGGTTACAGCGTCGTCGCGGCGGCGTGCGCCAGTACTGAGAGCGAAGGGGGGATCGAAAATGCCGGAATCGCCTGAACTTGAAATCCTGCATGCCACGATCGAACGGGTCTGGAACGAACAGGACGACGCGAAGAGGCTCGCCGCGATCGGGGATCTCTATCATCGCGACGCGCAGATCTTCGAGCCGGCGCGCGCGGTGACCGGCCATCAGGAAATCTCGGACGTGGTAAAGGGCGTGCTAGCGGATATGCCCCAGGGCTTCAGCTTCAAGGTGCTGCCGGGTGGCCATGGACATCACGGCATCGCCACCGCGCAATGGAAGGGTGGTCCCGGCGATCAGGTCATCGTCAGCGGCGCCGACGTCGCGCGGATCGCGGACGGCAAAGTCATCGAACACTATTTCTTCTTCGACGCGGCGGACTGAGCGCTTCGTCGGACAGCCTCGGACCGACCGCGATCAGGCGGCGTTGCGGTCCCGGTAGAATTGCACGCCCAGCTGCAGGCTTTCGGCGATGCGGTCCGCCTTTTCCTGGAAGATGGCGGCCGCCTCGGGTGCGAGCAGGTCGGCGCTCGTCTGGCGCCACAAGGCCAGCCAGCGCGCGAAATTGTCCGGCGTCATATGCGGCTCGTGGCGGACATGGGCGACCATCGGCTGGCCCTTGTAGCGGCCGCTGGTGAGCAGCACCGACGACCAGAACGCCTGGAGCTTGGCGAGGTGATGCGGCCAATCCTCGATCGCACCGTTGAAGATGGGGCCGAGCACCGCATCGGCGCGGACGCGCGCGTAGAAAGCGGGAACGAGCTTCGCGATATCGTCTTCGGTGATCTGCATGGCTTCGAAATAATGGGGCAGGGGCGAATTGCGAATCCGTCTCAGTACGTAAGGCCGGCGGGCGAGGTGAGCGCCACCATCAGGCTCAGGCCATCGCGCCGCGCAGCACCGCCCGGACCCCCTGGCCACTCGTGTCGTACTGGATCGATCCGCGCAGGCTCTGGGCCATCGCCTTGATCAGCCGGCTGCCGAGGCCCGATCCGCGCGTGCGCGGCGTCGGGTCCATGCCGACGCCGTCATCCTCGACCGCGAGCATATAGGCATCGCCGTCCTGCTTCAGCGAGATGCGCACTTCGCCGGGGACGGTCGGGCCATAGGCATATTTGAACGCGTTCGAGACGAGCTCGTTGACGATGACGCCCAGCGACACGGCGCTGTCGGGTGGCAGGCGCATCGGGTCGACTTCCAGCCGCAGTGCGCGCCGCGGCTCGTCGCTCGACCAGGCCTCGCCAAGTTCATCGACCAGCGCCTTGAGATAATCCTCCATGTCGACGCCCTCGACATCGTCGGACGTGTAGAGTCGGCGATGGACCTGGGCGATCGCCTCGATCCGGCGCTCGGTATCGGCCAGCGCCTGCCGCGCCTCTTCATTGTCGAGCGCATTGGCTTGCAGGCGGATCATCGCGTTGACCAATTGCAGCGAATTGGCGACGCGGTGATTGACCTCTCCGAGCAAGGCCTCGAGCCGGGCGTTGCTGGCGCGCAAACGCTCCTCGGCGAGACGTTTGTCGCGCTCCAGCGCGCTGTGTTCGCGGACGTGGTCGAGCGCGGCGGCGAGCAGGTCGAAAAAGTCGGCGCCGACCGTCTTCACGACATAATCGGCGGCGCCCGCCTTCAGCGCGGCGACGGCGACCGGGCCTTCTTCCGATCCGGTGACGTAGACGACGGGCGGCGGGTTTTCGAGCGCGCGCAGCTGCACCAGCGTCGCCAGCCCATCCATGCCGGGCATGTAATGGTCGACGGCGACGAGGTCGAAATGTTCGGACCTGGCGAGTGCGATCCCCGCTTCGCCGCTATCGGCGCAAGTCACGTCGAAGCCGCGCCGGGTCAGCGCGCGCGTGGCGAGCGCGCGCAGACCCGCGTCGTCGTCGATATAGAGAAGGCGGCGCAAATTGTGGGGCATCAGTCGAGGATCACGTCCGGCACCTGGATCACCGACAGGAACAGGCCGAGCTGCCGGATGGCCTGGGCGAAGCTCTCATAATTGACGGGCTTGGTGATATAGACGTTGCAGCCCAGGTCGTAGCACCGCTGGATCTCGATCTTGTCGTCGGTCGTCGTCAGCACGACGACCGGCGTGCGCTTGACCGGCGAATCCTCGGCCTTGATCTTGGTCAGGATGTCGGTCCCAGACATGTCGGGCAGGTTGAGGTCGAGCAATACCAGGGCCGGCCCGTTCAGCGCGGGACCGTCGGCATGTTTGAACAGATAATCGAGCGCGCTCGTCCCGTCGGTGAAATGTTTGATGTCGTTGAGGATACCGGCGCGGCGGATATTCTTTTCGATCAGCCGGGCATGGCCCTCATCATCCTCGATCATGATGATGGAGACACTACGATGCTCGTTCATGCGGTCGTTCCTGCGTCAGGGAGAGTTAAAGGCAGCGAGAGGCGGAAGATGCTGCCCTCGCCGAAAGTGGATGTCACGTCGATTGTGCCGCCCAAACGGTAGGCGAGGGCGCGGACATGCGCGAGCCCGATGCCTTCACCCGGCTGGTCCTGCGTCCCGGAGCGCCGGAAGAGATCGAAAATCCGCGAATGATCGGCGGCCGCGATCCCGCGGCCATTGTCGCTGACCTCTATCAGCACGCGGTCGCGCGTGCGCTGTCCGCTGATGACGATGCGGCCGGGGCGATCGGGGGAAAGATATTTGACCGCATTCTCGACCAGGTTGGACAGGATCTGCTCGATCGCGAGGCGGTCGCTGACCAGTTCGGGCAAGGGCGAGTCGACGATGATCTCGGCGCCGCGCTCCATCGCAAGATGGCTGAGCGAATCGCGCACGCCCGCCGCGATCTCGTCGAGCGGCAGCGTTTCCGGCGTCATCACGCGCCGGCCCTCGCGCGATAGCTTGAGGATAGCGTTGATCAGCCGGTCCATCTTTTGCGTCGAGGTGCGGATGAAGCCGATCGCTTCGGGCAAATCCTCTCGCGCGGCCAGACGCGCTTCGTCGGTAACGATTTCGGGGGCGGTCTGCTCGGCAGCGTCCACCAGATCGGCGAGCGACTGGCGCGCTGCATCGAGCTCGCTGGTGAAGCCCATGACGTTGACGAGCGGACTGCGCAGATCGTGGCTGACGATATAGGCGAAGCGCTGGATTTCCTCATTGGCGCGCGAGAGGTCGGCGGTCCGTTCGGCGACCGCGCCCTCGAGATCGGTATTGAGCAATTGCAGCCGATCGCGCGCCGTCGTCAGGTCGCGCGTATAGCGCGTGATCGCCGCCAGGCTCACCGCCGCGACCGCGACGATCAGCACGCCCGAGGCGACCAGGACGATCCAGAAGGTTTGCAGACCGCTCTGTTGCGCGGCATCGCGGGCAGCAAGCAGCGAACGTTCGTCGGCGAGCATCGCCGACAGCAGGCCGCGTACCGCGCGCATCCGGCGAAACCCGGTTTCCGCCGCGAACGACGCGACCGCCTCGTCGCGGCGGCCGGCGCGGGTGAGCGCGATGGTCTTGTCCTGTTCGGCGGCGATCGCGGCGAGCTGCTCCCTCAGGCCCGCGATCCGCGCGGTCTGGCGCGAATTGTCGGCGGTCAGTGCTGCGACCGCCTCGATCGCCGGCCCGATCCTGGCTGCGGTCGCCCGCGCATTGTCGGCATAGCTGGTATGGCCGGTCAGAACATAGCCCCGCCGTGTGGTCTCGGCCTGCTCGATCAGGGCCTGCAACCGGCCGATCGAAACTTCGACCTGATAGCTATGGTTGACCCATTGGGTATGTTCGCTGGTGCGCGCGGTCAGCAATGCCGCCGCGATTCCGATCAGCGCCAGGCCGGCGAAACCGATGACCATGCAGACGACGAGGAATCGACGTGCATGCCCTTCGGGAGATTTGATACGCTGAGCCAACACACCGGACATCAGGTGGCGTGTAATTGTTGACGAAGCGAAACGCTACAAAAGCTGTCTTAACTTCGCTCAATATGGCGCGACAGATGTGGTGGCTCTCCATGCGGGATTGGCCTGACCGCTTTCCCATAGCTAACTCGACGAGCCGCCCGGTGTTCCGGACGGCTCGTCACCGCGTCAGAACTTGATCGAGACTTTGCCGTAATAATAGCCGCCGTTGATGCCGTAAGGCGAGAAGGTCAGCGGCGCGTCGATGACGTTGCCGCCATTGACCAAAGTGAAGCTGGTCGTGCCGGGGACCAAAGCGACCGTCGGCGGCTTCTTGTTGAACAGGTTGTTGGCGCCGATCGTCAGCGTCACCGTATGGGCGATGGTGTAGCTGGCATCGAGATCGACGATGAACGCGGTGCCGATGTCCTGCTTGTAATAGGTACCGCCATCGGGCGAGGCATAGGCCGTGCTCTTGCCGAACAGCGTGCCGCGCAACGTCGAGGAGAAGGCGCCCAGCTTGTAGGCGGCCGACCCGACGATCTTCACCTTGGGCGATGCCGATTCCAGATTGGCGATCGCCGTCTTGTCGAACAATGCGATTGGCATGGTACCGCCCGGCGGCGTGAGCTGGGCCGGCGCGAGCTCGATCTTGGTCGCCTTGGTTTCGTTATAGGTGCCCGAAATCGTCCAATCGACTTTGCCGGCATCGCCGAAGTCGCTGAAATAGGTCAGCACCAGGTCGACGCCGCGGGTCCGGGTGTCGGCGCCGTTGGTGAAGATGTTGATGCCGGTCTGGCTCACCGTCGGGTCGAGGACGTTGCCGTTGGCGACGATCGCTTGTGTCACCACCGGGAAATTGACCGCGCCGCCGCTGCCGAAGATCGACCCGGTGCCCAGAATGCGGTCGCGGATCTTCACCTGATAGGCGTCGAGCGTGATCGTAAATTTGGGCGCCGGTCGGAACACGAAGCCCAGGCTGTAATTGGTCGATTTTTCAGGTTTGAGGTTGCTGAAGCCGAGCAGTTTGGCCGCGGCCGAGTTGGCGGGAAGCTGGACGAAGGCCGAACTCGGCGAAACGTTGGTCGCCGAATAATAGCTCTCGGCCAAAGTCGGTGCGCGGAAGCCGGTCGAGACGGTGCCGCGGATCGCCACCGCCGGGTTGAAATCGTAGCGGCCCGTCGCTTTCCAGGTCCAGGTCGATCCGAAATCGGAATAATTCTCGTAACGCAGGGCGCCGTCTAGCTTCAGTCCGTCGACCGGCTCGACCGACAGGTCGAGATAGCCCGCCCAATTGTGCCGGCTATGCTTGCCCGCGTCGGAGGGGCGGAAGCCGGGATAGGATTGCCCGCCTTCCTTGTAGATCGACGCCGGATCGCCCGATCCGATCTCGTAGATGTTCTTCCGATATTCGCCGCCAAAGGCGATATTGAGTGGCTGTGCGAGGCCGAGATCGACCTCTTTCGAAAAGTCCGCGTTCGCGGTCCATTCGGTTGCCTTGAACAGGCCGTCGTAAAAGTCGGTCGGGGTGAAATGGGTATCGATGAACAGCGATCGATTGGCCGAATCGAGCGTGTAGATCAGGTTCTTGTCCTGGCCATAGGTCAGGCTGAGATCCCATCGGAAACCGCCGATGTCGCCCTTGGCGCCGCCGGTCACCGAATAATCGTCCTCGCGAATGCCTTCGCGCGGGTTGAAGCCGTTGGGCGGCGTGTCGCCATCGGGATCGTAGACGATCGAGCCAGGCGCGCCGAGCGTTCCGCCGACGCCGAGCACCGGGGAGGCGATGATGCGATCGGGCACGCGCAGATTCTCGTACGCCGATGCGATCCGCTTCGAATAGCTGCCGAAGCTGTAGAGCTGAACGTCGCCGAAATCGTAGCCGGCATTGTATTGCAGGTTGGTGAGGTGCGAGCGCGCGTCGCCGTTGATCCGGTTGACATAAGGAAAGCCGGGAATGCCGGCATAGAGCGCCTGTTGCGCGGCGGAGAGATTGGTGCGCAGCACGCCTTTGTCATCGGTCACGCGGCGATCGAGGCCGCCGACCTGGCTGAACGCGTGGAAGCGGTGAAAGAAGGTGAGGTCGATGAACCCGTTCTCCCCGATCTTCGTGCCCATGGTGAAGCTGCCGGCCCAGGTCTCGCCGCCGGTATCGTAATAGGAGCCGCCAGTGGCGGTCGCCTCGCCGCCGCTCGTATCGTCCTTCAGGATGATGTTGATGACGCCGGCAATCGCATCGGATCCATATTGCGCCGCCGCGCCCTGTTCGAGCACTTCGATGCGCTTGACCGATGCGGGGGTGATGAGGTCAAGGTCTGGCGCCGCTGCTCCCTGATAGGGTCCGCCGAGGACGGCGAGGTTGGCGGTGCCATGCCGCCGCTTGCCGTTGACCAGGACCAATGTGTGGTTCGGGCTGAGCCCGCGAAGCCGCGCCGAGAGCGTCAGGTTCGCGGTGTCGCCGCCGAACGCCTGGGCGTTGAACGACGGGACGAGCTGGGTCAGCACCTGGTTGAGATTGGGCTGACCGACGCGGCTCAGGGTCGCCGCATCCAGGACCTTGATCGGGGCGGAGCTTTCCGTCGCCGTGGTGCCGACGACGCGGGTGCCGGTGACGATGATCTCATCGCTGGCCTGGTCAATCGCGACCGACGCTGCGGGAAGTACGGTTGCCTGGGGATCGCCCGGCGTGGCAGCGGGCGCCGCGGTCTCCGCCTTGTCAGCGCCTTTGTCGGCGGTGCTGTCAGCCGTCCTGGCCTGGGCGCTCGCTGCCCACAAAGTGCCGAGTGCAAGTGCCGCAATAGATACCGATCTTTTCATCGAAGGCCCCTTTCAACAGAAAGCCTTCAGACCCCCCTCCCGCTCAGTGCCGTTCGCGAAGCGCCGGTGGACGTTCTCTGTCCTGGCTCGCCGCGACGCGAACGGATTGGCTGCCTTGCCCCCAGGGGCGCGGCAGCGGGTGACGTGGAAAATGCGACAGGACGCGCGGCCGCGTTGGACGCGGGGGAGCCGCTGCCCTGTCGTGTCATCAAAGTAAGAAACGGCATGCGCCGCATCGTCAGGCGGTCCAGACCTTGTCCAGCGCGGTGGCAAACGCGACCATGTCGGCCATCGACCCGACCGTGACACGCGACACGGTCGGCCAGATCGGCCAGGACCGGCCGATCTCCACGCTCTGCGTGCGGAACGCGGCCTGCATGTCCTTGGCCGGCTTGGTCTTCCAGTCGATCATGAACATGTTCGCCTCGGTCGGCGCGACCTTCAGCCCGCGCTTCTTGACATGGTCGATCGCAAAGGCGCGTGCTGCCTGCATCTGGGCACGGCGTTGCGCGATCAGCGGCGCGGCGGTCAGGCTGGCAGTCGCGCAGACCAGAGAGGGCAGGGGCAGGGCGCCCGACTGCATGCCGCCGTCATAGCGCATCATTTTGGTGATATTGGCCGGCTGGGTCATGATATAGCCCATCCGCATTCCGGCCATGCCGAAGATCTTCGAGAAGGTCCGCATGACGATGACGTCGGGATATTTGACCGCGAAGGACGACGCCACCGGCACGCCGGCGAAATGGGTATAGGCCTCGTCGATCAGCACCATCGACCCGGCCGGCTTGTTCTGGATCAGCCATTCTATATCGGCGAGCGGCGTGATCGTCCCGGTCGGGTTGTTGGGGGTGCAGATATAATAGAGGCCGGCATTGGGGTCGGCGGCCAGCATCGCCTTCACGTCGTGGCGGAAATCGGGCGTGAGCGGCACCGCCTTGACCGGCGCGCCGAGCCAGCTCGCGGTGCGGCCGGCGAGCTCGAACGTCGGGTCGGCGGTGACTAGCCCCTTGGTCGGCGAACAATAGGTCACGACGGCGCGCGACAGCGGATCGCTCGATCCGGGCCAGGGGGCAACATGGTCGAACGGTACGCCCTCGACCGAGGTAACCGCCTTGATGAAATCGTTGCGTTCATTGTGCGGGGAATAGCGATTGCCTTGCGCGATCATCTTCGCCGCCGCCACCTGGCCGGGGGCGAGCGGTCCGGTCCAGCATTCGTTGGCGCCGATCCGCGTCTTGGCGCTGGGGGCAGGATCGGGGACGCCGGCCGATGCCCAGGCGGGCCGGCCGCTCGCCGCCGCCACGGCGCCGACGCCGAAGATCGCGGCGATACGGGCAAGGTCGCGCCGGGCATAGCCGCGGCTGAGCAGGTCGTCGGTGGACTCTTCGTTCAGAACGGTATCGGTAACGCCTTCACGCTCGATCATCTTACTGCTCCCTGTTCGCGCTGGTCGGTCCCGTCGACCCTTCGCCGTTTCAAAATTTCTTAGAATTTCATCGCGCTCCTCAGCATCACGAACGAGATGAAGACTAGGTAGAGGCCGAACACGCGCTTGAGCGGCCCGGCCGGCAGGCTATGCGCAGCCGCCACGCCGAGCGGCGCTGTCAGCACCGACATCGAGGCGATGACGATTGTCGCCGGCAGGTTGACGTAACCCAGCGATCCCCAGGGCAGACCCGGCTCGCGGAACCCGATGATGGCGAACCCGATCGCGCTGGGGATCGCGATCAGCGCGCCGATGCCCGACGCCGTCGCGATCGCGCGATGGATCGAACGGCCGTGCAGCGTCATCACCATGATCGCGATCGTGCCGCCGCCGATCCCCAGCAACGAGGAGAAGGTGCCGAGCCCGCCGGCAATCGCGACGCGCGGCGCCAGGCCCGGCATCGAGTCCGAGATGACGTGGTCGCTGAAGCGCGGCACCAGGAAGTTGAGCGACATCAGCAGTACGCCGATGGCGAAGATCAGCAGCAGCACATGCCCATCGACATGGCTGGCAAGGATCACGCCGACGGCATCGCCGAAGATCAGCCACGGCGCCCAGGCGCGCAAAATCTCGAATTCGACCGCGCCGCGTTTGGCATGCGATCGCAGCGATCGCAGCGATGTCAGGATGATCGTCGCGGCCGATGTGCCGATCGCGACATGCGCATATTGATGCTTGTCTCCGCCCAAAAGGGGCAGGACCAGCATCAGCGCCGGGACGACGATGAAGCCTCCACCAATACCGAAAATGCCGGCGGCGAAGCCCGCGATCAGACCGGCGCATAACAGCGCAATCAACGGAATCAGCCAAGCGGCTTGCGATGCAGTCAAGACCTACCCCCTGTATGAGAGGCCTCTCCTGCGGGCAGGGCTTGTCATCGCCCTGGCGAATCACAAGCTGCGCAGTTGATCATTTATTTGCAACAAGAAAATGCGGCTGACGCGGTTACAGTAACAAATTTACTCGGAAACGCGTTTTTTCGCCGATCCCTGATCGTGCAGCCGCGCCAACCTGAGCCGGCCAGCGTCCAGCCGCCGCCGGTCCTTTATCAGTCCGGGCGTCGGTGGCCGACCGCCGCGGTCGCAGCGTCAGTCGCTTGTCGCTGGGCGCAGCCTGACGCCGACCAGGATCAGCATCATGCCGTGGACCAGCAAATCGATCGCCATCACCAGGCCCAGCACCCAGACGGCGTTCGCCGGCCAGCCGCTGGCGATGATGAGACCAGTCGCAACGCTGAAGATTCCGGACACCAGCATCCAGCCCCACCCGGGGAGCGGGTGCGCCAACGAGGCGACCAGGCGCACGGCGCCCGATGCGGTCAGGAGAACCGCCAGCCAGACGGTGATCAGCCTGACCGCCAATTGCTGGTCGTAGAACAGGAAGGTCGCGGCGGCGGCATAGAGAATGCCGAACGCTGCCCAAACCAGCGCCCAGCCGAGCCCGCGCACCGCGGACGCATGCACGACCATGACTATGCCCGCGGCAAACATAGAGAGGGCGACGATATAGGCTGCCGCGACCGTCGCCAGAACCAGATTGGCCGAGGCGAGCAGGCCGAGCAGCGCCAGCGCGCAGCCCATTCCGACGAACCAGCGCCAGGCGTTCTTGTCGATCTCGATCGTGTGCAGTTCTACTCGATTGATCTCGGTGGCCATTGCTACATCCTCCAGGGGGACGCTGAGCCGATGGTGCGGCGGTTACGAATGGATGCGGCTGACCACCGTGGCGGAGCCGTTCGGCTGGATGTCGACCAGATGCTGCGTGCCGCCGTCACAGGTCGCGCGCCATTCCATCTTGCCGTCCGGCGTGGTCATCCGCTCCGCCTTCTCGATCTTCTGGCACGGTAGGTCCGCGTCCATGATCGCCCGCAACAGCACGGCATCGCGTTGCGCCGGGGGCAGCGCGTCGACCGCGGCGCTGACATTGGTCGGGGTCGGCGTCGGCTGTGACGATTTGTTGAAGGTCGGGCTCTCCACGGGCTTGCAGGCGGCCAGCACCAGCACGCCGCTGAGCAACAGCATTGCTCGCATCGACATTCTCCCTAAGCGGACGGCTACAGCATCGGTCCTCCGTCGCGCCAACTCCATCCGTACATATCCGGACCCGGATCGGCGGATGCGCGAGGATGCCTGCGATCGGGCGCCGATACGCCGCGGGGGTTCCTGCCTATCGTTCGTGGAGTCGCGCCAGCGCGATGCCGGCAAGATTCTGTGATCGCCCGACATGGCGAAGGCGGAGCGACGCCGCCGGGTAGTCGAATTCGGTGAGTGCCTTGAGGTATTCGCGGCTCCAGTTTCGGCACGCAACCGTGCCCGAAGCCTGGCCGATCACCGCGAGCGAATCGCCGCAGAAAACCGGGGTGACCACGCCGGACGCGCGGGCGATTTCGACCGCATGCAACAAGGCGAGCCACTCCGCCTCCATCGCCGACCCCGGTCCGAGCCCCTGGCGCACATAGTCTCGTCCTTGCACGACCACTGCGGTTTCCATTCCCGACGCCGGCCGGTAGCCGCCGTCGAAGAAGATCTTCACACGTCCAGACATCGCCATTCGCCCGGCGCGATGCCGTCCAGCGTCCAGTCGCCGATGCTCCACCGCACCAGCCGCAGCGTCGGGTGGCCGACCGCCGCGGTCATGCGGCGGACCTGGCGGTTGCGGCCCTCGCGGATCGTCAGGCGAATCCAGCCATCGGGCACGTTTTTGCGGAACCGGATCGGCGGATGGCGCGGCCACAGATCGGGGGCGGGGATGCGCTCGGCCTCGGCAGGGCGCGTCATGCCGTCCTTCAGCCGCACGCCACTCCGCAAGGCCGCCAGCGCGTCGTCGCTCACATCGCCTTCGAGCTGCGCGAGATAGGTCTTGGCGGTCTTGAACTTGGGATCGGCGATCCGCGACTGCAGCCGGCCGTCATCGGTCAGCAGCAACAGCCCCTCGCTGTCGAGGTCGAGCCGCCCCGCCGGATAGACTCCCGGCGTGTCGATGAACCCGGAGAGGGTGGGGCGTGTCGATCCCTCGGTCCCGCGATCGGTGAACTGGCACAGCACGCCATAGGGTTTGTTGAACAGGATCAGCCGCGCCATGCGGCGCCTTTGATCCAGGTTAGGCCAACATTCAATATTCGCGGCTTTGCGCATTGAGCGCGTTGGATTTCTGCGGGAGCACGTCGCGGAAATCACCGTCATGCCGGACGTGTTCCGGCGACCAACGTGCCCGCCAGGAATCCGTCGAGCCTCCCGCTTTACCGTTGCGGCGCCTTGGACCCGGGAACAGGTCCGGGGTGACGTGAGAGATTGGTCTCTGCCTGTCGCGTCAGGCGCGGGCGACCGCCGGGGAATCGACCTGCGCCTCACCCTCGATGCTCAGCGCCACCGCCTCGGCGACCTTGATGCCGTCGACCGCCGCCGACAGGATGCCGCCGGCATAGCCCGCGCCTTCGCCCGCGGGGAACAGGCCGGCGGTGTTCAGGCTCTGAAAGTCCCTGCCGCGGGTGAAGCGCACCGGCGACGATGTCCGCGTCTCCACGCCGGTCATCAGCACGTCGGGATGGTCGTATCCAGGGATCTGGCGGCCGAACACCGGGATCGCCTCGCGCATCGCCGCGACCGCGAAATCGGGCAGGCATTGGCTAAGGTCGGTGAGCTGCACGCCGGGTCGATAGGAGGGAAGGACCTCGCCAAATTCGGTTGAAGGCCTGCCTTCGAGGAAATCGCCAAGCTTCTGCGCCGGCGCCTTGTAGTTGGAGCCGCCGGCGATGAAGGCGCGCTCTTCCCAACGGCGTTGCAGCGCGATCCCGGCGAGCGGATCGCCGGGATAGTCTCGCTCCGGGTCGATTGCGACGACGAAGCCCGAATTGGCGTTGCGTTCGTTGCGCGAATATTGGCTCATGCCGTTGGTCGCGACGCGGCCCTCTTCCGACGTCGCCGCCACCACCGTCCCGCCCGGACACATGCAGAAGCTGTAGACGGTGCGCCCGTTCGAAGCGTGGTGCGAGATGTGATATTCGGCCGCGCCGAGGATCTTGTTGCCGGCGAACTTGCCGAACCGCGCCTTGTCGATCCACGATTGCGGATGCTCGATGCGGACGCCCATCGAGAAGGGCTTGGCCTCGACGAAGACGCCCGCCGCCTGGAGCATCGCGAAGGTGTCGCGCGCGCTATGGCCGATCGCCAGCACGACGCGGTCGGCTTCGAGATACTCGCCAGTGTGGAGGTGGACGCCGCGGATATGGCGCTGGCCGGAAGCGTCGGTGGCGATGTCGACGCCGTCGACGCGCGTGCCGAAGCGATATTCGCCACCCAGGTGCTCGATCGTCGCGCGGATGCTCTCGACCATCGTCACCAGGCGGAACGTGCCGATATGCGGATGCGCCTCGGTCAGAATTTCCTCGGGCGCGCCGGCCTTGACGAACTCGGTCAGCACCTTGCGGTCGAGGTGGCGGCGGTCCTTGATCCGGCTGTAGAGCTTGCCGTCGGAAAAGGTGCCCGCGCCACCCTCGCCGAACTGGACGTTGCTTTCGGGGTTGAGCACCGATCTGCGCCACAGGCCCCAGGTGTCCTTGGTCCGCTCGCGCACGACCTTGCCGCGTTCCAGGATGATCGGGCGGAATCCCATCTGCGCCAGTACGAGCGCGGCCAGCAACCCGCATGGTCCCGTGCCGATGACGACGGGGCGCAGGCCCTTGCCGGTCGCACGGGCGACCGGGCGGTATTCGGTGTCGGGCGCTGGCCTGACATTGCGATCGTCGGCGAAGCGCGCGAGCAATGCCGCTTCGTCCGCGACGGTCAGGTCGATCGCATAAATCAGCATGATCGCGTTCTTGCGCCGCGCGTCATTGCCTCGCCGCGCGACCTCGAAGCTCAGCAACTCGTCCGCCGCGATCCCCAGCCGCGCGCAGATCGCGTCGGGCAAGGCCTCGTCGGTATGGTCGAGCGGAAGGGCGAGGTCGGTCAGGCGGATCATGGAGGCGCTTTAGCGGTGGAGGAGGCAGCATGCCAGATTCCCCTCCCGCTTGCGGGAGGGGCTAGGGGAGGGCGTGTTTCTGGGCAGCGGCTCATGACATGCCCTCCCCCGACCCCTCCCGCAAGCGGGAGGGGTCGGGGGAGGGGCAGACGTTCACCCTTCGGCCTTGTCCGCCATATCCATGAAATTCCGCGCGGCGTCGCGATCGGCCTCGTCCTTGAACGCCACGTCGAGATCCGGCGCGACGCCGAGCATGTACATCAGCGTCCACAAAGCGAAGCGGCGCGGGTGGTCCTTTTCCAGCCCCAGATCGACCCGCATCCGCTCGGTTCCCGCTTCGAACGCGGCGGGCGTCAGCGTGGCGATGTCGGCGGTGCCGAAATAATGGCGCAGGCGATCGTCGAGATCCATGGCGCGATTAACGCGCGCGGACCAACGCGGCGTCAAGCGCCTGCAGGAAACGCGAGCGGTCGGCCTTGCTGAAGGCGGCCGGTCCGCCGATCTGATCGCCGCCCGCGCGCAGATCGGCCATGATCGCCCGCGTCGCGATCGCCGCGCCGATCGAGCTCGTGGTGAACGGCTTGCCGGTCGGCGCTAGTACCTGCGCGCCCGCTTTGAGCGCGCGGTCGGCGAGCAGAATGTCGGCGGTGATCACCACCGCACTCGGGCCGGCCGCCTCGGCGATCCAGTCGTCGGCGGCGTCGAACCCGTCGCTCACGACAATGCGCGTGATCAGCGGGTGCGCGGGGACGCGGAGATGACTGTTGCTGACCACCCAGACGGGGACCTCCAGCCGCCAGGCGACCTTGTAGATCTCGTCCTTGACCGGGCAGGCATCGGCGTCGACCAGGATGCGGCGGGGAGGCGGGGTGTTCATGGCGCCTCTCTACGTCGTTCGCGCCACTTGTCGAAGCACATCAGAAGGACTCCTCATACGCTTCCCCGGCGAAGGCCCGGGCCCAGTTTCCCTGACATTGCGATCGCATCCCGCCGACGAGAATTCGCAGCGGCTGGGCCCCGGCCTTCGCCGGGGAAGTGTGAAGAGAGGGAAAAGTCGGACGAAAACTACGACTGCGGTCGCGGACCCTTGTTCGGCCGCGGCCCCTTGCGGTGCGCATGAGGCGGACGGCCGCGACCCTGCGGCGGGCCTTGACGGCGCGGGGCGCCGCCCTGTCCATCACTGCTCGGTGCCGCGCGATGCAGCATCGCACGGGCCGGAGCCGGCGCCGGAGCGGGGCCGGAGCCCTCAACCGGCTCGATCCGCACGCCGCTATCATCCTCGCCATCGGCGCCGGCGCTCTTCAGCACGGCGGCGGCGAACCGCGCCGCAATCCCGCGCGGGATCTGGAAGCCGGTTTCGTTGGCCTGAATGCGGATCGCGCCGACCTCGTTCTTGGTGATCCCGCCGCGGCGGCAGATCAGCGGCAGGATCCAGCGCGGATCGGCATTCTGGCGACGGCCGATATTCATCCGGAACCACACGGTATCGTCGAAGCCCTGGCGATGATGCGCCTTGGGCCCCTCGGGCACGCGATCAATCATTTCCTCGGGTGCGGGCATGGCGGCGCGATGAGCATGGACCAACGCCGCGGCGATCTCCTGCGGCGACTTGTTCTGGAGCAGCTCCTCGCCGATCACCCAATCGTCGGGATCGGGCTCGACCGGCGCGCTCAGCGCCTCGATCAGGCGATCACGGTCCTTGGCGCGGATGTCGTCGGCGGTCGGCACCGGCACCCATTCGGCGGCGATGCGCGCCGAACGCAGCATCATCTCGACGCGGCGACGGCGCGGATAGGGCACGATCAGCACCGCGGTGCCCTTCTTGCCCGCGCGGCCGGTGCGGCCCGAACGGTGCTGAAGCACTTCGGCGTCGCGCGGCATCTCGACATGCACGACCAGGCTGAGCGTCGGAAGGTCGATGCCGCGCGCGGCCACGTCGGTCGCGACGCAGACGCGCGCGCGGCGGTCGCGCAGCGCCTGGAGCGCATGGTTGCGCTCGTTCTGCGAATGCTCGCCCGACAATGCGACGGCCGCGAAGCCGCGTTCGACCAGGCTGGCATGGAGATGGCGAACGTTGTCGCGCGTCGCGCAGAACAACATCGCCGTTTCCGCCTCGTAAAAGCGGAGTAGGTTGATCACCGCATGTTCGATATCGGCCGGGGCGACCGCGACTGCCTGGTACGAGATATCGCCATGCCCGCGATCCTCGACGACGGTCGAGATGCGCAGTGCGTCGCGCTGGTACTTCTTGGCGAGCGCGACGATCTGACGCGGCAAGGTCGCGGAGAAGAGCAGGGTGCGGCGTTCGGCGGGGGCGGCGTCGAGCAGGGTCTCGAGGTCCTCGCGGAACCCCATGTCGAGCATCTCGTCGGCCTCATCGAGTACCGCGACGCGCAGGCTCGACAGATCGAGCGCGCCACGCTCGCCATGATCGCGCAAGCGGCCCGGCGTACCGACCACGACGTGCACGCCCTGTGCCAGCACGCGGCGCTCGCGCGACGGGTCCATGCCGCCGACGCAGGTCGCGATGCGCGCCCCGGTCTTGGCATAGAGCCACGACAATTCCTTGGCGACCTGGAGCGCGAGCTCGCGGGTTGGCGCGATTACCAAAGCGAGCGGCGCGCCGGCCGGCGGGGTCTGGCCCTTGTGGAGCAGCTCTTCGGCCATGGCGAGACCGAAAGCGACGGTCTTGCCCGACCCGGTCTGCGCGGACACGAGCAAATCGCGGCCCGAGGACTCAGGCTTGCTGACTTCGGCCTGGACGGGAGTGAGCGCTTCATAACCGCGCGCGGTGAGCGCTTCGGCAAGCAGGGGAGGAAGATGGGAAAAGGGCATTCTGTCTCGATGGCAAAAACGGCGTCGGCCCGGAGCGACTGGCGCCGGGCAGGTAACGCGGTACGGATGTGGGTTGGTCCGGCCCTCTACGCGCTTTTCGGCGATTTGGCAAAAGCGATGGCAGAGGCATAGACCCCGGTTATGGGATGACACGCAAATGGGCGTGGACGCCCTGTTTGCAACCGAACTGACGCGGTGATGACACGTCGCTGACACCGGCACGTCACCCGTCTGCAAAGACCCGTCCCTAGTCGCGGCCGACAGCAGAATCGCTGCACCAGCAAAAAGGGATAAAAGGGTGGCCAACCGAGCACTTACCGTGCGCTGCGGAGTCGTAGCGTTCCTCCTGACCGCAAGTCCGGCGGCGCTTGCCCAGAGCGCGCCGCTGCCGGTGGCCGACAGCAACGCGGCGACCAGCGCGGACCCGCAGACCGACCAGGACATCGTCGTCACCGGCCGCGCCGGCGCGGGCGAGCGCACCAAGCTCGACACCAGCTACGCGATCACCACGCTCAACAACGACGCGCTGCGCTCGCGCGCCGCGTCGAGCGTCACCGAGACGTTGAAGTCGGTCCCTGGCTTCTGGGTCGAGGCATCGGGCGGCGAGGGATCGGGCAACGTCCGCGCGCGCGGCATCCCGGTCGACGGGTTCGGATCGATCAACCTGCTCGAAGACGGCTTGCCGGTGCAGCACGACCCGGCGCTGGGCTATCTCAATGCCGACCAGGCGTTCCGCATGGACGAGTCGATCGACCGCGTCGAAGTGGTGCGCGGCGGTCCGTCCTCGGTCTTCTATTCGAACGCGCCGGGCGGCGTGGTCAATTTCATCACCCGCAAGCCGGGCGACGAGCTGTCGGGCCGTGCGCGCATGCTCTACGGCCCGACCGCGGACCTGTACCGCTTCGACGGCTGGATCGGCACGCCGCTGGTCGACGGCTGGAAGTTCGACGTCGGCGGCTTCTATCGCAACGAGCGCGGCGTTCGCGATCCGGGCTATACCGGCAACAAGGGTGGGCAGATCCGCGCCGATCTCTCGAAGGATTTCGGCAACGCGCAGATCGCGCTCAGCTACAAACATCTGGCCGATAACGCGATCTTCTATACCGGCATTCCGCTGACCAAGGATTCTGACGGCAAAATCGTCAGCCTGCCGGGGTTCGACGCGCATTACGATACGACCGCGAGCCGCGAGACCGCGTTCCTGACGCTGAAGAGCGCGAACGGCCCGGTGTTCTTCGACAACACCCAGGGCACGCGCATCCGGCTCAACCAATATTCGGCGCTGGCGGATTGGGAGTTCGCGCCCGGTTGGAAGCTGTCGAACAAGGCGCGCTATCGCGACAGCAATACCGTGCGCAACGGCGTCTATCCCGCCTCGATCAGCACCGCGGCGGCGTTGCTCACGCAATATGGATCGTCGTTGCTCAAGGCGTATCCGGGCGCGACCAGTGTCCAGGTCCGCTATGTCGATACCGGCCAGGCGTTCGACGTGGCGAACCAGAACGGCAATGGCGACGTGTTCATCAACGCCGCCCGCCCGGTGACGGTCGACGAGAGCGAGTTCGTCGACGACCTCCATCTCGCGCACCGCTTCCAGATGGGCAGCATGACGCACGATTTCGCGCTGGGTTTTTATTACGCGCATATCCGCGAGACGTTCAAACGCTACTCGGCCTCGACCTTGCAGGACGTGTCGGGCAATTCGCGGTTGTTGGATCTGGTCGCGCTCAACGCGTCGGGCCAGGTGATCGGCGCGCTGACCCAGAACGGCGTCAGCCGCTACGGCTCCGAATTCGCCAACGGCTACGGCAAGTCAGACGTCTTCGCGCTCTACGGGTCGGACGAATGGCAGATCACGCCGCAATTGCGCCTCGATGGCGGCATCCGCTGGGAAAAGGTCACCGCCAAGGGGGCGCAGGAAGGCCAGAAAACCGTCAATCTCGGTGATCCGACCACGCTCGCGGACGATCAAGTGTTGACCGGCAATGGTGTTTTCACGCCCTATGATCGCAAGTTCGACCATGTCGGTTACACGATCGGCGCCGACTGGCAGTTCAGCCACAGCGCGGGCGTGTTCGCGCGCTACACCTCGGCATTCCGCATGCCTAGCGTGGGCAGCTTCATCACCTCGGCCAATGCGCAGCCAGTGACGCAGGGGATCAAGATGTGGGAAGCCGGGTTCAAGCTCTCGACCCCGCTGGTAAGCTTCTACGCGACCGGCTTCCTGACCGATTTCGACGCTTATTCGATCGGCAACACCCAGTTCGATCCGAAGACATTGGGCTATATCACCCAGACCGTCTACACCAACACGCGCGATTATGGCGTTGAGCTCGAAGGCACGATCCGGCCGGTTTCGTGGTTCGATTTCACGGTCAATGCGACGATCCAGGACCCGACGTTCCGTAACCTAAAGTATAACGAGCTGTCGGGCACGACGCTGATCCCGCGCGATTATTCGGGCCACCAGCTGCTCCGCGTCCCGAAGCTCGGGCTGCGCGCGACCCCCGCGGTAACCCTGCTCGACGGCCGTTTCCGCGCGCAGATGGACGTCGAGCATTATTCGAAGCGCTATGCCGACGCCGCCAACATCTCCAAGCTGCCGGCTTATACCGTGCTCAATGCCAGTGTGCGGTTCAACGTGACCAAGAGCATCTCGCTCTGGGCCTATGGCGACAACCTCACCAACGCGATCGGGCTGACCGAGGGCAATCCGCGCGCGGGCGAGCTGACCAGCGGCCAGGCCAACGACCAATTGTTCATCGGCCGGCCGATCTTTGGCCGCAATTTCCGCTTCGCCGTCGACTTCGCTTTCTGATGCGTGCGGTTCGTCTCTTCGTCGCGCTGATCCTGGCCGTCATTGCCGCTCCCGCGGCGATGGCCGGCCAGGACCAGGTGCAGCCCGACGTGACCATGTCGGGCGTCGTCACCGGCAAGGATGCGATGGCCTATCGCGAGGTCCCGTTCGACGTCCCGGCGGGCGTCGAGCGGATCACCGTGGCTTTGTCCTATGACAAGAGCAACAAGACGGTGATTGACCTCGGCCTCTGGGATCCCAAACAGTTTCGCGGCTGGAGCGGCGGCTCCTACGACACAATCACGGTCGCGGCGAGCGATGCGACGCCGGGCTATTTGCCCGGCCCGATCCCGACTGGGCGCTGGCACGTCCAGTTCGGCGTGCCCAATGCGCGCCCGGACAGCAAAGCCGCCTATACCGTAAAAGTCTATTTCGACCGCGCACGTTCGGCGCGCGCCAGCGCCGCGATCGCCAACCCGCCGCTCGTCGACAAGCCCGGCTGGTATCGCGGCGACCTCCATATGCACGACGCCAACAGCGACGGCAGCTGCAAGAGCCAGCTCGGGCGCCAGGTGCCGTGTCCGTTGTTCCGCACCGTCGAGGCGGCGAGCGCGTCGGGGCTCGATTTCGTCGCGGTGACCGATCATAATACCGTCGCGCATTTCGACAATCTGCGCGAGCTCCAGCCCTGGTTCGACAAGATGCTGCTGATCCCGGGCGTGGAGGTCACCACGTTTCGCGGCCACACCAACATCTTCGGCCCGTCGCGTTTCGTCGACTTCCGCGTCGGCACGGCGGGCGTCCCCAATCTGCCCGCACTCCAAAACAGCATCGCCGCGGCCGGAGCGATCATGTCGATCAACCATCCGGCCTCGCCAAGCGGAGAAATCTGCATGGGCTGCGGCTGGCTGTGGACCGACACCGACTGGTCGCTGGTAACCGCAATCGAGGCGGTCAATGGGACCCATGTCGAAGGGGCTTATGCGGGGATCGGCTTCTGGTACGCCCGGCTGAACGAAGGCAGGCGGCTGACCGGCATCGGCGGCAGCGACACGCACGATCCGGATGGCCCCTCGCGGATCGGGCGGCCGACCACCGTGGTCTATGCCGACAGCTTGTCCGTCCCGGGCATCACCGCCGGGATCAAGCGCGGCAACGTATTCATCGACACCGAGGGGACGCGCGACCGGTTGCTCGAGATGGCGGTCGTGTCCGGCGGCCGCCGCGCGGTGATGGGCGAACGGCTGCGCCCGGACGCGACATTGTCGATGGAACTGCATCTGGTCGCAGTGCGCGGCGCGACGGTCGAGGTCATCGCCAACGGCAAGGTCCTTCCCGGTCTGGGCACGGCGATCGATAGCGGCGATGCGCGCGTGAAGCTATCGCTCGATCGCGCGCAAGCCTGTGGCTGGGTCAGCGCCAATGTGCGCGGCAAGACCGGGCTGCTGCTGATCGGCAACCCGATCTATGTCGACTGTCGCTGAGACGTTGGTTCTTGTCGTTCGGTGACGGGCGTTCGGCGGTTGTCGCCGGGCGCCCGCAATCCCATCTCTTCCGGTGCGATATTCCCCAATAAGAGGTGCCCCCGATGACGCTCCCCGCCGATCCCGTCTGGTTCATCACTGGCTGCTCGACTGGCTTCGGCCGTGAGCTCGCCAAGCTCGTGCTCGAACGCGGCTGGCGCGTGGTTGCGACCGCGCGCGGCAAGGACCGCGTCGCCGATATCGTCGAGATCGCGCCCGATCGCGCGCTGGCGGTCGAACTCGACGTGACCGACCAGGCGCAGATCGACGCGGCGGTGGCGGCGGCCAAGGAAGGGTTCGGCCGGATCGACGTGCTCGTGAACAATGCCGGCTATGGCTATCAGACCGCGATCGAGGAAGGCGAGGAGCAGGAGATCCGCGACCAGTTCGACGCCAACGTCTTCGGCCTGTTCGCGATGACGCGCGCGGTGCTGCCGGTAATGCGCGCACAGGGCAGCGGCAATATCGTCAACATCAGTTCGGTCGGCGGTTTGCTCGGCTTCCCGGCCTCGGGCTATTATTCGGCGACCAAGCATGCGGTCGAGGGCTTCACCGATTCCCTGCGCGCCGAAGTCGCGCCGCTCGGCATCGCGGCGATGTGCGTAGAGCCGGGGCCGTTCCGCACTGATTGGGCGGGCCGCTCGCTGCGCCAGACCAAGAACCGGATCGAGGCCTATGCCGAGACCGCGGGCAAGCGCATGGCGATGACCAGCGGCTATAGCGGCGAACAGCCCGGCGACCCGGTCCGCGCCGGTGAGGCGATCATCGAAGCGGTGTCGCGCGCCGACGTGCCGCGGCACCTCGTCCTCGGCAAGTTCGGCTATGAGACGGCGGTCGCCAAGCTGAAGGAACGGCTGGCGATCATCGAGCGCGACCGCGACCTCAGCCTGAGCGCGGACTATCCGGAGATGGCCGAGGCGTGAATCGCTGAGCGGCGAGGAAGGCGATGATGACCAGGCCGGCCGCGATCAAGGTCGCGACCAGCCGGTCGGTCAGCAATCCTTGCGCGATCGTCCCGCCGCCGCTGGTCAGCAGCAGGATCAGCGGCGTGGTGGCGGCGGTATAGGCGACATAGCTGCGCTTCCTCAGCCACGGGCTCGCCGCTGCCAGCGCCGCGATGACGAGGACCAGCGCCCAGTCCGGCAGCGGACGCGAGACGATCGCCTCGGTCGCTATCACGCCCGCCGCGACTCCCATCGCGCGTTGCAGGACCTTTACCACCAGCCCGTCGCCTTGCCTCTGAGTCAGCAATGCGACAGCGACCGCGATCCAGCTGTAATGATGCTGCGGCACCGCCTCGCGCAGGACGACGGCGCAGGCGAGACAGGCCATCAGCCGCAGCGGATAGGTCCAGCCCGCGCTGGTGGCCAACAGCCTCCGCCAGCGGCGATATAATTGCGCGAACCTCGCGCCCGATCGCGGTTCGGCCGGAGCGATCGAGCCGATCCGGCAACGCCGTGCCGCGGCCCCGACCGCCAGCGCGCATAAAGCCGCCCAGATCGCGCCCTCGGCGATCAGGATGGTGAGCAAGAGGCGATCGGGTGCCTGCGTGGCGATGCCGATCCCAATCGTGACGAACGCGACGAACCGCTGGCTGGCGGCCGCGGTCGGCCGGCTGAACCCGCCAAGCAATGCGGCGATGCCCGCGATGAGCACCAGCCCGACATCGCTCCACCAGCCATGGCGCGCGATCAGCGCCGCGGCGATGGCGGCCGCGATCGCCGCGAGCACGATGTCGCGAACCGTTCGCCAATGCTCGGCCAGGTTTGCGCCACGCGGCACGTTGCCGACCCACATCGCGCCGAGCGAGGCGGCGAGCCCGGCCCGTGGACACGCCGCCAGCACCCCGATCAGGATCGGCACACCCATGCCGAGCGCCGTGACTGCCATCGCCGAGGGATCGAGCGCATCCACCCCGTCCCATTCCAGCGCTCCGCCAAACACCGCGCGGGCGCCGACAACGGCTCGATGAAAAGCGGGGCTCATGTCGCGCGGCTAAGGCCGGCATGCACGATGAGGCAAGGAGATGATGAGGCGAGCTCAGGATCTCGGCGCGAGGGCCGCGATCCGCGGCAACTCAGCCGAGAAAGTTGCTGAGCACGTCCGGATGAAAACCGAATTTCGCGAATCCGCAAATGCCCATGAAGATGCCGAACGCGCCGAAGAACCACGATCCGAACAGCAGCATCGGGCTTTCCGCCAGCGCCGCGACGGCAGCCATCGCGATCGCGGTGGAAATCGCCGCTTCGCTCGCATCGAACTGGTCGTCATGCACGTTGAGCGCGTCGTAATTGTCTGCTTGCGCCTGGGCCTGCACCTTCAGCTTGGGCGTCTCGCTGCGATATTTGGCGATGTCGGCGTCGAGCCGGGCGAGCGTCGCTTTCGACGCTTCGCTGGTCGCGGGCGTGGTCGCCAGCACGGCGATTTCGCTGCGCGCGGTCTCCGATATATGCAGCTTGGTGCGGGTCGCCTGATATTCGTTCCAGCTGTCGACCGAATCGGCCTTGGTCTGCTGCATCGTCTGGACGAGGTTGCCGTCCTTGATGTTGCACAGGCCGGTGAAGATCGACAGGATCACGACCGTCAGCGCGACGGCGCGATTGAGCCTCTTGTCCTTCGCTTCGGCGCTGACTTCCACTTCCACGCTATGTCTCCCGCTCGCGACAGGGCGCCTCTTTCGGCCGGTTTCGGCCGCTCGTAAATATCAGGGATGACGGTGCGCTGAACGAACCGCGTGCGGCCAGCGCACGATAATGCAAACGAAAGGGGCCGGGAGATTGCTCTCCCGGCCCCGTCCTATCGTTCAGGCTTCGGCTGGTCGCTTACGCGCCGGCAACCTCTGCCGTGTCGATCTTGATGCCCGGGCCCATCGTCGAGCTGACGGCGAGCTTGCGGACATACTTGCCCTTGGCGCCCGACGGCTTGGCCTTGACGATCGCGTCGACCAAAGCGTCGAAGTTCGCGCGCAGGTCTTCCGCCGGGAACGACGCCTTGCCGATGCCAGAGTGGATGATGCCCGCCTTTTCGACGCGATATTCGACCTGGCCGCCCTTGGCCGCCTTGACCGCGCCCGCGACGTCCATCGTCACGGTGCCCAGCTTCGGGTTCGGCATCAGGCCCTTCGGGCCCAGCACCTTACCGAGACGACCGACGATGCCCATCATGTCCGGGGTCGCGATGCAGCGATCGAAGTCGATCGTGCCGCCCTGGACGATTTCCATCAGGTCCTCGGCACCGACCACGTCGGCGCCAGCGGCGCGCGCCTCGTCGGCCTTGGCGCCCTTGGCGAACACGCCGACGCGGACGTCCTTGCCGGTGCCCTTGGGCAGGGTCACGACGCCGCGGACCATCTGGTCGGCGTGGCGCGGATCGACACCCAGGTTGATCGCGACTTCGATCGTCTCGTCGAACTTGGAGGTAGCACCTGCCTTGGCCAGGCCGATCGCCTCGTCAACGCCGTGCAGCTTTTCGCGGTCGATCGTGATCGCCTTTTGCTTCTTGCTCACGAAAGTCATCGGTTCAGCCCTCCACCACTTCGAGGCCCATCGCGCGGGCGGAGCCTTCGATGATGCGGGTCGCCGCGTCGATGTCGTTGGCGTTCAGGTCCTTCATCTTCACTTCGGCGATCTTCGACAGCTCGGAGCGCTTGATCTTGCCCGCGGAAACCTTGCCCGGCTCCTTAGAGCCCGACTTCAGGTTGGCGGCCTTCTTGATCAGGAACGTCGCCGGTGGGGTCTTGGTCTCGAACGAGAACGACCGGTCGGCATAGACGGTGATGACGGTCGGGATCGGCGCGCCCTTTTCCAGGTCGCCGGTCGCCGCGTTGAACGCCTTGCAGAATTCCATGATGTTGACGCCGCGCTGACCCAGCGCCGGGCCGATCGGCGGCGACGGATTGGCAGCGCCCGCAGGCACCTGCAGCTTGATATAGCCTGTGATTTTCTTTGCCATTGTACTCACTCTGTAGTGGGCGAGGGGGCCGGGGCTCCACCGTCCAGGTCAAGTTTAGCGGTTAGACGGGCCCGCAACGCGAACCCTCCCGCAATTCCGCAGCTGTAGCTTAGGAAGGGCGGGCCGATAGCGGAAAAGAGGAAGGGAAGCAACAGCGTTGCACCCGCACGGGACTAGCGGATGCTAGTCCTGAGACGGGGCCCGTCCGGCCGGCCTCGCGAAGCGAGGTCCGACGACGCGGGATTCACTCCCGCGTCGGACGCTGGTGGATGGGGCAAATCTCCCTCTCCCCATCGGGGAGAGGGTCGGGGAGAGGGGCAGTGTGTCTCACTGAGTAAGCAGACTGCCCCTCTCCCGATTTCCCGGGCTACGCCGGGTCGTCTGCCCTCTCCCCGGAGGGGAGAGGCGAAGAGGACCTAAACTGCTGGGGCCGACGCGGGAGTAAATCCCGCGTCTTCGTCGGACAGGCCGCGCTTCGCGCGCCTGCCGGCCGGCGCTCGGCGTCTCGTAAATAGCTGCGCTATTTACGTGCGGTCGTAAGCCTGCGGATTACTTCGAGCGCTCAACCTGCTCGAAGTCCAATTCCACCGGCGTAGCGCGCCCGAAGATCGACACCGAGACCTTGACCTTCGACTTGTCGAAATCGAGCTCTTCGACCACGCCGTTGAACGACGCGAACGGGCCGTCGAGGACCTTGACCGAATCGCCGATCTCGTAATCGACCTTGACCTGCTGGCGCGGAGCGGAGGCGGCGGCCTCTTCCTTGCTGTTGAGCATGCGCGCGGCTTCGGCGTCGCTGATCGCCTGCGGCTTGCCGTTCGGGCCGAGAAAGCCGGTCACCTTGGGCGTGTTCTTCACCAGGTGATAGACGTCGTCGTTCATCGCCAGCTTGGCCAGCACATAGCCGGGCATAAACTTGCGCTCGACCTGGATCTTCTTGCCGCGGCGCGCCTCGGTGATCGTCTCGGTCGGAACCTCGATCTGTTCGACCAGTTGCTCGAGGCCCATGCGATTCGCTTCCGACAGGATTGCGTCGCGAACCTTGCCCTCGAAGCCCGAATAAGCGTGGATGATGTACCAGCGTGCCATGGGAAACCTTATTTCGCGAGGCTCAGCAGGAACTCGACGCCCATGTCGAACACCTTGTCGATGGCGAAGAAGAACACCGCCAGGATGACCGTCATGATCATCACCATCACCCCGGTCATGATCGTCTCGCGACGCGTCGGCCACACGACCTTGCGCGTTTCGGACTGAACCTGCCGAATGAATTCCATGGGGGACGTTTTCGCCACGTGCCTGAACCTATGTAATCGTTGCCGAGATTGGGGACATAGGACCGCCGCCCGGTCCCTCAAGGGGCACGGACGACAATCAATCCCGATTTCGGATTGAGGCGGAAATAGCGCCGCACCGATCGGAAGGCAAGCGTTCGCGCTAGGCTGCGGATCTGCGCGTAACGGCGATCAACGGTTCGTCGCGATTAACTATTTTTCGGAGGGATCGCGCTCCCCCGCTTATCGTTGGGCGAGCGTCAGGTATGCGACCGGATAATTAGGGAAACCCCATGGAACTCGACCACGCCACTATCCGCATCCTCGCTGCGATCGAACGCGAGCGGGACTATCCGGCGGATGAGGAAGAGTGGCAGGGGAGCTCGGATTCGAACCGAGGGCCTTCGGTTTTGGAGACCGACGCTCTAACCAGCTGAGCTACACCCCTGTGCGGCGGATGCCTGTAGCGCCACCGCGCGCGGGCGGCAATAGGTAGGTTGAGAACCCAAATGGGCTGTTGTTTTAAAGCGATCGATTTTCAAAATTCGTCATCCCAGCGAAAGCTGGGATCTCAAGCCGCATCGCGTCACCGCCAGAGACCCCAGCTTTCGCTGGGGTGACGTAAGGATGCGCTGGTGTGGTGGGAATTCCGCAGGGATGACGACGGGAATATCAGGCCCCACCCTAGTCGTCGCGGTTCGTCAGGCGGCGGCGGCTTCGCCGCTCCAATCGCGCGAAGCCAGCGCCCGTGCTTCGCTTACCGGCAGCGGGCGTCCGAAATAATAGCCTTGGACCTTGGTGCAGCCGAGCTCCTGGATCAGGCGGTGTTCTTCCTCGGTCTCGACCCCCTCCGCGGTCGTCGCCATGCCCAGCGACTGGGCAAGCGCGACAACGGCGCGGATGATCGCGATCGGCTCCTTCTGGCCCTTGGACGCGGCTTGGACGAAGCTGCGATCGATCTTGATCGTCGAAAAGCGGGTGCGCGCGAGATAGCCAAGCGACGAATAACCTGTGCCGAAATCGTCGAGGCTCAGGCGCACGCCGAGATCGAGCACGCGTTCCAGCACCTGCACCGCGACGGTGCCTTCGCGCATGAACACGCCTTCGGTCACTTCGAGCTCGAGCCGCTCCGGCGGCAGGCCGCTATTGGCAAGCGCGGAGGCGACCACCGATACGAACGCCGGATTGTGCAGCTGTTCGGGCGACACGTTCACCGCGATCCGCGTCGGCGATGGCCAGCGCGACGCTTCGTGGCACGCCTCGCGCAACACCCATTCGCCCATCGGGACGATCAGGCGCGCATCCTCTGCCAGGGGCACGAACTTGCCGGGGGAAATGACGCCCAGCTCGGGATGCGTCCAACGCAACAGCGCCTCGAAACCGGTGAGACTGCCCGATCCCGCGACCACCACCGGCTGGTATTCGAGGTGCATCTCGCCCTTTTCGAGCGCCTGGCGCAGCGCCATTTCGAGCACGCGCCGCTCTTCCGCCTTGACGTGGAGCTGGGGTTCGTAGGTGTGGAACACGCCGCCGCCGGCATCTTTCGAGCGATAGAGGGCGAGGTCCGCCGATCGGATCAGCATTTCCGCGGTGCGGCCGTCGCGCGGGCCGATCGCGACGCCCACCGACGCTCCGATATAGAGCGTGTGCACGTCGACCTCGTATGGCCGCGACAACATCTCGATGATCGCCTGCGCCAGCTTCTCGACGCGCGCCGTGTCGGACGCATCGCGCACCACCACGGCGAACTCGTCGCCGCCGAGCCGCCCCACGACCTCATTGTCGCTGACCAGATGGCCGAGCCGTTCCGACACGCGTCCCAGCAAGCGGTCGCCGACCGGATGGCCAAGCGAATCGTTGACTGCCTTGAAGCGATCAAGATCGATCATCATGAACGCGCAGCGCGTGCCCCATTTCTCCGCCTCGGCCATCGCGCGGCCGAGCTGCTCGTTGAGGTGGAGGCGGTTGGGCAGGCCGGTGAGCATATCGTACCGCGCCATGCGGTTGATCTTGTCGGCCGATTCGCGCTGGGTGGTGACGTCGGACCCCACACCGCGAAAGCCGATAAAGGCGCCATCGTCATCGTGACGCGGGCTGGCGGCGAGCGCGAACCATCGTTCGGCCTCACCGATTTGCACGGGCAGCAGGATATCGCGAAACGCCTCACGATTCTTGAGCTTGTCGGCGAGCACGCGCAGCCCGGAGGAGAAGTCGCCGCTTTCCCACTGCGCACCGGCGAGCGCCTGCAGCAGCGGCATGCCGTTGATCTTTACCGGATCGAGATGGACCGAGCGCGCGAAGCGCGGACTGGCGCGGACGATGCGCCGCGCGCTATCGGTCTCCCACAGCCAGTCGCCATCCTCTTCCTCGAATTCCCGAAGCAACAGGCTGACGGTTTGGTCGCGCTCGGATAGCCCGATCTCGTTGGCGCGGATCACCACCAGCGCCTTTCCGCGCTGGAAACAACCGATCATCAGCAGGACGACGAACAGGATCGTCGCCGCGGCCAGGAGCGGGCTGCCGATCAATAGCAGCATGACGGCGATCGCGGTGCCGAGGATACCGAGGAAGCTTAGCGTCGCCAGCGGCAGCGCCGCCATTGCCACGGCCGACGCCGTCAGCATGACCGACAGCACGACCCACAGACCCATGGCGGTGCCGATATCGGCACGCGATCCCAAGGCCAGCGGCGGGATCGACCAGACGCACGCAAGCGCGATTCCCTCCAGCACGGTATCGCGCACATCGCCCAGCGTCGCCGAATTGGCGTCGCGATGGCGCGAGGCGAGGCGCCGCATCGTCACGCCGACGCCGACCAGCCCGGTCAGGACCGCCCAGCCGATCAAAAGCGCGCGTGGCGCAAGGCCGTCCAACATCATCACGATCAGCGCAGCGCCGATCACATTGGCGCCGAGCAGGAACAAGGCGAGCTGGCGACCCGCGTGCAATTGCGCAGCTCGAATCGGGCCCCAATCGGTGGTGTCCGCCGGGTCGTGGAGACCAAGCAGCGCACGTACGTCGATCCGCGGGGTGGCGAATTGGGAAGATGGCTCCGTGCTCACGCCACGCGGATAACGCCCGCAGGGTTAGCGAAGAGTTAGACGGATGTACGATTTATGACGAATTTACGCCGATGGGAGGAATAAGGAGCCCATTCACCGCCAAAACTGCAGAAAATACGCATGTTCCGCCGCCGTCCGCGTTCGGTCGGGTCGCGTGAGGGCTCAGGCGGCGATCGCGTACGGTTTGATCTCGCCCGCGAGGTACAGATTGCGCGCCTTCGCCCGGCTCAACTTGCCTGAGCTCGTGCGCGGCAGCGTCCGCGGCGGTATCAGTTCGATCACGCAATTCATGCCGGTGACCGACCGCACCCGTTCGCGGATCTCGTCGCGCAGGCGCAGGCGTTCGGCTTCGTCGGAAGTGCGGCACTGGACCAGCACGGCGGGCGTCTCTTCGCCGCCCGGCGTGGTGATCGCGAAGGCGGCAATGTCGCCCGCCTTGAACCCGGGCAGTTGCTCGACCGCCCATTCGATATCCTGCGGCCAGTGGTTGCGGCCGTTGACGATGATCATGTCCTTGGCGCGGCCGACGATGTAGATATAGCCGTCCGACATATAGCCCATGTCGCCGGTATCGAGCCAACCGTCCTGCATGCAGGCGGCGGTCGCTTCGGGATCGCGGAAATAGCCGACCATCACCGACGGCCCCGCACACCAGACCTTGCCGATCGCGCGTTCGGGCAATGGCGTGCCGTCCTCCTCGCGGATTTCGATCTTCATGTCGCGCGCCGGTTTGCCGCAATTGACGATCGCGCGATAACGCTGCGGGCGGTCGTGGCGGCCTTCCTGGCCCGACAGCTGGGTTTCCTCGACCAGTTCGACGCGGATTCCTTCGCCCGGCGGCATGATCGACACCGCCAGCGTGGCCTCGGCCAGCCCGTAGCTGGGCAGGAACGCGGTCGCCTTGAACCCGGCATCGCCGAACGCGTCGACGAAGGACTGCATCACGTCGGGACGGATCATGTCGGCGCCGTTGCCGGCGACGCGCCAGCGCGACAAATCGAATCGATCGCTCGCCTTGGTCTGGCTCGACATGCGGCGCGCGCAGATGTCGTAGCCGAAGGTCGGCGAATAAGAGAGCGTCGTGCCCGGATTGCGGCTGATCAGGTCGAGCCAGGCGAGCGGGCGGCGGGCGAAATCCTCGGTCTTCAGATAATCGGTCGATACCTGGTTGGCGACGATCGACAGGAAGCAGCCGACCAGTCCCATGTCATGATACCAGGGCAGCCACGAGACGCAGCGATCGCCCTCGCCGACATGCATTCCGTGGCTGTGCGCGGCCAGATTGTTGAGCAGCGCGTGATGGGTGATCGCGACGCCATGCGGGAAGCGCGTCGATCCGCTGGAATATTGCAGATAGGCGATGTCCTCGCCGACTGCCTGAGGCAATTCGGTATCGGGAGCAGGGCGCTCGGCGAAGCTTGCCCAGTCGATTCCCTCGACATTCTGGATCCTTGCCGCTTCGGCACACATCGCGCCGATCTCGGGCGGGTAGATCAGCATCGTCGGGTCGCAGCTTTTGAGCTGGACCGACAATTGGTCGATATAGCTTTGCGCGCCGCCGAAGCTGGTCGGCAGTGGCAGCGGCACCGGCCAGGCGCCGGCATAGACCACGCCGAAGAACAGGCTGGCGAACTCGACCCCGGTTTCGGCGATCAGCGCGATACGGTCTTCAGGCTTGACGCCCGACGCGATCAGACGGCGGGCCATCGCCAGCGCGTCCTGCCGCATCTCGGAAAACGGATAGGCGCGGACCAGCGCGCCACGCGGATCGTGGAAATTGAGCCCGCGCACGCCTTGCGCGGCATAATCCAGCGCTTCGCCCAACGTCGCGAAATCGGCCAGTCGCCGCGGCAAGGCGTCGTCGGTCGGAGTCGGCACCAGGCTCTCCGTTCGCTCGCCCACCACGTCAGTCGCCATATCTACCGTCATCACTTTCGCGCCCATGTTCCTGCAGCTCTTACCGGCCGCTTCATGCCAGCGACGGCCCCCTGCCGCCCGCACGCGTTCAAATTCGGTTGTCAGTGTGGCACAAACATGGCGACATGGCCCGCGTTCCTCGTCAATCCGCCCCACCGCTCGACCGTTCGAGCCTCGAACGGCTGGCGTTGCGCTATGTCGAGCGCTTCGCGACCACGCGGGGGCGGCTGACCGATTATCTCCGCCGCAAGATACGCGAGCGGGGCTGGGACGGCGAAGCCGCCGACCCGGCGGCGATCGCCGACCGCATGGCGGAACTCGGCTATATCGACGACCGCGCCTGGGGAGAGGCCAAGGCAAGCGCGATGGCACGGCGCGGACTGGGTGCGCGGCGCGTGGCGGGAGTATTGCGCCAGGCAGGCATCGCCGGCGACGACGCCGATGCCATCGCGCCGGCAGTCGCCGACCGGTCGGTCGAGGCCGCGATAGCTTATGCGCGCCGGCGGCGGATCGGTCCGTTTGCCGACCAGCCGGGCGATCGCCCGATCCGAGAGAAGCACGTCGCGGCGCTGCTCCGCGCGGGCCATTCGTTCGAGCTGGCGCGGGCGCTGGCCGGCATGAATCCCGGTGACGATCCCGCCAAATTGCTCGAATAGAACGATTCCGAAACGAGCGGTGCTAAGCCTTTGGCTTTCATCATGATCGTGTTACACTGACCGTTCGCAGGGGGTGACTGTGCGCGTAGAATCGCAGCTGGAAACGGGCGACCGCCCGCTGGAGTCGTTGGGAGAGGTCGACGTCGGGGCGCTGGCGGACGGCGAATCGCATCATCGTGGCGTCGTCAAATGGTTCGATGTCACGCGCGGTTTCGGCTTCCTGGTCGACGACGACCAGGCCGGCGACATCCTGATCCACTTTTCGGTGCTTCAGCCGCATGGCCGGCGCAGTCTGCCCGAAGGCGCGCGAGTCGATTGCGTGGCGGTTCGCCGCGACCGCGGCCTGCAGGCCAGCGCGATCCTGGCCATCGACCTGTCGACCGCGGTGGAGCCGCCGCCCCGCATCCGCCCCGATGGCGATCGCGTCGATCCCGTCTCCATGCTCGATCAGGCCGGTCCGTTCGAACCCGTCGCGGTCAAATGGTTCAATCGCCTGAAAGGCTATGGCTTCCTGGTGCGCGATGCCGATTCGGCCGATATATTCGTGCATATGGAAACGCTGCGCCGAGCCGGTCTGCATGAGGTGGAGCCCGAGCAACGCTTGCGTGCGCGGATCGTTGAGGGTCGCAAGGGCCCCCTGGCGGTCATGGTCGAACAGGACTGAATTTCATGAAGTTTCGCTATGTGTTGCTGCCCTTGGCGCTGTGCGCCTTGCCGACTGCCTGCTCGCAGAGCGATCCCGCGAGCGCGAACAGCGATGCCGCGGCCAAGACAATCGCGCTGACCGTCGCCAGCAGCAACGGCACCCACGCTTTCCAGGTCGAGGTCGCCAAGACCGCGGCCGAGCAGGAAAAGGGGCTGATGTTCCGGACCGACATTGCCGACAATGGCGGGATGCTGTTCTGGCCTTATCCGGCCGGCGGCGGCGCGCCCAAGGAAGCCAGCTTCTGGATGAAGAACACGCCGAGCCCGCTCGACATCATCTTCATCCGCGCCAACGGCACGATAGCGCGCATAGCCGAAAATGCGATCCCCGAGGACGAGACGCCGATTCCGTCAGGTGAACCTGTGGCGGCAGTGCTCGAGCTCAAAGGCGGGCGCAGTTCCGCGTTGGGTATCGCCGAGGGCGACAAGGTGACGTGGACCGGCAAGTGACGGCAGACGTTGAACGCCGGACCGTCACCCGCTAAGCGCGGCGCATGGGTATCAATCTCAATCCCTTCACCTGGTGGACCGGCGCGACCTGGGGCACGATGGCAGGCCTTCTCGGCAAGGAACGCGTCGGCGAGGATGACCTCGGCAACGTCTATTACCGGGGCGGCAAGGACACCAACGGCAACCCGCGGCGCTGGGTGATCTATAACGGCGCCAACGACGCCAGCCGGGTGCCGCCCGAATGGTTCAGCTGGTTGCACCACCAGATCGACGACGTGCCCGATCGTGCGCTGCCGGCGCAGCGCCGTTGGGAAAAGCCGGCCGTGCCTAATCTGACCGGGACCGCTCTGGCCTATCGGCCGCCGGGCGCGCTCGAAAAGGGCGGGCATCGAGCGCCTGCCACGGGTGATTACGAAGCCTGGACGCCGGAAGGATGAACTGGCGCCGCGTCGGCGGTATCACCGCGCTGGCGGCCGGGATCGGTGCCGCCGGCTGGGCCGGCTATAATTGGTATCAGACGCCGCCGGCGGCGCCGCCCGACGCGGTGGCGACCGCCGCGCCGACCGCGCTCGACGATAGCGGTCAATCGGGTGGGGTAGAGACGATCGACGTATCCGGCGACGCGTCGAACCCGACCCAGGGCGCGACCCCGATGAATCAGCGCGTCGCGACGCTCGGCCTGCTCAACAAGCGCAACAGCCAGACGCGCGACCTGACAATGAAGCCGGGGGAGGCGATTCGCGTCGGCAACGTCATCGTCCGCCTGCGTGCGTGCGAGGAAACCGCGCCGTGGGAAGCGGAGCATTATACCGGCGCCTTCGTCCAGCTCGACATCGAACAGACCGAGAAGCAGTGGAAGCGGGTATTTTCGGGCTGGCTGTACAAGGAGCGGCCGAACCTGAATGTCGTGATCGATCCGATCTACGACGTCTGGGTCAAGAGCTGCACGATGTCCTTTCCCAAAGGCGGGGCGGACACCGTGACGGCGCCTGCGGCATCGCCCAAGTCGGGCAGCCGGTCGAGCGCGCCGAAATCCCCCGCCGCTGAGCCTGACACCGCAGCGCCGAGCGAGCCGTCGATCGCCGCGCCCAGCAACGCGACATAATCGCTCCGGCTGATCTCGATCGCGCCGAGCGAGGCGAGGTGGGGCGTCATGAACTGACAATCGAGCAGGGTGAACCCGCCCGCCCGCAGCCGCGCCACGAGCCAGGCGAGGGCCACCTTTGACGCATCGGTCGCGCGGCTGACCATCGACTCGCCGAAGAACGCCTTGCCGAGCGCAAGGCCGTAGAGACCACCGACCAATTCATCGCCGTCCCAGCATTCGATCGAATGCGCGCGGCCCTGATAATGAAGCGTGGTGAACGCGCTTTCGATCGTCGTGTTGATCCACGTCTCGGGCCGGTCGGCGGCGCTTTCGGCACAGAGGGCGATCATGTCCTCGAATGCCGCGTCGGCAGTGACGCGGAACCGGTCCGAGGCGATGACTTTCCTGAGCGATTTCGACAGATGGAAACCGTCGAGCGGCAGGATCGCACGCTTGCGCGGCTCGACCCAATAGACGCCGGCCGCATCGCGCGAGTCGGCCATTGGAAACACGCCGACGGCATAGGCACCCAAAACGAGATTGGGATCGAGCACCTCATAAGACGGCTCTGGAGGCGGCTTCATCGCGCCAGCCGTTTCTCGATTGTCTGCCAGAGCGCGGCGAAGGCGCGTGCTGCCGCCGAGCTTCCGCCGAACTGACCCACCGCCGCGCGGCGATCGCCCATCTGTTCGACGATGCTGGCCATCGGAATCACCGGCCAATCGGGGTGCGCGGCGACCGCGTCGCTGTGCAGCCGGCGCCGGCGATCGACCATGACGTGGACTGGCAGCACCTTGGCCTTGCCCAGCGATGCGGCCATGTCGTCGAAGGCGCGCTGCGCCAGCGGCGAGGGGATGACCGGCACGACGATCAGGTCGGCGGCGCGGATCACCTGTTCGCTGGTTTCGGTCAGGCCGGGCGGGCAATCGAGGATTACCCGATCATAATCCTTGTCCAGCGATGCCAGCAGCTTTTGCAGCCGCTTTTTCTTGTCGAGTTCATGGAACAGCAGGTCGAGACCGCGAAGCGATGCGTCGGCGGCGATCACGTCAAGGCGCGCGATCGCTGTTGCTCGCGCGAGCTTGCTAGGTTCGATTTCCTTGGTGAACACCGACTGCGCGTCGGCCTTGCCCCTCTTGGTAGGCAACAGAAAGCTGCTGGCCGCTTGCGGATCGAGATCCCAGAGCAGAGTCCGTCGGGACGAGAGCGTAGCGGCAGCCCAGGCCAGATTGACTGCCAGCGTCGTTTTGCCGACGCCGCCTTTCAGGCTGTAGATCGCGATCGTTGCCATGCCCGCTCCCATTGGGCGATGATCGGCAAGGTGCCCAATCTGGGCAGGTGATGCAACAGCGGTCCGCGTCGAAACGCGGACCGCCGAATTGAAAATCAGGCGTCGCAGGTCTGGGCAGGCTTGCCCGGCGCGGTCAGCTTGATCGACTTGGGCGTGCCCGACACTTCCCAGCCGCCGTCGCCGACATAGGGCTTGCCCGCTTCCGGAGCCTTGAGAACGACCGGCGCGGCGTCCGACGGCGCCGACACGGTCAGCTGCTTTTCGCCTTCGAAAAAAGTCACGTGCGCCAACGAGTTATCACCATGACAGCGCATCGAAACCTCGGCCTTGATCGCCGGCGGAAGCTCGAATTTCGGCTTTTCGGCGACCGTCTTGTTCTCGACGCTGGTCGAGTTCTCGACAGTCGTGGTGCTGGTCTTGGATTGACAGGCCGTCAGCGCCAGAAGCGCCACGGCGGTTGCGGGGAGAAGAGGGGTCTTCATAGGGCTTCGCGCTTCGCGCACGCAGCAGTGAAGGTCAAGATGTAACCATTTTGGGCCGTTCCGGACATGATGCGTTGCAACAAAAGTGTCATTCGTGAAATTCGTCCATGTCCGGGATGCGACCGAACGCAATTTTCGTACCGACGCGATCGACCCTACCACCGTAAAAAGGACCGAGCGAAACCGCGTGGCGGCCGAATTTTTCGTTGAGCCGGTCCATCGCGCGGCTGAGCGCCAGGCCGCGTGTTTCACGGGCCAGAGGGTCGTCAGGGTCGAGATGCTCGAACAGCGATCCTTGCTCGCCGGCGACCGGAATGATTTCGTTGAGCGTCACGCCGACCATCCGCACCCGCAGCGACCCGTGACGCTGCCGCCCCTCTTCGGCCAGTCGCGGGAACAAGGCGTCCAGCGCGGCGAGGACCTGGAAACTGTCCTGCGTCTGCGCCAGGCGGCGGCTGGTCTGCCACACGATCTTGTCCTGTTCGAAGCGGACATGCAGCACCAGCAAACGCGCCGCATAGCCTTTGCGCCGGAGGCGGCTCGCCGCCTTGAGCGCCAGCCGCCGCGCGGTCAGCCGCACCGGCTCGAGCCCGCGCTTGCCGGGCGACAAGACATGGCTGTGCCCAATCGACCGCGTCCGCGTCGCCTTGTCGGGCAGGTCGACGCCGTGGAGCAGATACCATAAGCGGTCGCCATTGGTGCCGCCCCAGGCGGTGCCGGCATCGCGCGGGCGGCGCTCGCAATATTGACGGATATCGTTGACCCCGTCGCGCGCCAGCCGGCGCTCCATGTTCGCGCCGATCCCCGAAATGTCGCGCAACGCCAGCCCGAACAATCGCTGCGGCAATTGCTCCGCGGTCAGGACGATCAGCCCGTCGGGCTTCTGCATGTCGGAGGCGAGCTTGGCGAGCAGCCGGTTGGGCGCGATCCCGACCGAGGAGGTCAGGCACTCGCCGACATTGGCAAGGATTCCGGCCTTGATCCGCCGAGCCAATGCCATCGCCTGATCGGGCGAATTTTCGTTATCGAGCAGGCGGCACGCGACTTCGTCGATCGAACAGACGCGTGTGACGGGGATGTGCTTCCAGATTTCCGCGATCACCGCGTCATGGAACTCGACATACTTATCGTGGCGCGCCGGCGCGATCAGCAATTCGCGGCAAAGCCTCTTTGCCTCCCACACCGGCGTGCCGGTGGTAATGCCGTATCTTTTGGCCTCGACCGACGCGGCAATCGCGACCGTGGTGTCGGACCCGACCGGAGCGACGATCACCGGCTTGCCGCGCAACGCGGGATCGAGCTGCTGTTCGACGCTGGCGAAATAGGAATTGAGGTCGAGGAACAGCCAGCGCAGCGGGCGCGGAGGCAGCGTCAACTCGACCGACAGGCCGTGCGCGTCGGACGGGGCAGGGGAGATCGACTCGGCCAGCGTCATGGCGGAACATTATCAGAACATCGTCGCCTGAAACAGGTCAGAGATAGTCGCCCAGCGCCGTCCATGCCTCCTGCTTCGCTGCGATGCCGATCGTGTGAAGCGGGCTGCTCGACGGCAATGCGATCAGGGCATATCGCCGAGCGTGCTCGTCCATCAGACGCAGGCCGATCTTGTAAGCCGTGCCGCCGTTGAAGGCGATCGCGCGCAATCGGGGGAGCGTCGCGGTAAGCTGCTCGAGATCGTTGGGCGCGTGATTGCGGATCGCCGCGTCGCTGCTGCCGGTGCGCGTCGCGGTCGCGACGACATCCCAAAGCCCGATATGCGCGTCGAGGAGGGCGGCGAGCCGATCCTCATAGTTCAGCGCGGCGAGATCGCGGCCAATAACGGGAGAGAGCAGCCGCCAGAACTGGTTCTGCGGATGCGCATAATAACGTTGCGCGGCGAGGCTGCGGTCGCCGGGCAGGCTGCCGCAGATCAATAATTGCGTTCGCGCATCGGCGACGGGCGGGAAGGAGCGTTTGAGTGTCACCCGCTCGGTGTAGCGCGGCTGGCCAAGCACGTCCCGCCTTGACCGCGCTGCCCGATCGGGTGACGATCTTCGTCAATCAGGGAGGTGGGCATGAAGCGAGTGTTGTTGTTGGGCGCGATCCTGGCCGCGCTGTCGGGATGTGGCGGCAGCCAGACGGCGGTCGGGCAGAATTCGGCCGACTCGATCACCACCACCGCCGTCGGCAATGTCGTGGCGACGGTCCCGAGTCCGACGCCGACACCGGTAGAGAATGCGGCGGCGGCGGCGGACAATGTGGCGGCGCCCGATGATAGTGCTGCGACCAATGACACGTCGGCCAACGCTTCGGCGAGCAGCGACGCGCATCAGGAGTAACCTGAAACCCCAGTCCGCACGAGGCTGGGCCATCGCAAATAGAATTGGGGATGAGGACGACGCCGTCCAGTCGGACTCAACCGTCATGCCGGACTTGTTCCGGCATCCAAGGTGCAGCCGCGGAAGGATTCCGTTGTGGAGGGTTGGACCCCGGAACAAGTCCGGGGTGACGAAGGGTGAAACGAGAGCGGACGGCTCAGTTCGGTGCCCGGGTTCCACAAGCGACGTCCAACACGACAACAAGGAATTGCCTGCCGCGCAGCAGCGATTGCTTGCCCGCGCCGCGCGCCGGTTTATCTAGGTACCATGCCCATTACGTCTGACACCCTGTCGCTCATCGGTCATACCCCTCTCGTGCGCCTCAAGGGGCCGAGCGAGGCGGCTGGCGCCGAGATTTTCGGCAAGTGCGAATTCGCCAACCCCGGTGCGAGCGTAAAGGATCGCGCCGCCTTGTTCATCGTCGAGGATGCCGAGGAGCGCGGTTTGATCGCGCCGGGCGGGACGATCGTCGAGGGTACGGCGGGGAATACCGGTATCGGGCTCGCGTTGGTCGCCAATGCCAAGGGCTACAAGACGATCATCGTCATGCCGGAGACCCAGAGTCGCGAGAAGATGGATACGCTGCGCGCGCTCGGCGCCGAACTCGTGCTGGTGCCGGCAGCGCCTTATTCCAATCCGGGCCATTTCGTGCACACCAGCCGGCGCATCGCCGAAGAGACGCCAAACGCGATCTGGGCCAACCAGTTCGACAATATCGCCAACCGCAAGGCGCACATCGTCGGTACCGCCGAGGAAATCTGGGAGCAGATGGACGGGCGGGTCGACGGATTCACCTGCGCGGTCGGGACGGGCGGCACGCTGGCGGGTGTAGGGCTCGGCCTCAAGTCGCACGACGACAAGGTGACGATCGCGCTCAGTGACCCCTACGGCGCCGCGCTCTACTCCTATTATGCCTGCGGCGAACTTCACAGCGAAGGATCGTCAGTAGCGGAAGGGATCGGGCAGGGGCGGATCACCGCCAATCTGGAAGGGGCGCCGGTCGACACCCAATTCCGCATCTCGGACGCCGAAGGATATCATTGGGTCAGGCGCCTGCTCGACGAAGAGGGGCTTTGCCTGGGCCTGTCGTCGGGAATCAATGTCGCCGGTGCCGTCGCGCTGGCAAAGCAATTGGGCGCTGGCAGCAGAGTCGCGACGATCCTGTGCGACACGGGATTCCGATACCTTTCAACGCTCTACAACAGCGACTGGTTGGCATCGAAGGGATTGGTTCCCGCCTGATGCGATAGGCTGTGGCAACGGCAAGGTCGACAAACGCCGCGCGACGCGTTACATAAATGCCACACAAGTATGAAAACACTGGTTCGCGACAACATTCAAACAATGCAGCGGGTGAAGGTCGGCATGATCGGCCTCGCGGCGGTTTTGCTGATGATCGGCATCGTTGCGACGGTATATGCGATTGTCAGCCGCGAACGTCCGCTCAATGCGGTTGGCGCACCCAAGGTCGACGTCGCCGCCAACTTGGCCGCATCGAACAGCACCGCGCCTGCCGATACCTCGACCAGCGAGCCCCTGGCCGAAATGGGCGTCGCTCCTGCGGCATCGCCTACCCCCCCCAAGCACTGATGTCCGGGCCCGTGCCGGGAAGCGATGGGAAATCATCCCAAAGCGGCGCCGAGTCGGGGCAATTCCAATATTTCAAGCGCTTGCCGGTGCCTCCAGGCAGCGAAGGGGCAGGCTATGGCTAAAGAAAATTCCATAGTGTTTGGAACAACTTAGCGAACCAAAGCCAATTCTGGCCCATCAAACACCAAAAATTCCCATTGAATCCCATCCGGTGGCTTGATACGCCCGTCACTGGAAGTGGGGCGTTTTTACCCGTTGGTTCTGATCACGTCGGCGCGCGCGAAGGCTCGTTCCGCGAACGGGAAAACGCATGTCTGGTTCGGGGCGAACGGTGGCTGGGAGCAGCATCTATACGGGAACGGCGCTGCAGCTTGTCGATGACAAGAACCGCGTTTCCATACCCGCCAAATTCCGCGACGCCGTCATCGACAACACGCCGCCCGAGCGCTTCAAAAAGGGCCCGTTCGTCCTCATGGGCCAGCACCCCGAGGCGAAGTGCCTGATCGCCTACGACCAGGGCTATGTCGACGCGAAGCTGGCCAAGGCCGCGGCGGGCGATAACGACCCCGCATTCAACGTCCTGCGCGTCATTGCCGGCGGTGCAGAGGAAGTCGGCTTCGACAGCACCGGTCGCGCCGTCATCATCAATTGGATGAAGGAAGAGGCGGGCATCGCCAAGCACGCCTTCTTCTACGGGTCGCTGACGCATTTCGAGATCTGGGACCCCCACACCCTTCTCGCCGCGACCGACGACCAGGCTGCCCCGGTCCTCAAGCGCATCTGCCGCAACCTCATGCAGGAGAAGGGTCTCCTGTGAGCACGACCACTCCCCATATTCCGGTGCTCATCGATGAGGTGATCGATGCTCTCCACCCCACCCCAGGCGAGCGTCATGTCGATGCGACCTTCGGCGCCGGCGGCTATACCCGGGCGATCCTCGCCACGGGGGCGGAGGTCGTGGCATTCGACCGCGACCCCGATGCAATTGCCGGCGGCCAGGAGATGGTCGCTGCGTCGGACGGACGGCTCACGCTAATCGAGGCGCCGTTCTCCGCGCTCGATGCCGAACTCGATGCCCGCGGTCTCGCTCCGGTCGATGGCGTCGTGATGGATATCGGCGTGTCGTCGATGCAGCTCGACCAGGCGGAGCGCGGCTTCTCGTTTCAGGGCGACGGGCCGCTGGACATGCGGATGAGCCAGTCGGGCGAGAGCGCCGCCGATTTCCTCAACACGGCCGACGAGAGCGATATCGCCGACGTGCTTTACCTCTATGGCGAAGAACCGCGTTCGCGCCGTGTCGCCCGCGCGATCGTCTCCGCAAGACCCCTTACGCGGACTTCCGAACTCGCGACGGTGGTGCGCAAGGCGCTAGGCCATAAGCCGCACGACAAGAAGGACCCCGCGACGCGGACCTTCCAGGCCGTGCGGATTCATATCAACCGGGAGCTCGGCGAGCTGGCCGATGGTCTCGCCGCGGCGGAGCGTGTGCTCAAGCCCGGCGGGCGGCTGGCCGTGGTGACCTTCCACAGCCTGGAGGATCGGCTGGTGAAGCATTTCCTGCGCGAACGGAGCGGCGCGACGCCGTCCGGCTCCCGGCATCTGCCGCCCCAGGCCGCCCAGGCCGAGGCGACATTCGAAACTATCGGGCGCGCGGTGCGCCCCAGTGACGCCGAGCTGGCGCGGAACCCGCGTGCTCGTTCGGCGACCTTGCGTGTGGCCAGGCGGACCGCGTCGGCAGCCTGGGTTGCGGGAGAATTATGATGGTTGTGGCGCATCGATTTCGTTGGTTCGGCTGGTTCGTGCTCTGCGTGAGCGTGATCCTCGGCTGTTACCTCATGTCATCGCGCGTGGCGGCGGAACGCAACAAGCTCGCGGCGATCGAATCCTCGATCGCGCGGACGCAGCGCGACATCACCGCGCTCGAAACCGAATTCGACACGCGCGCCAGCTTCGCGCAGCTGCAGCGTTGGAACGGCGACACGCTCAAGCTGTCGGCGCCGACCGCCGCGCAATATATCCGTAGCGACGCCGAACTCGCCCAGGTCGATTTCAACGCGCCGACGCCGAACGCGGGTCCGCAGATCCAGACCGCGGCGGTGGTCATTCCGAGCGCACCGGTCGTGCCGGCGGATGCCGCGATCGCCGCCACTCCGTCTGCGCCGGCTGCGGCCGTGCCGGCCAAGATCAAGGATGCGGTCGCGATGGTCTCGGCGCCGGTCGGGGCGAAGCTCCAGCCCGCCGCGGTCAAAACGACGATCAAGTCTAAGCCGTCGGCGGTGGCGTTGCTCGACCGCAAGCTGCTGAGCGACGCCACCCTGGGCTCGCTGTCGCGCGGCGCACGCCGGGAGGATGGCGCGCGATGAGCAACCTGCTCGCACGACCCATCGCGCCGCGCCGTCTTGCCGACGAGCGCGCGCTGGTCCGTGCGACCGCGCAAAAGCGATTGATGATCATGATGCTGCTCTACGGCGCGGCGATCGGGGTCGTTGTCGCCAAGCTCGGCTTTTTCGCGTTCTCGGCGGGTGCGGCGAGCGCATCGACGATGGCCGACCGCGTGATCCGCGGCGATATCGTCGACCGCAATGGTGAGCCGCTGGCGCGCACGATCGACGCCTGGGCGATCGGCGTCCACCCCGACCAGATCCTGGGTGACCGCCGCGACATCGCGCAGCGCCTGGCCAACATCCTGGGCCTCGACGAGAACCAGATCTACGCAAAACTGCAGGGTACCCGGTTCAGCTATATCGAACGCGATGCATCGGCGTCGCTCGTCACCGAAGTCAATGCGATCGGCGAGCCGGCGATCGTGTTCGAACGCCAGCAGCAGCGTCTTTACCCGCAGTCGGAACTGGCAGCCCAAGTGCTTGGCTTCCTGGACGTCAACAACAAGGGCGCGAGCGGGATGGAGCGCGCGCTCGACCAGCGGCTGACCTCGGCCGACACCGCCGGCAAGCCGGTCGCGCTGTCGATCGACGCGCGCGCGCAATCGGCGCTGGAAAACGAGCTCGGCCAGCAGGTCGTCAATCTCAAGGCCAAGGGTGGCGCGGGCGTGGTGCTCGACGTTCACACCGGCGAGATCATGGCGCTGGCGTCGTTCCCAACCTTCAATCCCAACAATCCGGGGATGGCGCCCAAGCCCGTCGTCACCGAAGACGGCAAGCAGCTGCCCGGACCGTTCTTCAATCGCGTCACCAGCGCTGCCTATGAACTCGGCTCGACATTCAAGCCGATCACCATGGCCGCTGCGATCGACAGCGGAACGGTCACGTCGATGGCCAAGCGCTTCGACGCGACGCAGCCGCTGCAGATCGACGGATTCAAGATCCACGACCATGACGGCGAAGGCCGTTGGCTCGACATTCCCGAAACGCTGATCCATTCGTCTAACATCGCCACCGCGCGGATCGCCGACGAACTGGGCGGCGACAAATTGTCGGCGATGTTCCGGTCGATGGGCTTCGACAAGCCGATGCCGTTCGAGCTGCCCGCGCGCGGACGGACGCTGTTTCCGCAGAAATTCAGCCGCGTGACGACGATGACCGCCGGATTCGGTCACGGCGTCGCGGTGACGCCGATGCATCTGGCAGCTGCCTACGCGGCGCTCGTCAACGGCGGCGTATGGCGGCCCGTCACGCTGATGAAGGTCCAGCCGGGCACCGACGTCCCGGGACGCCGGGTGATCAGCGAGCAGACCAGTTACCGCATTCGCCAATTGCTTCGCCTCGTCGTCACCGAGGGAACCGGCAGGACCGCCGATGCCCCCGGCTTCCGCGTCGGAGGCAAGACCGGCACCGCGGAAGTCGCGACCGGCGGCGGATATTCGAAGAAAGCCAACGTCTCGACCTTCGCGGCGGCTTTCCCAATGGATGCGCCGCGCTATGTGGTGATCGTGATGCTCGATTCGCCCCAAGGAGCCGTCAGGACCGCGGCCTATACCGCCGCGCCGGTGGTCGACCGCTTCATTCTGCGCGCCGGTCCGATGCTGGGCGTGATGCCCGATCCGTCGCGTGACATCAACGTGAACGAGCTGCTGCCGCTGATCTGGCATCGGCCTGGGGAAAAGACGCAAACCATGGCGGACCCCGAATGAAACTCGGCGAGCTGGTGACGGGCGGGGGCGACGCCAGCGTCACCGGCTTCGCGATCGATCATCGCAAGGTCGCGCCCGGAACGATCTTCGGCGCGTTCGAAGGCACCCGCGTCAACGGCGAGGACTTCATCCCGGCGGCAGTCGCGGCGGGCGCGATCGCCGTCGTCGCGCGTCCCGGCGTCGCCGTCGAGGGGGCGTTGCATATCGCGTCCGACAATCCGCGCCAGACGTTCGCGCATCTTGCGGCGCAATTCTTCGCGCCGTTCCCCGAAACGGTGGTCGCGGTCACCGGCACCAACGGCAAGACCTCGACGGTGGAGATGACGCGCCAATTGTGGCGGATGGCCGGGCACCACGCCGCGTCGATCGGGACGCTTGGTGTGACGACCTCGGATGATAGTGTCTCGACCGGTTTGACGACCCCGGACGTGGTCACTTTCCTGTCGAACGTCGCGGGGCTGGCGCGCGAAGGCGTCACCCATGTCGCCTTCGAGGCGTCGAGCCACGGCCTGTCGCAATATCGCACCGAGGGCTTGAAGGTGATTGCCGCGGCCTTCACCAATCTCAGCCGCGACCATCTCGATTACCATGGCGACATGGCCGCCTATCTGACCGCGAAGCTCAGGCTGTTTTCGGAAGTGCTCCATCCGGACGGCACCGCCGTGGTTTGGGCGGACGATCCGCAAGCCGCGCGCGTTATCGATCTCGCGCATGCGCGGCGCCAGCGCATCATCACGGTCGGCGAACGCGGCGGCGCGCTTCGGCTCGTCAGCCGCGACCCGACCTTGCTCGGCCAGGGTTTGGTGATCGAAGCCGAGGATCGCGAACTCAGGGTCACATTGCCGTTGATCGGCGCGTATCAGGCGGCCAATGCGCTGACCGCGGCCGGGCTGGTGATTGCGACGGGCGGCGATGTTGCAGAAACCATCGCAAATCTCGCGCGGCTGCAGCCGGTGCGCGGGCGGCTCGAACGCGCGGTGATCACGCGAACCGGGGCGCCGGTCTATGTCGACTATGCGCACACGCCCGACGCGCTGGAGGCGGCGATCGCCGCGCTCAAGCCGCACACGGCCGGGCGGCTGATCGTCGTGTTCGGCGCCGGCGGCGACCGCGACCATGGCAAGCGCGAGCTGATGGGAGAGATCGCCGTGCGCTATGGCGACTTGGTGATCGTCACCGACGACAACCCGCGCAGCGAAGACCCGGCCGCGATCCGCGCCGAAGTGCTCAAGGGCGCGCCGGGCGCGATCGAGATCGGCGATCGCCGGTCAGCCATCGCTTATGCCGTCAGGCAAGCGGGGGCCGAGGACATCGTGCTGATCGCCGGAAAAGGGCATGAGCAAGGCCAGATCGTCGGTGACCTGGTGCTGCCATTCGACGACGTGAGTGTAGCGCGCGAGGAGGCGGCGGCGTGACGCGTGGCCAAAGCCGGGCTCGCCGGTTAGAGGAGGGGATGCTTGCCACTTTCCTCGCAATCGCCCCCTCTCGATCGCCCCATACGGCCGGAGGCGCGCAATGACGCTCTGGACATCGGCCGACATCGCGACAGCCACCAACGGCGCCGCTTCGGCGGCGTTCGACGTTTCTGGCGTCACGTTCGATTCGCGTGAAGTCGGTCCCGGCGACCTGTTCGTCGCGCTGACCGGCGAGACCACCGACGGCCACAAATTCCTCGACCAGGCGTTCGACCGCGGCGCCGCGGGCGCGATCGTCAGCGAAGATACTTCGCACCCCAACGTGCGGGTGCCGGACACGTTCGCGGCGCTGGAGGCGCTCGCCAAGGCGTCACGCGCCAGGACCTCGGCGCGGATCGTCGGGGTTACCGGATCGGCGGGAAAGACCGGCACCAAGGAGGCGCTGTTCGCCGCGCTCGACCGCTCGCCGGCCAAGTCGGCGCATCGCTCGGTCAAGAGTTACAACAATCATACCGGCGTTCCGCTCAGCCTGGCGCGGATGCCCGCCGAGGTCGATTACGGCGTGTTCGAGATGGGCATGAACCATCCCGGCGAACTCGCGCATTTGACGACTTTGGTGCGCCCGCATGTCGCGATCGTCACCGCGATCGCGCCGGCGCACGCCGCGTTCTTTCCCGACGAAAGCGCGATCGCCGACGCCAAGGGAGAGATTTTCCAGGGCCTCGAGCCGGGCGGTGTGGCGATCATCCCCTATGACAGTCCGCACCGCGAGCGCCTCGCCGCGGCCGCCGCTCCCTATGCCGCTCGCATCGTCACGTTCGGGATCGACGAGGGCGCGGACGTCCGCGCGATCGAGGCGGTCAAGGCGGCCAATGGCGGCACCTTCGTCACCGCGCGGATCGGCGAACGCGAGCTCAGCTATACCGTCGCGCAGCCGGGCAAGCACTGGGTATCCAATTCGCTAGCGGTGCTGGCCGCGGTCGACGCGGTAGGAGGCGATCTCGCGCTGGCCGGGCTGGCGCTCGCCGATCTCGGCGGGCTGGCCGGACGCGGAGCGCGCTTCTCGGTCGAGGTCGAAGGCGGCCGCGCGCTGGTGATCGACGAGGCGTACAACGCCAATCCGGCTTCGATGCGCGTGACGTTGGCAGTGCTCGGCGAAGAAGCGGCGACCCGCAAGATCGCGGTGTTGGGCGAGATGCGCGAACTCGGCGAGAAGTCCGACGACTATCACGCGGGGCTAGCCGGGCCGGTTCGTGACGCTGGCGTCCAACTGGTCATTCTTGTCGGCGAAAAGATGCAGCCGCTCGCCGAAGCGCTTGAGGGCCAAGTCGAAATCGTCCATGTGCCCGACGCCGCCGCCGCGCGCGACCGCCTGATGGCGACACTCGAAGCGGGCGACGCGGTTCTCATCAAGGGTTCGAACGGGGTCGGGTTGGCTGCGGTGGTCGCGGCGCTCGCCGGCGGGAAAATGTAATGCTGTATTGGATCGCCCAGGCGCTGGGTTTCCCGCACGTTCTCAATCTGGTCCGCTATCAGACCTTCCGCTCCGGCGCGGCGGTGGCGACCGCCTTGCTGATCGGCCTGATCATCGGGCCGCGCTTCATTGGCTGGCTCCGCGTCCGTCAGGGCAAGGGGCAGCCGATCCGCACCGACGGCCCGCAATCGCACCTCGCCAAGCGCGGCACGCCGACCATGGGCGGGCTGATGATCCTGACCAGCATGACGATCGCCATCCTGATCTGGATGGACCTGACCAACCCCTATGTTTGGGCTTGCCTGTTCGTGACTCTGGGCTTCGGTACGATCGGCTTCCTCGACGATTACGACAAGGTGCGCAAAGCGAGCACGGCTGGCGTCTCGGGCCGAGTGCGCCTGCTCGGCGAGTTCGCCATCGCCGGCATCGCTAGCGCGATCATCGTCCACACCAACACTTCCAACGGCACGCACCTTTATCTACCGTTCTTCAACTCGGTGGTGATCGATCTCGGCTGGTTCTACGTCGTGTTCGCCGCCTTCACGATCGTCGCATTCGGCAATGCGGTGAACCTGACCGACGGGTTGGACGGGCTCGCGACCATGCCGGTGATCATCGCCAGCGTGGCGTTCATGCTGATCGTCTATCTCGCGGGTAACGCCAAATTCGCCGATTATCTCGGCATCCCGCACATCCCGCGCGTCGGCGACCTCGCCATCTTCTGTGGCGCGATGATCGGGGCGGGGCTGGCTTTCCTGTGGTTCAATGCGCCACCGGCGGCGGTGTTCATGGGCGATACCGGCAGCCTGGCGCTGGGCGGCGCGCTCGGCGCGATCGCCGTCACCGCGCATCATGAGATCGTGCTGGGCATCATCGGGGGGCTGTTCGTGGTCGAGGCGATGAGCGTCATCATCCAGGTGTTCGTCTATAAGCGCACCGGCAAGCGCGTGTTCCGGATGGCACCGATCCATCATCATTTCGAGCAACTCGGCTGGCCCGAATCGACTGTCGTGATCCGGTTCTGGATCGTGGCTCTGGTCCTCGCGCTCGCCGGTCTGTCGACGCTCAAGCTGCGGTGATCACCAGTCCGTCCTGGCGCGGCGAACGCTATGCGGTGCTCGGGCTTGCACGCTCGGGTCAGGCGACCGTGCGCGCCTTGCTCGCGTCGGGCGCGGACGTCGTCGCCTGGGATACGGACGAGAGCAAGCGGACGATCGAAGGGCCCGATTATGCCGATCCGGTCGAGATCGACCTGAGTGGATTTGCCGGCGTCGTCGTGTCGCCGGGTGTACCGCTCAACCGCCATCCGATCGCGGCCAAGGCGCGCGAGGCGGGCGTCCCCGTGATCGGCGACATCGAATTGTTCGCACAAGCGCGCGATTATCTGCCGTCGCACCGTGTCGTCGGCATCACCGGCACCAACGGCAAGTCGACCACTACCGCGCTGATCCATCACATTCTGGAGACCGCCGGTATTCCGGCGCGGCTCGGCGGCAATATCGGGCTGCCCATCCTGGGCGAGGAGCCGCTGCCGGTCGGCGGGGTCTATGTGCTCGAATTGTCGAGCTACCAGATCGACCTGACCTTCGGCCTCGATTGCGACGTCGCGGTGCTGCTCAACATCACGCCGGACCATCTCGACCGTTATGATGGGTTCGATGCCTATGCCGCCTCGAAGGCGCGGCTGTTCGCGATGCAGTCGAAGGATCACGACGCGGTGATCGGGATCGGCGACACCGCCTCCGCCAAGATCGCGCGCAGCCTGTCGGCGCGCGGCGAGCATCTGTTCAAGATCGCGCCCGGCGCGTGCATGGATCAGTCGCGCTGGCCGTCGCTTCAGGGGCCGCACAATGCGCAGAACGCGCTCGCCGCGATTACCGCGTGCCAGGCGCTCGGCGTCGCGGAATCGGCGATCGATGCCGGGTTGGAAAGCTTCAAGGGCCTGCCGCACCGCATGGAGCGGGTCGGCACCGTCAACGGCGTCGCCTATATCAACGACAGCAAGGCGACCAATCCGGACTCGACCGCGCCAGCGCTGGCGGCGTTCGACGGCATCCACTGGATCCTGGGCGGCCAGGCCAAGACCAAGGACCTCGACGCCTGCCGTCCGTCGTTCGGGCATGTCCGCGCCGCATATACGATCGGCGAAGCCGGGCCGATGTTCCTCGATTTGCTCAAGAACGACATCCCGACCGTTTACGCCGAAACGCTCGCGCATGCGGTCGAATTGTGCCGCGCCGCCGCCAAGCCGGGTGAGACCGTCTTGCTGTCGCCGGCCTGCGCGTCGTTCGATCAGTTTCGCGATTACGAGGATCGCGGCGACACTTTCCGCGGATTGGTCGAGTCACTGGCATGAATTCGCGGTCGGCCAAGGAAGGATTCCTGACTCGGGTCGCGCGACGCGGCGGACGGTCGGACCGCTCGCCGCTCGGCGCGTGGTTCTGGGACATCGACTGGGTGCTGCTGATCCTGACCCTGTTCCTGATGGCGATCGGGCTGGTCGCGGTCGCGGCGGCTTCCCCGGCATCGGCGCAGCGCTACTCGGACGCCACGCACCATATGCCCGCGCTTTACTATTTCTGGCGCCAGGTGATGTGGGTAGCAGTGTCGCTGCCGGTGCTGTTCATCGTCTCGATGTTGCCGACCGAAAGCGCGCGGCGGATGGCGTTGATCGGGTGCGCGGGTTTCCTGGTCATGCTGATGCTGGTGCCGCTGATTGGCGTCCAGGTGAATGGCGCGCGGCGTTGGCTCGGTGTCGGCGTCGCGCAATTCCAGCCATCCGAATTCCTAAAGCCGTGTTTCATCGTTGCGGTCGCGTGGCTGTTGTCGCTCAAGAACAAGGAGCAGGGACTGTCCGGCGGCGTGCTTGCCGCGCTGACCGGCGGACTGACTGCTTTGGTCGCCGCGTTGCTGATGCTCCAGCCCGATTTCGGGCAAACGGTGGTATTTTGCGCGGTATGGCTCGCCTTGCTGCTGATCTCGGGGATTTCGGCGCGCGTGATCGGGGGGCTGTTCGGCGCCGCCTTGGTCGGCGTGATCTCGGCCTATCTTTTCTATTCGACCGCGCGCACGCGCATCGACGCCTTCCTGTTCCCGGACTCGACCGACGCAGCCGATCATTTCCAGGTCAATGCCGCGCGCGCGACGCTGACCGCAGGCGGCTGGTTCGGCACCGGTCCCGGCGGGGGACAGATGAAGTTCCGCCTGCCTGAAGCGCACACCGATTATATCTTCTCGGTGATCGGCGAGGAATTCGGGTTGATCTCCTGTGCGATCGTCGCGGTGATCTTCCTCGCGATCGTCGTTCGTGTGTTCGTCAAGCTGCTGGATGAGCAGGAAGAATTCCGTGTGCTGGCTGCGTCGGGCCTGGCCATCCAGTTCGGATTGCAGGCGCTGATCTCGATGGCGGTGAATACCGGTCTGGCGCCGTCCAAGGGCATGACGATGCCGTTCATCAGCTATGGCGGATCGTCGATGATCGCGCTGTCGATCGGCATGGGGTTGCTGCTTGCGTTTACGCGCCGGAACCCGTTTGTGAGCCGCTCACCCTATGTCGTGAAATGGAGCGGCGAATGACGAGAGTGCGGCAATTCGTTCTGGCCGCAGGCGGGACCGGGGGGCACATGGTGCCGGCCGCGGCGCTGGCCGCCGAGTTGAAGAAGCGCGGGCATAAGGTCGACCTGATCAGCGACGAGCGCGGGGTGCGCTTTCCGGGACTGTTCGACGGTATCGAAACGCACGTCCTTCCCGCCGGCCGGATGCAGGGCGGACCGTTAGGCTGGTATCGCGCGGGCCGCGCGATGCTTGAAGGGCGCAAGCTTGCGATCGACCTCTTCGAGAAGATCAAGCCCGCCGCCGTCATCGGCTTCGGCGGCTATCCTGCGCTGCCGGCGCTCCTTGCCGGGTTCAACCAGAAGGTGCCGACTGCTGTGCACGAGCAGAATGCCGTGCTCGGCCGGGTCAACCGGCTGGTCGCGGGGCGGGTCGATGCGATCGCCACTTCCTATGCCAAGGTCGACCGGCTGGCGGACAAATATCGCGGCAAGGCCCATCTGACCGGCAATCCGGTGCGTGCGGACGTGCTGGCGCTGCGCGACAAGCCGTATCCGCTGCTCGAGGAAGACGGCATCTTCCGCGTGCTCGTCACCGGCGGCAGCCAAGGCGCCAGCATCCTGAGCAGCGTCGTGCCCGACGGGCTGTCCATGCTGCCGGTCAATTTCCGCCGCCGGCTTCAAGTCACCCATCAGGCGCGGGTCGAGGACATCGAGAAGGCGCGGGCAAAATATGCCGAGCTGTCGATCGCGGCCGACCTCGCCACCTATCTGCCCGACCTGCCCGAGCATCTTGCCTGGGCGCATCTGGTCATCGCGCGCGCGGGCGCGTCGACCATCGCCGAGCTGACCGCCGCCGGGCGTCCGGCGATCCTGGTGCCGCTGCCCAGCGCGACCGACGACCATCAGACCGAGAATGCGCGCGAGATTTCGGAAGCGGGCGGCGCGCGGACGATCCCGCAGAGCCAGTTCACCCCGGTCGAGCTCGCCAAGCAGATGCAGAAACTCGGACTCGATCCCGCCGCGCTGCAGAACGCGGCGGCGCGGGCAAAGTCGTGCGGTCATCCCCACGCGGCACGCGACCTCGCCGATCTGGTCGAGGGGCTCGACCATCCTCCCGCCGACATTCCCGTCGGCAAAGTTCAAACCGCCGTACCGGGCGGAGAGGCAGCAGCATTCGCATGACCGGGCTCAAGACCGATATCGGCGCCATCCATTTCGTCGGCATCGGCGGGATCGGCATGTCCGGCATCGCCGAGGTGATGCACAATCTCGGTTACAAGGTGCAGGGCTCGGACGTGTCCGAGGGCTATGTCGTGCAAGGTCTGCGCGACAAGGGCATCGAGGTGAAGATCGGGCATGCCGCCGACAATCTCGGTGACGCCGCGGTCGTCGTGGTGTCGACCGCGATCAAGCGCGCCAATCCCGAGGTCGAGTGTGCGCTCGAACGCCGCATCCCCGTAGTGCGCCGCGCCGAGATGCTCGCCGAGCTGATGCGGCTGAAATCGACCGTCGCGGTCGCCGGCACGCACGGCAAGACCACCACGACCTCGATGGTCGCCGCGCTGCTCGATGCCGGCGGGATCGACCCGACCGTGATCAATGGCGGCATCATCAACAGCTATGGCTCGAACGCGCGGCTCGGCGACAGCGAGTGGATGGTGGTCGAGGCCGATGAGAGCGACGGTAGCTTCCTGCGGCTCGACGGCACGCTCGCGGTGGTCACCAATATCGATCCCGAGCATCTCGACCATTATGGCAGTTTCGATGCGATCAAGGACGCGTTCGTCCAGTTCATCGAGAATGTGCCCTTCTATGGCGCCGCTTTCCTTTGCCTTGACCATCCCGAAGTGCAGGCCGTGCTGCCGCGCGTGCGCGACCGCCGCATCGTCACCTATGGCTTCTCGACCCAGGCCGATATCCGCGGCGTCAACGTGACTCCGATCCCCGGCGGCAACCGGTTCGAGGCGATCATCCGCAATCGTGACGGCACGACGCGCTCGATCGAGAATATCGAATTGCCGATGCCGGGGCGCCACAACGTCCAGAACGCGCTGTCGGCGATCGGCGTCGCGCTCGAGCTCGGCGTCGACGACGCGACCATCCAGCAGGGCTTCGCCAAGTTCGGCGGGGTCAAGCGCCGCTTCACCAAGGTCGGCGAAGTCAATGGTGCTGTCGTGATCGACGATTACGGCCATCACCCGGTCGAGATCCGCGCGGTGCTGTCGGCGGCGCGCGAGGGCGTCGCCAATCGCGTCATCGCGGTGGTCCAGCCGCACCGCTACACGCGCCTCGGCAATCTGATGGAGGACTTCCAGCAGGCGTTCAACGATGCCGACATGGTCTATGTCGCGCCGGTCTACGCCGCGGGCGAGCAGCCGATCGAAGGCGTCGACGCGCAGGCTTTGGTCGATGGCTTGAAGCGTCGCGGCCACCGTGCGGCGGCGACGATCGGCTCGGCTGAAGAGTTGGCGAGCGAACTCGCGGGCATCGTCCAGCCGGGCGACATGATCGTGTGCCTGGGCGCGGGCGACATCACCAGATGGGCGGCGGGGCTGGCCGACGGGATCGAGGCGGCGCGGTGACGGTCTGTTACGCCATGCCTCCGGTTCGTGGAAAGCTGACCCACGGCGCGCCGCTGGCGCCCTTGGTATGGTTCAAGAGCGGCGGCGCGGCCGAATATCTGTTCGAGCCAGCCGACGTCGAAGACCTCGCCACGTTTCTCTACGCGCTCGATCCGTCGGTACCGGTGATGGGGCTCGGGCTGGGCTCGAACCTGATCGTCCGTGACGGCGGCGTGCCCGGCGTGGTGGTGCGGCTGGGCAAGACGTTCGCCAAGGTCGAGCGGCTCGACGCCACCACTTTGCGCTGCGGCGGCGGCGCGAGCGGCATCCTCGTGTCGTCGAGCGCGCGCGATGCTGGAATCGCCGGCCTCGAATTCATGCGCTCGATCCCGGGCACGGTCGGTGGCTTCGTCCGCATGAACGGCGGCGCCTATGGCCGAGAGGTCAAGGACGTCCTGGTAGAGGCCGATGTGGTCCTGCGCTCGGGGGAGCGCCGCACGCTCGCGCTCGACGATCTCGGTTACACCTATCGCCATAGCGATTTGCCCGCTGGCGCGATCGTGGTCGGCGCGACCTTCCGCGGCCACCCAGGCGAGCCATCCGCGATCCAGGCAGAGATGGACCGCATCGCCGCGGCGCGCGAGGAATCGCAGCCGCTGCGCAGCCGCACCGGCGGCTCGACCTTCAAGAATCCCGACGGGCACAAGGCCTGGCAATTGGTCGATCAGGCGGGATGTCGAGGGCTTCGCAAGGGCGGTGCGCAAGTGTCGGAGAAGCATTGCAATTTTCTGCTCAACCTGGGCGACGCGACGAGCGCGGACATCGAGGATCTGGGCGAAGAGGTACGCAAGAAAGTGAAGGCGAAATCGGGCGTGATGCTGGAGTGGGAAATTCAGCGGGTCGGTCGCCGGGCATCGGAAGGCGATTACTGATGCAAGAACAATTCAGCGGGTCGATCAGCGATTTCGAGCGCAAGATCATCAACAACGTCGACCGGCACGGTTGCCATGTAAATTGGATCTTCGACGCGGAAGGCCCCGAACCGGCGTTCGCTTATTCGGTCGGTTTCACGAAGACTCTGGGCGTTCCGGAGGTCGTCATTTTCGGACTACCGCAGGAGACGTGCGGTCCCGCAATAAATGCGCTGCTAGCTATGTGCGCGGGTGGCCTAGTCCTGACCGAGGGCGCGCTTATTCCCAAGTTTTTCGGGGAATATGACTGCGTCGTTCGAATGGTCGACGAGAGCTGGCTAATCCAATCCTACTTCGCGTCGGCATTGTGGTATCATCGCACCCAGAGCGGCCAAGCGCTTCGACATGTCGCGATGATTGTCTGGCCTGATGCCAACCACAAATTTCCATGGGAAGACGGTTGCGCTGACTGGGTCCGCGCCGACCAGCCCGCATTGTACGAACCGAGAATTCAACAATGAGTTCGACAAAACTCCATGTCGCAGTCCTGATGGGCGGCTGGTCGGCCGAGCGCGAAGTCTCGCTGATGTCGGGCAAGGGCATCGCCGAGGCGCTGGAATCGCTCGGCCATCGCGTGACGCGGATCGACATGGGCCGCGACGTCGCGATCAAGCTTAGCGAAGCGAAGCCCGACATCGTCTTCAACGCGCTTCACGGCACGCCCGGCGAGGATGGCTCGGTCCAGGGCATGCTCGACCTGATGGGGCTCAAATACACCCATTCGGGAATGGTCACCTCGGTCATCGCGATCGACAAGGTACTGACCAAGCAGGCATTGGTCCCGCACGGCATTCCCATGCCCGGCGGACGGATCGTCAAGTCGGCCGAAGTATTCGAGGGCGATCCGCTCAAGCGGCCCTATGTGCTGAAGCCAGTCAATGAGGGCTCGTCGGTCGGGGTCGCCATCGTCACCGAGGACGGCAATTACGGTAATCCGATCGGTCGCGATGTCGCCGGCCCGTGGCAGGAATTCGAGGAACTGCTCGCCGAGCCTTATGTGCGCGGCCGCGAGCTGACCACCGCGATCCTCGGTGGTCGCGCGCTCGGCGTAACCGAACTCAAGCCGAAATCGGGCTGGTACGATTACGACGCCAAATATACCGACGGCATGACCGAGCACGTCTTCCCGGCGCAAATCCCCGACGCGATCGCAGAGGCGTGCAAGCGGCTCGCGCTCGAAGCGCACAATCTGCTCGGCTGCAAGGGCGCGTCGCGATCGGACTTCCGCTGGGACGACGATCGCGGCGAAGACGGCTTGTTCCTGCTCGAGGTCAATACCCAGCCCGGCATGACTCCCTTGAGCCTGGTGCCCGAGCAGGCGAAACATCTCGGCATCTCCTATCCGGAGCTGGTGCAGATGATCATCGACGAGGCACTGGCATGAGCCGCGCGCCGGCCAAGAGCGGGCGGCCGACCGCGCGCCGGCCGTCGGCCAAGCGCAAGCAGAAGAAGCCGTCGATCATCGACCGCATCCTGGCCTGGCTGCCGATCAGCCAGCATACGCTGCAGCGTATCGCGACCTGGTCGATCTTCGCGCTCGCAGTCGGCGCGGCGCTGGTCGTCGCGCAAATCTTCGGCATTCCCGGCGCCGTCGGCACCGCTGTCGCCGAACAGGCGGGCAATGCCGGGTTCCGCGTCGAGCAGATCGAGATCCGCGGAGTCAAGCGAATGGACCAGATGACGGTCTATGCCGTCGCGCTCGAACAGAAATCGCGCGCCATGCCGCTGGTCGACCTCAACCAGATCCGCGACAAATTGCTGCAATATGGCTGGGTACAGGACGCCCATGTCTCGCGGCGGCTGCCCGACACGTTGTTGATCCGGATCGTCGAGCGCACGCCCGCGGCGGTGTGGCAAAATGAGGGGACGCTGAGCCTGATCGATCGCGACGGGGTCTATCTGGAACCCGTGTCGGCCGACGCCATGCCCGATCTGCCGCTGGTGATCGGTCCCGGCGCCGATCGGCAGGAGCCGGCCTATCAGACGCTGATGACCAGCGCGCCCGCGCTCAAGCCCAAGGTGCGGGCCGCGACCTGGGTCGGCAATCGCCGCTGGGATCTGTTGTTCGATACCGGCGAGACTTTGTCGCTGCCGGAGGGAACCGATGAGGCTGCCAAGGCGCTCCGTACGTTTGCGGAGAGGGATGGTACGGTTCGCCTTTTGGGTAGAGGATGGGTAAAGTTCGATATGCGCGATCCGGATAAATTTGTGGCGCGCAAGCCCGACGGATCGAGCCGGACTGGGGTTCCGACGAGTTCGAAGGGCAGTGCGCCGGCATCGGCGGATCGCGCCGCGTCGCGCGATCAGGTTTGAGTGGGGGAATAGCATAATGGCCAAAACACCGCCGGAGGGGTTGCTAACAGCTCTCGATATCGGGTCGTCCAAGGTTTCCGCGATGATCGCGCAGAAGGGCAGCGGCGGCGAGCTGATCGTGCTCGGCACGGGTCAGCGCGAAAGCCGCGGCGTGCGGCGCGGCTGTATCGCCGATATGGCCGCGACCGAAGTCGCGGTGCGCGAAGCGGTCGAACAGGCCGAGCGCATCGCCCAGACCAATATCGAAAATGTCTGGGTCGGCTTTTCCGCCGGCGGGCTGGTCAGCGATGTCGCCTCGATCGAGTTCGAGATGGGCGGCCACCGGATCGAACAGACCGATATCGACGCGTTGCTGCGCGCGGGGCGGGAATCGATCGATCCCGCCGGCCGCATGGTGCTCCATGCCCAGCCCGCGCTCTACACGCTCGACGGCATTACCGGGGTCAAGAACCCGCTCGGCCTGCATGCCGATCGGATGGGCGTCCATATCCATGTCGTCGCCGCCGATGGTTCGCCGGTGCGCAATATCGGCCTGTGCGTCGCCAAGTCGCATTTGGAGGTGAAGTCGATCATCGCCGCGCCAGTCGCGACCGGGCTTGCCTGCCTGAGCGCCGAGGAACGCGAACTGGGTACCGCGCTGGTCGAGATGGGCGCCGGAATCACCAACGTGTCGCTGTTCGCCGGCGGCATGCTGGTCGGTCTGGTCACTGTGCCGATGGGCGCCAGCGACATCACCGACGACATCGCCTCGACCTTCGGCGCCAGCCGCGCCCAAGCCGAGCGGATGAAATGCTTTCATGGCTGCGCCAATGCGACGCCGCGTGACAATCATGAGATGCTCGAGATCGCGCCGCTGAGCGACGACGGCGCGGGCGAGGGGCCGCGCATCACCAAGGCGCAGCTGATCGCGGTGATCCGCCAGCGGCTCGAATTGCTGATGGGAGAGATCGGCAAGGCGCTGACCGCGATGAAATTCGACGGCAATGTCGGGCGCCAAGTCGTGCTGACCGGTGGCGGCGCCGAGCTCAAGGGCATCGCCGATTACGCCCAAGCCGCGCTCGGCCGGTCGGTCCGGGTCGGACGGCCGCGCGGGCTTGCCGGCCTGCCCGACGCGCATTCGGGACCGGCTTTCGCGACCTTGGCGGGATTGGTCCACCATGCCGCGACCGACCCGATCGACCTCAGGTCATTGGCCTCGGGGGAACACCAGATGGTGCACCGTCCGTCGCCGATATCGATCTTCCGTCGCCTGATCAGAACGGCTCGGGCGAATTATTAAAGAAATGCGTCATCGACCCCCATTTGTAGTGGATAGTAGGTGGGCGATGGTGCAAGAAGTTGTGGGTTTAAGGTGTTCCGGGGGGCGGAACACGTCGGAGAACGCGTAATGGTTGAATTTCTTCCTCCGGATGTGGATGAGCTGACTCCGCGCATCGCGGTGATCGGCGTCGGTGGGGCGGGCGGCAACGCGATCGCCAACATGATGAAGAACGACGTGCAAGGCGTCGACTTCCTCGTCGCGAATACCGATGCGCAGGCACTCAAGCAGAGCCAGGCGGGACAGAAGATCCAGCTCGGCGTGCGGATCACGCAAGGGCTCGGCGCGGGGGCGCGGCCTGAGATTGGACGTGCCGCGGCGGAAGAGGCGATCGACAGCGTCGCCAAGACGCTGGAAGGCGCGCATATGTGCTTCATCGCCGCCGGCATGGGCGGCGGCACCGGCACGGGTGCTGCTCCGGTCATCGCCAAGGCGGCGCGCGACATGGGCATCCTGACCGTCGGCGTGGTGACCAAGCCGTTCGCGTTCGAGGGCAATCGCCGCGCCAAGGCGGCCGAAGCCGGTATCGAGGAACTGCAGAAGTACGTCGATACCCTGATCGTCATCCCCAACCAGAATCTGTTCCTGGTCGCCAACGCCAATACCACCTTCAAACAGGCCTTCGAAATGGCCGACGAGGTGCTGCAGCAGGGCGTGCGCGGGATCACCGACCTGATGGTCATGCCGGGCCTGATCAACCTCGACTTCGCCGACGTGCGGTCGGTGATGCAGGAGATGGGCAAGGCGATGATGGGCACTGGCGAGGCCGAGGGCGACAATCGCGCCATCGAGGCCGCGTCGAAGGCGATCGCCAACCCGCTGCTCGACGGCGTCAGCATGAAGGGCGCCAAGGGCGTGATCGTCTCGATCACCGGCGGCGAGGACATGCGCTTGCTCGAAGTCGACGAAGCCGCCAACCATATCCGCGAACTGGTCGACGAAGACGCCAACATCATCTGGGGTTCGGCGTTCAATCCAGACCTGGAAGGCAAGATCCGCGTGTCGGTCGTCGCCACCGGGATCGAGGCCGATAGTGCGGCCGTGGCCGCCGCCGCCGCGGAGCCGGCTACCCGCGCGTTCAGTTTCGGCCGCAGGACGGAGTCGGTGATTCCGGCGTCGCCGGTCGAAGCGGCGCCCGAAGCGAAGGCGCCCGAAGCCGGCGCGCAGCCGCTGGACCTCGAGACTCCGGTCGACAGCGCGGACACCGCTGCGCCGGAGGCTGACGCCGACGAGCTGGTATTGGGCAGCGAGGTCGCGGTCGACGATGCGGCGGCTCCTGCCGAATATGAAGCGCCCGCAGCCGCCGAGGCTGAAGCCAAGGAGACGCCAGGCTGGCTGTCGCCGGGTGAGAGCGCCGAAGAGGCTCCGGCCATTTCCACCGGTGACGAGGCGGAAGCGCCGCCGGCCCCGCGCATGAAGCTTGGCGGCACCTTGTTCGAACGGATGCAGAGCGTCGCGCGCGGCGGCTCGCGTTCCGAAGCGGACGAGGACGAGGGCAAGGATTCGCTCGATATCCCGCGCTTCCTGCACCGCCAGAACAACCAGTAAGCCGATTTGCGGGGTGTCGGTGACGTTCATCGTCGCCGCACCCCGTCTCGCCGCTTGTGAAGCACAAGATCATTTCCCGTTCAGCCACCGTCGGGTTTAGGCTGACAACCGACATGATGTTCCGACGCGCTCTCGGTCTCGCCGCAGTTGTTTTGGCAATTAGCGGTGGACAAGCCTTTGCTCAGACCGCCGATGAAAATCGAGATGCCGACGCGCTGGCCGCGGACATGCGCATTCTCGCCGCCAATCCGCTCGACATCGAAGCATTGGTCACCGCCGGCGAACTGACCCTCAGGATGGGCGACAACACCGCGGCGGCCGGATTTTTCGGTCGCGCCGAAAAGCTCGATCCGCTCAATCCGCGGGTAAAGGCGGGGCTCGGCAGCTTGCTGGTGCGTGCCGAGCGCCCCGGCGAAGCGCTGCGGCGGTTCCAGGAAGCAGAAGCGCGCGGGCTCGATCCCAGTAAATATGCCGGTGATCGCGGCCTCGCCTACGACCTGATCGGTGAGCAGGAACGTGCGCAACGCGATTACCGCCTGGCACTGCGTAAGGGGCCCGATGACGAGATAACGCGGCGCTATGCGCTGTCGATGGGGATTTCCGGGCGCAAGAAGGAAGCGCTCGACCTGCTCGACGCGTTGCTCCGCAAGAGCGATCGCGCGGCGTGGCGCGACCGCGCGTTCATCCTGGCGATGAGCGGCGATCGTGAGGGTGCGCAGAAAATCGCCAATTCGATGATGTCGCCGGGCCTGGGTGCCGGGCTGGCCCCATTCTTCGACCGGCTACCGATGCTGTCCGCCGCTGACCGCGCTTTCGCGGTCAATTTCGGCGAGTTGCGGGCGACGCCCGAACGCGTCGCCGATGCACGGATGGTCCCGGCACTGCCGCGGCTCGGGCCCGACCCGACCGCACCGAAGGTTCTTGCCGTGGCAGAGCAACCCAAGCCGCGGCCGACGGTCCAGGACGACACCAGGAAGCACAAGAAACGCAAGAAGGATGAGGACCTCGCGCCAGTGGTCCCTGCGCCGAAGCCGGCGGCGCCGGTCGAAGTGGCGATGAATCCGCCTTCCTACGTCCCGCCGCGGGCGACGCTGACGCCCACGCCCACGCCCACGCCCACGCCTTCGCCCGAGCCGTCACCGCGCGTCCTCTACGCCGCGCCACCTCCGTCGCCGAAGCCCGCGACCGGGCTGACCCCGGCGCCAACGCCCTTGCCGCTGCCGGTCAGGGTCGCCGAGACTCCGAAACCCACTCCCGCACCGACCACGACGGCTCCGGCACCGTTGCCCGCACCGGTCGTGGTCGCGGCCGCGCCCGCGCCGGCCCCCGGCTTCAGCGCCACCAGCGCCGATCACGGCCTAGCCGACCGCCCGACCGCGGCCGAGGCGGGGATCAGCCCGGCGCCGACCGCGACCTCGCGTGTCAGCGAGGATACCGTGCTCGCCAGGATCATCGCCGGGATATCCGTGCCTGGTTCGGAACTCGGGGTCGCGCCGCCGCCGACGCGCGCCGCTCCGCCGCCACCGCTTCAGGCGCCCAAGCCAGTCGAAGTAGCGCCTGAACCCAAGGCGAAGGTGGAGCAACCCAAACCTACCGCCAGGACGCCCGAAGCAAGATCGGCGACCCGCAAGGCGTCGGGTGAAGAAACCGCTGGTGCTCGCGACGGCAAGTCTGCCAAGGGCCGCAACGGCAAGCCGCTCGCGGATGCGAACGCAGCAAAGGACGATGCCGATACGGTTGCGTGTCCTCCGGTGGCGAAGGGCAAGACGACGGCGAGGGGCCGAGCGACGGCAAAGGGCAAATCGACCGCCAAATGCGAAGTCGCGAACGCGAAGGGCGGCCGCGATGCCAAGTCGGACAATGCCGCGCTCGACGACAATGGATGTCCGCCGCCGGCCAAGGGCAGGGCGACGACGCGCGGCAAGGCGGCGCTGAGAGGCAAGTCCGCGACCAAGTGCGAGACCGCAGACGCGAAGAACGCGCGCGACGCAAAGGGCGAAGAGGTTGCGCTCGACAAGAATGGCTGCCCGTTACCGGCGACCAAGGGCAAAGCGGGAACGCGGAGCCGGGCCGAGCTTGCCACCAAGCGCGGCAAGGCAGGCGCGAAAGGCAAAGTGTCGGCCAAATGCGAGACTGCCGACGCCAAGGGCTCCAAGACCGATGCAGCGACCAAAGGCGATCCGGCGCGCATCTGGGTCCAAGTGGCGGGCGGCGCCAACCAGGCGGCGCTGGAAAAGGCCTGGAATGGGCTCAAGACCAAGGCGCCCGATCTGTTCCGCAATCGTCAGGGATGGTCGACGCCGCTACGCGCGACCAACCGCGTCCTGACCGGACCGTTCAAGTCCGATGACGAGGCGCAGGTCTTCGTCAATCAGCTGGCCAAGGCGGGTCTGTCGGGCTTTGTCTTCACCAGCGCCAAAGGGCAGAAGATCGACCGTCTCGGCGGGAAATAGCGATATAGCGTCATCCCGGCGGAGGCCGGGATCGCTGGCCATATTGCGCCTTCGCCAGCGGCTCAGGCCTTCGCCGGGTCGACGACTTGACCGCAAGTATCGGTTAGATTTCCCGGACTCCCGCCGCTACACGCGAGCGCGATGACCAGGACGCCTGCTCCCTATGCTTCGCATCCCGAAGACAGCCGCGGGCGGCTTTATCCGGAACCCGAAACCACCACGCGCGGACCGCGCGATGCATTTCAGCGCGACCGCGACCGCATCATCCACTCGATCAGCTTCCGCCGTCTGCGGCACAAGACCCAGGTCTTCCTGGCGCCCGATGGCGATCATTTCCGCGTCCGTCTGACGCATAGCCTGGAAGTCGCCCAGATCGGCCGCACCGTCGCGCGCGCGCTGGGCCTCAACGAAGACCTCACCGAAGCTTTGTGCCTGGCGCACGATATCGGTCACCCCCCTTTCGGCCATGCCGGCGAGGATGCGCTGGAGGCGGCGCTCAAGGATCGCGGCGGGTTCGATCATAACGGCAACACGCTGCGCACGCTGACCGAGATCGACAGCCCCTATCCGCGGTTCCCCGGCCTAAACCTGACGTGGGAGACGCTGGAGGGACTTGCCAAGCACAATGGCCCGATCATCGAGCCGCAATGGGCGCTGGCACGCGCCGACGAGCAATTTCCGCTCGAGCTCGCAAACTGGCCGAGCCTGGAAGCGCAGGTCGCGGCGATCGCCGACGACATCGCCTATGACAATCACGATATCGACGACGGATTGCGCGCCGGGCTGCTGAGCCTGGATCAGCTGCTCGACTTGGCGATGATCGCCGCGCGCTGGGACGAATGCCGCCTGCGATTCTCGGATGTGCCCAACGAGCGGCTGGTCGGCGAACTCATCCGTGGCCAGATCGGCGGGATGGTCATGGACCTGATCGATACCAGCCGCGCGGCGATCGCAGATGCGCGGGTGACGTCGGCGGATGATGCGCGCGATGCGGGCAGGGCGTTGATCAAATTCTCCGAGCGGATGCGCGACGACGAACGCGACCTGAAACGGTTCATGTACGCGAACCTCTATCATCATCCGCGCCAATTGGCGGCGGCGGAAGCGGCGCGGCACGTCGTCGCCGGACTGTTCGCGGCCTATCATGCCGACCCCTCGCTTATGCCCAGCGATTGGGCGGCGCGGCTACCCGCCGACGAGCCCTGGCTCAGCCGCCACATCGCCGATTTCATCGCCGGCATGACCGACCGTTATGCGATCGCGCGCTATCGCGAAGTGGTCGGGCCGATCGATTTGCCTGATGGGTTTTAGGTCGATCTGCCTGATGGGTTTTAAGCAAACCCATCAGCGCGAAGGGAATGCCTAACTGACGCGTTATATTCGGGATAGTTGTGCAACACCTGGCGGTTAGACCGCGGGTGCGAACAGGAGTGACGCGTCGATGGCGGCGAGCGATGCCAGCATTGCACTCAATCGCTTCGGGCTTGGTGCCCGGCCCGATGAGAGCATTCCCGACAACCCCAAGGCCTGGTTGAAACACCAGATCGAGGCGTTCGATCCGAAGCCCGCGGCGCTTGCGTCCGTCCCGCCGCGCGCCGAAGTGGCGGGCGAACTCGCCGATTTCTATGAGCAGCAGCGCCAGCTTCGCCAGATGGGGTTGGGCCGTCGCCAGCAACGCGCCGCCGCGCCAATGCGGACGGGGCAGCCCGGCGTGGCAAAACCCGACGTGCCGATGGACATGGCGATGCGTCCCGGCACGGCAGTCATCCCGCCCGGCACGCCTGAGCCCGGCACCAAGCCCGAGGCGGACGACCCGGGCAAGGAAGCGCGGCGCTACGTCGGAAAACAGGTGCGCGACGATTATGCCGTTGCCGTAGGCGCGCGCGTCGCCGCCGCTATAACCAGCAACGCCCCGTTCGCCGACCGTATGACGCATTTCTGGGCCAACCATTTCGCGGTGTCCGCAGACAAACTCCAGGTGATCGGGCTGTCCGGCCTGCTCGAGTTCGAGGCTATTCGCCCGAATCTGACCCGCACATTCGGCGACATGCTCAACGCGGTCGAGCGCCATCCGGCGATGCTGCTCTATCTCGACCAGGCGGTGTCGGTCGGACCCAATTCGATGGCGGGGCGGTTCGCCGCGCGGCGTCCGCGCCCGAACGGCCGGAAGCTCGGCCTCAACGAGAATCTCGCGCGCGAGATCATGGAATTGCACACGCTGGGCGTGCGGAGCGGCTATACCCAGGCCGATGTCACCGAATTCGCACGCGCGCTGACCGGCTGGACGGTGGCGGGCATCGGCCGCGGGCCGGGCGCCAAGATGGCCGGCACCGACGGCACGCCGGGCGATTTCGTGTTTTCCGAGCGCCTGCACGAACCCGGCGAGCGCACAATTATCGGGCGCACCTATCGCGAGGACGGCGAGAAGCAGGCGCAAGCGGTGCTCGACACGCTGGCGACCAGTCCGGCGACGGCGCTGCATATCGCCACCAAGCTCGCGCGCCATTTCGCCGGCGACACCCCGCCGCCCGCGCTCGTCCAACGGCTCCAGGCGAGCTTCGTCAAAACCGGCGGCGACCTGCCCAGCCTCTATCGTGTGCTGATCGACAGCCCCGAATGCTGGGTGCCGCAGCCGGTCAAGTTCAAGTCGCCCTGGGAATGGACGGTGTCGGCCTATCGCGCGCTTGGCATGACGCAAGTCCAGCCGCTTGCGGCGGTCGGCCTGCTCAACCAACTCGGCCAACCGACCTGGAAGCCGGGATCGCCCGCCGGTTATGACGATATCGCCGCGAGCTGGGCCGGACCTGACGCGTTGGTCCGCCGGGTTGAGGCGTCGGAGCGTTTCGCGACTCGCGCCGCCGCACAGATCGATGCGCGCGCGATTGCGCCCAAACTCTTCCCGGCGGCGCTGTCGCCCGCTACGGAACAGGCCCTGGCCCGTGCAGAAAGTCCCGGCCAGGCACTCGCCTTGCTGCTCGTCTCTCCTGAAATGCTGCGGAGGTAATATGTACGATCGCCGCTCTTTCCTGATCGGTTCCGCAGGCGCCGCCGCGCTCGCACTGGCGCCGCGCATGGCCTTCGCCAAGGCCGACACCGACCGCCGTTTCGTCTTCATCATCCAGCGTGGCGCGGCCGATGGACTCGGCACGATCGGGGCGGTCGGCGATCCGGCCTTTGCCGGTGCTCGCGGTCAGCTTGCCGAAGATTTCGCGACCGGCAAGAAGCTCGATTCGATGTTCGCGCTGCATCCGGCGATGAGCTCGCTCGCCGGCATGTACGACGCAAAGGAAGCGCTGTTCGCCCACGCCGTGGCCTCGCCCTATCGCGATCGCTCGCATTTCGATGGCCAGAACGTGCTCGAAAGCGGCGGGACCGGTGCGTACCAGGTCAAGGACGGCTGGATGAACCGCATGCTCGGCGTCATCCCGTCGGGCGAAGCCAAGGCGATCGCGATCTCCGCGACGATCCCGCTCGCGATGCGTGGATCGCATGAGGTGACCAGCTACGCCCCGTCCGCGCTTCCCCAGGCGTCCGACGACCTGCTGACGCGTGTTGCCGCGCTCTATCAGGGCGATAGCCAGCTCCACGGCCTGTGGAGCGAGGCGATGGACACGCGTCAACTCACCGGCGACCTCGCCGATGTCAGCGTCAAGAACGCGGCGGCAACCGGCCAACTCGCGGCGCGGTTGCTCGCGCCGGCGAACGGCGCGCGGATTGCGATGATCGAAACCGGCGGCTGGGATACCCATGCCGGCCAGCGTGGCCGGCTGGCGGCGCAGCTCAAGGGGTTGGACGCCATGCTCGCCAGCCTGAAGACCGGTATGGGGCCGGCTTGGAGCGATACGATGATCCTGGTCGCGACCGAATTCGGCCGCACCGTTGCGGTCAACGGTACCGGCGGGACCGATCACGGCACCGGATCGGCGGCGATGCTGGTCGGCGGCGCGGTCAAAGGCGGGCGTGTGGTCGCCGACTGGCCGGGGCTGGGGCAGGCGGCTTTGTTCGAAGGCCGCGACCTCAAGCCGACGCTCGGCCTCGATCAATTCGTCGCCGGCGCGGTCGCCGGCCATTACCAGGTCGAGCCGGGCAAGGTGATGGCGACGTTGTTCCCGGACACGAAAGGCGCGGCACCGGTCAGCGGGCTATCGTTGGCGTGATTTCTTCCGCGACCAAGGCAGTAACCGGACGGGGGTCAGCCCGTGCCGAACGGTCCCAATAAGGCGGATTGCCGAAGGCGCGCCGCAGGCTATCGGTCATCGCTATGATCTTGGCGGATGGCGTGCGGGCCAGCGGATAGCAGATGTAGAGTTCGGCGCCTTCGGCTACCGCGCCGACATCGACATGGACGAGCGATCCGTCGGCCAGTTCGGCATGGACGAAGAAGTCGGGGAGCAGGGTGATACCCAGCCCGGCCAATGCCGCGTCGCGCATGATCAGGCCATTGTTGACGCGCATCACGCTACGCGGCCGGATTACCGTCCAGCCTTCCGGCCCATCGAACCGCCAATCCGCTTCGCGATTGGTATAGACGATGCCCTTATGCGCGTTGAGGCAGGCCAGCGAATGCGGCGTCCCGTTGCACGCGAGATAGTCGGGCGACGCGACCAAGATCCTCCGCGTCGTCGCCAATCGCTTGGCGACCAACCGGCTGTCCGCCACCGGGCCATGGCGAATGACCGCATCGAACCCGTCGGCTGCGGCATCGACGAAACGGTCGTCGAGGTCGAGCGTGAGCTCCAGGCCAGGATGCTCGGCGAGAAAGTCATACAAAGCCGGTCCCAAATGCAGCACGCCAAAGCTGACGGGAGCCGACAATTTCAGCGTGCCGGCCAGCGTATCGCGCCGCTCGGCAATTTCCGACTGGGCTTCGCGAGCTTCGAACAGGATCCGCTGGGCGCGAGGCAGAAAGCCGTGGCCATCCTCGGTCAGTGATAGCTTGCGCGTGGTGCGTTGCACCAGGCGGACGCCCAATGTCCGCTCGAGTTCGGTCAGCCGCTCGCTGATCACCGACTTGGCATGTCCCAATTGCCGGGCGGCCTCGCTGATCGATCCGGATTCGGCGGTGGCGACGAACGCTGCGATGCCGTCCATCTTGATCATCGTTCGATCCTTCCGAAAACCGAATTCGGCATTGGCCGGCTAGTCCGGACGATGCATCGCGCGCACGTTCCTGTCGATAGCGTCACGACGCGCCAACGGGGATATCGCCATGCTTCGATCAGCCATTCTCGCGTTAAGCCTGCTCGCCGCGGCGCCGGCGGCGGCACAAGTCCAGCCTTTTCCTGCATCGTTCGTCGAACGCGACATCCCGACCAACGGCACGACGCTGCACGTTCGCGTCGGCGGCAAGGGGCCTGCCGTGGTGCTGCTGCACGGTTACGGCGAGACCGGCGACATGTGGGCGCCGCTGGCGGCCGACCTGATGCGCGATCACACCGTGATCGTGCCCGATCTACGCGGCCTCGGCCTGTCGGCCCACCCGGCCGGCGGCTATGACAAGAAGACGCAGGGCCAGGATATTGCCGGCATTCTCGATGCCTTGAAGATCGACAAGGTCGACCTCGTTACGCATGATATCGGCAATATGGTCGGCTATGCCTTCACCGCCGAACATCGCGATCGCGTGAAAAAGTTCGTGCTGATGGACGCGCCGATTCCGGGCATCGGGCCGTGGGAAGAGATATTGAAGAACCCGCTGCTTTGGCACTTCCGTTTCGGCGGACCTGACATGGAGCGGTTGGTCGCCGGACGCGAACGCATCTATCTCGATCGTTTCTGGAACGAATTCTCCGCCACGCCGGCCAAGTTCAGCGAACAGTCGCGCGAGCATTACGCGAAACTCTATGCACTGCCCGGCGCGATGCATTCGGGCTTCTCGCAATTCGCGGCGTTCGATCAGGACGCGATCGACGACAAGGCGTTCCTGGCCGAGGGCAAGCTGACCATGCCGATCCTTGCGGTCGGCGGCGACAAGTCGTTCGGTACGACCATGGCGACGGTGATGCAGGCCACGGCAACCAATGTCACAGGAGCTGTCGTGGCCAATTCCGGGCATTGGCTGATGGAGGAGCAGCCCGACGCGACGGTAAAGCTGGTTCGTCAATTCCTGGACGCGGGGAAGTAAGCTCGATCAGGGACGATCAAGCGGGCTTGCGCGCCATGCCGATGAACGCGGTCGACCGGATTCCTTCGGGTGGCAGCTTCATCGCCAGCGCGGCGGCTTCCTCCGAAAATGCGGTGCGCTGTTGCTCGTCGAGATCGCGCCACAAAGGCGACCAACCGAAGGCGAGCTTGGCATTCTCGCGAAACCATTCGACCGGCTGCGCCGGCCAAGGGTGCTTGACCGCGTGGACCGTTTGCGGTTCGAGGCCGACCTCGCGAAACGCCTGGTCGAGCAACGCGGGTGAATTGAACAGCCGCGCCATCGGGGTCGGGATGGGGCGGTCCGGAAACAGGCGCCGTGCCGCCTCCTGAAATAACATCGCCGGACCGGCGCCGCCGGCATTCTCCCACACCGCGATCACCGCCAGCCCGCCCGGTTGCAGCACGCGCGCGATCTCCGCGAACCCGGCGATCGGGTCCGGAAACATGAATACGCCAAACATCGAGAAGGCGGCATCGAAGCTCGCATCGGGGAAATCGAGCTTTTGGCCATCCATCACCATGGCGTGATTTCCGGGACGGATAGCGGCGGCCCGTTCCTGTGCCAGGCCAACCATGGCGGGCGAAAAATCGATGCCGATCGCATCGCCGCCGCCTTTCACAGCGATCGCCAGCAACGCACCCGCTCCCGTTGCGACGTCCAGCACGCGAGCGCCCTGCGGCAGGTCGGCGGCCTGCCATGCCGCTTCGCAATAGAGGCTGGTCAGGCGATCGGCTTCGTCGGCATAGCGCTCTGCGAGCGAATCCCAGTGCGCCGGGTCGTTGATGGCTTGGGGAGGAGCAGTCATGTCGCGTCGGATAATGATACAACGTAACATCGTCAATCCGGTTCGTATTGAATGCGATGGCCGGCATCACAAATTTGAGTGTCGCGCGCGCTTGGTCTAAGGGCGCGCCTTCTCCTTATCGTTGGACCCCAGCATGACTCTCTACACCCGCTTTGCCGCGCATATCGATGCGGCGCTCGATGCCCTGACCGCACATGGCGATCTGCCGAGCGGGCTGGCGCGAGGCGCGGTGACGGTCGAGCCGCCGCGCGACGCCAGCCATGGTGATTTGGCGACCAACGCCGCGATGGTGCTGGCCAAGCCTGCCGGGACCAATCCGCGTGTGCTCGCCGACAAGATCGCGGCCGAGCTCGGCAAGCTCGACGAAGTGGCGAGCGTCGCGGTGGCGGGGCCGGGCTTCATCAACATGACGCTGACCGACGACACCTGGCGCAACGAGCTCGCCGCGATCATCGACGGCGGGGCCGATTACGGTCGCTCGACCAAGGGCCTCGGCCAGACGGTCAATGTCGAATATGTCTCGGCCAACCCGACCGGCCCGATGCACATGGGTCATTGCCGCGGCGCGGTGGTGGGCGATGCGCTTGCGGCGCTGCTCGAATGGGGCGGCTACAAGGTCATCCGCGAATATTATGTCAACGATGCCGGTGGCCAGGTCGACGTGCTCGCGCGCTCGGCGCACCTGCGCTACCGCGAGGCGCTGGGCGAGGAGATCGGCGAGATCCCCGAGGGGCTGTACCCTGGCGACTATCTGATCCCGGTCGGCCAGGCACTGGTGACCGAGTTCGGCGACAAGTTCGTCTCGGCGCCCGAAAGCGAATGGCTGGCGCTGTTCCGCAAGGTTGCGGTCGCGCAGATGCTGGTGCTGATCAAGGACGATCTGGCGCTGCTCGGCATCCATCACGACCTGTTCTCGTCCGAGGCCGAACTGCAGGCGGCGAAGAAGCCGGAAGCGGCCGAGAAGGAATTGCGCGCGCGCGGCCTGGTCTATGACGGCGTGCTCGAAGCGCCCAAGGGCGAGACGCCCGAGGATTGGGAGCCGGTCGAGCTGCCGCTGTTCCGCTCGTCGCAATTCGGCGACGACCAGGACCGGCCGATCAAGAAGTCGGACGGCAGCTGGACCTATTTCGGCGCCGACCTCGCTTATCATTGGCAGAAAGCGCAGACCGCCGACGCGCTGATCGACATCTGGGGCGCGGACCATGCCGGTACCGTCAAGCGGATCGTCGCAGCGGTGCAGGCGCTGACCGGCGGCAAGACGCGGTTCGACGTCAAGCTGGTGCAGATGGTGCGGCTGTTGCGCGGCGGCGAGCCGGTCAAGATGTCGAAGCGGGCCGGCAACTTCGTCACGCTTGCCGATGTCGTACGCGAAGTCGGCAAGGACGTCGTCCGCTTCACCATGCTGACGCGCAAGGCCGATGCGCAGATGGATTTCGATTTCGCCAAGGTGGTGGAGGCGTCGAAGGACAATCCGGTGTTCTACGTCCAGTATGCGCACGCGCGAGTCGCGTCGCTCAAGCGGCGGGCCGCGGAGGCCGGGATCGTGTGCAAGGACATCGACCTGTCCCAGCTTGATACGGAGGACCTGCGGCTGGTGAAGCTCGCCGCGCAGTTCCCGCGCGTCGTCGAAACCGCGGCGGCGGCGCGCGAGCCGCACAGGATTGCATTTTATCTCTATGACTTGGCGGCAGAGTTTCACGCGCAATGGAATGTTGGTAACGACCGCCCCGAGCGGCGGTATCTGATTCCGGACCGTCCTGAGCTCACCTGCGCGCGGCTTTTCCTCGGCGACGCGATCGGGCAGATTGTCCGCAATGGTCTCGCCATCATGGGGGTCGAGGCCGTCCAGGAGATGAAGTGATGGCGGGCGAAGAGGACGAATATCTGGCGTCGGACCCTGTGCCCGAGCCCGCGGCACGCGACGAGGATCGACTGCCCTGGCTCGAGACCGCGGCAGATGACGAGGAGGAGGGGCCTCCGCTTGGTCGTCTCGTCGGCCTAGTCCTGCTCGGGCTGGTCGCGCTCGGAGCGGTGCTCGGCGGCGTCTATTGGTGGAAGCACCGTGCGCCGGCGCCCGGCAATGGCGACCTGATCGCCGCGCAGGAGGGCGATTACAAGGTCAAACCGGACGATCCCGGCGGCCTCAAGGTAGAGGGCGAGGGGGACGCCTCGGTCGCCACGAGCGGCGGCAATGGCGGGGGCAACAGCCAGATCGCGGTGACCAAGCTGCCCGAGGCGCCGGTCGCCGGCACCCGGGCGGCGTCCAATACCAAAACCGGGCCCGGTAGCCCGGTCGCGACCGCCTCGGTGGCAGGATCGCGCGGCAAGCTGGTGGCGCCGCCGCCAGGCAAGCCGATGCCGGTCGCCAATGGCGGTGGCGGCGGCGCGCTGGTCCAGCTTGGCGCTTTCCCCAGCGAAGCAGCTGCCAATAGTGCGTGGACGCGCGAGTCCAAGCGGTTCACCTATATCGCCAATCTCGGCAAGTCGGTGGAGAAGGCGGAGGTCAACGGCCGCACCTTCTACCGGCTCAAGGTCAATGCCGGCAGCGCCGGCGCCGCGCAGGAATTGTGCGGCAAGCTGAAGGTCGCGGGCGAGGCGTGCATCGTCACGAATTGACGGTGCAGTGCGTCGATTCAAGACGGAAAGAGATCGGAAGGCCGGGGGCGATCCTCGGCCTTTCTCGCGTGGTCCGGCTTCGAGCATGACGGACCTGACCTGACGCATCGTTAGCCGCCCTCACCCTTCCGGCGCTTCGCGCCTCCCTCCCTCTCCCAAGGGGAGAGGGAAGGGGCCCGCCGCCGTAGGCGGTGGGAAGGGTGAGGGTGAATGGATTAGACCAAATCTCCCCACAGTTCAGCGAACCTCGCCAGTCGCCAATCCGCGCGTCAGGCCTCAGCGCCCTCGCGCACCGGCTTGGGGGGGTGCAGGCGCAATCGTTCGATGCGGCGCGAATCCGCTTCAAGCACTTCGAGAGTCCAGCCCGACGGAGTCTGCAGGCATTCGCCTTTGAGCGGCACGCGGCCGGCGAGCACCGCGGCGAGCCCACCCAGCGTATCGACATCCTCGTCATGCTCGGCGAGGCGTGGGTCGATCGTCTCGGCGACGTCCTCAAGCTCGACGCGCGCGTCGGCATCCCAGGCGCCGCCGTCGAGCGGTACAAGCAAATCCTCGGGCGCTTCGTCATGCTCGTCTTCGATGTCGCCGACGATCTCTTCGATCAGGTCCTCGATCGTGACCAGGCCTTCGGTGCCCGAATATTCGTCGAGCACGATCGCCAGGTGGACGCGCTTCGATCGCATGTCGGCGAGCAGGTCGAGCGCGCCGCGCGACATTGGGACATAGAGAGGCTGACGGATCAGGTCGGCGATGTCTTCGGGATGCGGCACGCCGGTCGCCAGGATCGCGAACACGTCCTTCACGTGGATCATCCCGATCACCTCGTCGAGGCTGCCGCGATAGACCGGCAAGCGGCTATGCCCCGCCTCGGCGAACAGCTTCACGAGATCGGCGAAGCTGGTCTTTTCCTCGACCGCGAGGATGTCCGCGCGAGGCACGCCGACATCGCCCGCATCGCGCTCGCCGAAATGGAGCAGGTTGCGGACCATCTGGCGCTCGAGCTGGGATAGGTCGCCGGCGGCATCGGGAGCCGGGTCATCCTCGTGACGTTCGATCACGTCCTCGAGCTGATCGCGCAGCGTCGGTTCGTGTTCTCCGAACAGCGACTTCAGCTTGCGCCAGATACTGTCGCCGGCGTCGGTACTGGGGCCCTCGGGCATTGTAGTCGGTCAGTCCTCTTCGATCAGATAGGGGTCGTCGATGCCGAGCGAGGCGAGCGCATCCGTTTCGATCGCCTCCATCGCTTCGGCCTCGCGGTCGGTCATGTGGTCATAACCTAGCAGATGCAGCACGCCGTGCACGATCAAATGAGTCGCATGCGTTTCGATTGCAATATTGCGCTCCGCCGCCTCCGCCGCGCAGACGCCATGGGCCAGGACGATATCGCCCAGCAACACCTCGCCATCGTCCGAATTCTGCGTCACCGTCTCGAGCAGGTCGGTCTGGACCATCGGGAAGCTGAGGACGTTAGTCGGCTTGTCCTTGTGGCGGTATTGATGGTTGAGCGTGTGAACTTCGTCGTCCGAGGTCAGGCGGAGCGAAATCTCGACCGCGGCGGGAATGGTCAGCAACTCGCCGTGCGGCGTACGGTCGATCGCCGCGCGGGCAGCGCGGTCGGCGAGGGCATCCCAATCGTGTTCGGGCCACGGATCTTCGCGGATGAGGGCGATTTCCAGCATCAGCCGTGCGGTCCCTCATACGCCTCGACGATCCGCCCGACGATCGGATGGCGGACGACGTCCGCGGCGGTGAAGCGGCTCATCGCGATCCCCTCGATCCCCTCCAGCCGGGTGACCGCGTCGCGCAGGCCCGACGCCTCGACGCCGCCCGGCAGGTCGACCTGATTGGGATCGCCGCAGACCACCATGCGGCTGCGCTCGCCGAAGCGGGTCAGGAACATCTTCATCTGCGCCGGCGTGGTGTTCTGCGCCTCGTCGAGAATGATGAAGGCGTCGGCCAGGGTGCGCCCGCGCATGAAGGCGATCGGCGCGATCTCGATCTCGCCCGAGCTGATCCGTCGTTCGACCTGTTCGGCGGGCAGGCAGTCGTTGAGCGCGTCGTAAAGCGGACGGAGATAGGGATCGACCTTCTCCTTCATGTCGCCGGGCAGGAAGCCGAGCTTCTCGCCCGCCTCGACCGCAGGCCGTGACAGGATCAGGCGCTGGACGCTGCCGGTGATCAGCTGCGACACCGCCTGCGCCACAGCCAGATAGGTCTTGCCCGTACCCGCCGGCCCCAGCGCAAAGATCATGTCGTTGTTGGTCAGCTCGCGCATATAATGCGCCTGCGCCGGGGTGCGCGGCACGATCGTCTTCTTGCGCGTCCGGATCATGATCGGCGGCGCCGGGCTGGCTTCGGCCGAGATGATGCCGTCGAGCACGGGTTCGGACGCCATCGCGATCGACGCGTCGACCAGCCCGGTATCGATATCCTCGCCGCGCTGCAGCCGTTTGTAGAGATCGTAGAGCACGTCGCGGCCCATCGCGACCTGCTCGGCCGACCCTTCCAGCCCGACACGGTTGCCGCGCGCGGTGATGTAGATGCCCAGCCGGTGTTCGAGCGCGACCAGATTCTGGTCATATTGCCCGAAAAGTTGCGCGAGCAGCTGTGGCTTGTCGAAGGTCAGCTCGACCCGGCTGCGTTCGCCGGATTGGGCGGGGACAGGCTTGCGGCTCATGCGGTCCTTTCGGGCTGTAGGGATAGCTGGTGCGGCGAATAGCCGGGTTTCATGACACCGCCGAACGAGGCCATGCGGAAAGATGTTCCGTCAGGCGTCAGGGCGGGAAGGGCGTCGCGCATCCAGGGCGGACGATGGCAGATCGGCGGCGGTGATGACAGCAGGAATTGATGCCGATCGTCGGGTCGGCGGCAAGTGTGCGATCGGCGCAACATCCTAAGGAGCGTTCCGGGATCAAGTTTTCATCGTCATGCCGGACTCGTTCCGGCATCCAAGGTGCCGCGAGCGATATCGCCTGGGGAGAGTTGGACCCCGGGACGAGCCAGGGGTGACGATGGAAATCAGGCCGCTGCGCGTACTCGCTCGATGCCGGCCAGCGAATTTGGGCCGGCGCTCACGATCTCCACCTCGACCAGATCGCCGATCTTCGCATCGGTGATGAGATGGATCGACTGCAACCAGGGCGATTTGCCGAGCATCTGGCCCGGAAGCTTGCCTTTACGCTCGATCAGCACCTCACACACGCGGCCGACGGTCTGCGCATTGAACGCAGCCTGGTCGCGATTGAGCGCGGCCTGCAGGCGCTGCAGGCGGTCGTCCATCACTTCGGGCGCGATCTGACCGTCCATGTCGGCGGCAGGTGTGCCGGGGCGCGGGCTGTATTTGAAGCTGAAAGCCATCGAATAACCGACCGCGTCGATCAGGCTGAGCGTGTCCGCGAACTCGGCTTCGGTTTCGCCGGGGAACCCGACGATGAAGTCGCCCGACAGCGCGATATCGTGGCGGGCGGCGCGGACGCGATCGAGGATACGCAGATAGGAATCGCGGCTGTGGCTGCGGTTCATCGCCTTGAGGATGCGGTCGTTGCCGGCCTGGACCGGCAGATGGAGGAACGGCATCAATTTCTCGACGTCGCGATGCGCGTCGATCAGGCCATCGGTCATGTCGTTGGGGTGGCTGGTCGTATAGCGGATCCGCGCCAGGCCCGGGATGCGATCGAGTTCGCGGATCAGCGCGCCGAGGTCGCGGTCACCGTCGCTCCAGGCATTCACATTCTGGCCGAGCAGGGTGATTTCCTTGGCGCCGGCATCGACCAGCGCCTTGGCCTCGTCGACCAGGGCATCCCACTGCCGGCTGATTTCGGCGCCGCGGGTATAGGGCACGACGCAATAGGTGCAGAATTTGTCGCAGCCTTCCTGCACCGTCAGGAACGCGGTCGGGCCGACCTTGCGCCTTGCCGGCAGCGCGCCGAACTTCGAGAGGACCGGCATGTCGGTGTCGAGCCCGAGCTCGCCGCGCGATGCCTTGGCGACCAAGTCCGGAAGGTTGTGATAGGCTTGCGGACCGACGACAATGTCGACCTTGGCGCGATGCGCGATCTCGACGCCTTCGGCCTGGGCGACGCAGCCGGCGACCGCGATCATTGGATCCTTGCCGTGTTTCCTGAGGCGCCCGATGTCCGAATAGACCTTCTCGGTCGCCTTTTCACGGATATGGCAGGTGTTGAGCACGACCAGATCGGCGGCATTGGCATCGTCGGTCGCGGTCAGGCCTTGGGCGGCCATCAGTTCGGCCATGCGCTCGCCGTCATAGACGTTCATCTGGCAACCGAACGACTTGACGTGAAAGGTCTTGGGATTGGTGGGCTTCGTCATGGGGCGGCGCCTATAGCAGGTCCTCTCCGGGACGGGGAGGGGTTCGTCCCGCCCAGACATCGTGCCCGATGAACGTCGGCACATCATGGCCCAAAGTCGCGGCCAGCGCGTCGCGGATGCGGCGCATGCTTTCCGCCGCGATCGCCTTGCGGCCGGGGAATTCGCGTGGATCGAACGGATCGAGGAAAGTGATGCGCAATGGGAAGGTGCCGGGACGCGCGAGCACGCGCAGCGCATTGTCCTTGCCATGCTCGTCGCCGATCCAGCCGATATCCGGTCCGACTTCGCCATAATCGAGCAGCACCGGCTGGACGAGGACGCCGGCGGGCGGCGGCTCGAGCACTTTCAGCAGCGGCGACTTGAACGGCAGCAGCGAGCGTCCGTCGGTGGTGGTGCCTTCGGGGAACACCGTGACCGACCAGTTTTCGGCGAGCGCCTCACGCAGCCGGTTGATCTGCTCGGCAACGCCCAGCCTGTCTTCGCGCGATACGAAGACGGTACGGTTGAGGCTCGAGAGCCAACCCACCACCGGCGCCTTGCGTATTTCCGCCTTCGCGACGAAGGCGGTGCCGCTGGCGCCGGCAATCGCCAGAATGTCGATCCAGCTGCAATGGTTGGAGATGTAGAAGACGTCGCGTTTGAGTGGGATGCCGATCCTTTCGACGCGGGCACCCGAACAATAGCCAGCCCAGGCGAGGAACAGTCGCGGCCAGGGCGAACTCAGGTGGAGAAAACGCCAGCAATAATGGAGCGGAACGAACAGCATGAGCCCGGCGACCATGCCCGCGGCCCGGCGCCAGATGCGAAGTCGGCCGGTCAGCGGGATCGGCTGGGGATTTCCCCTGGCCGCCTGAAGGCGCGCCTCAATCCTTGCGGGAGAGGCTGACTCCATACAGCTCCATCCGGTGATCGACCAGGCGGAAGCCGAGCTTCTCCGCGATCTGTTTCTGGAGCTGTTCGAGCTCGGGATCGACGAATTCGATGACCCGTCCGGTCTCGACGTCGATCAGATGGTCGTGATGCGCTTCCGGCGATGGTTCGTAGCGCGCACGCCCGTCGCCGAAATCGTGGCGGTCGAGGATGCCCGCTTCCTCGAACAGGCGCACGGTGCGGTAGACGGTCGCGATCGAGATGCCGGGGTCGATCGCCGACGCACGGGCATAGACCTTCTCGACGTCGGGATGATCCTCCGCCTCGCTCAGCACGCGCGCGATCACGCGGCGCTGGTCGGTGATGCGCAATCCTTTTTCGTGACAAAGGGCTTCGAGGTCGATGCTGCGCGCCATCCGAGCGATATAGGCGCAACGTCGTTGTTGCGAAAGTGGAGAGTTATTCGCAATTAGATGCAGCGGTCGACGTACCGACGGCATGCCAGATCATGCCGGGCATGATCCGCCTCGTAGCTCCGGGTGATAGCGAAGGGGCGGCGGCACGCGATTCAAAAGAAAAAGGCCAGGATTTCTCCCGGCCTTTCTCCTGCATCCTCCGGTCTCGCCCTACGGGCGACCCAGCCCGATAGCTTACCGGGTCTTGCGACGCTTCGTGCCGAGGCCGATCTTCTTCGCCAGGCTGCGGCGCTGTTCGGCATAGTTCGGCGCGACCATCGGATAGTCGGCGGCCAGGTTCCACTTGGCGCGATACTGTTCCGGGGTCATCTGATAATGCGTCATCAGGTGACGCTTCAGCATCTTGAGCTTCTTACCGTCTTCGAGGCAGACGATATAGTCGGGCTTGATAGAAGCGCGGATCGAAACCGCCGGCTCCTGCTTCGGCTCGGGTGCCGGCGCCTGCGGGGTAAGGCGCGACAGCCCGCGATAAATGTTCTGGATTACCAGTTCGATATCCGAAACGGCGACGTTGTTGTTACCGAGATATTCGGCGGCAATATCGGCGGTCAACGTGACCAAGGTTTCCTGCATATCGTTGGTATTGTCCATCGTGATTCCTTCGACCCTGAACGTAAGATTTTGCGATCCCCCAACGCCGCGGGGCTTTGATCCATTTTGGGTAGAAGCGCAAGGATTAACCCCAAGCAAATGAGATTATTCACGCAATCTTGCGATGAAGCGTTAGCGCCGAATAGGTCCTGCCATCGACTCCGCGATAATAGTCGCGGCGTTCACCAATCTTGGAAAAGCCAGAACTGCTGTACAATTTGATCGCGTCGTTACCCGCGCGGACTTCGAGATGGATGCGCGAAATCTTGCGCGTCGCGCAATCGGCCATCACGGCACGAAGCAATGCCGCACCAACACCGCGACGGCGCGCTTCGGGCGCCACGGCGAGCAACAGCAACTCCGCTTCGTCCAACACGCCCCGGGTCAGCGCAAATCCAACCGCGACCCCGTTGAGTTCGGCGATCGTCAGCCATACGCCCGGGACTGCCAATATCCCGATCACCTGATTGCGCGTCCAGGCCTCCCCCCAACGCGGATCGAAGGCGTCGGCCATGATCCGGTCGATCCGGTCGAGATCGCGGACGTCGCCTTCGCGCAGATCGACCGCCGCGGTGCTCATGCGTTTGGCTTTTCCGGCGCCATCGGCTTGGCGTCGGGCGCGCGGCCGTAAATGGGCCGCGGCGGCAGGTCGGTCAGGGCCGGAGGGAGCAGAACGACATTCGCCGCATCCGGCAGCATCTCGCGCCCCCCCTGCGACAGGAATCGGACGCCGTTGCCGACCGCGGTCGCGTCGAGCCGCGCCATCGCTTCCGCGGGAGGAAGGGAGGCGAGATCGGCAGTGGCGACGAGCGGATCGCGGGCGAATGGCTGCATGAAGACTTCGCCATGCCCGCCTTCCAGCACCACCGCAAGCCGGTCGAGGTCGGCATCGGCTGCAAAGGCGGCGCCGGCGACTAGCGGCAAGCTGGAAAAGCCGCTTACCGGCACGTTCCAACCCAAGCCAAGACCGCGCGCCGCGGCGATGCCGACGCGAATGCCGGTGAAGCTGCCTGGGCCGCAATCGACCAGGATCGCGTCGGCGCGGCCGCCATCGGGCAGGCTCGCGATCATCGGCAGCAGGCGCTCGGCATGGCCGCGCCCAACCACTTCGTGGGCCGATGCGACCACCGCGCCGGCGTCGATCAGGGCGACCGAACAGGCGGCAGTGGCGGTTTCGATGACGAGCGTGCGCATTTGACCGTCATGCCAGCGCAAGCTGGTATCTCAAGCCTCTTGAGACCCCAGCTTGCGCTGGGGTGACGATTTTTTCTCAGAGAACAGTGTTGAACTTCTCGAATGCGGGGCGCGGCAGGCGGCCGAAGATGCTCGCCGGGTCGCCATGGCCGAGCGTCGAGAGGATGGTCGAGCGGTAATTGGGCTGGTCGGCGAAGAACGCGGCATCGACCGCCGCATTGTCGAACCCGGTCATCGGGCCTGTGTCGAACCCCAAGGCGCGCGCCGCGATGATGAAATAGGCGGCCTGCAGCGTCGAGTTGAGAAAAGCGTGGCGCTCACGCGATACCGGCTCGGCGAACCACGGCCGCGCATCGACGTGCGGGAAGAATTCGGGCAGATGCTCGTGGAATTCCTTGTCGTACGCGATGATCACGCTGGCGGGCGCCTTGCGGATCTTGTCGGCGTTGTTCGCGCTGGCGAACCCGGCAAGCTTGTCCTTGGCGTCCTGGCTTAGCAGCCACACGAACCGCGCCGGCTGCTGGTTGGCCGAGGTCGGGCCCATCTTAACGAGCTCGTAGATCGCCTTGATATCGTCCTGGGTGACGGGCGCGTCGGTATAGCCGTTATAGGTGCGCGCCGTGCGAAAGATCGTGTCGAGCGCACTGTCCGTGAGCTTTTCGCCCATGGCCATTCTCCTGAGTGATGCGGTTGAAGGCCTCGGCCGGCGCGGATCAGACCGCGCGAACCTCGGTCACTTCCGGGACGTAATATTTGAGCAGTTGCTCGATGCCGTTCTTGAGCGTCGCGGTCGACGACGGACAGCCCGAACAGGCGCCCTGCATGCGCAAATAGACCTTACCCTTGTCGAACCCGCGATAGACGATATCGCCGCCATCGTTCGCCACCGCCGGGCGCACGCGCGTGTCGATCAGTTCGCGGATCTGGGCGACAATGTCGGCATCGGCGGGATCGTCATTGATCCCGGCATCGTCTGCCGGGACGTTGATTCCTGCCGCGGTTGCCGGCTTGAACAGCGGCATGCCGGCAGAGAAATGGTCGAGCAGAATCGCCAGCACGTCGGGCTTGAGTCCCGGCCAGTTGATCCCCGGCGCCGCGGTGACCGAAACGAAGTCGCGGCCGAAGAACACCCCGGTGACGTCGCCCAGGTTGAACAACGCCTCCGCCAGCGGCGACGCGTCGGCCTCTTCCGGGGTCGCGAAGTCGCGGGTCCCGGCGTCCATCACCGTCCGCCCCGGCAGGAACTTGAGCGTCGCTGGATTGGGGGTGGATTCGGTTTCGATCAGCATGGCAGCGATGTGGGACGGAACTTGCTCGGGATCAAGCGCCCAGGCGGAAACGCATTGTTGCGTTCCGGCAAGAGCGGATTGTTCCCCAAGGCGCTATTTCTCGCTTTCTTTCGGCAGGAACCCCAAGGCGAGGCCGTGATAGAGCCGCTCGCGGCAGACCAGGGCGGCGGCACCCTCGGCGATGATCGCGGCCGCGAGGAGCGGCAGCATCAATCCACGGCTTCCCGTGGTTTCCGAGATGATGATCACCGCCGTCAGCGGTGCGCGGACCACGCCGGTGAAATACGCGACCATGCCGAGCAGGATAACCGCGCCCGCGGGTTCGTGGGGGAAAAGCGCGTGAAGCACATTGCCGACGCCCGCGCCGGTCGCGAGGCTGGGCGAAAAGATGCCGCCGGGTAACCCCGCGCCGGTCGTCACCAGCGTGCTGGCGAACTTCGCCGCGCCGAACCAGATCGGCGTATCGGTACCCTGGATCATCGCGCGCGCTGGCGCGTATCCCGTTCCCCAGGTCGTGCCCGTGGCAATGCCCAGCACCGCGACGATGAGCCCGCAGACGGCCGCGAGCATCAGCGGGCGTCCACCCGAAATGCGCCGCGCGCCGCCACGCGCGAACCATAAGGTCAATCGCGAGAACAGCCCGCCGGTCGTGCCGCCCAGGACGCCGGCGATCGGTGCCACGACCAGCACCGTCCCCAGCGGCAGGGTTTGCCCGACGATGCCGAAATAGACGTAATCGCCGGCCACGCCCTGAGCGATCATCCCCGAAATCAACACCGCAGTCATGACGAGCAGGGTCATCCGTTGTTCGTACGCCGCGGCGAGTTCTTCGATCGCGAAAGCGACGCCAGCAAGCGGCGTGTTGAAGGCGGCCGCCACGCCGGCTCCGGCCCCGGCAACGAGCACCGAAGCGTTGATCGGCACGCGCAGCACCTTGTGGGCATAGGCCATGATCGTCGCGCCGAGTTGCACCGTGGGGCCCTCACGCCCGACCGAGCCGCCGGCGGCAAGGGCCGCGGCGGTCAACACCGTCTTCAGGATCGCGGTTCGAGCCGAGGTGAGGTCGGTCGTCGCGCCCACCGGATCGCGCTTGGCGGCGATGATCTGCGGAATACCCGACCCGCGCGCCGTCGGGGCGTAGCGGTTGGTGATCCAGACGATCAGGACGTAGCTCACCGGCGTCAGGATCAGCGGAAGCCACCAATATTGCGCGACCATCGCATCGAACAGGCCGCTGGCCCGATCGGCTGCCCGGGCGAAGGCGATCGCCGCCAGTCCGACCAGCACCGCGCCACCGATGATCGCGGCGCGCCGACGCCACACGGCTGCGGTCGGGCCATGGCGGCGAAGGAGAATGCGCGTCCGCCGCAGCGCATCGCGTTGCGACATAGAAGTGGGGGAATCGGCCATGCGGAGCCCGCTTAGGACCGGGCCGACGCCATTGCACCCAGAAAAGCGAGGTGACCGCGCGGCTTGCCGCCGATTCGGACCGCGAGTTGGTGCGCCATCGCCGCGCCGGCTGGGCGCATGATCACGTCCGTCCGGCCAGCATAGCATTTGTTTAGATCGGAAGCGGTGGGGCCCGCCTACCGGCGCGCCGGAAGGAGGAAGCTCCGCATCAGCGCGTCGAGCGACCAGGCGCCGCCGCCGCGGAACATCAACGGCAGCAGGATCGCCGCCCAGCTGAGATGCGTCGGCCAGGCGTCGGGATAGACGAAGATCTCGATTGTCAGTGTCATCGTGAACAAGGCGAGCGCCGAAAACCGCGTGAACAGTCCAAGCACCAGCAGGATCGAAAAGACATGCTCCGACCAGGTCGCTGCGACCGCGGCGATGTCGGGCGGAATCAGCGGCAGCGCATATTCCGTGCGGAACAGCTCGTACGTCCCGTCGGTGATGTGGATGATGCCGTCGACCTTCGTCCGTCCGGACATGAAGAACACCGCTGCGATGCCGAGGCGCGCGACGAGCAGCAACAGGGCATCGGGCATCAGGCGGGACGTGAGACCGACGAAACGATCGTACAAGGCGATCAGCGAATTCATCTATTTTCCTCCTGGCCGGATCGGCCGGGACGCGGATCGCGCACCCCGGCCGACATCGGATCACGCCTTGGGCGTCAGCGAGCCGTTGCCCTTGGGTGTCTTGATCGAGGTGCAGGTGCCGGCCTTGACCAGCTTCCAGGCGTCACCCTGATAGTTGACCTTGGACGTGCCCGCGCAGCTGGTGCCGGCACCCGCCTTGCAGTCGTTCTTGCCGGCGAGCGACACGCCGTAGCACTTCTCCATCGCGGGCTTGGTCTGGGCCGAGGCGGAGGTGGCGAGAGCAGTGCCAGCGACGGCCAAGGCGAGCGTGGCGGCCAGAGTGGCGTGAGTGGAACGCATAAGGATTTTCCTTTGAATGGAGGTGCCCAGGGCGCGCGGCCCGGACGGGGGGATCGCCGGGCCGCGCGGTGACCGAGGAAGGAGGCAGGTAAAGCCCAGGTCACGATGCCGGTTCGGGGAGGCCCGAGCGGCGGTTACAAAAATGCCGGCGAGAATTTTGCCGCCGCCGTGTAACCTCGACCCCGGCTATGCCGAACTCCTGCCGAGGAGTGCAGATGCGGGCAAACGAGGACGAGTTGCGCGGGTTGATGATCGATGGGCTCGACGGCAATGCCGGCGCGCACACGGCGTTGCTGCGCCTGCTCGTGCCGTTGCTCCGTAGCTATTACCGGCGCCATGCCAATGGCTCCGCCGACGATATCGAGGACCTGGTGCAGGAAACGCTGATCGCCGTGCACACGCGCCGCGCCACCTATGACCGCGATCGTCCCTTCACGTCCTGGCTGTTCGCCATCGCCCGATACAAGATGATCGATCATTTCCGCCGGATCCGGCGGCTGCAGCCGATCGAGGGCATGGAGGAGTTGCTGGTCGCCGAAGCGTTCGAGGGCGCGTCGATCGCGCGGATCGATGTCGACGAGCTGCTCGGCACGCTCCCGGTCAAGCAAGCGCGGATGATCCGCGCCATCCGGATCGACGGCCTCAGCGTCGCCGAAGCCGCGGCGGCCGATGGCCTGGGCGAATCCGATGTCAAAGTTTCGGTCCATCGCGGCCTCAAATCGTTGATGGCGCTCATTCAGGGAGGCGGCCAATGAACACCGACGACCTGATCGCGCAATTGTCGGCCGATGTCCCTCGCGTGCGGCGCCACACCGTCGGATGGCGGCTCGGTCTCGGCCTGGCCGGTGGGCTGATCGTGTCGCTGACGATCGTCGTCGCGGTCATGGGCGTACGTCCCGACCTGTCGGTCGCGATGCATGGTTTCTCGTTCTGGATGAAATGGGGCTACACGATCTCACTGTCGATCGCCGCGGTAGTGGTGACGGCGCAACTCGCGCGCCCCGACAGCGCGCGGCTGCGGTGGCTGTGGCTGTTGGCAATTCCGGTGGCGTTGCTGGCGGGGCTAGGTGCGCTCGAACTCCTGCGCACGCCGCAGGGCGAATGGCTGGCAATGTGGCTGGGCGAGAGCTGGATGGTCTGTCCGTGGCGAGTGCTGACGCTGGCTGCGCCGATCTTCGTCGGCTTGCTCTGGTCGTTCCGCCGCCTCGCGCCGACGCGCCTTCGCGCGGCAGGCGCCGCGGCGGGTCTGGCCGCTGGCGCGTTCGCGGCGACGGTCTATTGCATCCATTGCCCGGAAGTGTCGGCGATCTTCGTGCTGACCTGGTATTCGCTCGGGATCCTGCTGGCCGCATCGGCTGGCGCCTTGCTGGGACCGCGCCTGTTGCGCTGGTAATTTGGCGGCGGCTGTAACCGCGACAATCGGGCCCGCGAACCGGAAGAGCCAATCAGGCACAAATCCTTTTCGGGAGACCCCAATGACCATTCTTCGTACCGGCGTCAGCGTCGCTACCGCCGCCGCAATCGTCGCGATCACCGCCGCCGCCGTGCCGAGTGCCGCGGTCGCCAAGGGCGGCGCCAAGATCCATTGCTATGGCGTCAACAGCTGCAAGGGACAGTCCGACTGCAAGTCGGGCACGCACGACTGCAAGGGCCAGAACGACTGCAAGGGCCAGGGCTTCAAGGAAATGACCGCGAAGGCCTGCAAGACGGCCGGCGGCAGCCTGACGGCGCCGAACTGAGCATATCCGGGCCCGGTCGCCAACGCGCGGCCGGGCCATTGCCCATTGGAGGAGATTAGACCGTGATCGCTCCGTTCGCCGGCTTCGGTTTGGGGCTGCGCAAGCCGCATTATGCCGAGTTTCTGGACCATCGGGTGGCGGTCGACTTTGTCGAGGTCATCTCCGAGAATTTCATGATCGACGGCGGGCGGCCGCGCCAGATCCTGCGCGACGTGCGGGCGCGCTATCCGGTCGCGCTTCACGGCGTGTCGATGTCGATCGGATCGGCCGATGGGCTCGATGGCGCCTATCTCGCACGGCTGCGCGCGCTGGTCGACGAGATCGATCCCCTGTTCGTCTCCGACCATTTGAGCTGGACGCGGATCGAGGGGTTCAGCTCGCACGATCTATTGCCCTTGCCCTACACGCGCGAAGCGCTCGACCTAGTCTGTGCTAATATCGATCGCGCTCAGGAAGCATTGGGCCGCGCGATGCTGATCGAGAATCCCTCGACCTATATCGACTTTGCCCCGGCCGACATGACCGAATGGCAATTTCTCGACGCGATGTGCGCGCGTACGGGATGCGGCTTGTTGCTCGACGTCAACAACGTCTTCGTGAGCGCGAGCAATCACGGCTTCGACCCCATCGCCTATCTGGACGGCGTGCCCCATGATCGCGTCCGCCAGATCCATCTGGCCGGACACAGCATGGGCGAGGATCTGCTCATCGACACGCACGATCGTCCGGTGCCGGGATCGGTATGGGACCTCTATGCGCACGTCCTGCCGCTTCTGGGGCCGGTGGCGACGATGATCGAGCGCGATGACGACATCCCGCCGCTGGCCGATCTGCTCGGCGAGTTGGCGGTGGCGCGCACGATCGGCCGGCGCCACCTGCGGCGGGCGGCATGAGCCTGATCGAGCTCCAGCGCGACCTGCGCAATTGGCTGATCCGCGAGGATCGTTGGGCGGCACGGCGGCTCGGCGACGATGCCGCGCCCGGGCTGCGCGTCTATCTGAACAATTATCGCGCCCAGCTCGTGGCGTGCCTGGAAGACAGTTTCGCGCGGACGCGCGACTGGCTGGGAGACGCGGCATTCCGGCAAGCGGTGATCGCCCATATCGAGCGCGTGCCACCGAGCAGCTGGACGCTCGACGCCTATTCGCGCGATTTTCCCGCGACGCTGGCATTGCTTTATCCGGACGATGCCGAAGTCGCCGAACTGGCCTGGATCGATTGCGCGCTGGGCGAGGCGTTCGTCGGGCCCGACGCGCCGGCGGCCGACGCCGCGATGCTGGGCGACGTCGATTGGGACAGTGCCACATTGCTCTTCACGCCGACGCTCGATGTCGGCGAGCTCTCCACCAACGCCCCCGCGATCTGGAGCGCTCTGGCGGCGGGCGAGGTGCCGCCTCCGGTCGAGCCGTTGCCCGAAGCGGGCGCCATTCTGGTCTGGAGGCAGGAGCAGATTTCGCGCTTCCGCGCGATCGACCAGGTCGAGCGCCAGGCATTGCTGGCGGCGCGCGGCGGGCTGTCTTTCGCCGCGATGTGCGACGGGATCGTCGCGGCGCTCGGACAGGAGAGGGGAATCGCGTTCGCCGGCCAATTGCTCGGCCAGTGGCTGGCCGACGGGTTGATCACGAAGATCGAGGAAAGGCCTGTTTTGATATGAAGATGTTTTGGATCGCCTTGCTGGCCCTCACCGGCGCCTGTTCGACGCAGTCGAACGCGGCAGTCGATACCGCCAACCCGACGGTGGTCGAATTGTACCAGAGCCAGGGCTGCTCGTCCTGCCCGCCCGCCGACGCGGTGCTCAACGCACTCGCCGATCGTCCCGACGTCCTCGCGCTCAGCTTTGCCGTGACCTATTGGGACCAGCTCGGCTGGAAGGATACGTTCGCCGACCCAGCCTTCACGCAGCGGCAGTGGGATTATGCAAGGGCAAGCGGCAGGACCTATGTCGCGACGCCGCAAATGGTGATCAACGGAAGCGGCGTGGTAACCGGCGGGGATCCCGCGCAAGTCGACGCCGCCATTCGCCGTAGCGGCCGGCCGGCAACCGGGCCGGCCATCGACCGGGCGGGCGGGGCGCTCGCCATCGGTACGGGAAAGGGCAGTGCAACCGTCTGGCTGGTACGCTACGATCCCCGGACCATCGACGTGCCGATCCGCGCCGGCGAGAATGGCGGGCGGACGATCGCGCACCGCAACGTGGTTCGCCAGCTGGTGCAGCTGGGACAATGGACTGGCGCCCCGTTGCGTCTGGCGCTTCCGGCAGCGCCGGCGGGCTTGTCCAGTGCGGTCCTGCTCCAGCAAGGGCGCGGCGGAGCGATTATCGCTTCGCGGCGCATCTGACCGACAGACCGTCTAGCGCTTCGGGAGCGCATAGGCGATCACGCTGTCGCCGGCGGGCGTCTCCATGAAATGGTGCCCGCCGGCGAAGATCACCAGATATTCGCGGCCATCCTGCTGATAGACGATCGGCGTCGCCTGGCCGCCGGCGGGAAGCGGGGCGGACCACACGGTCTTGCCAGTCCTAAGGTCGATCGCACGGATTAGGTCGTCGGTTGCAGCGGCGATGAAGATCAGCCCGCTCGCCGTCGTGACCGCGCCTCCATTGTTCGGCGTTCCGATCGTCAGCGGCAACATCGTCGGCAGGTTGAACGGCCCGTTGCGCCGGGCGGTGCCGAGCGGGCGGTCCCACAAGGTCTTGCCGGTGGCGATGTCGATCGCGCGGATGCCGCCGTAAGGCGGGCGCTTGCACATCAATTTAGTGAAGGGCATCCGCCAGCCGGCATTGACGTCGATCGCATAGGGCACGCCCCATTGCGGATCGACCGAATGCGACTTGCTCGAAATCTGCTTCGAGGCGAAACGCGGCTTGATCCCCATCTTGTCGGCGTCGGCACGCGGCAGCAGCCGGACCAGATTGGGCATGTCGTTGTAATTGGCGATAAGAATGCCACGCACCGGATCGATCGAGACGCCGCCCCAGTCGCTGCCGCCATTATAGCCGGGATATTCGACGCTGTTACGCCCGACGTTCGGCGGCGTGAACTCCCCGCGATAGTCGGCGCGTTTGAACTGGATGCGGCACAGCATCTGGTCGATCGGCGACATGCCCCACATGTCGGACTCGACCAGCGGCGGCTTGCGCAGCGTCTGCCACAGCGACACGATCTGGCGCGGCGCTCGCTCTGATGGTTCGATCCCGCCTTGCGGTGCGGCGATCGAGCCGATCGGGGTCAGCGCGCGCCCGGTCGCGCGATCGAGGATGTAGAGGTCGCCCTGTTTCGAGGGCACGATCAGCGCCGCGGTGCCCTTATAGTCGATCAACGAGGGCGGGCTGCCGAAGTCGTAATCCCAGACGTCCTTTTTGACCGCCTGGAAACTCCAGCGCGGCTTGCCGGTGGTCACGTCGATCGCGACGATCGAGCTCGAATAGGCATTTTCCTGCGGCGTGCGGCCAGTCGAGATATAATCGTCCGCGACATTGCCGAGAGGCACGTAGACCAGCCCGAGTTTCTCGTCGCCGGCGCTGCCGGTCCACATGTTGGGCGTGCCGCGCGCCCAAGTCTGGCCTGCCGGCGGATAGCCGGTCCAGTCGGGATGGACCATGTCCCAGGCCCAGGCGAGCTTGCCCGTCTTCGCGTCGAAGCCCTGGATCACGCCCGACGGCGCGCCGCGATACTGGCCGTCCAGGATCTGGTGTCCGACGACGACGATGCCGCGCACGATGCTGGGCGCCGAATTGATCGAGGCGAGGCCGGGATAAACCTGGCCCATGCCGATCTTGGTGTCCTGCTGACCGGTGCCGTTGAATTCGGCGCAGGGCGCGCCGGTCGCCGCATCGAGCGCGATCAGCCGGGAATCGAGCGTGCCCTCGATGATCCGCGAGGCGCAGGGTGTCCCCGCCGCCTCTCCAGGTACCTGGTAATAGGCCACGCCCCGACACGCGGTAGTATACGGAATCCAGGCGTCAGGGACCTTGGGGTCGAAGCGCCATGCTGTCTTGCCCGTCGCGGCGTCGAGCGCGACCACCACATTCTTGGCAGTGCACATATAGAGCAGGTTGCCGACCTTGAGCGGCGTGTTCTCGGTCCCATAGAGCTTCCGGAAGGCGGCGCTGGTCGGAGTGCCGCCGGTATGCGTCTCCCACGCTTTTTGCAGCTTGCCGACATTGTCGGGCGATATCTGGGTCAGCGGCGAATAACGCCAATTGGCGTAAGTCCCGCCATAGGTGGGCCAGTCGCCGCCGGTCGCGAGCCCTGACGGATCGGTCATGCCCGGCGACATTTGCGCCGGCAGCGCGAGCGCGGGCGACCCGCCGCCGGCCAACAGGCCGAATATCGCGATGACCGTTACGAGGGCGCCGGCGATCCCACCGCCCGCCCATTTCCAGCGGTTGCGATCGCTGGTCAGCGTCGGCATCACCAATGCAACCGCGATCAGCAGCACGAATGGCGCGATCAGCCAGGGCACCATCGCCCAGGCATTGCCGCGTGCCTCGGCGAGCCCCCAGATCGCGCTCAGCACGAACAGCGCGCTATAGATCCAGCCGCCAAGCAGTCGTCCGCGAAACAGGAACCAGGCCGAGGCGAGCATCGCGATACCGGCGATCAGATAGTAGACCGACCCGCCGAGTACCGCGAGGTAGGCGCCGCCCGCCGTCAACACGAGGCCGATCAGGCCGATCAGCACAGCGATGATGATGGCTGGCCAGCTGCGTCCCATGGTCGTCTCCGTCGGTTCGGGAAGCGGGCAGGCAAGCACGCTTCGTTGTGCCGTTAACGAAACAGGGGTGGGGGCCGTTCCGGCGCGTAGCAATCGATTACCAATTCGAGAGCGCCCCGGCGCGGAGTAAATCCGCGCCGTCGGTCGGCGCTTGGCAGCGCCGCCGGCCGGACTGATCGCCGGGTAGCGGAATAGCTCTCGCTATTCAGCTGCGATCAGTCAGACATCCATCTGCTTCACAGCGTCGTTCCACGCCATTACGTTGTCGCGTGCTTCCTGGACGAATGCCGAGCGGCGCACGACGTTGAGAAAGGTGTCGGCGATCCACTTGCCCGGATTGCGCAACGGACGTTTGATCTGGATGAGCAGGACGACGCGGATATTGTCGGTGTCGTTCCACACCTCATGGTCATAAGTGTCGTCGAACACCAAAGTCTCGCCCTCGGCCCAGCGCACGATGCGGTTGTCGACCCGCATCCGGACATCGCCATCGCGGGGCACGACCAGCCCGAGATGGCAGGTTATAAGCCCCTTGGTCACGCCACGATGGGCGGGGATGTGCGTGCCCGGCGCTAGGATCGAGAAAAATGCGCTGTTGAGGTCGGGGATCTTGGCAACGGTTGCCGTCGTCACTGGACAGCGTTCGAGATTCTCTTCGACGCAATAACCATAGCCCCACAGGAAGAAGCTGCGCCACTTGTTGACCGGCGCGATCGCGCGATGGTCGGGCGAAATGCTCGAGAGGGAGGGCGATTTGTCACCCATCGCCGCGTTGAGCATCTCGTCGCGGATCGCCTGCCAATTGTCGCGCAGATGCTGCGTCCAGGGGAAGTCGCGGACGTCGAGTACGGGGTCGTTCGGCACGAGCGACGACGATGCGATCAGTCGGTCGAAGAACCCACGCAAATGTTTGCCATAGCGGATGATGAACGGCCGCTTCTCAGCCTTGCCGCCGATCGGAACGCGATTCGATTGGGGCGTACCGGATATCACGGTCATGTTGGGCACGCTGCCTTCGGCGACATTGCCCGATTTGCGCCGCAATAGCGGCGGCTGCAGCTGTGGATCGACGCTCACAAAGCCTCTTCATCGTCCAACGGGACCGGCACCAACGTCGCACGAGGACCGATCGAGCCAAAAAATGTCGAATACGCTACGCTGATGCGGCAGCGCACAATTGCCGCTAACCCTGATCTGGGTCCAAAAAATGGCGACACAAGGGGCAGGATGTGACCTTTTGCCATTCGGGTTGACTTCGGGCGAGGACGGTTGCCGCTCGCCTGGCGACGCCCTACACAGGCCGTATGGCCATTACGTTCCGCGTTCCGCGTCTCGCCGTCCTCGTCACCATTGCCCTCGGGATGTCGCTTCCAGCGATTGCCCAGCAGACCGCCCCGACGGCAGCCGCGCCGCTTGCCGTCCGTCCGGAAGTCGACCGCTCGCCCTGGCTGTTCAAGGGCAGCGACATCACCCCCGATCCCGAATGGCATTTCGGGACCTTGCCCAATGGCCTGCGCTATGCGGTGCGCAAGAACGGCGTGCCGCCGGGCCAGGTGTCGATCCGCGTGCGCATCGACGCGGGTTCGCTGTACGAGGATGACAGCGAACAGGGCTATGCCCATTTCATGGAACATCTGGTGTTCCGTGGCAGCCAATATGTTGCCGACAATGAGGCGAAGCGCACCTGGCAGCGTCTGGGCGCGACCTTCGGCAGCGACACCAATGCCCAGACCACCTTCACCCAGACCGTGTTCAAGCTCGATCTGCCGTCCGCCACGCCGGCGACGGTCGACGAGAGCCTGAAGATCCTGTCGGGAATGATGGAAGCGCCGAGCTTCGACGATAAGGTGGTCAATTCGGAACGGCCGGTGGTGATGGCCGAACAGCGCGAGGCGCCGGGGCCGCAGGTTCGCTTCGGCGATGCGCAGCGCGCGACGATCTTCGCCGGCCAGCCGTTCGCAACACGCTCGCCGATCGGCACGGTCAAGACGCTGGAGGCGGCGACCGCCGCCAGCCTGCGTGCCTTCCACGACAGATGGTACCGGCCCGAACGCGCGGTCGTGATCATTTCGGGCGATATCGATCCGCTCGTATTCGAAACTTTGGTCGACAAGAATTTTTCGAGCTGGAAGGGCAAGGGGCCCAATCCGGCCGACCCCGATTTCGGCACGCCCGCGACCAAGCAGCCGACCACCGGCACGCTCGTCGAGCCCGGCCTGCCGACCCTGGTATCGATGGCGGTGCTGCGCCCCTGGCATTTCAACAACGACCTGGTCATCTTCAACCAGAAGCGCCTGGTCGACCTGATCGCGGTGCAGATCATCAACCGCCGGCTGGAATCGCGGGCGCGGGCCGGGGGCAGCTTCCTTCAGGCGCAGGTCAGCCTCGACGACGTGTCGCGCTCGGTCAACGGCACGTTCGTCAACATCGTGCCCGTCGGCAACAATTGGGAACAGGCGCTGAAGGACGTGCGCGCGGTGATCGCCGATGCGCAGGCCAATCCGCCGAGCCAGGCCGAGTTGGATCGCGAGCTCGCCGAATATGACGCCGCGATGAAGAATGGCGTCGACACGTCACGGGTAGAGGCGGGGTCGGCACAGGCCGACAACATGGTCCAGGCACTCGACATCCGCGAGACGGTCGCGGCGCCCGACGTGTCGTACAAGATCCTGACCGACGCACGCGCCAAGGGCATGTTCACGCCCGCGTCGATCCTGGCATCGACCAAGCGCGTGTTCCAGGGCGACGCGACGCGCGCCTTCATCTCGACCCCGACGGCCGATCCGGCGGCGGCGACCAAGCTGGCCGCCGCGCTCGATGCCGACGTGTCGAAGCTGGCGCCCAAGCGTACCGCGCTGGCCGCGATTGACTTTTCCAAGCTGCCGCCGCTGGGCCCCCCGGGCAAGGTCGTCAGCAACGAGAGCATTCCCGACCTGGAGATGCAGAAGGTCGTTTTCGCCAACGGCGTACGCTTGCTGCTGTTCGTCAATTCGAGCGAGACCAACCGCGTCTATGTCCGCGTGCGTTGGGGTGGAGGGTATAATGCCATCCCGTCCGACCATCGCACGCCGGCCTGGGCAGGCGATATGGCGCTGGTGCCGAGCGGGATCGGCAAATTGGGCCAGGAACAGCTCGACCAATTGGCGACCGGCCGTCGGCTGGGCTTCGATTTCGGGATTGACGACGATGCCTTCACGCTCGCCGGTGTCAGTTCGCCGCAGGACTACAAGGATCAGCTCCGCCTGTTCGCCGACAAGTTGAAGGCGCCGGGTTGGGACCCGGCGCCGCTGGCCCGCGCCAAGGCAGTGATGCTCGCCGGCTATCCGGGACTTGAGTCGTCGCCCGACGGCGTGCTCAACCGCGACCTCGAATGGTTCCTGCACGACAAGGATCCGCGCTGGGGCATTCCGCCCGCGGCCACCGTGTCGGCGCTGACCCCGGCGCAGTTCCGCACCTTCTGGCAGCCGATCCTGGCTTCGGGCCCGATCGAGGTGGAAGTGTTTGGCGACGTCAAAGGCGAGGAGGCGATCAACGCCGTCGCGGCGACGTTCGGTGCGCTGAAGCCGCGCGCGGCACCTGCCGCAGCCGCACCGCCGATCAAATTCCCCGAGCATAACGCCACGCCGGTGGTGCGGACGCATTCGGGCCAGGAGAACCAGGCCGTCGCGTTGATCGCCTGGCCGACGGGCGGCGGCGTCGAGGGCATTCCGGAAAGCCGCAAGCTCGACGTATTGGCGCAGGTGTTCAGCGACCGGCTCTACGACCGGCTGCGCACCGAAGCGGGTGCGAGCTATTCGCCCAGCGTCGGATCGAGCTGGCCTGATGGCGCCTCGAGCGGCGGGCGGATCATGGCGATCGGCCAGGTGCCGCCCGACAAGACCGACCTGTTCTTTCGCCTGTCGCGCGAGATTGCGAGCGACCTTGTCAAGAATCCGATCAGCGACGACGAGCTTCAGCGTGCGAAGACGCCGATGCAGCAATATGTCATGCGCGCCTCGACCGGGAACACGTTCTGGCTCAACCTGCTAGCGGGCGCATCCTACGATCCCCGCAAGATCGCCGCGGCCCGCAGCATCCTGCTCGACTATCAGAATGTGACGGCTGCCGAGCTGCAGGCGGTGGCGGCCAAGTATCTGCGCCCCGACAAGGACTGGACGATGGAAGTGGTGCCCAAGGCGGTCGCGGCCAAGGAAGGGCTGAGCGTGGCGGGCGGGGCGCAGTAAAGGGCTGGCCGCATGCCGGCGCGCCGCGCAGGCTCCAAGGATCAAAGGTCCCATTCCGAGAGCCGCTCGGCGGGGCGTGCGCCGGTCGCGGCCAACCGCGCTCGGTCGATCGCAATCCGACGATGATTTTAACCTTTTGTTAACTATCTCCGGTCACCTTTAGGCAACATTCTGAAAACAAGCTGATTTGGCCTGAGAGAAGGGGGCAGAGATGCGCTGGTCCTTGATGGGAACGGTGGCGCTGAGCATCGTCCTGGCAGGATGTTCGACGGGCCCGAAAGCTGTGGTGAGCGTTGCCGCGGGAGCACCGGTGGAACAACCGACGGGGTGGCGCGCGACCGCGACGTCGGACGACCAGCGGCGAATCGACGACCTCACCGGCCGCATGCAGCGCATGCTCGCAGCCCTTCCGGCGACCATGCGGGCGCGGGTCGCGGCTCAAGGGATGTTGCTCAACCCCACCGCTGGGCTCGATGCGCCGACGCTGTCTCCGGGATCCTATCAATGCCGGCTCGTCAGGGTCGGCGGCCGTCGCGGCGTGGTCAGCTACAAGCCCGATTTCTGCTATATAGCCGTGGTCGACGGAAAGCAGAGCTTCACCAAGCAGACCGGAACGCAATTGCCAGGTGGCTGGCTGTTCGACGACGATAGCGGCAAGCGTCTGATCTTCCTGGGCACGCTGCGTCCGCAACAGGCCCCTTCCGCGCCGCCTTACGGGGAAGTACGGCAACGCGACGTCGCCGCGGTGATCGAGCGCATCGCGCCGTTCCGCTGGCGGATGGCGCTCGTCAAGAATGACGGGCAGGGCGACCAGATGCTCGACATCTACGAACTGATCCCGGTGGTGAACGGGTCGAGTTGAACGCACGTCTCGACGTTGGCGAGTAAAAACACGCTCTTCTGGGAACAGAGCCGTTCAGCCGAGCTCGACCGTCATGCCGGACTTGTTCCGGCATCCAACGTGCAACCGCGGATGGATTCCGTTGTGGAAGGTTGAACCCCGGCACAAGGCCGGGGTGACGAAGGGTGAAAGGAGGGCGCACGGCCGGTTCGCTGCCCGTGTACGAGAATCCCGCCCTAATCTGGAGGGTGCTTACCCCTTATAGAGCGCATCCAATCGCGGACCGTAGACCTCTTTCAACACATGGCGCCGGATCTTCAGGCTCGGCGTCATCTGCTGGTTCTCGATCGTGAACGGTTCGTCGGCCAGGATGAAGCGGCGCACCCGTTCGATCACCGACAGGTCCTTATTGACCCGCTCGACCGCCGCCATCAGCGCAGCGCGATAGTCGAGGTCGTCGGCCAGCGCCTTCGGATTGCACGCCGCCCCGGTCCTGGCGCACCATTCCTGGGTCCATTCGGGATCCGGGACCAGCACGGCGACCATATAGGGCCGCCGGTCCCCGGCGATCATCGCTTGGCCGATCTCGGGTTGCAGCGTGAGCATGCCTTCGACCTTTTGCGGCGACACATTGTCGCCCTTGTCGTTGATGATCAGGTCCTTCTTGCGGTCGGTGATCTTGATCCGGCCCTTGTCGTCGATCAGCCCGACATCGCCGGTATGCAGCCAGCCGTCCTTCAGCACGCGCGCTGTTTCTTCGGGATTGCGCCAATAGCCGTGCATGACGAGCTCGCCGCGCACCAGGATCTCGCCGTCTTCGGCGATCTTCACTTCGACATTGTCGAGCGGCGGGCCGACCGTATCCATTTTGAGGCCAGCGCGCGGACGGTTGCAAGAAATGACCGGCGCCGCCTCGGTCTGGCCGTAGCCTTGCAGGAACGTCAGGCCGAGCGACTGGAAGAAGATGCCGATTTCCGGATTGAGCGGCGCGCCGCCTGATACCATCGCCTTGATACGCCCGCCGAACCGCTTGGCGATCTTGGGCATCAACAGCGACTTCACGATCAGGTTCATCGGCTGGTCGTAGAAGGGCACGCCGCCCGCCGCCTTCTTGCCGCCGATCGCGACGGCGCGCTCGAGCAGGTAGTTGGACAAGCCGCCCTGCTTCTCGACTGCCTTGACGATGCGCGTCCGCAGCACTTCGAACAGGCGCGGCACCACGACCATGATCGTCGGGCGGACTTCCTCGATATTGCTGGCGAGCTTGTCGAGCCCCTCGGCATAATAGATCTGCGCGCCGAGCCCGATCGGGAAATGCTGTCCCCCGGTATGCTCGTAAGCGTGGGAGAGGGGGAGGAAGGACAGGAACACCTCGTCGCCCCAGCCGAAATCCTCGGCAATCAGGGTGCAGCAGGCTTCGACATTGTGCAGGATCGCACCATGATGCTGCTGCACGCCGCGCGGCGCGCCGCCCGTACCCGACGTGTAGATGATGCACGCCAAGTCGTCGCGGCTCGCGGTCATTAACAGGTCGTCCGGCCGCGCCGGATGATCGGCGATCAGCTTCGGCCAGTTATGATAGACGAGGTCGGTCTGGCCGACGCGCAGATCCTCCAGGCCGATCACGATTTTGGCCTCGCTCGCCCGCGCCGCTGCGGGCAGCAGCGGACGGGCCAGTTTGGCGGTCGAGACGATGATCGCGCGCGCGCCCGAATTCTCGATAATGTGCGAATGGTCGCGTTCGGTATTGGTGATGTAGGTCGGTACCGTCACGCAGCCGGCGGCCATGATCGCCAGATCGCTGATGCACCATTCGGGGCGATTCTCGCTGACCAGCATGACGCGGTCGCCGGGCTGCAGCCCGATCGCCTTGAGTCCGGTCGCCAGGCTCGCGACCTGTCGCGCGGTTTCGGCCCAGCTCAGCGCTACCCAGCTGTCGCCCTGCTTGTGCCACAGGAACGGCTTGTCGCCGCCCTCCCGCGCGCGGGCGAAGAACATCGCCACGAGGTTGGGAAACTTCTCGATCTGCCGCATTCGGCCCCTCTCCTGCGTGGCGCGCCGCGTTCGGCTGCGCCTTGTCGGCCGACGTTATTCTGACGGGCGGTTCGGCGCCATCCCCATCCGCGTGATTGCTGTCACCTTGCCGTCTTGGCTCATCGCGACACCTTCGCTGCGCGGATCGGCGGCGCCGACCCACTTGCCGCCGACACGCTCGATCGCGTTGGCCTTCAGCCCCAGCGGGGACACCATGATCTTCTCGCCGAGCGCGCGCATTTGCGGCACCATCGCTTCAGCCTGGGTGCCGGATTCGGCGACGGCCATCGGGCCCGGCGCATAGACCAGCCCGAGGCCGATCGCATCCTGCGCGCTCATCTTCCAGTCGACCACCGCGATGATCGCCTTTGCCACCTGCGCGATGATCGTCGATCCGCCGGCTGCGCCGATCGCCAACCGCACCTTGCCGTCGGGACCATAGACGATGGTCGGCGCCATCGAGCTGCGCGGACGCTTGCCGCCCTGGACGCGGTTGGCGACCAGGTAGCCGTCCTTGTCGGGCACGATGTCGAAATCGGTCAGCTCGTTGTTGAGCATGATGCCGTCGACCGACAGGCCCGATCCCCACGGGCCCTCTATCGTCGTGGTGACCTCGACGACATTGCCTGCCTTGTCGGTGACGACGAGATCGGTGGTGCCGGGAGTCTCGCTTGCCGGCACGCGCTTGCGCGGCGGGGCGCCCGGCGGGGTGCCCGGCGCGACATCGGCGATCGACTTGTCGGGAGAGATCAATGCCGAGCGCGAGGCGATGTAATTGCGGTCGAGCAGGCCGGCGAGCGGCACGGTGACGAAGTCCGGATCGCCGACATACATGTCACGATCGGCGTAAGCGAGGCGCGAGCTTTCCGCGAACAGATGCCAGGCGACCGGCGAATCCTTGCCCAGCTTCGCCATGTCGAAACGCTCGAGCTGCTTCAGGATCATCAGCACGGTGAAGCCGCCCGACGACGGCGGGCCCATGCCGCAGATGCGATAGACGCGATAGGTACCGCACAGCGGAGCGCGCGGCTTTGCGCGATAGGCGGCGACATCGGCGACCGACATTTTCGACGGATTGCGCTGGGCGGTGTTGACCGCTGCTACGAGCCGCTGCGCGGTGCCGCCGGCATAAAAGGCCTGGGGGCCGAGACGTGCGATACGGCCGAACAACTCGGCCTGCTTGGGGTTCCTGACGACCGTGCCGACCGGCCACGGTTTGCCCGCCGCGTCGAAGAAGATCGCGCGCGAACCGGCGTCCATGTGCGCGCCGAACTGGGTCAGCGCGTTGACCAGCCGCGGCGACGCCTTGAAGCCGTCGCGCGCCAGCCGGATCGCCGGCTGGAACAGTCGCGCCCAGGGCAGTTTGCCCGATTGTGCGTGCGCCAGCGCCATCACGCGGAGCTGGCCGGGCACGCCGACGCTGCGTCCGCCTGGCACCGCCGCATTATGCGGGAGCGGCTTGCCGTTGGCGTCGTAGAACCACTTGCCGTCGGCGGCCATCGGCGCGGCCTCTCGCCCATCGATCGTGTTGATCTTGCCGCTGATGGCGTCATGGCGGACGAAAAAGGTGCCGCCGCCTACGCCCGAGCTTTGCGGCTCGACGACGTTGAGCGCGAGCATGGTCGCGATCGCGGCATCGGTCGCGCTGCCGCCGGCGTTGAGGATTTCGATCCCCGCGGCCGCCGCACGCGGATCGGCGGCGCTGACCATGCCGGTTGCGGCGGGCTGGACGACCTTGGCGATCCGCGCCGGCTGTCGGGCGGACCCCGACGCCGCCATGGTGGAAAGGAGGATGGCGGCGGCGACGAACAGCTTCTTCATGGCGGGCGACCCTAACGACATGGGAAGGAGAGACAAGGCGTTGCGGACAGGCGACCTATAGACGCGGGTTGCGGCGCAGCGCGAGGATCATCGCTACGATCACCGCGAGCGGCACCAGCAGCAATATGGCGAGGATGAAGAGGTGGAGGAGCGAGAAGGCCACGACGTTTCCTTGGCTGGATGAATTCAAGCTGCGCCGATCGCGTCCGCTACCCGCGCAAACCCGTCGCGGCGCATCAGCACGTCCATATCCCGTAGGATGCGCCGCGGCAGTGCCGGGCCGCCATAGACAAGACCCGTATAGATCTGCATCAGGCTCGCGCCGGCCCGGACCCGGGCATAGGCTTCGGCACCGCTATCGATGCCGCCGACCGCGACGAGCGGCAGCGCGCCGCCGGTCGCCGTCCTGAAATCGCGCAGCCGCTGCGCGGCGAGCGGCGCCAGCGGCGCACCCGAGAGGCCACCGCTTTCGCCGGCATTGGGGGAGGCCAAGGGCGGACGGCTCACCGTCGTGTTGCCGACGATCAACGCGTCGATTCCGGCATGGATTGCGGCGCGGGCGATTTCGTCGATCTGGGCGGGTTCCTGATCGGGCGCGACCTTGAGGAACAAGGGCGTCGTCCCGCGCGCCGCGGAGGCGCGGGCGAGCAAGTCGGTCAGCGCGGGGCCATGCTGCAGGTCGCGCAGGCCCGGCGTGTTGGGCGAGCTGATGTTGATCGTGACATAATCGGCGATCGGCGCGGCGGCGGCCACGCCGGCCTCGTAATCGGCGATGCGATCGGCGGCATCCTTGTTGGCGCCGACATTGATGCCGAGCATGCCGGTGCGCTTCGCATCGCGCGCTCGCGGCAGCGCCGCGGCCAGCCCGCCATTGTTGAACCCCATCCGGTTGATCACCGCGCGATCGGGCACGAGACGAAACAAACGCGGTTTCGGATTGCCCGCTTGCGGCAGCGGCGTCAGCGTGCCGATCTCGACCGCGCCGAAACCCAGGCCGAAAAAGCCGGAGATTGCACGCCCGTCCTTGTCGGCGCCGGCGGCCAGACCCAAGGGGTTGGGGAAGGTGAGCCCGGCCACCGTGACCGCAAGCGATGGCGGTCGCGCGGCGAGCGGTGTGCCGATCGCCCCCCATGCGGCAAGCATGTCGATGGTCAGCCCGTGCGCGGTCTCCGCATCGATCGCGAACAGGAGCGGGCGGGCGAGAAAAGCCATGCCAGGCGCCATGGCAGGCCGCGCCGCGAGGGTCAAAGGTCCCTTACGTTACGGAAACGGTCAAAATTCTTCGCGCGGCGAATCCGTCCAATACGACTCGGGGCATGCGGCGTAGGACGAACCTGCGACCCGAAGGGCCCCTGGGAGGGGGTTCTTTCCCTTGACGGCCCGGTTTTCGAAAGAAAATCGGGCCGCTTTCTTATGTTACGACAAGTTGGCTCCATACTCATTTTGGGTGGCGGTTGGGACCGGAATGGTATAAAAACGCCGCGACGAAAGAAAACACAGGGGCGCAACTTTCGTGTCGGACATTCAACTCGATTATCGGGTTCCTTCACCCGATCTCGCGGACCACGTAACATTATTCTATAACTTTCGAGCCGACGTTCCGTGGTTCGAGGATATGGAACGTGCCGACTATGCGCAGTTTCGCTTCCGCCTGAGCCCCGGCTTCGCCGCTTATTATTTCCCCTCCGGCGAGAAATCCGCCGGGCCGATCCATGTCGTCGGCCCGACCAGCGGAGCGACCCGATGCCGTGTCGAGGGGCCGGTGCGGGTATTCGGGTTCGGCATCACGCCGGCCGGCTGGGCGGCGATGCTGGGCGGCGACGCATCGGACATGCTCGACGATTCGATGGAAGTAGGGCCAAGCCTGCGCCCACGCGCCGAAGCCGCCTTCCGGGCGATCGCCGGCACGGAAAATATGGACGAACGCGTGCTGATCGCGGAGGCGTTGGTGCGCGAATTCACGTGCAGGGCGAACCAGGAATCGGTCAGTTTCGCGCATCAGGTGGATCAATGGCTGGAAGGCAGCACGTCCCCCGACATCGACGACCTGATCGCGGTCACCGGGCTGTCGCGCCGCCAGGTGGAGCGCAAGTGCAACACGCTCTATGGCGCGCCTCCGAAGTTGCTGGCGCGCAAATATCGCGCGTTGCGCGCGGCGGTCGCGATGTGCCGCGGCGATATCAGCTTCGATGACGCGGTGGGCCGGGGTTTCTACGACCAGTCGCACCTGATCCGCGAAGTGAAGCAATTCACCGGCCTGACGCCGAAGCAAATCCGCGATCGCCCGACCGCGCTGGCCGAGATTACGGTGCAGCAACGGCTGGCCATGTCCGGGCTGGTGAGGCCACTGATCACGAGTACGTGAATTTCAAATCCTCCCTACGCGTAGCGTGGGGAGGGGGACCATTCGCGCAGCGAATGGTGGAGGGGAAATGTCCTGTCCTCGCCGCTGCGCGGCTGCGGCCCCTCCACCGTCCGTTTCGCGGCCGGTCCCCTCCCCATCAGCGATGGGGAGGATTTAACAGGTTGACCTTCGCTGCTCTCACGCCCACATGGCAATCGGATCGAATTGATCCGATTTGAGAGTCGTTCGCAACAATGCGTCTTTCCAGCCTGGCCGATTATGCCGTGGTGATGATGTCCGCCGCCGCACGCCATTGCGGCGGGGCGGGGCGTCTCAACGCGACCAGCTTGGCGGAAGAGACCGGACTGCCGCTTCCCACCGTACAGAAGCTGGTGAGCAAATTGTCGTCGGCGGGACTGATCGAGAGCCAGCGTGGCACGGGTGGCGGTTTCCGCCTGTCGCGCCCGCCCGCCGCGATCAGCTTGGCCGACATCGTCGAGGCGATCGAGGGACCGATCGCGATGACGTCCTGCGTCGACCAGGGCGCGCACGATTGCTGCGTCGAGGACAGCTGCCGGGTGAAACCGCACTGGAATGCGGTCAACGGCGCCGTCCGTGGCGCGCTTGCGGGCGTGACTCTCGCCACCTTGTCCGCTGCTCCCGCGCTGGAGGTTCAGGCCTGATGCCGCGCTCAGCGCAAACTATTTTCCTTCGTGTCTTCGTGTCTTCGTGCGAGTCAATTTTCCTCGCACAAAGCCACAAAGCCACGAAGATTTTTGATGGCCGCTACGCGGCCGGGGATTTCTGATGGCGACGAAGAACGCAGAGGCGCTGGCCGCCGCGAATAAGAAGTACGAATGGGGCTTTGCTTCGGACGTCGAACAGGAGTTCGCGCCCAAGGGGCTGTCCGAGGACACCGTCCGCTATATTTCGGCTAAGAAGAACGAGCCCGAATGGATGCTCGACTGGCGGCTGAAGGCGTTCCGCCTGTGGCAGACGATGGAGACCCCGGATTGGGCCAAGCTCGACATCGCGCCGATCGATTATCAGGACGCTTATTATTACGCCGAGCCCAAGGCGAAGAAGACGATCGAGAGCCTCGACGATCTCGATCCCGAGATCCGGCGCACCTATGAGAAGCTCGGCATTCCGATCGAGGAGCAGAAAGTGCTCGCCGGGGTCGAGGGCGCGCGCAAGATCGCGGTCGACGCGGTGTTCGACAGCGTCAGCGTCGCGACCACGTTCCGCGCCGAGCTGAAGGCGGCCGGGGTCATCTTCCTGTCGATCAGCGAGGCGATCCGCGAATATCCCGAGCTGGTGAAGAAGTGGCTGGGCAAGGTGGTGCCGCAGCACGACAATTACTTCGCGACGCTCAATTGCGCGGTCTTCTCCGACGGCACCTTCGTCTATGTGCCCGAAGGGGTGCGCTGCCCGATGGAGCTGTCGACCTATTTCCGCATCAATGCCGAGAATACCGGCCAGTTCGAACGCACGCTGATCGTCGCCGACAAGGGCGCGTACGTTTCCTATCTCGAAGGCTGCACCGCGCCGATGCGCGACGAGAACCAGCTTCACGCCGCGGTGGTCGAATTGGTCGCGCTCGACGATGCCGAGATCAAATATTCGACCGTGCAGAATTGGTATCCGGGCGACGAGAACGGCCTGGGCGGAATATACAATTTCGTCACCAAGCGCGCGCTGTGCCAGGGCAGGAGCAGCAAGGTGTCATGGACCCAGGTCGAGACCGGGTCGGCGATCACCTGGAAATATCCGAGCTGCGTGCTGGCGGGCGAGAACTCGGTCGGCGAATTCTACTCGGTCGCGGTGACCAACAATCGTCAGCAGGCCGATACCGGCACCAAGATGATCCACCTCGGCAAGGGGTCGCGCTCGACCATCGTGTCGAAGGGCATCTCGGCCGGGCGTTCGGACAATACGTATCGCGGGCTGGTGCGCGTCGCGCCGACCGCGGAGGGCGTGCGCAACTTCACCCAGTGCGACAGCCTGCTGCTCGGCTCCGAATGCGGCGCGCATACCGTGCCGTATATCGAGGTGCGCAACCCGTCGGCGCAGATCGAGCATGAGGCGACGACCTCGAAGATCAGCGAGGACCAATTGTTCTACGCGATGCAGCGCGGGCTCGATCAGGAAGCGGCGGTCGCGCTGATCGTCAACGGCTTCGCGCGCGAGGTGCTGCAGCAACTCCCGATGGAGTTCGCGGTCGAGGCGCAGAAGCTGCTGGGGATCAGCTTGGAGGGATCGGTTGGATAGCCCGTTCTTCTTCCAAGCAACGACCTACTGGTCGGAGGGCGACGAGCGAGAGCATTTCGGCTGGCTGGCTCGGATTCCCTGCATCCGGGACGTGCGAGGAATAGGTGATCGCCTGTTTCTCGACGTCGATCGGGATAGCGTGACCGCGGCTGACGTCCGCGAACTGAATGCCATTTATCGCCGCTACGGCGGTGACCTCGAACAGCTCAAAGCACTCAAAGAAAGCGCCAATGCTCCAAATCACTGACCTCCACGCCGAAATCGACGGCAAGCCGATCCTCAAAGGCCTCTCGCTCACGGTGAACGCGGGCGAGGTGCACGCCATCATGGGGCCGAACGGTGCGGGCAAATCGACGCTGGGCTACGTGCTCGGCGGCCGGCCTGGTTACGACGTGACCGAGGGTTCGGTCAGCTTCGACGGTGCCGATCTGCTCGAGATGGCGCCGCACGAGCGCGCCGCCGCCGGGCTGTTCCTGGGGTTCCAATATCCGGTCGAAATCCCCGGCGTGTCGAACGTCCAGTTCCTGCGCGAGGCGCTCAACAGCCAGCGTCGCGCGCGCGGCGAAGGGCCGCTGTCGGGTGGCGATTTCCTCAAGCTGGCGCGCGCCGAGGCGGCGGCGCTGTCGATGGATGCCGAGATGCTCAAGCGTCCGGTCAATGTCGGTTTTTCGGGCGGCGAGAAGAAACGCAACGAGATGGTGCAGATGGGGATCATCGCGCCGAAGCTCGCGATCCTCGACGAGACCGACAGCGGGCTCGACATCGACGCGCTGCGCGTGGTCGGCGACGGCATCAACCGTATCATGCGCGCGCCGGACAAGGCGGTGGTGCTGATCACTCACTATCAGCGGCTGCTCGACTACGTGAAGCCGGACTTCGTCCATGTGCTCGAAGCGGGCCGGATCACTCGCACCGGCGGGCCTGAGCTGGCGCTCGAGCTCGAGCGCGAGGGCTATGGGGCGGTGGCGGCATGACGAACGTCCGCGCAGGCGCCAGCCAAATTTTTATCACGCAAAGGCGCGAAGGCGCGAAGAAGGAAGGCATAGCGCTTCGCGCCTTCGCGCCTTCGCGTGAATCAATATCATGACTCTGCTCGCGCTCCCCACCCGTCGCGACGAGGCGTGGAAGTATAGTGACCTCGCCGCGCTCGCCGAGGCGTGGCCGCTCAACCCGCCCGAGGCGATCTGCGTCGCCGCGGGCGAGGAAATTGCGCGCGTGGTGGTGCAGGATTCGCCAGCCGGCTCGGTGGCGATCAAGGACATCGCGGTCGTGCTAGAAAAGGGCGCGCAGGCGACTTTCCACGTGCTCAATATCGGCGGCAAATTGGGCCGCGTGTCGATCGACGTGACCTTGCACGAAGGCGCGCATTTCGAACTTGGTGCCGCGATATTGGGCGGCGGCGAGCAAACGCTGGAGATCGTCACGACGGTCAACCATGTCGAGCCCAATGCGACTTCGAACCAGGTCGTGCGGTCGGTGCTCGGCGGCAAGGCGACCGGCAGTTATCTCGGCAAGGTCGCGGTTGCGCGCGGTGCGCAGAAGACCGATGCCAGCCAGTCGGTAAAGGCGATGCTGCTCACGCGCACCGCGACCGCCAATGCCAAGCCCGAGCTCGAGATTTTCGCCGACGACGTGAAATGCGCGCATGGCGCGACTGTCGGCGAGCTTGATGCGATGGCACTGTTCTATCTCGAAAGCCGCGGGATTGCGCCGGCCGAGGCCAAGGCGCTGCTGCTGCGGGCGTTCGTGGGGAGTGTGTTCGACGATATCGCGGACGAGAGCGAGCGCAGCCGGATCGAAGCGGCGGCGCAGGCCGCGCTGGAGCGGATGCTCGATAGCTCCCTATCCCAGCGGGAGAGGGAAGGGGCCCGCTCGGCGGAGCCGAGTGGGAAGGGTGAGGGCAGGTAAATGGATACTGTTGTCGACCCTCACCCTTCCGGCGCTTCGCGCCTCCCTCCCTCTCCCAAGGGGAGAGGGAATTTGCGGCCCCTCGACGTGGTCGCGGATTTCCCGGCTATCCCCGCGGGCTGGCATTATCTCGACAGCGCCGTGTCGGCGCAAAAACCGCGCATGGTGATCGACGCGATTGAGCGCGGATATGCGCAGGATTACGCCGCGGTGCATCGTGGCGTGTACCAACGCTCGGCCGACATGACGCTCGCTTATGAAGCGGCGCGCAAGCGCGTCGCGGAGTTCATCAACGGCAAGCCCGAGGAAATCGTCTTCGTCCGCGGTGCGACCGAGGCGATCAACCTGGTCGCGCATAGCTGGGCGGGATCGCAGCTTAAGGCTGGTGACCGCATCCTGCTGTCGGTGCTCGAACACCATTCGAACATCGTGCCGTGGCAGCTGATCGCCGAGCGGATCGGGGTCGAGATCGACGTCGTGCCGCTGACCGTGGACGGCCGGATCGACCTCGACGCGATGGCGGCGATGATCACCCCGGCGCACAAATTGGTCGCGCTCGGGCATGTCTCGAATGTGCTCGGCTCGGTGCTCGATGCCAAGCGCGCGACCGAGATCGCGCACTCCGTCGGCGCCAAGATTCTGCTCGACGGCTGCCAGGCAGTGCCGCGGATGCCGGTCGACGTCGCCGAGATCGGCTGCGATTTCTACGTCTTCTCCGGACACAAGCTTTACGGTCCGACCGGAATCGGCGTGCTGTGGGGCCGGTATGAGCTGCTCGACGCGATGCCGCCTTATCAGGGCGGTGGATCGATGATCGACCGGGTGACCTTCGCCAAGACGACCTATGCCCCAGCGCCGGGCCGGTTCGAGGCGGGGACGCCGCATATCGTTGGTGTGATCGGGCTCCACGCGGCGATCGATTATGTCGAGAGTATCGGCTTGGAGCGGATTCACGCGCATGAAACCGCGCTGGTCGCAGCTGCGCGCGAGCGATTGTCGCGGATCAATTCGGTGCGGCTGTTCGGGCCGGAGGATTCCGCCGGCATCGTCAGTTTCGCCGTCGAGGGGGTGCATCCACACGACGTCGCCACCATCTTGGACGAGAGCAAGGTGGCGATCCGTGCCGGACATCATTGCGCGCAGCCGCTGATGGAGGCGCTGAGTGTGCCGGCGACGGCAAGAGCGAGCTTCGGGGTCTATTCGTCGATGGCTGATGTCGAGGCGCTGGGCGAAGCGGTCGAACGTGTGACGCGGATTTTTGGGTAGGAATCTTCGGATGAACGAAGAACGGAAGATCGAAGTGGAAGAAGTGACGTCGGTCGAGGCGCCGGCCAAGGCGCGCGTCGAGGCGCCCGCCGAGACGTTCGAGCGTAAGCGCGATTATCTCGCCGGTTTCTTGTCGCAGAAGCCCGAGCCGCTATCGGGCGGCAAACCGGGTGGCGCGCTATACGAGGCGGTGATCGACGCGCTCAAGGAGATTTACGACCCCGAAATCCCGGTCAACATCTATGACCTGGGGCTGATCTACAATGTCGAGGTGACCGACGACGGCCATGCCGCGGTGACGATGACCTTGACCACGCCGCATTGCCCGGTCGCGGAATCGATGCCGGCCGAGGTTGAGCTGCGCGTCGGCAGCGTACCGGGAATCGCGGTCGCCGACGTCAATCTGGTCTGGGACCCGCCTTGGGATCCGCAAAAGATGTCGGACGACGCGAAGCTGGAATTGGGAATGCTGTAACCATCTTAGCCCCTCCCCTTCAGGGGAGGGGTTGGGGTGGGGGAGTTGGGGCAAAGGTCAGGAGACTCAGCCCCACCCCCAACCCCTCCCCTGAAGGGGAGGGGCTAGGAGAAGAAGAATGACGACGACCCTGAGGCAGCGCCCCGCTGCCGTAATACTCACCGAGCGCGCCGAGGCGCGCGTGGCCGAATTGATGTCGAAGGCGCCGGAGGGCGCGATCGGCGTCAAGCTGTCGACCCCGCGGCGCGGCTGTTCGGGCTTGGCCTATTCGGTGGATTACGTCACCGCCGCCAACCCGATGGACGAGCGGATCGAGACGCCCGGCGGCACTTTCTTCGTCGACGGCGCATCGGTGCTGTACCTGATCGGCTCGACGATGGACTGGGTCGAGGACGATTTCGCCGCCGGCTTCGTGTTCGAGAACCCCAATGCCAAGGGCGCGTGCGGGTGCGGGGAAAGCTTTACGGTTTGATGTTCAATCGTGCGATGACGTCGCGTGGAAGCATGTCGTAGCCGGTAGCTCGATCGCCCGACCAGTTGATGCCGACGCGCAGCCCATCGCGTTCGAGACCGGGAAGCCAGCGGGACCTAAAAGTGTCCAGCGCCAGCCTCTCAGGGACGAAATTTTGATAGGCTGCGACGCCCGCAATGATTTTCAGCGCCCGACGTTCGGAAGACCAGAAGGGCATGGCTGTTTCACCCGAGGCGTTGGTTGAGGTCGGAAAGCCGGCATCGTCGCGGACGCTCCAGACGTTGCCTGTCGCAACTATTTCCTCGAAAAACTGGGTAGCATGAGCGCCGGCGATGCTCATGCCTATATCTGCCGCCGCAACAACGCCGTCCGCAGACACTCGCACACCACTTCGTCCCGCTGGTTGAGCATGCGATGTCTCCACGTCACCAGCCCCGCATTGGGCCGCGACTTGCTCTCGCGGAGTTCGGTCACTTCGCTGGTCGCGCGCAGCGTGTCGCCGATGAACACCGGCTTGGGCATCACCAGTTTGTCATAGCCCAGGTTGGCGACGAGCGTCCCCATCGTCGTCTCGGCGACGGTGATCCCGACCATCAGGCTGAACGTGAAAGTGCCGTTGACCAGGATGCGGCCGAACTCGCTCGCTTTCGCCGCCTCGGCGTCGAGGTGGAGCGGCTGCGGGTTGTGGGTCATGGTCGACCACAACAGATTGTCGGTCTCGGTCACCGTGCGGCGCAGCGGGTGCTCGATCGTCTCGCCGATCTGCCATTCGTCGAAATATTTGCCCGGCATTCGCGCTTCTTTCTATACGCTTCCCCGGCGAAGGCCGGGGCCCAGTTGCACTGTTGTTAGTGGGTCGGTTCGTCCCAGCCAACGGGGTTCGCCGCAGCTGGGCCCCGGCCTTCGCCGGGGAGGCGTGAAATTGTCTTAATCGAGTTCCAGTTTGAACCCGCTATGGCTCTTTTTCCAGCCGAGCCGTTCGTAGAAACGATGCGCGGCGACGCGGTCGTTGTTTGACGTCAATTGCGCCATGAAGCAGCCACGCTCGCGGAAGCGGTCGACCGCCCAGCCGATCATCGCGGCGCCGAGGCCGAGCGAGCGCCTGTCGCTGGCGATCCGCACCGCTTCGATCTGGCCGCGCCAGGCGCCGCGATTGATCAGCCCGGGGAGCCAACTCAGCTGCATCGTCCCGACGATCGCGCCATCAAGCTCCGCGACGATCAGCCGCTGATTGGGATCGCGATCGATCGCGTCGAACGCGGCGAGATAGGCGGGGTCGAGCGGCTCGGATGGGTCGTCGGCGCGACCGCCAATCTGTTCCTCCGCCAGCATCGCGACGATCGTCGGCAGATCGGCAGGCAGTGCATCGCGGAATATCATGGCGCTCCACGCGTTACGCCATTCCCATCAGTCGAGGCAGGGTGAAAATGTCGCCCGAGCGTGAAGCCGGTTACCGGCTCGGATCAATGGAAATCGCGCGACTTGGGCAGGATGCGCACGTTGCGCGGATGGCGGCCATGCGCGTCGGCGGTGTAGCGCGGGTCGGGGGACAGGTTGATGTCGGCGCGCGCGGTCGGGGGCGGCGCGATATGGTCCTCTGACAATCGGGCGAGGTCAGCGGTACGGTCGATCACCCGGGCACCGATCAGATGGACGACGCTGCCCTCGCTTGGCGCGCTGCGCTGGACTTCACCCTCGATCGTCATCAGCCGCGATCCCATCACCTGCAGGCGTTGCGCCTCGAACACGCGAGCCCATAGCAAGGCATTGGTGATGCCGGTCTCATCCTCCAGCGTGATGAAGATGGCATTGCCGGTGCCAGGGCGCTGACGGACCAGGACCACGCCCGCGACGGTGGCGCGTGACCCGTTGCGCGCCTTGCTAACCTCGGCGCAGCTCAGCACGCCTTCCGACCGGAACATCGGCCGCAGGAATTGCATCGGATGGCCTTTGAGCGACAAGCGGGTGAGTTCGTAATCGGCGACGACTTCCTCGCTCAGCGGCATCGCCGGCAGCGCGGCATCCTCTTCCTGGCCCAGTTCGCGTGCGCTGGCGGCGGCGAACAACGGCAGTTCGTCCGACGGCGTGCGCCGCACTTCCCACAAGGCGTCGCGCCGTCCCTGGCCGATCGACCCCCAAGCATCGGCATCGGCTAGCAGCCGAAGCCCACGCGAGGGGAGGTTGGCGCGGCGAGCGAGTTCCTCGATCGACGTGAAGGGCGCCGTGGCCCGCGCCTTAACCAGCCGATCGGCCCAATCCTCGCGGAAACCATCGACCTGACGGAACCCCAATCGCAGCGCGAGATCCTGTCCGTCGCGCTCCAGGCTGTTATCCCAGCCGCTCGCATTGACGTCGATCGGCCGCACCGCGACACCATGCTTTTCCTGCACGTCGCGGACGATCTGCGCCGGCGCATAGAATCCCATCGGCTGCGAATTGAGCAACGCGCAGGCGAACACCGCAGGATGGAAGCATTTGAGCCAGGCGGAAACATAGACCAATCGCGCGAACGCCAGCGCGTGGCTTTCGGGGAAGCCATAGCTGCCGAACCCCTTGATCTGATCGTAGCAGCGCTGCGCGAAGTCGCGATCGTAGCCGCGCTTGACCATGCCTTCGACCATCTTGGTCTCGAAGTGATGGATCGTGCCGACATTGCGGAACGTCGCCATCGCGCGGCGCAGGCGATTGGCGTCTTCGGGCGAGAATTTGGCGGCGACGATCGCCAGCTTCATCGCCTGTTCCTGGAACAGCGGCACGCCCATCGTCTTGCCGAGCACGTCCTTCAGTTCATCGGCATGACCGAACCCTGAAGCCGGCGCTGGATACTCGACCTTCTCCTTGCCCGAGCGCCGCCGCAGATAAGGGTGGACCATGTTGCCCTGGATCGGGCCGGGGCGGACGATCGCGACCTGCACGACCAAATCGTAGAACTCGCGCGGCCGGAGACGCGGCAACATGCTCATCTGCGCGCGGCTCTCGACCTGGAACAGGCCCAGGCTGTTGCCCGCGCACAGCATGTCATAGACCGCCGGCACCTCGCCCGGGATGGTGTCGAGCGTGTGCCGCTCGCCGCCGGTCGCCTCGATTAGGTCGAACGCCTTCTTGATGCAGGTCAGCATGCCGAGCGCGAGCACGTCGACCTTCATCAATTGCAGCGCGTCGATATCGTCCTTGTCCCATTCGATGAAGGTGCGGTCCTCCATTGCCGCATTGTGGATCGGCACGGTCTCGTCGAGCCGGTCCTGGGTCAGCACGAACCCGCCGACATGCTGCGACAGATGGCGCGGAAATTCGAGCAATTGATCGACCAGCGACTTGAGACGCGCGATGTCGGGGTTGGCCAGGTCGAACCCGGACTGCGACACGCGCTCTTCCTCGAAATGGCTCGAATAGCTGCCCCAGACCGTGCTCGCGAGGCGCGAGGTCACGTCCTCGGTCATGCCCAGCGCCTTGCCGACCTCGCGCACCGTGCTGCGCGATCGGTAATGGATTACCGTCGCGGCGATCGCGGCGCGGTGACGGCCATAGCGGCGATACACATATTGCATCACCTCTTCGCGCCGCTCGTGCTCGAAATCGACGTCGATATCTGGGGGTTCGTCGCGCTCGGCCGAGACGAAGCGCGAGAAGAGCAGGTCGTGCTTCATCGGATCGACCGAGGTCACGCCGAGCAGGAAACACACCACCGAATTGGCCGCCGACCCACGCCCTTGACACAGGATCGGCGGATCGCAGCTGCGGGCGAAGCGGACGATGTCGTGGACGGTCAGGAAATAGGGGGCGTAACCGCGTTCGCGGATCAGCGAGAATTCCTCGTAGAGCAATGCATAGAGCTTGTCGGGAACGCGATAGTCATAGCGTTCCAGCGCAGTCTGCCAGACGAGATGTTCGAGCCATTCCTGCGCCTCCCAGCCGGCGGGTACCGGCTCGTTGGGATATACATAGCTCAATTGATCGAGCGTGAAGCCGATGCGCGAGAGCAGTATGTCGGTTTCCGCCACCGCTTCGGGATAGTCGCGGAACAGCCGCGCCATTTCCTCGGGCGGCTTGAGATGGCGCTCGGCATTGGCTTCGAGCAACTTGCCCGCGGACTTCACATGCGTGCCCTTGCGGATGCAGGTGACGACGTCGTGGAGAGGCCGTTGCGCGGGAGATGCGTAGAGTGCGTCGTTGGTCGCGAGTATTGGGACGCTGGCGGTTCGGGCGATGGCGGCGAGCTTGGCGAGACGGCGCTTGTCGCGGCCCGCGCGAGGCATCGAGGCGCCTAGCCATAGGCGGTCACCGACGACGCGCTTGAGACGCCTGAGCGTCGTCTCGAGCCCATCGTCACCCCGGGCTTGTTCCGGGGTCCAATCCACCACTTGGGCCGAAGCTCGCGGCTCCTTGGATGCCGGCACAAGGCCGGCATGACGAATGGGGAAAGGGACGACGTTCGTCTCTTCCGGTTCATCCTCACCCAGCCCCAAGAACCCACGATCCTGATCCTGGTCGATCCGCCGCTTCTCCGGCAGCACCTCATTCTCCGCCTCGTCGAAGCTGCTCTCGGGCAGCACGATCAGCATCAAATCCTCATGATGCGCGATCAGGTCGCCGATCCCGATCAGGCAGCCGCCTTTGGTCGCGCGGCGATTTCCGAGCGAGAGCAGTCGGGTCAGCCGGCCCCAGCCGTATCGCGTTGCCGGATAGGCGACGACATCAGGCGTACCGTCGACAAAGACCAGCCGCGCCCCGACGATCAGGCGGAAATCGGGAGCAGGAGAAGGCAGATCGGGCGGATCGGGAAACTCTTCCCATGGCCTGTCGGCCTCGTGCCGCGCCTTCGCCTTGGCCCAGGCGGGATTCCATTGCTCGCGCGCTTGCCTCAGCGCGACATGCGCGCGCACCACGCCGGCCACTGTGTTGCGGTCGGCGATGCCGATGGCGCGCATGCCGAGCGCGATCGCCTCGCCGACCATATCGCTGGGATGCGAGGCCCCGCGCAGGAACGAGAAGTTGGTCGCGGCGACCAGTTCGGCGAAACGGATAGGGTCAGCCATATCGACCCGCAGCTTTGGAATTTCGCTCGCACAAAGACACGAAGACACAAAGAAGGAAGAGTTGGTTCGCGCAGAGGCGCAGAGGGCGCAGGAATGATGATCGAGCCGCGATAGCGGCTCCGCCATCACCGACGGAAAAAGGGGATAAGAGTCTCGCTGACGCGAGACGCAAGCGAATCTCCGCGTCTCCGCGTCTCCGCGCGAACAAAATCTTCGTGTCTTCGTGTCTTTGTGCGAGGCACATCACGCGAACAGCCCATGGATGTACCAACCGGGCTCGGCGACTTCGCCGTACAGGCCGTGGCGGAAGATCCAGAAGCGACGGCCGCGGCGGTCCTCGACGCGGTAATAATCGCGCGTCGGCGCCTGGCGGCTGCCCCACCAGGGCGTGGCGATCCGTTCGGGGCCTTCGACCCGTGCAACGTCGTGCAGGACGCGGCGCCAGCGGAACTGACGTGGCGGTCCGTCGGGGACTTCGCTGGCGATCGAGTCGATCGGTTGCGGCGGGTCGAACAAGTGGATCGGGCGCAGAGGCGGCTCGCCCATTTCGAGTTCCGGCCAATCTCCGGGTGGGATGGGATCGCTAGCAGGCAGCATCAATTCGGCCTGTTCGGGCAAATGGCGGTCGCGCGGGGCGAAACGACGGATGCGGGAGCGGCCGACACGGGTGGACAATCGATCGATCAACTGCGCCAGCTCCGCCTCGCCGACCGCACCGCCTTCGAGTTTCAGCTGTGCCGCGTCGAGCCGCTCCGCCACCGGCACGTCGAGCCGGATCAGGTCGAAGCCGAAGCCTGGGTCGATCGGATCGGCCAAAGTTTCGATCCGTTCGCGGAACAGCCGCAACACCGCGGCCACGTCGCGGGTCGGACGGCCCGTCTCGACCGCCATCCGCTGGACCAACCCATCGGTGCGGAAGAAGCGTGCCTCGAACCGGCGCCCGCCTTCATGAGTCTGATCGAGCCGGGCAGCCGCCTCGGCGATCAATTCCCCCAGCACGGTCAGTGCGAATTCGGTGCGCGCCACAGGTTCGGCAAAGCGTCGCTCGACGAATAAGGGCAGAGCGACGATGCGCGGGGTCAACGGACTGTCCGCTTCGCCGATGATCCGTCGGACCTGGGTTGCGGCATCGCTGCCGAACCGCGCGGCGATCGCCGACAAAGGACGCGCCACGACGTCGCCGACGGTCTTGAGCCCGGCACGCTTCAACGCGGTCGTCGCTTCCTCCTCGAGCCCGAGCGCCGTAACCGGCAAGCGGCGGACCGCTTCGTCCTCATTGGTGCCGATGCTGCGCCATCGCGCGAGCGCTCGCGCGGCGTCGGGATTGGCAGCAAAGGCATGCTGCGCACTGACGCCCAGCCAGTCGAGTCTCGCCAGCACATCACTGGCGAGCGCGGTTTCGTTGCCAAGCAAATGGGCGCAGCCGGTAATGTCGAGCACCAGCCCGTCGGGTGCGTCGAGCATCACCCAGGGCGTATAGCGCGCGCAGCCATCGGCCAGCCGTTCGAGCCACAAATGGTCGTCATGCGGGACATGGTCGAACGCTTCCAGCTCGGGCAGCCGCGCGCGGGCATCGGCCAGAGTCATGCCGCGCTCGATTCCCAGCCGCGCGGCTTCGCGATCGATGGCATGGACGCGCAGCGCGCCTTTGACCTTCTCGGTCAGCGCGTACGGGGCCTCGGCACGACCCGCGAACAGATGCGGGCGCGTGATGCGGATGCGTTCAGCCGGCAGCCAGGGGAAGAACAGCGCCAGATAGCGCCTGGCTGTCGCAGGGCTGGAAGGCACGTCGGTCACGATTCCACTCCACGCGCCATCGGCGTCCGGCGGGGCCGGCGCGTCGGCGCAACAATTCGAGGTCGAAGGCGGGCGGCCCCGGCGCATCGGCGGCGAGCGCGATCGAAGGGGCAGGGGCGACCCGCCAGCGCGTGTCGGCGACGCTCGGGCTTTCGCGCGCTCCGCCGCGAAGCAGCAGCACGGTCACGCCCGACGCTTCCGCCGCCAGCATCAGCCGGCGCGTCGCGGTCAGGTCGAGCGGCTTGGGCTCGCCCCAGCTCTCGACCACCAGCGCCCCGAGCCCGGCGCAGCGCGCGGCATCGTTGGCGGCCTTGAGCAACGCTGCGTCATCGCCGAGCAGCCCGAGGATGAGGTCACCGCCATGGAGGCCGATTTGACCCAATCCGCTGGCGTAAAGCTTGCCCGCCCGCCGTTCCGCCGCTTCGGTCCTGAGCCACAATAACGGCTTTCGGGCGTGGATGCGCAGCGCAAGCATCGCGGCAAATCCCGACAGGCTGCCGGCATCCTCGCTGTCGTCCGCCATCACTTCGTGCAGGCGACCGCGCGCCAGCCCACCGCCCAGCCAGGCATCGATCGCCGCATGCCCGATGGCGAACCGCGCCGGCCCGCCCGATACGCGCGCGCCTTCGATGCGCGCGACACGGCGGCGCAATCGACTCAGCGTGGCAGGCGACTCGGGCATATATGTTCATGATATGTTCTATTCGGGAAATTGCAATTCGAATCCGGGAGCAAGGGTCATGCGAAAGGGGCGGCGAACCGAGTCCTCCGCCCCTTTCATTTTCGCTTATCGATATTTGTCGCGTCAGGTCGCGTTGACCGTCTGACCCTTGCAGACATTGACGTTGGAAAACTCTTGCTTGACCTCATCGGAAAACTGAATGCGAATGTCGTAGAGGCAGACGTCACCGTCGCCCAACGTGAAGTTGGACGAGCTTTTCGGCTTGATCGCGTACTTCATATCGACCTCGTGCCACGGGTCCTTCGATTCTCCCGCGCGCGCGGTCCACACGCGCTGCACGGACACATCGGCATTGCCATTATAGACGGTGAAGTTGCGTCCCGAATCCGCGATCGCCGGTGCCGATACGATGCCAGCGACCAGCACGGCCATCGCCGCGCCAGTTTTGATTGCCTGAATCATCACTGTACCCCCCAAAAGTAGGTTGCATCCACCGGCCGAACCGGTCCGAAACAGTGTAATATAAGAGCCGTGTTGTTGCACGTGCTAAGTTACTATTCCGCGGCGTCGGCGACCCTTTCTTGCGACTTATCCCAGATATCGTTCGCGTTCGCGATCCTGACGAAGATTGCAATGTCGATTTTGTACAATTTACGAACGTTGCGCGTCAGTTTGCATTCGCTTGGCGTCTGAACCGATGCAACAGCGGCTCCGTATAGCCATTGGGCTGAGTGGTTCCCTCGAACACCAGCGCACGCGCGGCCTGGAATGCCGGGCCGGCCGGATTGGCGACCAACGAACGATATGCCGGATCGCCCGCATTCTGCGCATCGACCTTGGCGGCCATCCGTCCGAACGCCGCCTCGACCTCTTCGGGCGTGCACACGCCGTGCAGCAGCCAATTGGCGAGCGCCTGGCTCGAGATCCGCAAGGTCGCGCGATCTTCCATCAGGCCGATGTCGTGGATGTCGGGCACCTTGGAGCAGCCCACGCCTTGGTCGATCCACCGTACGACATAGCCCAATATGCCCTGGGCATTGTTGTCGAGTTCGGCGCGAACCTCCTCCGGCGTCCAGTTGCGGCCGAGCGCGAGCGGCACCGAGAGCAGGTCGTTCAGGCTGGCGACCGGCTCAGCGGCGCGTTCCTTCTGCCGCGCGAACACGTCGACCTGGTGGTAGTGCGTCGCATGGAGCGTTGCCGCGGTGGGCGAGGGGACCCAGGCGGTGGTCGCGCCGGTCATCGGGTGGCCGATCTTCTGCTCGAGCATGTCGGCCATGCGGTCGGGGGCCGCCCACATGCCCTTGCCGATCTGAGCCTTGCCGCTGAGGCCGCAGGCGAGCCCGATCTGCACGTTTCGGTCCTCATACGCCTTGATCCAGGCGGAGGTCTTCATCTCGCCCTTGGGCACCATTGGCCCAGCTTGCATCGAGGTATGGATCTCGTCGCCGGTACGGTCGAGGAAGCCGGTGTTGATGAAGACGATGCGGTCCTTCACCGCGTGAATGCACGCGGCGAGATTGGCCGAGGTGCGGCGCTCCTCATCCATCACCCCGACCTTGATCGTGTTGCGATCGAGCCTGAGTAGGTCCTCGACGGCATCGAATAGGCGGTTGGTGAAGGCGGCTTCGTCCGGCCCGTGCATCTTGGGTTTGACGATATAGATCGAGCCCGCGGGGCTGTTGCGGAACTTGCCCAGCCCCTTCAGGTCGTGCAGCCCGATCAGGCTGGTCATTATCGCGTCGAGAATACCTTCTGGCGCCTCGCCACCATCGGGCAGCAGCACCGCCGGCGTGGTCATGAGATGGCCGACATTGCGCACGAACAACAGGCTGCGCCCGCGCAACGCCAGCTCGCTGCCGTCGGGCGCCGTGTAGCGGCGGTCGTCGTTCAGGCGACGGGTCAGCGTCCGGCCGCCTTTCTCGAACGTATCCTCCAGGTCGCCGCGCATCAGGCCGAGCCAATTGGCATAGGCCGCGACCTTGTCCTCGGCATCGACCGCGGCGATCGAATCCTCGAGGTCGACAATCGTCGTGATCGCGCTTTCCAGGATCACGTCGGCGATGCCGGCCGGGTCGGTCTTGCCGATCGGGTGCTCGCGATCGATCACCACTTCGATGTGCAGGCCGTTGTGCCGGAACAGATAATTATCGCCGGCGCGCCCGACGAGCAGCGTCGGGTCGGCCAGCACCGGTTCGCCGGACAGATCGCTCCAGCTTCCACTCGCCAGCGGCACCGCCTTGTCGAGGAACGCCTTTGCCCAGGCAATCACCTGTGCGCCCCGCTCGGGATCGTAGCCGCCCGGTTTCGCCGTCCCGGGAATAGCGTCGGTCCCGTAAAGTGCGTCGTACAGGCTGCCCCAGCGCGCATTGGCGGCGTTGAGTACGAAGCGGGCGTTGAGCACCGGCACGACCAATTGCGGGCCGGCCATCGTCGCGACTTCGGGGTCGACATTCTGCGTCGTCACCGCGAACGGCGCGGGCTCATCGACCAGATAACCGATCGATTTGAGGAAGGATTGATAGTCGCCCTCATCGATCGGTTCGCCGGCCCGTTCAGCCAGCCAGCCGTCCATTTCCGCCTGGATCAGATCGCGCTTGGCCAGCAATGCGGCATTGTCCGGCGCGAACCGCGCAAAGATCGCCGCCGCTCCTACCCAAAATGTGTCCGGATCGATTCCGGTACCCGGCAGTGCCCGTTGTTCGACGAAGTCGACGAGTTCGTTCGCTATTTTCAAGCCGTTGCGGTCGATCATGATGCCTCCGGGCATGCGCTGCTCCATCAGATGATGAGGGGAGGAACCCCGCCAATACACCGACCGAACATACCGTCCACACGAAAAATGCGCTTGCCGCTCGCGTAAACCAGTGGCTAACTGCAACCGATAAGAGGAGAGTGAGATGGCAGAAGCGTATATCGTGTCTGCGGGCCGCACGGCCGGCGGACGGCGCGGCGGCAAGCTGAAGGACTGGCACCCGGCCGACCTGGCGGGCAAAGTGCTCGACGCGGTGGTCGAGCGCGCAGGAATCGACGGCGCCGCCGTAGAAGACGTCATCATGGGCTGCGTCATCCAGGCGGGCGAGCAATCGGGACATATCGGGCGTAGCGCGGTCATGGCATCCTCACTTCCCGACAGCGTCCCGGCGGTGTCGATCGACCGCCAATGCGGTTCCTCGCAACAGGCGATGCAGTTCGCCGCGCAGGCGGTGATGTCGGGCACCCAGGACATCGTTCTCGCGGCGGGGGTCGAGAGCATGACCCGCGTGCCGATGGGCCTTGCCAGCTCGGCGCCGGCACAGCTCGGCATCGGCATCGGTCCCTGGTCGCAGAAGATCAAGGACCGCTACGGCGTCCAGGGCTTCAGCCAGTTCGTCGGCGCCGGTATGATGGCGCAGAAATACGGCTTCAGCCGCGAGCAGCTCGACGCCTTTTCGCTCGAGAGCCACCGCCGCGCGGCGGCCGCGACTCAGGCGGGCGCGTTCGACGAGGAAATCGTGCCGATCGAGATCGTCGACGAGGAAGGTAACACCGTCCTTCATCTGCACGACGAGGGCATCCGCTACGACGCGACGCCCGAATCGATGGCGAGCGTGAAACTGCTCCAGGAAGGGGGCGTGCTGACCGCGGCCTCGGCCAGCCAGATTTGCGATGGCGCGTCGGGCGTGCTGATCGTCAGCGAACGCGCGCTGAAGGATCATGGCCTGACGCCGCTGGCGCGGATCCACAATCTGACCGTGACCGCCGGCGATCCCGTGATCATGCTCGAAGAGCCCTTGCCTGCGACGCAGCGCGCGCTGGCCCGCGCCGGCATGAAGATCGAGGATATCGATCTTTACGAAGTCAACGAGGCGTTCGCGCCGGTGCCGCTTGCCTGGCTCCAGGTGATCGGCGGCGACCATGATCGGCTCAACGTCAATGGCGGGGCGATCGCGCTCGGCCACCCGCTTGGCGCCTCGGGCACCAAGCTGATGACGACGTTGCTTCACGCGCTAAAGGCGCGCGGCAAGAAATGGGGCCTGCAGACGATGTGCGAAGGCGGCGGCATCGCCAACGTGACGATCGTCGAGCGGCTCTGAATATAACCAAACACCGTCATCCCAGCGTAAGCTGGGATCTCATGCCGCTCGTGCACCGCGCTACGGCTTGAGACCCCAGCTTGCGCTGGGGTGACGCTTAGAGGAGAGAAGAATGAAACTCGATAATTCGGTAGCCGCGGTCGTCACCGGCGGCGCCTCCGGGCTTGGCGCCGCGACCGCGCGCGCGCTCGCCGCCAAGGGCGTGAAGGTCGCGATCTTCGACCTTCAGGCGGAGAAGGGCGAGGCGCTTGCCAAGGAGATTGGCGGCGTGTTCTGCGAGGTCAACGTGACCAGCGATGAGAGCGTAGATGCCGGGTTCGCCAAGGCGCGCGCGGCGAACGGCCAGGAGCGCGTGCTGGTCTGCTGCGCCGGCACCGGCAATGCGGTCAAGACCGCCAGCCGCTCCAAGGAAGACGGCTCGATCAAGCATTTCCCGCTCGAAGCGTTCAACTGGCTCATCCAGATCAACCTGATCGGCACCTTCCGCTGCGTCGCCAAGTCGGCGGCGGGCATGCTGACGCTCGAGCCGGGCGTCGACGGCGAGCGCGGCGCCATGGTGATGACCGCCTCGGTCGCTGCCGAAGACGGCCAGATCGGTCAGGCCGCCTATTCGGCGTCGAAGGGCGGCGTGGTCGGCATGACGCTGCCGATCGCACGCGACCTGATGGGCGAGGGGATTCGCATCAACACCATCCTGCCGGGGATTTTCGAGACCCCGCTGATGCAGGGTGCGCCGCAGAACGTGAAGGATGCGCTGGCAGCCTCGGTCCCGTTCCCCAAGCGGCTCGGCAACCCGCCCGAATATGCGCAGCTGGCGCTGACGATGATCGAGAACGGTTATTTCAACGGCGAGGACGTCCGCCTCGACGGCGCCATCCGCATGGCGCCGCGCTGAGGGGAGTCGATGATAAGCCCCTCCCCTTCAGGGGAGGGGTTGGGGTGGGGCAGCGCCTCAAGCAAATCGCCCGTGGATAGGCCCCACACCAACCCTCCCCTGAAGGGGAGGGGCTAAGAAGAGGAAATCCCATGCCCGGCCCTTTGGACGGAATCCGCATCGTCGAACTAGCCGGGATAGGCCCAGGCCCATTCTGCGGCATGATGCTCGCCGATCACGGCGCCGAGGTGATCCGTGTCGATAGGCCGGGCACCACGCCGAATCCGCGCGACCCGTTGCTGCGGTCGCGCACGACGATGCAGCTCGATCTCAAGTCGGCCGACGACATCGCTAGGTTGCGTGACCTGGTGAAGACGGCCGACGGCCTGATCGAGGGATTCCGCCCTGGAGTTACCGAGCGCCTCGGTATCGGTCCGGATGTCTTGCTCGCCGATAATCCGAAGCTGGTCTATGGCCGCATGACCGGCTGGGGCCAGACCGGCTCCTATGCCGCCGCCGCTGGGCACGACATCAATTATATCGCTTTGTCCGGCGCTCTGGGCGCGATCGGCCGCGCGGGCGACAAGCCCACTCCGCCGATCAACCTGGTCGGCGATTTCGGCGGCGGCGCGATGATGCTCGCCTTCGGCATGGTCAGTGCGTTGCTCGGCGTGAAGAACGGTGCGCCGGGCCAGGTGATCGACTGCGCGATGACCGACGGATCGGCGCTGTTGATGGCGATGATGTGGGGTTTCCGCGCGCAGGGAATGTGGGGCGACACGCGCGGTACCAACATGCTCGACACCGGCGCGCCGTTCTACGACACGTACGAGACTGCCGATGGTCTATATGTCGCGATCGGATCGATCGAGCCGCAATTCTATGCGCTGCTTCGCCAGACCCTGGGGATTGCCGACGACGCGCTGTTCGACGCCCAATTCGATCGCGCGCAATGGCCGGCGCAAAAGGCGCGGCTGACCGAGATCTTCAAATCCAGGACGCGCGACGAATGGTGCGCGTTGATGGAAGCGACCGATATCTGTTTCGCGCCGGTGCTCGGATTCGACGAAGCGGTGGCGCATCCGCACAATCGCGAGCGCGGCACTTTCATCGAACTGGATGGGGTGCTGCAGCCCGCGCCGGCGCCGCGTTATTCGGCGACGCCTTGCGATCCGCCGCGCCAGCCCTGAACAGCGGGAGAGGGACGATGCCGCATTTCGGCGACTATCAGAACGAGATTTACGGCGCGGGCCTACGCGGCGTGCTGCCCAAAGTGCCGGTCGACTATGCCACGCTCGTCGAGCGCGCGACGGCGGCGATGCCGCCGCATGTCTTGAACTATGTTCAGGGCGGGTGCGGCGACGAACGGACCCAGGACCAGAACGCCGCCGCTTTCCATCATTGGGGGATGGTGCCGCGGATGATGGTCGGCACGACCAGCCGCGATCTGTCGACCGACATCTTCGGCCACACATATCGCAGCCCGCTATTCATGAGCCCGATCGGCGTGACGGGTATCTGCAGTCTCGACCAGCATGGTGATATCGCCGCGGCCAAGGCGTCGGCAATGACCGGCGTCCCGATGACCGTCTCGACGCTGGGCAACGATACGCTGGAAGAGGTGGCGAAGCATCTCGGCGACACGCCGGGCTTCTTTCAGCTCTATACTCCGCGCGACAGGGATTTGGCCGAGAGCCTGATCCGCCGGGCCGAGGCAGCTGGCTATCGCGCGCTGGTGGTGACGCTCGATACGTGGGTGACCGGCTGGCGCCCGCGCGACCTCAATGCGGGCAATTTCCCGCAGCTGCGCGGCCATGTGCTGACCAATTATTTCGCCGACCCCGTCTTCCGCAAGCTGCTCGGCAAGGATCCGGCCCAGGCCCTGCCCGAAGCGGTGACGCTATGGGGATCGCTGTTCGCTCGCCCGCTGACCTGGGACGACATGGCGTGGTTCAAGTCGGTCACCAAGATGCCGATCGTGCTCAAAGGCATCTGCCATCCCGAGGACGCGCGCAAAGCCGTAGACATAGGCGCCCACGCGATCTTCTGCTCGAACCATGGCGGGCGACAGGCCAATGGCGGAATTGCCGCGATCGATATGTTGCCGGGCGTCGTCGAGGCGGCTGGAGACGTGCCCGTATGGTTCGACTCCGGCATCCGCTCGGGCAGCGACGTGATCAAGGCACTGGCGATGGGCGCCCGCGCCGTCGGGGTGGGCCGACCGTTCGTCTATGGTCTGGCGCTCGACGGCGCCGATGGAGCGGCGCATGTCCTGAAGTGCATCCTGGCGGAGGCCGATCTGATGATGGCGGTTAACGGCATGCCGACGCTCGACCATGTCCGAGCGGCTGGGGTGACGCGGCTTTAGCGCCTGGATTCAGCCGCGCGCCCAACCGAGCCGCGTCGCCAGATCGGCTGCTTCGGGCTGCCAGTCGATCCCGCAACGTTCGAGCCAGGCATCGTCGAAATAGGTCGACGCATAGCGGTTGCCGTCGTCGCACAGGATGGTGACGATCGATCCCTCCACGCCCGCGGCCGCCATCTCTTCGGCGAGTGTCGCGCACGCCCATAAATTGGTGCCGGTAGATCCGCCGCAGCGTCGGCCAAGGCGTTCGCTCAACAGGCGGGCTGCGGCGATGCTCTGCGCGTCGCTGATAACTTCCATCCGGTCGATCACTTCGGGCACGAACGACGGCTCGACATGCGCACGGCCGATCCCCTCGATCTTGCTGGCGCAGCGATCGAGCTTCTGCACCTCGCGGTCGGCCCAATGGCGATGGAACACCGATCCTTCGGGATCGGCCACGCAGATCCGCGTCGCGAGCCGGCGGTAGCGGCCATAGCGCCCGATCGTCGCCGAGGTGCCGCCGGTGCCCGCGCCGCACACGATCCAATGCGGGACCGGATGCTGTTCGAGCGCCATCTGGGCGAAGATCGCCTCGGCGATATTGTTGTTGCCGCGCCAGTCGGTCGCGCGCTCGGCGAAGGTGAACTGGTCCATGAAGGCGCCGCCGAGCGCATCGGCGAGCCGTGCGGCCTCGCCGGCGGCTTCCACCGCCTGCTCGACGAAATGCGGCCGGCCGCCATAGAATTCGATCTCGGCGATCTTCTCGGCCGACGTGCCGCGCGGCACCACCGCGATGAAGGGCAGTCCCAACATGCGCGCGAAATAGGCCTCCGACACTGCGGTCGATCCGCTCGATGCCTCGACGATCGTCGTGTCAGGGCCGATCCGGCCGTTGCACAAGGCATAGAGGAACAGCGAGCGCGCCAAGCGATGCTTGAGACTCCCGGTCGGGTGGCTCGATTCGTCCTTCAGGTAAAGCTGCACGCCCGGAAACCGCGGCAGCTGGATCGGGATGAGATGCGTGTCGGCCGAGCGGTTGTAATCGGCTTCGATCAGCCGGACCGCTTCGTCGGCCCAGGCGCGGTCATGGGGAGGATGATTGGACGTCATGCGCGCGCGATCGACGCATGCGCCGCTCGCGTCAACCGTCTGCGCAACGATCACGCTCGCCGCAGCACTTCGCCGGTGGCGACGACTTCCCACACACCGTCGCCCAGCGACCGCACCGGCTCACCGCTGGCCAACGCCGACCGCCGCGCGCCCGGATAGCTGCGCTCGCCGCTCTCGGTCCGGCGCCGTTCGACATGCTGATACTCGATCACAACCAGCGGCGTTCCGTCGTCGCCGACGCAGCGCGTGCGGGAAATCTCTCGCTCCATCTCTCAGACTTGGCGCCCCAAGTTAAGGCTTCGCGCCGAGCATCTTGTCGATCGCGGCGTCGATCGTCGGATGATATCCCGGACGCGCGATCGCATAGACCTTGCGCGCGATCGGCAAACCCCAATCGCCCTGCGCCTTGAGCGCGGCATAGACCGGCAGGATCAGCAGGCCGCGCCCGACGCTGGGCAGGAATTGCGCGATCGACGGGATCGCGGGATCATAGCGGTTGCCGATCGCCAGCACGAGCCAGGCCGAACGGATATAGGCGTTGCTGGATGCAGAGAGCCCCAGCGATCGATCGAGCTCCGCCAGCCGCGCTGCCGATTGCTTGCGCGGCAGGCCGTTCAGGAACCGCAGCCATTCCTGCGTCGACCAATGCGATGTATCGATCGAGGCGATCGGCGCACCCGCCGCAACCGATGCCAAGGTCTGGTCGACCTTGGCGAGCGTAGCAGAGCGGACATGGACCGCGTTGTCGGGCAGGCCGGTACCGTACGCCCATTGGTCGAGCTGCAGCTTCGCTTCGAGCGCCTGATCGCCCTTGATCAGATTGGCGCGGAGATCGGCCAGGAACCCCGCGGTGGTCTGCGGCTGGAAAGCGTGGCGATCGAAATAGGATCGCAGATAGGCGTCCCAGCGCGCCCGCCCGACCGTATATTCGATCGTCCGCAGGAAGGTCGACCCCTTGGTGTAATCGAGTTCGCCATAGACGCCTTCGGGATCGCCATGCAGCCGCGTCGCCTTGGCATCGGGCGCCGCCTTCAGGTCGCGCTGGAGGTCGTCCCACGACAGATCGGCAAGCGTCGCGGCGCGCTCCTTGCCATAGAGCGCCTCGTCGATCCGGTTCTCGAAATAGGTCGTGAACCCCTCGTTGAGCCACGAATCCGACCAGGTCGCGTTGGTGACCAGATTGCCCGACCAGCTATGCGCCAGTTCGTGGGCGATGACGTCGACGTTCGACTTGTCGCCGGTAATGATCGTCGGCGTGGCGAACGTGAGCGTCGGGTTTTCCATCCCGCCGAACGGGAAGGAGGGCGGCAGCACCAGGACGTCGTAGCGGCCCCAGCGATACTTGCCGTAAAGGCTTTCGGCGGCGGTCACCATCTTGCCGGTGTCGGACAATTCCGCCGCATCCTTCGCCAGCACGCTCGGTTCGCTGTAGATTCCGGAGCGCGCGTCGATCGCCTGGAAGCGGAGGTCGCCGACCGCCAGCGCGATCAGATAGGGCGGGACATTATGGTCCATGCGGAAGCGATAGCTGTGCCAGCCGCGCGCCGCGGGGATGCCGGCGGGAGTCAGCCGCTCGGCGCTCATCGTCGCGACCAGGTCGGACGGCACGGTGATTTTGGCCGACCAGCTCTGGCGGATGCCCGGACTGTCCTGGGTGGGAATCCAGCTGCGATTGTTGATGCTCTCGCCCTGGCTGTAGAGATAGGGCTTTGTCTTGCCTGCGGTCAGCGCCGGCGCCAGCCAGCCGAGTGCGCGCGCCTTGGGATCGGAGCGATAGGTGATGACGATCCGCCGCGCGGCGCCGATCTTGATCGTCAGCGGCGCGCCTTTGTAATCGTCGCTCGTGCCGACCGACCATTTGAGCGGCCGCCCGTGCGCATCGGTGATCCGCGAGATGACGAGGTCCTTGTCGTCGAGGACGATCTCGCGCGCGCCGGGCCGGGCCAGGATGTCGAGTGTCGCGGTGCCGCGCATGACGTGCGCTTTGAAATCGGCGGTCAGGTCGAGGTCGACATGCGTGACGCGGGCGATCTCCGGCCTCGCATAGCTGAGCACGTCCTTTGCATCCGGGCTGGTCAGGATCGGCGAGGGCGCGTCCGGCGTGGCAATCGCGGTGGGCGCGACTGACGCAGACGCGATCAACAAGGTCGAGGTGATGAAAGGACGGCGCATCGCGGACTTCCCGGTATGGTGAACAGAGCTGCGCTCTCCACCAATCCGCTATTGGTTACAAGGCGACGGGTAACCCAGCCGCCATTCAACCCAAGGTGAGAAGCAGCCGTTCGCACGCCGATTGCGGAAGGCGCGCGGACAAGGCGCGTGCTCGGGACAGATGCAGCGCTCGCTGGGCGGCGTCGGAGAGCGTCACCGCGATGTCGCGCTCTTGCGCGATCTCACAGCGCAGGCGGCGTTCGCAATCGAAGAATAACGGCGCGTCGCCGCGATCGAAGCCGGACATGCCGAGCACAACGCGCGGATCGCGGATCGGATGCATGTCGCATGCGGACTGTCGAAGAATGGCGCGCCCGGCAGGACTCGAACCTGCAACTCCAAGCTTAGAAGGCTCGTGCTCTATCCAGTTGAACTACGGGCGCCCGAATCCCGACTAGGGCGTTTGCGCGCGACCGGCAACGCCCTCAACGCGGATTGCGGGCGAACCGAACCTTGATCATAACGGCCGGCATGACCGAGGGGGAATCGACCGCGCCGCGCGCCGTGACGGCCAACACCGTCCACCATTTCCGTTATTACGACTTCGTCATGGCGGCGTTCGTCGCGATCCTGTTGCTGTCCAATGTGCTGGGCGCGGGCAAGGTGGCGCAGGTCTGGTTGCCAGGGATCGGCTATTGGCCGTTCGGTGCCGGGATCCTGTTCTTTCCGATTTCTTATGTGATCGGCGACGTCCTGACCGAGGTCTATGGTTATGCCCGCGCGCGCCGCGTGATCTGGGCTGGCTTCGGCGCGGTTCTGTTCATGGCGTTCATGAGCTGGGTCGTGGTAGCGTTGCCGCCCGCGCCCGACTGGACCAACCAAGGCGCATACGAGACGATCTTCGGCCAGGTGCCGCGGATTGTGCTCGCCAGCTGCGCCGCCTTTTGGGCGGGCGAGTTCGTCAATTCGTTCGTGCTCGCCAAGATGAAGATCATGACGCGCGGCAGGCATCTCTGGACCCGGACGATCGGCTCGACCATCGCGGGGGAGGGGGTCGACAGCCTGATCTTCTATCCGCTCGCCTTTCTCGGCGCGGAAGGGTGGACGACGCACCTAGTCATCACCGTGCTGTTCACCCAGTGGTTCCTGAAGGTAGCGTGGGAAGTGCTGCTGACCCCGGTCACCTATATCGTCGTCGGCGGGCTCAAACGTGCCGAGGGCGTCGACGTGTTCGACGAGGGCACCGACTTCTCGCCGTTCAAGGCGAAAGTCTGACCGTCAGGCCGAGACCAGCTCCATCAGCCCCTCGAAAAGCCGGCGGCCGTCGTCGCCGCCATGCGCGGCTTCGATCTTGCGTTCGGGGTGCGGCATCAGGCCGAGCACGTTGCCCGCGGCATTGAGCACGCCGGCGATGTGGCGCGCCGATCCGTTGACGTTGCCGGTGTAGCGGAAGGCGACGCGGCCTTCGCCTTCGAGCCGGTCGAGCGTCTCGGCATCGGCGGTGTAATTGCCGTCATGATGCGCGACCGGGATCAGGATCGTCTCGCCCGCGGCATAGCGGCTGGTGAAGGCGCTTTGCGCATTCTCGACCGACAATTCGACGTCGCGGCAGACGAAATTGAGGCCGGCATTGCGCATCAGCGCGCCGGGCAGCAGCCCTGCTTCGGTCAGCACCTGGAAGCCGTTGCACACGCCCAGCACCGGCACGCCGCGCTCGGCGGCGTCGATCACCGCGCGCATCACCGGCGACCGTGCCGCCATCGCGCCCGACCGCAGATAGTCGCCGTACGAAAACCCGCCGGGCAAGGCGATCAGGTCGGTGTTCGCGGGCAGTTCCCTCTCGGCGTGCCAGACCATGTTGGGCTTGCGCCCCATGATCGACTCGATCGCCACCGCGAGGTCGCGATCGCAATTGGAGCCCGGGAAAACGACGACCGCGGCAGTCATCGCTCGATCCGGTAGTTTTCGATCACCGTGTTCGCGATCAGCTTGCGGCACATGCCGTCGAGGTCTTCGTCGGTCACCGAGTCGGCGACGTCGAGCTCGATCACCTTGCCGGCGCGGACGTCGTTGATGCCTTCAAATCCCAAGCTCTCGAGCGACTTGTGGATCGCCTTGCCTTGCGGGTCGAGCACTCCCGGCTTGAGGGTGACGACGATGCGAACCTTCATGGAGCGGCGCTTTCCTGGCTGAAACGGTGTCGGCGCCCCTATGGCCGCGCCTGCGGTTCGCCGCAAGTTTTACCCTTCGTTTACCCGCGAAGCGCAGCGTTTCATCCAGTGCGCGACTCGCTGGGGCGTCGCGCTCGCCTGATTAGGGGGTTCGGACATGGCCGGACTGGCAATGGTGATGTTCATCGCGCTGTTCACCTTCGGTGGACAGTATTTCGGCTGGACCGACCCCGGCGGGTGGATTCAGCTGTCGCTGGTGTCGTCGTTCATCTTCGGAATCATCTGCGGATTCCGGGTCAAGGATTGAGTTTTCTTCGTTTCAGCCGAGCTGAAACGGTTGCTGCACCGGCCCGCTCTCCCACCCGGCCGCCCATAGGATATGCTAATTGGGCGGCCGGGTGGGGGAGCGGGCCGGTGCCGACCAGCGAAGCTGCAAAGAAAGCGCTTATTTGCCCCGGTTCTGGCGATGCGTTTCGAGGTCTAGCACCGCGCCGTCGGCGCCTTCGGGCAACAGGCCCAGTCTCCGCGCGACTTCCTGATAGGCCTCGACTTCGCCGCCCAGGTCGCGGCGGAATCGGTCCTTGTCGAGCTTCTCGTTGGTCGCGATGTCCCACAACCGGCAACCGTCTGGACTGATCTCGTCCGCCAGGATGATGCGGCTATAGTCATTGTCCCAGATCCGCCCGAATTCGAGCTTGAAGTCGACCAGGCGGATGCCGATCGCCGCGAACAAACCACATAGGAAGTCGTTGGTGCGGATCGCCAGGTCGGCGATGTCGTGCATCTCTTCCTGGCTCGCCCAGCCGAACGCCGCGATATGCTCGTCGGTGATCATCGGATCGCCGAGTGCGTCGTCCTTGTAATAATATTCGATGATCGTGCGGGGCAGCTGCACGCCTTCCTCGATCCCCAGCCGCTTCGACAGCGACCCGGCGGCGACATTGCGCACGACAACCTCGATCGGCACGATCTCGACCTGGCGGATCAGTTGCTCGCGCATGTTCAGGCGGCGGATGAAGTGCGTCGGCACCCCGATCATCCCGAGCAAGGTGAAGATGTGCTCGGAAATCCGGTTGTTGAGCACGCCCTTGCCGCTGATCGTGCCCTTCTTCTGCGCGTTGAACGCGGTCGCATCATCCTTGAAATACTGGATCAGCGTGCCTGGCTCGGGACCCTCATAAAGGATCTTCGCTTTGCCCTCGTAGATCTGGCGGCGGCGTGCCATCGTCGGCGCATACCTTTGTAAAATGAGCGCCCCGGCAACGCGGAATGGCGCGCCGGGGCGGGAAGCGATGGCCTATACCGGAACGACCGCTCCGGCGCAATCAGGCCTCGGCCGGCGGCGCGGGACGGCGTGCCGAAATGTAAGGTCACAATCAGCTCGTCAAACAATGGGCGGCAGTCGGGGAGAGCGATGACAGGTGCCTGCCGGCGTGGGCTACCTATCGTCGCAGTTTATCGGTCGTCAGCGAGTCTTTACCATCGTTGCCGCCAATGCAACGCCGGCTTCGCGGTTCTTGCTCGCGTCGGTGGCGGCGATCAGCACGTTGCGCTGGCGTCGGGCACTGGCCGTGGCGACCGACCGGCAGCGGTCGATGGGAAGGATGCCGGTACGCGGCGCGGCATCAGCGGCGGCGCATACCTTGTCGATCGCCATGCGCAAGCGACGGTCGAGGGTCTGGCGGCCGGAATTGCTCGAGAGATCGAGGTCGGCGGTCGTGACGCGGGCTGTCGGAGGAACCGGCTTATCGCGGGCGAATGCGGGGAGTGCGGCGACCAGTAGAGCCGTCATCAGCAAGGGCTTGAACATCATCATTCTCCTGTCCGTCGCCGGGGGATGGCGACGAAGCCGATATGAAGCGGGGTGCGGCGCAGCTCCAATCGAACGTTGAGAACGAGCCATAAATGTGTTTTATGTCTGTGATGGTTTCCATTCCGCCTCTAGGCGCCGTGCGCGTGTTCGAAGCTGCGGCGCGGCTCGGCAATTTCACGCGGGCTGCCGAAGAGCTGGGTACGACCCAGGCGGCTGTGAGTTATCAGATCAAGGTGATTGAGGAGCGGGTCGGCGCGCCGCTGTTCGCGCGCAAGGGGCGTGGGGTCGAACTGACCGAACTCGGCCAAGCGATCGCGCCGCAAGTGATCAGCGCGTTCGAGAAGCTCGACGAGGCGTTTCGCGCCGCGCGCAGCGATAACGAGACGATGCTGACGGTCAGCGCGCCGTCGACATTCGCGACTAATTGGCTGTCGTCGCGCATCGGCGCGTTTCAGCTCGCGCGGCCCGATCTGGCGGTGCGGCTTCGTGTGTCGGACGCGCTGACCGAGTTCGATCGCGGCGAGATCGACGTCGCGATCCGCGGCGCGCCCGCACCATGGCCGGGGCTGGAAGCGGACTTTTTGATGCGGATGCCATTCACGCCCCTCGCTAGCCCGATGCTTCTCGCTGCCCATCCGCCGGTCGAAACGATCGACGACTTGCTGGCGCTGCCTAGGCTGTCGCCGGGGGATGGCTGGTGGCGATTGTGGCTGGAAAGCGTGCTGGGGGAGCAGCGCGGCGTGCCGCCGCCGAGCGTCCAACTCGAATCGCAAGTGCTGCAGGGTCAGGCCGCGATCGCGGGGCACGGCGTCGCGGTACTGAGCCCGCCCATGTGGCAGTTGGCTATCGACACCGGCCAGCTCGTCCAGCCGATCAAGCGCGTCGCTTATTGGCGCAACAGTTTCTGGCTGGTCTATCCGGCGCATCGCAAGCGGCAACGCAAGGTCGCCGCGTTCCGTACGTGGCTGCTCGCCGAACTCGCGGCGTCGCTCCATGACGACCCGTTCGGCGCGTTGGTTCGCCCGCCAGCCGTCTAACGATTAGCCGGTGAACGCGGCGGCGATCAGCCGCTTCGTGACCGTCCAGGCCTTGGTACCGGGCGTCACCAATTCGACATGACCGGTATCCGGCACGGTGTGCAGGACCGCTTCCGTACCGGCTTTTTCGACATAATCCGTCGCCAGTCGATAGGGGACGATGCGATCCTCACGGCCGTTGACCAGATCGTGGCGCACGCCGATCGGCAAGAGCGGCGGGATCGAGGTATCGGCATAGACGTCGCGCCCGTCGCTGCCCGGGACGCCGACAAGTTGGCGGATGACGTCGATGCCGCAGCCATTGTCGGGGCTGCCGGCGACCGCTTCGAGGTCGGGCAGCGCGCCGGAGGCGACGACATGCGCGATCGCCAGGGGGGTCGCGCACCAGAGCGGGCTGTCGGACGACAGTCGCCGCCGCGCCGCCAGCCATAAAGCGAGATGGCCGCCCGCCGAATGGCCGGTGGCGACGGTGCGGCGCAGGTCGAGCCCGTATTTGGGAGCATAGCCGCGCAACGCGTCGGCCGCTGCCGCGGCGTCGCGAAAGGTGCCGGGATAGCCGCCGCCGGGACGGTCGACGCCGCGATAATCCACGTTCCACACCGCGAAACCATCGCGACGCAGATCCTCCGCCACCCAGTTCATTAGCGTGCGGTCGGCGATGCTCGTCGTCCAGCATCCGCCATGGACCATCAGCACGGTGGGGAAGGGGCCAGCACCGTCTGGCAACCACAAATCGACGCGTTGCCAGGGATCGTCGCCATAGGCGATTGCCGCCTGCGGCTCGGGGCGCGGGCGCGCGGTCAGGTCTGCCCAGGTCAGCGGCACAAAATCGTCGCTCATGTGAAGGGAAAAGACCGGCGGCGCTCGGAAGGCAAGAAGGAAGCGGATCCTGCCGTCCGATTGGCGCCGCCGGAGAGGCGCCGGTCTGGCAAGCCGGGCCGGGCGCGCTTGGGGGCACGCGTCCCGGCTCGGGGGCTGCCGCTCTTCACCGCAGCCCGGAGATGCGGACCTTGCGCCAAACGCGGCGCCACGGCGCATCGAATTGCGCCCGGTTAAGCGCTTCGAAACTGTCGCTGACCTTCGTGGCGATAGTGTTGCTCAGCTTATCGACATCCGCTGTCAGGCGGTGTTTGTTCGCGGCCCAGTCGCCGCTCAGGAAATCATCGCGCATTGCCGAGTCCTCCTTATTAAATCCGGCGTTGGTGACGATTTGGATATGCTCGTATCCGCACGGCCGCGCCAACAAATCGTTGGACATGATCGACAAGCCATGCTTATCAAGTTGCCATGCGCCGCCTGCCGCCCCTTGCCGCCGTTCGCGTATTCGAAGCCGCCGCCCGGCATGAGAATTTCACAGCGGCCGCGAACGAGCTCGGCATGACACAGGCAGCAGTTAGCTATCAGGTCAAATTGCTTGAGGAACGGCTCGGCGCGCCGCTGTTTCGCCGGGAAAAGCGGCGCGTGGTGCTAACCGATGCGGGCCGCAAGGCGGCTCCTCAGATCACCCGGGCCTTCGACGCGATGGACGCCGCATTCGGCGCAATCCGCGCCGACGACGCGGCGGTGCTGACCGTGTCGACTTCGAACACCTTCGCCAATACCTGGCTCGCCTGGCGGCTCGGCAGTTTCCAGATGAACCACCCGGAAATGGCGGTGCGCCTGCTGACCAGCGATGCGCTGGCGGATTTCGTCAGCGACGATGTCGATGTCGCCATCCGCGCCGGCCTGGGCGGATGGGAGGGCTTGCACGAGGAATTGCTCGTGCGGATCGACTTCACGCCGATGTGCTCGCCCGGATTCCTGCGACGACACGGGCCGTTCACGGTCGAGGACATGCTGCGCATTCCGCAGATCAGCCCGCACGATCCGTGGTGGCCGTTCTGGCTGCGCGAGGCGGGAGTCGAAGTCCCGGAGGGCCCGCCACGCGTCGGCGTCCGCCTCGACAGCCAGGCGCATGAGGGACATGCCGCGATGGCGGGGCAGGGAATGGCGATGCTGACGCCGTTTTTCTGGCGCAACGATCTGGCCGAAGGGCGATTGGTGCGGCCGTTCGATCAGGTCTCGACCCGCGGTTATGCCTATTGGCTATGCTATCCCGAAGCGCGGCGCGGCGTCGCCAAGATCCGCCGTTTCCGGGAATGGCTGCTCGACGAACTCGCGCGCGATATGCCGAGTCCGGTCTGATCGCGTCGCTCCGGGGTGCATGTCGCATTCCGCCAATACGGTCGGGACCGGGCGGCCTATCTCTCCGAGGGTCGAGAGCCGCTCTCCGCTCCCGGAGTGCGCTCTCGCCTTGCAGGGAGGATGGCATGGCCGATCTCATGAAGCCTGCGCTGGCGGCGGCGGTATCGATGCTGGGCCTGTCGCTGGGCGTAACCGATGCCGCGGCGCAAAAGCAGCCCGGCGTACCGACGGGCGAGACGCAAGGCGTTCTGATCGGGCTGGACAAGCCGGACAGCACCCAGATCAAGAGCGAGCAACTCAAGGTGCAGGCGCCGGCGAGTAATCAGTGGAAGTCGCCCTCGAGCACCCAGATCAAAGGCGAAGGCCCAGTCAGCACGCAGTTGAAGTCGCCGTCGAGCAATCAATGGAAAGCGCCGTCGAGCAACCAGATCAAATGGTAGTAATCTCCCCTCCCGCTTGCGGGAGGGCCTGTTCCTGGTCATCGATCGCTCGACACTCCCTCCCCTAACCCCTCCCACAAGTGGGAGGGGGATTGCGATCCGCCGAACTCCCGTCGGTCGTCAGTTTTCCGGTGCGCCAATCAGTGCGGTGTGCGCGACGCGGGCCGCCATGCGGCGATCCAGATGTGTGCCAGGCGCTCCGACCGATCCTTCGCGCATGATCCGTTGCGTGACGTATTCCAGTTCGTCCGTTCGCGGCGCACGATCCTGGGCGATGCAAGCGGCAAGCACGGGGTAAAGCGGCGGAGCTTGCACCAACATTCAGCTGTGCAGCGGATCGTCGACGTCCCGGCGTTGCCGTTCGATCCACGCCACGCGCCAGGCGCGGCCTTCGACCCAGAAGGGAATGGCGGCCAGCAGCGCGAATACCAAGGTCATGCGCAGAAAGTCGCTGCGCGGCAGCATGTTGGCCGCCCACAAGATGACGGGCACGACGACGATCGGGGGACCCCAGGCGGGGTGGCGGATCAGCCGGAACGCGTGCCACAGGAACCAGCACAGCAGGATCGCAGCGGCGACGCTGCCGACGATCAGGCCTATCGACTCGGCGATCATCAGCAAGATCAGCATCCTATCCTCCGGATCGGAATTTATATCGCATTGCGATACAAATCAAGGACGCCGTCAGGCGATCGTGTCGAGCAATTGTTTCAGCGTCGGCCGCATCCGGACGATCTCGTCGCGGTGCACCGCCGATAGGCGTTCGAGGACCTCGCGTGCCTTTGGCGTCAGCTCCAACAAGGCCTGGCGGCCGTCATGCGGCGAGGGCCGGCGTGCGATCAGGCCCAGCGTTTCCAGCCGCACGATCAGCCCCGACGCGCTGTGCGGCTTCACGAACAGCCGTTCAGCCACATAGCCGATGCTGACCGGACGAGGCGCCGCGCCGCGGATGGTCAGCAGCACCTGATGCTGTTGCGGCGTCAGTCCGAAATCGGCTGCCCGTTCTTCGCTGAACGCCTGAAACTGGCGCAACGTGCGACGAAAATCCGCCAGCGCGGAATATTCGGCGTCGGTCAATTCGTGGCCGCTCGGCATTATCTGTCGTCCCTCGATTGAATTATATCGTTCCGCGATATAGTTGCGCGGCGTTTCCCTACAAAAACAGGACGCCATGTCACTCCATTTCACGTCCGCCGACAAGGCGCGTCCGCTCGGCGATCACAGCGCCGATCTGCGCATGATCATGCTGACCGCCGCGGCTATCCCGGTCGGGATCGGCGCTGCGCTCGGGGCGTGGCTGTTGATTCGTCTGATCGCGATCGCGACCAATCTGTTCTGGTTCGGCCGCCTGTCGGCCAGCCATGTCGAGATCACCGACGCGCATCTCGGGTTGCTGACGGTCGCGATCCCCGCGATCGGCGGGCTGCTGATCGGGCTGATGGCGCGGTTCGGGTCTGAGAAGATCAAGGGGCACGGCATCCCCGAGGCGATCGAGGCGATCCTCTACGGCGAGAGCCGGCTGTCGCTGAAGGTTGCGATCCTCAAGCCGATTTCCTCGGCCATCTCGATCGGCAGCGGCGGGCCGTTCGGCGCGGAGGGACCGATCATCATGACCGGCGGTGCGATCGGATCCTTGTTCGCGCAGCGCTTCAAGCTGAGCGCCGCCGAGCGCAAGACCTTGCTGGTTGCCGGTGCCGCGGCCGGCATGACCGGCATCTTCGGCACGCCGCTCGCCGCCGTGCTTTTGGCGATCGAGGTTTTGCTGTTCGAATGGAAGCCGCGCAGCTTCGTACCGGTGGTCACCGCAGTACTGATGTCCTTCGCCTGCCGCCCGATGCTGCTCGGTTCGGGGGCGCTCTTCCCGTTCCCGCCGGTCGCGCTCGATTGGTGGCAGGCGGCGTCGGGGTCGCTCGCCACAGGAATCCTGGCGGGGCTCGAGGCGGCGTTGCTGTCGGTCGCGCTGTATAAGGTCGAGGACCTGTTTCACCACCTACCGGTCCACTGGTTCTGGTGGCCCGCGCTCGGCGGAATCGTCGTCGGGCTGGGCGGCCTGATCGACGCGCATGTCCTCGGTGCCGGCTATTCGAATATTCAGGCCTTGCTCAACGGATCGATGACCTTGCGCGTCGTGCTCGCCTTGCTCGTGGTGAAAGCGATCGTCTGGCTGATCGCGCTGGGATCCGGGACGTCGGGGGGCGTGCTCGCGCCGTTGTTGATCCTGGGCGGAGCGCTCGGGGTAGCACTCGGCCAATTCCTGCCCGGGCCGGCCGGGTTCTGGGCGATGGCGGGGATGGCCGGGATCATGAGCGGCGCGATGCGCGCGCCACTGACGGGCGCCTTCTTCGCGGTCGAGGTGACCGGGCATTTCACCGATCTGCCGGCGATGACCGCGGCGTCGGTCGGGGCCTATGCGGTCAGCGTGCTGATCATGCGCCGATCGATCCTGACTGAGAAGATCGCGCGCCGCGGGCGCCACATCCTGCAGGAATATACGGTCGATCCGCTCGATTTCCTGCAGGCCGAGCAGGTCATGACACGCCAACCCGAGACCTTGCCGGGCGACATGCCGATCCGCGACGTTGTCGCTTTCTTTGCCGATCATGCGATGCACCGTTCGTACCCGGTGGTGGGGAATGACGACCAGCTGCTCGGAATGGTTTCGCGCGCCGACGCTTTGCGCTGGCAGGCCGAGCGCGGTCGGGACGATACGCCGCTCGCCGAGGAATTGTCCGACGCCTCGCAGCCGATGGCCTATCGTCACTCGCCGATCGGAGAGGTCGCCGACCTGATGGTCGAAACCGGAATCGGCCGCGTGCCGATCGTCGATCCCGATACCGGCAAGGTCGTCGGCATCCTGTCGCGCCACGATCTACTCAAGGCGCGCGGCGAGCGCCGCCGTGCGGAATTCGAGCGCGAACGCGGAGCTGCGTCACAATAGCTGGCGGCTGCGGATCGGCGTGGTAGTATCGGCCATGCGCCGCACCATGCTTCGCTCAGGCCTGCTCATCGGCACGTTGCTCCTGGTTGGAAATGGGCCGACGGAGGGATTCTATGCACGCGCCGCCCAACCGATTTGGGAGCGCATTGCCGGGGCCGTCGGTCGCCCGCCATTGAAGCTAAAGTCGCCTGACGGAGCGACGACCGTGTCGGTTCGCTTTGTCGAGCGCAAAGGTGAGCCTGCGGTCACCTTGCAGGTCGCGGGACGTATAGGATCCGGGCACGTCGGTATCGGACCCGGTGTCGGGTCGGAGCTGCTTTGGGCGCCGGATTCGCGGGCTTTCGCCGTGACGACCAGCGATCAGGGAGCGAACGGTCATTTTCGGACGGTGGTTTTCGCGCGTGGTGCCAAGGGATTGCGGGTGCGCGACCTGTCGCCGTTAATCGTTCGCGCCTTCGGTCACCCGGTCAAATGTGGCTGGCCCGAAGAGCCCAACGTCGCCGCGCTGAAATGGCTGGCCGGTTCGTCGCGATTGATCGTGGTCGGGGAAATCGTGGCGCATAGCAACTGCGACAGCTTTGGTACTTTCCGGGCTTACGAGGTCGATTGGCGGTCGATGCGGATCGTCAGAAACTATGACCAGTTGGCCGCCAAGAAGCTGTTTGGCACGGCAATGGGCATCGAACTCCGCAATGCGCCCGACAGATGTGTTCGCCGGCCACGAAGCTGGGTATCGATCAACCATCCGGGACTGGTTCGTTAGCGATCCACACCTTCTTCGTTCCCGATATTTCCTCCCGGGCAAATAGGCTCTAACCGCTTTCGGATGGCATCTGAGACGACCGACCTCCCCGACAATCCCGAAGTGGGCGTGCTCGACGCGCCGTTCGATAGCGCGCTCAGCGAACGCTATCTGGTCTATGCGCTGTCTACGATCACGGCGCGGTCGTTGCCCGACGTCCGTGACGGGCTGAAGCCGGTGCACCGCCGCCTGCTCTGGGCGATGCGGACGCTCAAGATGGATCCCAACAGCGCCTACAAGAAGTCGGCGCGCGTGGTCGGCGACGTCATCGGCAAATATCATCCGCATGGCGACGCCTCGGTCTATGACGCGATGGTCCGCCTCGCGCAGGATTTCTCGCTGCGGTATCCGCTGGTCGACGGCCAGGGCAATTTCGGCAATATCGATGGCGATAACGCCGCAGCGTACCGTTACACCGAAGCGCGGCTGACTCAGGTAGCGACCGACCTGATGGACGGGCTCGACGAGGATGCCGTCGGCTATCGGCCGACCTATAATGGCGAGGACCAGGAACCCGAGCTGATGCCGGGCGCGTTCCCCAACCTGCTCGCCAATGGTGCGGCCGGGATCGCGGTTGGCATGGCGACCAGTATCCCGCCGCACAATGCCGCCGAGTTGCTCGACGCGTCGATCGCGCTGATCGACAATGCCGACGCCAACGTCCTCGATTACGTGAAGGGCCCGGATTTGCCGACCGGGGGCGCAATCGTCGACAGCCCGGCGGCGATCGCGGAAGCCTATGCGACCGGTCGCGGCTCGTTCCGCACGCGCGCCAAGATCGAGCGCGTCAACGAAAAGGGCGGCGGCTGGCACCTCGTCGTGACCGAAATCCCGTACGGCGTGTCCAAGGGCAAATTGATTGAAGGTATTGCCGACCTCGTCAACGACAAGCGCTTGCCCATCCTGGCTGATGTCCGCGACGAATCCGCCGAGGATTTGCGGATCGTCCTCGAACCGCGCAGCCGCACGGTCGATTCGGACACGCTGATCGAGAGCCTGTACCGGCTGTCCGATCTCGAAACGCGCATACCGCTGAACCTCAACGTCCTCGATGCGACGCACACCCCGCGCGTGATGAGCCTCAGAGAGGCGCTGCAATCCTGGATCGACCACCAATTCATCGTGTTGCGCCGCCGCTCGCAGCACCGGCTCGACAAGATTGCCGATCGGCTCGAACTGCTCGACGGCTATATCATCGCCTATCTCAACCTCGACCGCGTGATCGAGATCATCCGCACCGAGGACGAACCCAAGCCGGTGATGATCGCCGAGTTCGAGCTAACCGACCGCCAGGCCGAAGCCATCCTCAACATGCGGTTGCGCAGCTTGCGCAAGCTCGAGGAAATGGAACTGCGCAAGGAGCGCGAGGGGCTCGAGAAAGAGAAGGGCGAACTCGAACTATTGTTGTCTAGCGACGCCCGCCAGCGCACGCGCCTGAAGCGCGATCTCGGCAAGGTGCGCGACCGCTATGGCCCGGAGACCGCGCTCGGCCGTCGCCGCACGTTGATCGAGGAAGCGGCGCCGGCGCGCGAGATCCCGCTGGAGGCGATGATCGAGCGCGAGCCGATCACCGTGATCCTGTCCCAGCGCGGCTGGATCCGGGCGATGAAGGGGCATGTCGAGCTCGCCTCCGCCGACGCGATGAAGTTCAAGGAAGGCGACGGTCCGCGCTTCGCGTTCCATGCCCAGACCACCGATAAGTTGCTGCTCGCCGCCGAAACGGGACGCTTCTACACGCTCGCCGCCGACAAGCTTCCCGGCGGGCGCGGCTTCGGCGAACCGGTGCGGCTGATGATCGACCTCGACGGCGAGGTCGGGATCGCGGCGTTGTTGCGCGCGAGCGAAGCCGAGAAATTGCTGGTCGCGGCGTCCGATGGACGCGGCTTCGTGCTCAAGGCGACCGACGCGATCGCCGAGACGCGCAAGGGCAAGGCGGTGGTGACGCCGCGCGCCGGCGCCAAGCTCAAGATCGTCCGGCCGATCGCCGGGGAGGACGATTATGTCGCGGCGATCGGCGACAACCGCAAGATGCTGGTCTTTCCCTTGTCGGAAGTCGCCGAACTGGCCAAAGGGCAGGGCGTGCAGTTGCAGCGCTATCGCGACGGCGGGCTGTCGGATGCGATCACCTTCAAATTCGCCGAAGGACTGAGTTGGGCGATGGGCGGCGAAAGTGGCCGGACGCGGACCGAAACCGACTTGCAGCCGTGGCGTACCGCGCGCGGTGCCGCCGGTCGAATGCCGCCGACCGGATTCCCACGCGACAATCGGTTCTGACAGCTATGCCCGCCGCATTGCGGGCAGCGTGCAAGTTACTGAAAGCCGGGGACGCTTCAGTGCGCCTTAACCAATCCGCCGTAAGCGGGTTGCGATGGCGCTCGGACTGTCTCGCGCGAAGGTCGCTAAAACCGTGCCCGCTGACTTGGCGGCGGCGGCATTGCGCCCCGATGAGATCGAACGGATCGCGACGTCCATTGAGCTGATCCCGGTGCCCCTGGCGCTGGTCGGCCAACCGAATGGCGACATTGTCGTCGGCGCCGTCAATCGTGCGTTCCGCGTCGCGGGGCTGGGCAATGTCGGGCGCGAATCCCCGTTGCTCGACGCGCTGGGCCAGCGCATCGGCGCTTTTCTCTCGGGCGAAACGGGGCAAGAAGATTTTGCCTGGGAATTCGGCGACGCGGTCGATTGCCGTCATTTCCGCGTCACCCTGGCGCGACGTTCGCCAGCCTCGTCTTATTGCTTCGTCACCCTGGTCGACCATACCGGCGAATTACGGACCGCGCGCAATCTGCGCCGCGAGATGATCACCGACAGCCTGACCGGCCTGCCCAATCGCAGCGGCTTCAGCGAATCGCTCGAGGAACGGATCGCTGAAGGCAGCGGCGCGCGCTATGCGGTGTTGATCATCGATCTCGACCGGTTCAGCCGGGTCAACGCCTGCCTGGGATCGATGGCCGGCGACGAATTGCTCATCACGCTGGCGCGGCGCCTCAAGGGCGCGTTGCGGGCGTCGGATATGCTGGCGCGAACCGGCGGCGACGAATTCGGTATCCTGCTCGCGCTCGAAGAGAGCGAAGCCGAGGCGGAACAGGTCGTCCGTCGCATCCAGGAGACACTGGCGACGCCATTCCGCATGTCGGATTTCGAGATCCGCGTATCCTGCTCGATCGGCATTGCCTTCGGATCGGACGCCGTGGAGGATTCCGAAGACCTGATCCGCCACGCTCATTTTGCGGTCAAACGCTCGAAGACCTCGGGTCAGGCCGAATATTATCAGACCCAGGCGCTCGACATCGCGCGTGAGCAATTCGGGATCGAAACTGAGCTGCGTCGCGCGATCGAGAATGGCGCGATGCGGCTGACCTATCATCCGATCTGCGACCTCGCGACCGGACGGGTCGTAGCGTTCGAATCGCTCGCCCGCTGGACCGATGAGCATGGTCACGAACATTCGCCGGCGGATTTCATCCCGGTCGCCGAGGAATCGGGGCTGATCGTCCCGCTCGGCCGCTGGGCGATCGACGAGGCCGCACGGACGCTCCGGTCCTGGGATATTCGCGCCGGCGGCGACAGTGACGTGCGCGTCGCGGTCAATTTGTCCGCAATCCAGCTGCAGCGCGATGACATCGCACCGGTCGTCGAAGGCGCGCTGCAGCGCAATCGGCTGGCCGGCAGCCGCTTCACGCTCGAACTGACCGAAAGCGCGCTGATTTCCGATCCGGAGCGCGTCGCCGAGACCATGCACCAGCTCAAGAGCCTGGGCGCGACCCTGGCGATGGACGATTTCGGCACGGGGTATTCGAACCTGGCCTATCTTCAGAAACTGCCGATCGACGTGCTCAAGATGGACCGCAGTTTCGTCACCGGAATGCTCGCCGACCGCGACAAGGTGGCGATCGTCCGCGCGATCCTCAGCCTGGCCCAAGCGCTTGGCAAGGAAACCACCGCGGAAGGGATCGAAACCAACGAACTGGCCCAGACGTTGGCGGCCTTGGGTTGCACCTATGGCCAGGGATTCGTCTACGCCAAGCCGCTCGAAGCGGACGAAGCCTACGACTATCTCGTCGCGTCCAGGGCCTGAGCGACTTCTTCGTCGGTGATCGCCGCGACTCGCGCGGCATCGGGAAAGCCTTCTGCGATCCAGCGATCCTCAATGGCCCGCAATGTCTTCGCCACATCCGGTCCGGCTTTCAGCCCCTTGGCGACCAGTTGGCCGCCCGACATTGGCAGCTTCGGACGCGGCCAGTCGCTTATCGCGGCGGCATCGCCGCCCGACAGCAACAGCCGGTCGATGGCGAGCTCGGTGCCTAACCGATAGGCCAGCGCGTGCGGGTCGGCATCGACCGGTAGCGTCGCGCTTTCCAGCCGTTGGCGTTGCTTGTTCGACAGCTTCAGCCGCGCGCCGACGCTCGCTGCTACCACGGGGTCGGCCGGCAGCAATGCGGCTAGCCGGCGGATCGGATCGGCGGCGATCCCGCTATCGGCTTCTCTTCTCGCCAGATCGGCGAGACGTGCAACGTCGGCGATTTCGGGCAAGACGGGAACCAATACGCCACGCTCGATCATCAGCGCGACGATTTCGACCGCGCGCGGCGCCACGAGCAGGCGCAGCAATTCGTTGGCGATGCGTTCGCGTGACAGTGCCATCAGGTCGTTGGCGCGCTCCGTACAGGCCTGCAACCCGTCCGGGTCGGCAATGTCGCCGAACCGCGCGAGGAAGCGAAAGAAGCGCAGGATGCGCAGATGATCCTCGGCGATGCGGCGATAAGGGTCGCCGATGAAGCGAACGTGGCGCGCTTCGAGATCGGCGATGCCGCCGAAATAATCGTGGATCTCGCCGGTCTGCGGATCGGCATAGAGCGCATTGATCGTGAAATCGCGGCGTGCCGCATCCTCGCGCCAATCGTCGGTAAACGCCACCGTCGCGCGCCGGCCGTCGGTAGTGACGTCGCGGCGCAAGGTAGTGACCTCATACACCTCGTCGCTCGACACCGCGGTGATGGTGCCATGGTCGATACCGGTCGGAACCGCCTTGATGCCGGCCGCTTCGAGCAGATCGATCACCGCCCGAGGATCGTGAGGCGTTGCGATGTCGATGTCCGACGTTTCGATTCCCAACAGGGTGTCGCGCACCGCTCCTCCGACAATCCGCGCATTCCCGGCGCCCAACACGGACACCAGCCGGGCCAGGCCGTGACGATTTCGCCAGTCCGCGGGCGGAAGGAACGTCACGCCGCCCATCGCAACCGCCGTGACAGATTGACCAGCATGGCCGCCGTCGCTCCCCAGATGCGGCGTTCGCCCCAGCGGATTTCGTAGAAATAGCGCGTTCGGCCCTGCCACTCGGCGCTGGCGCGAAGCTGGTTGGCGGGATCGAGCACGAAGGCGAGCGGGACCTCGAACACGTCGGCGACTTCGGCCTCGTTGGGACGATAATCGATATCGGGTGGGATCACGCCGACCACCGGAATCACTTCGAAGCCGGTGACCGTCACGTAACGGTCCGCCTCGCCGATCAAGGTGACCGCGGCGCGGGGCAGGGCGATTTCCTCCTCCGCCTCGCGCAACGCCGCGGCGGCCGCGTCGACATCGCCAGGATCGATCCGGCCACCCGGAAAGGCAACCTGACCGGCATGGCGGCGCAGGCTTTCGGTGCGCTGAGTCAGGATCAGCCCGGGCTCGGACCGGTCGGTCACCGCAACCAGCACGGCCGCCGGCATGCGTACGCCATTGGTCGCGACGCCGGGATGATCGCCAGGGAGCAATTCGGGTTCATGGACATGGTCGAGCGCAACGCGCAACCGCTCGGCGAGCGTCATCATGAGTCCGGCTCCAGCGCGAAGAAGGCGTCATTGCTCCACACGCCCGGCGGATCGTCATCGCCCGACAGCGCGCGCTCGGCGATATCGTAATAGACCGGGCGCGCGACCAAAGCCTCCAGCCCGCCGCGAACGTGGAGATAAGGGCGTGGTCCGTCCTCGCCTTGCTCGAATCGCAGCGAGTGATCCGCATCGGCGGCGACCAGTTCGCCGGTATTGAGGCGAAAGGCGAGCGCGGCGTCGCGGCCTTCGCCTTCGGCCTTCATCTCGACCGCGACGAACGGCGCATCCTCGACCTCGATATCGAGCTTCTCGACCGGCGTGACCAGCACGTAACCGCCATCGGGTTCGCGGCGCAGAATGGTCGCGAACAAGCGTACCATTTCCTGCCGGCCGATCGGCGAGCCCATGTGGAACCACGTCCCGTCGCGCGCGATCCGCATGTCGCTATTGCCGCAATGGCTGGGATTCCATTGCTCGACCGGAGGCAGGCGCTTCTCGGCCACGAGCCGCGCGACGTCGGCAAGCGACAGGCTGGCGAGATCGGGAAGCGGGGCCATCGGCATGCAAATGATCGCTAGGCCAGGCGGTGGCGGGCCGCAACCTTCAGCGGCAGCCGACTTATGACTCGCGCCCGCTCGTCACCACATTCGGACGGGGAGTGGCAATAGCCGCTCCCGCTGCGTCAGACCACGGCGCCGACGCGCGGGCCCAATTCCCCCGCGATCGCGGGCACGTTTGGTCCGCGTGCGAGCAATCGGTGCGCTTCCACCGGCCCCGGCAGGCGCCAGCCCGCGGTCGCCGTAGCCGAAAATCCCCAGAAGCGGCCATAATATTCCGGATCGCCGATCAGCATCATCGCACCGTCGAGATCGAGTTCGAGTGCGGCGTCGAGCGCCTGGTGGACCAGTTCCTTGCCCAGCCCGCCGCGTTGACGCGAGGGTTCCACCGCAACCGGTCCGACCAGGACGAGCGGGTGAAGACTGCCGTCGTCGCCACGGAGCGCGATCGGCCAGCATTGGATCGTGCCGACGAGCGCGTCGTCCTCGATCGCCGCGAAGCTGAGCTCGTGAATGGGATCCATGCCCTCGCGCAAGCGATAGGCAGTCCGGCCGTGACGGTTTCGGCCGAACGCGCGGTCCAGCAGCGCCTCGACGGCGGCGGGATCGACGGCGTTGATCGGCACGAAATCGGTCACTTGGCGGAATCTCCTCGAACGCACGGGCATCACGCCCGGGGGCGGGCGCTTTATCGGCATCCCGGCTGAATACAAGGCGAATGCGCGGGCCGCGGCACCGCAAGGGGTTGATCGCCGGCGTCGGGAAGGGCAGGGGCGCGCTCCAATGTTGCGTTCGGCGGTGCTGTGCCGGCGCCGCCGCAACCGTTTCAGCTTGCTGAAACCAAGGTAAATGGATCCGCGACTTGGAAGACCGTCTGCAACTGGAAGTGCACGATATCGAGGTAATGGTGCTGACCGGCATCTATTCCGAGGAAACGCATCTTCCCCAGCCGTTGCGCATCTCGATCACGGTCGATCTCGACCTGCCGGGCCGATTCGCTCCCGAATCGCCGCTTTCCCTGTCGAAAAATTATCTCGATTTGAAACACGCCGCGACCAGATCGCTGCCGGACGGCGTTCACTTCACGCTGATAGAAGGCGTCGCCGATCACATCTGCGAAACTTTGTTCCTCCAGGACAAGCGCGTCTCCCGCGTCGCGGTGAAGATCGTCAAGCTGGCGATTTCCGAAGGCGGCGAATCGATCGGGATCACCTTGGTCCGCCACCGCCGCTAGAGCACCGCGCGGAAAAGTGGGTACCGGTTTTCCGCAAAAAGCGGTGCGATCACAAATGGCTAGGGCGAAGTGCCTGATTCAGAAATCAGGCGCTTCGCTCTAGGAGCGTTTCAAGTCGATTGGCACAATCGGCGGCTGGGTATCGCGGCAGAGAACGAACGCGAATCCGTCAGGACGGATTCGCTCCGGCGCGGCAGGGACCGAGCCCTTCCTTCACTAGTGAATAGTCCTGCTGGACCGCCGCGGCGTCGGCGGGAGCGAGTCCGGATAACGTGTCGGCTGGTATTTCGACCGGCAGGCCGCATGCCAAGCGATACCACAGGAACGTGTCGCGCTGGGGCGGCGGCAAGGCATCCTCCACCACTTCGCTCAGCGATACGGTCCAAACCGGCGCCAGATTCTGCTTGCGCTGAATGCCGAGCGAGATCGGGTGTCCGGTGGTCTTGAGGAAGATCTGCGTCTCTCCTTCTCCGGGAAGAGTGCCCGCTGCATGGAACGCATTGGAGATGCCGACGATCGCCGGCGGCGCCTTTGGCGACACCAGATCGGCAGCCAATCTGCGCACCGTTGCCTCGGTCTGCGGCGACCATTGCAACTGCGCGCCCGGGGTCACCAACTGCAACTGGTCGGGCCGATCGTCGACCGTACGCGCAAAGATAATTACGCGCATTTTCTTTAGCTTGGGTGCCCGACCGGCCGCGTCGAGCGGTGCGTCGTAGAGATAGCCGACCTCAGGCGGCAAACCTCCGGGCGCGCGGATCAGCGCATTGATCGTGACCGTCAGATAATAGCGTACATGCCCCGGCGCGAGCCCCGTCGCCTCAGCTGGCTTGATCTTGGCGGCGTCGGTGATAGTGGCGTCCACGACCACCGGCGCTTTCGTCGCCAGATCAGCCATATCGGCATAACGATAAACAGGCGGCGGCGGTGGTAATCTGGTTGCTGACACCGGTATCACCGGTGCGCTGGCCGCAATGAGCAGGATGGAGAGGAATCGAGCCATGGGAACGCGTGACATATCGAATGAGTTAGGCGATCCGAACGTTCCTTTACAGAAATAATTCTGCCATGCTGCGATTGTACGTTTGTTGCGCCCGACAAAGCGTTTGCGTCGTTGCAGGTGGGGCGATAGAGACTCGCGCTCTGCCCGATCTGGCGCTAGCCGAGGGGTTCGTTGCCGAACGGTTAACGTCCGGCGATATTCGCGGGTCGGACACGAAGGAGTTGGGTTTCTGAATGTCATATGCTGATCGTGATACAACCGGCAGCCGTATCGTAGCGATTATCATCGTTTCGCTGATCGTTGCGGGATTCGGTTATGCTTTCGTGACCGGCTTGGCGGTTGATTTCGCCAAGAAGGCTGCGGAAAAATTGAATGCGTTCGACGTGGCGCCACCGCCACCGCCGCCGCCGCCGGACAAGCCGCCGCCCCCGCCGCCGGACCAGCCGAATCTGCCGCCGCCGCCGACTCAGGTCGTGATCCCGCCGATCACGCCGCCGGTGCCGTCGCCGGTCAACATCGCGACGACCAATGTTCCGCAGCCGCCGCCCCCGGTGACGCCGCCGGCCCCGGTCGTGCCGCCGCAGCCGCCCGCGCCGCCGGCGCCCAAGCCTGTCGCCGTCAAGGGCGGGCCGAGGGGCAACCCCGGTGGCTGGTTCACCGACGACGATTATCCTGCCGACGCCAAGCGCGCCGGTGCCTCGGGCCGTGTTTCGGTGCTGCTCAGCATCGATACGTCGGGCAAGGTCGCCGGATGCCGAGTGACCGCATCGAGCGGAAACTCGTCGCTCGATGAGGCGACCTGCCGTCTCGCGCAGCGTCGTGGCCGCTTCACCGTGCAGAAGGATACGGAAGGCAACGCGCAGCCTTACAGCTACACGTTGCCCGGCATCCGCTGGACGCTGAAGGACGAATGACTTTTTTCACGCCGGCGCCCGGAAACCCGGGCGCCGGCCGGGTTGTATCTTGAGACGATATTTTTAGAGGAAGCATCCGAATGAGCATCTCCATCCTTAACGCTGGTGCGGCCAGCGCCGCCCAGGAACAGTTCGGTTTCTGGAACGCGCTGAACAATGGCGGCGCCATCTCCTACGCCACGGCTGGCATTCTGCTGGTCATGCTGTTCTTCACGCTCTACATTTTCTTCACGAAGGTGTTCGAGCAGCAGAAGATCATCAACCAGGGCCGGCGCGTGCGCGCCACGTTCTGGAACTCGAACTCGCTGCGCGAAGGCGCCGCCAAGCTCGAGAAGAACTCGGCCTACAAGCAGCTGGTCGATGACGGCCTTGCCGCGCAGGAGCAGCACGCCAAGCTGACCGATCCGGTCGAGGCGCATGACTGGCTGCACGGCTCGCTGCAGCGTTCGGAAGACACGATCAACTCGGCGCTGGGTGGCGGTCTCGCTTTCCTCGCGACGGTCGGCGCGACGGCGCCGTTCATCGGCCTGTTCGGTACCGTGGTCGGCATCTACAAGGCGCTGCTCGGAATCGCCGCCGCCGGTCAGGCGTCGATCGACAAGGTCGCCGGTCCGGTCGGTGAAGCGCTGATCATGACCGCTTTCGGTCTCGTCGTCGCGGTTCCCGCGGTGCTCGGTTACAACTTCCTGCAGCGCCGCAACAAGGCGATCCAGGAAGCGCTCGGCGCGTTTGCGAACGACGTTCTCGGCTACCTCGCGTCGAACGGCGCGGTGAAGCCCAGCGTTGCGGTGCGCAAGCCGGCGGCTGCCACCACCCCGGCGAAGCCGGCGACGACCACTGCCGGTCAGGCCGGTGGCGTAACGACCAAGCCGTAAGCACGTGATGGCGGAACGCGCGCGGTGCCCTGTTCCGCCAGACGCCCGGGCCGTGGCCCGGGCGGCACGAAGTAAGGATAGGAATGCTTAATGGCTATTAGCACCGGAGGCTCCTCCGAAACTCCGATGTCGGACATCAACACGACGCCGCTCGTCGACGTCATGCTGGTGCTCCTGATCATCTTCATCATCACGGTTCCGGTCGTGGTACAGAATGTGAAGCTGAAGCTGCCGGAGGTTCGTTTCGATCCGACGCAGACCAAGCCGGAAAACGTGTCGCTCTCGATCGTCAAGGACGATGCCGGCCAGTGCGCCGTCTATTGGGGCCTGACCCGGATGGGGCACAAGGAACTGCTCGACAAGGCGACCGCCAAGATGAAAGCCGATATCGAGCGGCTGAAGGCGGCCGGCCCGATCGATCCGGACAAGATCCCCGAAGTGCACATCCGCGGCGACGTCGACGTCCCGTATAAGTGCATCGGCGCGGCGATCTACACGATGCAGTCCTCGGGCTTCATCAAGGTCGGCTTCATTTCGCAACCTCCCCCCAAGGACGGATCCGCGTCCTAACCGCCCGGCTAGCTCAGGAGTTTTGAATCATGGCAATGAGTGGCGGCAGGGATGATGGCGCCCCGATGATGGATATGAACATGACGCCGTTGATCGACGTCTTGCTCGTGCTCCTCATCATGTTCATCATCACCATCCCGGTCCAGACGCATGCGGTGAAGGTTGATCTTCCGGTGAATAACCAGAACAACCCGCCGCCGGTCGACGCGCAGAAGAACAAGATCATCATCGACGCGAACGACAATGTGACGTGGAACGGTACGCCGGTGACGAGCGACGAACAGCTCGATCAGTATCTGCAGGCGACGCTTCAGATCCAGCCCGAACCGGAGCTGCACTTCCAGCCGCTCCCGGACGCGCGTTACGAGAAGGTCGACAAGGTCCTGGCGATCATCAAGCGCTCGGGGATCAGCAAGCTCGGCTTCATCGGCAACGAGCAATACGCGAACGAATTCTGACGCCTTCGGGTATCGGTTTCGTCGAAAGAGGCGGTCGCGCAAGCGGCCGCCTCTTTTCGTTTTGCCGAGCGCTGGGTCACTCGTGGACGCAGACAGCCCAACCAGGCCTAGATCACGCTCTAGTGTCGCGCCGCATGAAGCAGTTCGATCAGTTGGCGGTTGATCGCGGCGCCGCCCAATTCGACGCCGATTCCCACATAACCTTCGCGCCGCAGCCTCTGACGCACGTCGTTTACGGAAATGCATTGGCCGGATTGCGCCAATTGGATGGCGCGTTCGATCATAGTTGCTGGTTGGGACATGGACCAGCTTAGGCTCTAATCGATCCGCATCCCACCGACATTCTTCGCGCGGATCGATTCCGCCCGTGACAGCCCGCGTTTTCCGATGCGGACGCGCCGGAGCTGATCGACCGGGCGCTGATGCTCAGAGCCGCGGGAGGGTCACGCCGCGTTGCCCCATGTATTTGCCCGCGCGGTCGGCATAGCTCGTCTCGCACGGCTCGTTGCCCTGCAGGAACAGGAACTGGCACGCGCCCTCATTGGCATAGATCTTGGCCGGGAGCGGCGTGGTGTTGGAGAATTCGAGCGTCACATGGCCTTCCCATTCGGGCTCCAGCGGCGTGACGTTCACGATGATGCCGCAGCGCGCATAGGTCGACTTGCCCAGGCAGATCACCAGCACGTCGCGGGGCACTCGGAAATATTCGACCGTCCGCGCCAGCGCGAAGCTGTTGGGCGGGATGATGCAGCAATCGGTCTTGCGGTCGACGAAGCTGTTCGCGGCGAAATCCTTGGGATCGACCGTTGCCGAATCGACGTTGGTGAAGATCTTGAATTCGTCGGCGACGCGCGCGTCATAGCCGTAGGAGGACAGGCCGTAGCTGATGCATCCCTCGCGCCGCTGCGCTTCGACGAACGGTTCGATCATGCCGTGCTGCGTTGCCTGCTCGCGAATCCAGCGGTCGGAAAGGATCGACATTCTCTACTCCCTGTTCGCCACCAGCTTTCGCGGCAATAAAGCCGTCCGGCAAGAGGCGCGGTGTCCGGCGCCGGCGAAATCCACGGAGACGACAGAATGCGGATCGATCCCTCCCGCGCGATTGGCGGTTATGCCGCAGTGATGACCTTGGCGACCGCGTGGTTGGCGCTGGCCGCGGTCTCACCGGCAGCGACCAAGTTCGACACGATCGACGTCCAGCGCATCAATGTGCGCGAACCCGATGGAACGCTGCGGCTGGCGATCGCCAATCACGCGCAGATTCCCGGCATCATCATCGGCGGCAAGGAATATCCCCACCCCAATCGGACCGAAGCGGGGATGATCTTCTACAACGATCAGGGCGACGAGAATGGCGGCCTGGTCTTCGATGGCGGCCTGAAGAGCGGCAAGCCGACCAATGGCGGGAGCCTGACCTTCGACCGCTGGCATCAGGACCAGACGCTGCAATTGGTCAGCACCGAGGACGGCCCCGATCGCCGCGCGGGGCTGGTGGTCAACGATCGCCCCGATGCACCGATGGATATCGCCGCGGGACTGCGGATGCGCACGATGAAGCCAGGGCCCGAGCGCGACGCGCTGATCGCGCGCGCCGGATTGACCAACGTGCGACGGGCGTGGTTCGGCCGTAGCGAGGACGGCAGCGTCGCCTTGGTCCTCAGCGATCCGGCAGGGCGCCCGCGGCTGACGCTCGGCGTCGGTAAGGACGGGGTTCCCAGCGTCGAACTGCGCGACGCGGCCGGCAAGGTGACGCGGACAGTGCGGTAACGTGCAGCTTTAGACGTCCCGGAGGTCAGACGATCCCGAGATTGGCGGGCCCGAAGGCGTGGGGGAGGAGGTCCGACAAGGCATATTCGGCGATCGGTCCACCGGTCAGGCCCGAGCACCAGACCTTTAGGTCGCGCTTGCCGGCTTGCGCCGCCTCGTTGAGGATTTGGCGGCAGCGTCCGCATGGCAGGATCGGCTCGATACCGTCCTTGCCCGTCATCCCGCCGACGACGCCGACCGCGACCACTTCGCGCATCCGTCCGTCGGCACTTGCCTTCGCCACTGCTACCGTTTCCGCGCAGAGCGACAGGCCGTAGCTCGCATTCTCGACATTGGTGCCGGTGACGATGCTGCCGTCAGCCATCAACAGCGCCGCGCCGACCGAAAAGTTCGAATAGGGCGCCCAGGCATTGGCCGCCGCGCCACGCGCCGCCTCGATCAACAATTGGGCTGTGTCCAGATCGTTCATTTCGTCACCACGTCCCAATTCACCGGCCCCTCGACCCCATCGACACGCCGCATATCGCTCGCCCGCCACATTCGCCACGGCCGCGCCGCGTAATCGGGCGGGAAGAAGTTCTGCGCGCTCCAGATGGGGCGGTCGAGCGCCGACGTCACGTCATAATTCGCTTCGAACCGTTTCGACACGAGCAGCAGCACGGGGCGCTCGGTATGCGCTTCGACCATGATGATGAAGCGTTTGAGCTCTTCCAGCACGACATCGCGCGATGGGCGGTCGTTGCACCCATCGATGAAGTCGATCGCCACCGCCGGCGGCAAGGCATCGTCCGCTTTGGGCACGGTGGTGTTGAAATTGTTCGCCTGATCGGTCGCCAGCCGGCACAGCGACCAGGAGTGGATCGCGCCGCGGCGCATCCCTGAGTCGGCAATGCCGCGCCAATTGTCCTCGAACCGCGCATCGCGATCGCCGCCCTGGGTCGCGCGGGCATAGGCGAAATCGGCGCCGGCCGCCTTGACCGCATTCCAGTCGATCGCCCCATTGGCGTCAGAGACATCCACCCCCTGGAATTGATAGTCGCTCGCGGATGGTCGCCATCCCCGTGCCGCCAGATAGAGCGCGCCGGCCAGCGCGAGCACCGCGACGCCCAGCCCGACCGGCAATGCCAGCCGCCGCATCACGCGCGGATGTGCAGGACGCAGATCAGCGTGAACAGCCGTCGCGCGGTGTTGAAGTCGACCTCTATCTTGCCCCCCAGCCGCTCCTTCAGGAGTTCGGCCGCATCATTGTGGATGCCGCGCCGAGCCATGTCCACTGTCTCGATCTGCTGCGGCGTCGCGTTGCGAATCGCTTCGTAATAACTGTCGCAGATCGCGAAATAATCCCTGATCGGGCGCCTGAGCGTCCCGAGCGACAGGATCAAGGTTTCCAGCGGCGAGCCATCTTCGCGCGACAGCGCGAGCACGAGTCGGCCCTCTTCTACGCCGAGATGGAGGATATACGGGCCGGCATAGCCATCGGGATAATCGCGCAACGGGCGGAAGCTGTTGTCCTCGAGCAGGTCGAAGATCGCGATGCGGCGTTCTTGTTCGACGTCCGCGCTCCGCCACACGATCGTGCGATCGTCGAGTGTGATGTCCTTGATGCGATGGTCCGCCACGAACCGCGCTTATCCCCATCCAATGCGATTATCCACAGCGCTGCCTGCTTTGTGCCGGCGGAGGAGTGGCGTAGAAGGAGGCATGGCGACAGCGATTCATTCCTTGCCGGGGGCGGAGACGCCCTCGCTCCCCCAGAATGTCGAGGCGGAGGCCGCCTTGCTCGGCGCGATGATGATCGACAATCGCATCGCCGAAGAGATCGACAAGCTGACTCCCGATCACTTCTTCGAGCCTCTGCACGGGCGGATTTTCGGCGCGATCAAGAAGATGGTCGACGCTCAGATGCCGGCGACGCCGGTCAGCCTGCGCCCCATGTTCGAGGCCGACCCGGCGATGAAGGAATTGGGCGGCCCGGGCTATCTGGCGCGGCTGACGGGATCGGGCGCGGGGCTGATCGGCGCGCGTCAATTCGCGCAGCAAATCTATGACCTGGCGCTGCTCAGGACCTTGGTCGGGGTCGGCCGCGAGCTGGTCGACAAGGCGATGGATACCTCGCAAGAGGTCAATCCGCGCGCGCAGATCGAGGCGGCCGAAGAGGAATTGTTCAAGGTCGCCGGCGATGGCGGCAGCGAGGCGTCGGTCAAGACCTTTGCCCAGGCCTCGACCCTGGCGGTGGCGATGGCCGACCGCGCGCTCAATTCCGGTGGCGGGGTATCGGGCGTGACCACCGGGCTCAGCTCGGTCAACGCCAAGATGGGTGGCTTTCACCGCTCCGACCTGATCATCCTCGCCGGGCGACCGGGCATGGGCAAAACCTCGCTCGCCACCAATATAGCGTTCAACGCGGCGCAACGTTACATGCAGGACGAGCGGGACGGGATCGATCCCAAGCAACGGATCGGCGCGAAGGTCGCGTTCTTCAGCCTGGAAATGTCGGCAGACCAGCTCGCGACGCGCGTGCTGGCCGAGCAATCGCGCATCTCGAGCCAGGAACTGCGCATGGGCAAGATCAGTCAGGCCGATATGGACCGGCTGGTGGTGACTGCCGGCGAATTGCAGAACCTGCCATTCGTGATCGACGACACCGCGGGTCTCACCATCGGTCAGCTTCATACGCGCATGCGGCGACTGCAGCGTCGACATGGCGAGAACGGGATCGGCATGGTGGTTGTCGATTACCTGCAATTGCTGTCAGGCAGCGGCTCGCGGGCGAGCGACAATCGCGTGCAGGAGATTTCGGAAATCAGCCGCGGGTTGAAGACGCTGGCCAAGGATCTCAACGTGCCGGTGCTGGCGCTGTCCCAGCTCAGCCGTCAGGTCGAAAGCCGCGAGGACAAGCGCCCGCAATTGAGCGATCTGCGCGAATCGGGATCGATCGAGCAGGACGCAGACGTCGTGCTGTTCGTCTATCGCGAAGATTATTACGTCGCGGCCAAGGAGCCCAAGAAACCAGTCGATGGCGACGATGCCAAGGTGTTCGAGGACTATACGAGATGGGGCCAGGAAATGGAGCGTGTCCATGGACTGGCCGAGCTGATCGTCGCGAAACAGCGTCACGGATCGACCGGTAAGGTCATCCTGCGGTTTGAACCGCAATATACGTTGTTCAGCGACTACGCCGGGGACTATTCGAGCCCGGATTATGAGTGAGCGCTTTGTCTCGTCGGCGTTGCCAATCGAGATACGCAATCCCGTTGCCGATGAGCATGGCGAATATCCACACGACGATTGGCGGGACGAATACCGCGCTGTCGCTGAGATCCGACAAGCTATTCGTTTTGGGTGATGTGGGGTCGTAATATGCCTGCACCTTGCGACCCACCGCGCGTGCGCCCTCATTGCCACGCAGGTAGTAGTCTCGTCCGGTATAAGTCGTGCCGTTCACGGTGAACTTATAGTCATAGCGTGCGTGATCTTCGGAACGATATGCGATGATGGTCGCCGTAGCGATTTTCTGCCGCTTAGCGGCGGCGTAGACAAATGAGTTATAGAGGCTCCTGCCCCACACTAGTGTGATAAGCAACAGCACCGTCCAGATCGGGACGAATGCACGCCAGAAATGGCGATCTCGCGAGGGCATTTGCGCAGCTTAGCCGTCATGCAGGCAAATATGCCAGTGTGGACTTTTAGGTACTGCCATCCCAGCGAAAGCCGGGGTCTTTCGCCGACCCGCATTGCTACACGAGACCCCAGCTTTTGCTGGGGTGAAGGGCATCAGAAAACCGGCTCTTCTCCAGGCTTCTCGGGCACGTGGATCCCGCACTCGGTCTTTTCCCACCCGCGCCAGCGCCCGGCGCGAGGATCCTCGCCCGGCAGCACTTTCGATGTGCAGGGCTGGCAGCCGATCGAGGGATAACCATCGGCCTCGAGCGGATGGCGAGGTAGATCGTGTTCGGCGAAATACGTCTCCAGATCGGCCTTCACCCAGTCGCCGAGCGGATTGACCTTGAGCCGGCCGTCCTCGACCTCGAACCGCGCGATGTTCTGGCGGGTTTGCGACTGGAACGCCTTGCGGCCGGAGATCCAGCTGTCGAGCCCGGCTTTGGCGCGCTTCAATGGCTCGACCTTGCGGATCTCGCAGCAGCCGTCTGGATCATACGACCAGCGCAGTTCCTGCGCGTCCTTGGCGGCGAGCACGGCCGGGTCGGGCTTGACCGTCCGGCTGTCGCTGAGCCCGAAGGTCGCCATCAGCAGGTCCCGATATTCAAGCGTTTCCGGGAACATCTTGAGCGTGTCGACGAACACCACCGGCGTCGCCGGATTGGCGCGCGCGATCAGGTGGAGCAACACGGCACTCTCGGTACCGAACGACGACACTACTGCCGTGTTGCCGAGCGTCCCTTCCGCAAACAACGCCTTCAGCATGTCGAGCGTGTCGGTCCCCGCGAAGCGCGCGTTGAGCGCGTCCGCATCGGCCTGGATAAAGGCCGGGGAGGTGTCGATCACGTCGATCTTGCGCAGCGCTTCACCCATGGCGCAATTTCCACACCGGCACGGCGCCGTCGGCCGCGGTCTGGTAGCGATAGTGATAGCGGTTGAGACTGGCTTCCAGAACCGCCGGGTCGATCGGCGAATTGGGCGCAAAGCCGTCGAAGCCGCAGCGGCGCATATGGTCGATCTGGTCGACGAGCACGTCGCCGGTAGCGCGAAGCTCGCCCGTATAGCCCGCTTCGCGCAGGATCTGGGCCGACGAATAGCCGCGGCCGTCGCGAAAGCGCGGGAAGTCGATCTCGATCAGCGAGATATGGTCGAGATGCGGCAGCAGCGCGCGGGCATCCTCGCCTGCTTCGAGCCGCACCGCCGAGGAATTCGACTGGTCGAGGAACGCATCGAGCGTGACCGCGGGCTCTTCGGCCGGATCGTCGTCGCGGAAGCGCAGCGGATCACCCATAAATCGCCTCCTTGAACGGATCGAAGCCGACGCGGCGATAGGTGTCGAGAAAGCGTTCGCCCTCGTCGCGCAGCTCGAGATATTTGTCGGTCACGCGCTCGACCGCGTCGACGATGCCGTCCTCGTTGAACCCGGGGCCGGTGATCTTGCCGAGGCTGGCATCCTCCGCACCTGAGCCGCCGAGCAGCAATTGGTAATTCTCGGTGCCTTTACGGTCGACGCCCAGGATGCCGATATGGCCGGCATGATGGTGGCCGCAGGCATTGATGCAGCCCGAGATCTTGAGCTTCAGCTCGCCCAATTCGCGCTGGCGGTCGAGATCGGCGAAGCGCGTCGCGATCTTTTGCGCGACCGGGATCGAGCGGGCATTGGCCAGGCTGCAATAATCCAGCCCCGGGCAGGCGATGATATCGCTGATCAGGTCGAGATTGGCGGTCGCCAGCCCCCCCGCGTGGAGCGCCTGCCATAAGGCATACAGGTCGGTCTTGCGCACGTGCGGCAGGACGATGTTCTGCGCATGCGTCACGCGCAGTTCGTCGAAACTGTAGCGCTCGGCGAGGTCGGCCATCAGCTCGATCTGCTCGGCGGTAGCATCGCCGGGGATGCCCCCGACCGGCTTCAGGCTGATATTGACGATGGCATAGCCCGGCGCCTTGTGCGCCTTGACGTTCTGGTCGAGCCACAGAGCGAAATCGGGATCGCTGCGGTCGATTGCGTCGCTCAGTCCGGTTTCGAACGGCGGCGGCGTGAAATAGGCGGCGATGCGGTCGAATTCCTCGCGCGGTACGTTCGAGCCGTTCTGCAGGATATGCTCCCACTCGGCCTCGACCTGGCGCGTGAATTCCTCCTGGCCGAGGTCGTGGACCAGGATCTTAATCCGCTGTTTATGGATATTGTCGCGGCGCCCGTTGCGGTTCCACACGCGCAACGCCGCCTCGATATAGCTGAACAGGTCGTCGGCCGGCAGGAACGGCCGGATCAGCGGCGCGACGAACGGCGTGCGGCCCATGCCGCCGCCGATATAGACCTCGAAGCCCAGCTCGCCGGCGTCGTTCTTGACCAGCTTGAGCCCGATATCGTGCAAGCGGATCGCCGCGCGATCCTCGTCGGCGGCCGTCACGGCAATCTTGAACTTGCGTGGCAAGTAGCTGAATTCGGGGTGGAAGGTCGTCGCCTGGCGGATCAGTTCAGCCCAGGGCCGGGGATCGCAAACTTCGTCCGCCGCGGCGCCGGCATATTGGTCCGACGACAGGTTGCGGATGCTCTCGCCCGACGTCTGGATAGCATGCATCTCGACCGTCGCGAGCTCGGCAAGGATGTCGGCGGCCTGTTCGAGCTTGATCCAGTTGTACTGGATGTTCTGGCGCGTGGTGAAATGGCCGTAGCCGCGATCGTATTTGCGCGCGATGTGTCCCAGCATCCGCATCTGGCGGCTGTCGAGCGTGCCATAGGGGATGGCGACGCGCAGCATATAGGCGTGGAGCTGGAGATAGAGGCCGTTCTTCAAGCGCAGCGGCTTGAACTGGTCGTCGGTCAGCTGCCCGGCGAGCCGGCGGCGTGCCTGGTCGCGAAATTCCTCGACGCGGGCGTCGACGATCGCCTGATCGTATTTGTCGTAGCGGTACATCAGTGGTTCGCCTGAAGTTGGTTCACGCGGAGGCGCGGAGACGCGGAGATTTGATTCACGCAAAGGCGCGAAGGCGCAAAGATCGGGTTCGCGCAGAGGCGCAGAGAACGCTGAGTTAGCGCGCGCGAAAACGCGCCGTCATTTCCGGCTCGCCGAGATTGAAAGGCTGCTGGCGCAGCCGGGCAAGACACCTCCGCGCCCTCCGCGCCTCCGCGCGAACAAATACCCTTCCTTCTTAGCGCCTCAGCGCCTTTGCGTGAGAAACTCATATTACCCAGCTCCCCGCGTTCGGATCGCTAGGCTTGAGCGTCAAATCGGGCCGCACAGTGGGTCCGAGCGCGCGAATGCGGTCCTTGATGTGCGCGGGGCGGGGACCATCGGGGGTCTCGGTCGCATCGAGGATATAGCCGCCATTGACCCGGCACGCGCCGTCCTCGGCATGCAGGATCGCCTCGCCCTTGTCGCCGACATCGACAGCGTCCTCGACATGGCGCGACCAGCCGCTGCCGGTCCACCAGATCACGTCGCCGGTCGGCAGGTCGTTGCCGGTCAGAATCTTCACGCCGCAGCCTCCGCCATCCGCGCCCACCGGGCCAATTTATCCTCCGCATCCGACAGTTCGACGACATCGCCGACCACGATGATCGCCGGGCTCTGTACCTTCTCGCGCTCGACCATCGGGCCGAGATCGGCGAGCAACGTCTTGATCGCGCGATGCCCTGCCAGCGTGCCGCGCTCCAGCACCGCGACCGGCATGTCGGGCGCGACGCCATCGGCCATCAACTTGTCGGCGATGTCGGGGCAGGTCGCGACGCCCATATAGATGACGAGCGTGCGGCCCTTGCCCGCGAGCCCCGACCAATCCTGGTCGGTCAGGCCCTTGCACTGGCCGGCGACGAAGCTGACCGCCGAGGAATGATCGCGATGGGTGAGGGGGAGCATCGCTTCTGCCGCGCAGCCGAGTGCGGCCGACACACCGGGAATGACCTCGACCGGCAGACCGGCGGCGCGTACCGCCTCGACCTCTTCGCCGCCGCGGCCGAAGATGAACGGATCGCCGCCCTTCAGCCGCACGACGATCGCGCCCGCTTTTACATGCGCGACGATCAGCGCGTTGATCGCGTCCTGCGACAAGGTGTGCTTGCTGCGTTTCTTGGCGACCGAGATGCGGTGGGCATCGGCCGGCGCGATGTCGAGCACGGCCGGGTCGATCAACCCGTCATGCACGACCACGTCGGCGCTTTTCAGCGCCTCGACCGCGCGAACCGTGAGCAGGCCTGGATCGCCGGGCCCGGCACCAACCAAGATGACGCGGCCACGCGCGTGCGGATCGAGAAGTGTCGCCATGATGCGGGGCAGATGGGCCGCGGATGCGACGCGGGCAACCGACGCTTGCTACTGGCTGGAATAGCGAAACTTTGCGGGGTCAGTCCTTGGCCGCGGTCTTCGCGTTGGCGAGCTCCTGTGCCCGGCGCATCAGGCGCATGGCTTCGTCGATCAACTCGCCGGCGAACACCGGATCGCTCTTGCCCACTGCGATGGTTAGGCAATTGCCGGCTTCGGTTTTCAGGCGGAGCGCGCGGGGAGGCAGGGCGACGTCGTTGGCAGGTTTCACATCCCGGCTAATTCCCGAAATGCCAACCGGTTCCACGCCCCGGCGCAATCAAATTCAGCTCATCCCGACCTGTTCGAGGATGAAGGCGAGGCGTTCGGCGATGCTGACCTTCGGCAGCAGGATCACGTCGTAACCGAGCGCCGGATAGGCCGCGGCGAGCCGATCATATTCGGCGACTGCGGAGGCGAAATCGTGCCGCCGTTCGGTATCGGGGGCAAACAATTCGGGCCAGGGTGGGGCGAGGAAGGCCGGGCTGGAATAACGATAGCCTGCGGCGAGATCGGCCAGCACCTTTTCGCCCGTCAGGTGCTCAAGCGCGACCGCCGCGTCGATCAACCCGCGATCGAAGAAGACAGCGCCGGGCAGGGCACGCGCGTCGTCATAATCCTGTTCGGCGAGGGTGGTGATACGGCGCGCGAAGGCGATCCCATCGATCCAGGGCAGCGCACCACCGCCCGACGCCAGCTCCGCGCGAACAACGCGTCGGCCCGGCTCCTCGATCGTCGCGAAACCGCGCCCGCCGAGCTCGGCGAGCAAGCTGGATTTCCCACCACCCGAACAGCCTGAGATGACGAAGAAGTTATGCATGCGGTCGGCCTCCATAGCCGCGGAACGACGCCGCCGCGGAGCCGCACTGTTTCTCGTCCGGAACGGACACGATTTGTTGGTTTATCAAATAGTTTCCATTGCCAAGTTGGAGAATGAGGCCCAGCCTCTGCCGGGTCCGAATCAGGGGGCAAACATGACTCGATTAGCTACGGCGCTGACTGTCTGCGCCGGTTCGATGGTGCTCGCCGCAATGGCGACCGGCATGGCCGGGGCATCCGAAACGGTCAATTACACTTATGACGCCAAGGGGCGACTGGTGAAGGTCGCGCATTCGGGCACGGTCAACAATAATGTCGTATCCAATTACAGCTTCGATAAGGCCGACAACCGCGTCAACGTGAACGTGACCGGCGCGCCATAGCGTCAGCGCCCCTGAATGACTGGGGCAACACCGAAAAATTCTCGCACAGGGGAAATTGCGATGGCGACTTTTACGTCCGGTGCGCGCCGGCGACTGGTGGTGCTTGCCCTCGGCACGGCACTTGGTTCTACGCTGGCCGCGCCGGCATATGCTGATTCACCGCACCCCAATATCGATGCCAACGGCGTCGACCTGACTGTGGGAAGCTTCAATCCCAGCATCCCGATTGCCTCGATCGGGTCTGGTCAGGCCGAACTCTCGCTGGTCGCCTATGACGGGCAAACTGACAATTGGTCGATGATGACCGCCAATCAATCGGTGTCGGGTGGGACGACCTTCATCAGCGTCACAATCGGCAACCATCAATATGATAACTTCAGCAGCGCGAACGGCTTTGCCTCCTCGCTGCGCGGAACGGGTGCAACGCTGACGATCAACGGTGACAATTCGATCACCTACCGTTCGCTCGATGGCGTTGTTATCGACTTCGGTGGCGGAACCAATGGCGGGGGTGCCTCGAACCTTTGTGACAATTACAACAACGGATCATGCTGGCGAGTGGCGACCTCGGTTTCCGGCCGGTCCGGAATGACGGCTACGCTGAACTGGGATATCCACGCCAATTGCTCGACGGTCTTCAACGAGGACGGCTCGGTGGACTGCACCTATACGTGGCGACTCGGTAGCGTCAGTAACAGCGCTGGGTATTCCATCGCCTGGACGTTCGCGAGCAACTCCGCGGGCCTTCATCAAAACCCCGGCCCCACCTGGTTCCAGAAAACCAGCGCTACCCTGTCCAACGCCAATGTTTCTGCATCGAGCTGGCCGACCGTGACCTACGCCAATCCGTCCAGCAACGTCTATACGATCACGACACCGGGCAATGCGACATGGCGCTTCACAGGTAGCGGCCAGAACATCACCGCAATCCGTCGACCCACCGCCAGCACCGATTCGACGACAATTACCTATGCCCCGAGCACGCTTTCACCATCGTCGATTACCAAAGACGGCGTAGCGACGGGTTACAACTATTCGGTGTCCGGTTCTACTGCGACAATGGTCGTAACCGACGCTCTGTCGAATCAGACCACAACGATATCCGATCTCACTAAATATCGGCCGACCTCGGTTACCAACGCCGCCGGCAAGACGACCTTGATGAGTTACGACAGCATCGGTCGTTTGACCGAAGTGACCAATCCCGAGGGCGATAAGCTCCAATACGCGTATGACAGCCGCGGCAATCTGACGATGGTTACGCGCAAGGCGAAGCCGGGTTCGGGATTGGCCGATATCGTCACCAGCGCGAATTTCGACGCCACGTGCACCAACGTTGCCACCTGCAACAGTCCCAGCTGGACCAAGGATGGGCGCAACAACCAGACCGATTATACATACGACAGTACGACGGGCCTGCCGCTGACAGTCACCCTGCCAGCCGCCCCAAACGGCAAGCGGCCGCAAGCCCGCTATGCCTATTCCACCGTGGCGGGGGTCAAGGTCGTTACTTCGACGTCCACCTGCGCCACCGGGCAGGCGAGCGATACGCCGACCTGCGTCGGAACGGCGGATGAAACCAAGACGACGCTCGGATATGACAGCAATCTCAATCTGACGTCGGTCACTAAAGCTTCCGGCGAGACCGTTCCCTCGGTCAGCGCAACGACGACCGGCACCTACGACGCGGTCGGCAATCTGTTGACGGTGGATGGCCCCCTGTCCGGCAACGCTGATACCACCACCTTCCGCTACGACGCCGATCGCAGGCGGATTGGGGCGATCTCGGCCGATCCCGACGGCGGGGGGGCTCTGAAGCGGCGCGCACTCAAAAACACCTATAACGCGGACGGCCAGGTCACCGTAACCGAAGTTGGGACGGTGAACGGCACGACCGATACGGACTGGGCAGCGTTCACTTCGCTGCAGCAGACGACCGCGACTTACGACACTAACGGATATAAGACCAAGGATGTCGTAACCGCGGCGGGCACGACTTATTCGGTCACGCAATACAGCTATGACGCCGACGGTCGGTTAGACTGTACGGCTATGCGGATGAAGCCTGGCACTTATGGTTCGCTGCCCGCTGCTTGCACCCTGACGACGGGCACCGGTGACGCCGATCGCATCACCAAGATGGCGTATGACGTAGTAGGCCGGACGACCAAGACAACGTCGGCTTATGGAACGGCGGACGCGTCGGACGATGCGACGACGACCTATAGCGATAACGGCAAGGCCGCGACGGCGACAGATGCCAATGGCAACAAGACGACCTACACGTATGACGGGTTCGACCGGCTGTGGAAGACGAATTATCCCTCGACGACGAAGGGGGCAGGCACGAGCTCGACAACGGACTATGAGCAGTTGGGATACGACGCCAACAGCAACGTCACCAGCCGCCTGCTGCGTGGCGGCACGCTGACGATCAATTACACCTACGATAATCTGAACCGGCTGCAGACCAAGGACTTGCCAGGCACCGAACCAGATGTGACCTATGGCTACGATCTCTTGGGCCGACTGACGAGCGCCACGACCTCGGCACAGACACTGAGCTTTACCTATGACGCGCTCGGTCGCAACCTCACCCAGACCAGCCCGCTCGGCACGGTCGGTTATCAATATGACCCTTCCGGGCGACGGACCCGGCTGACTTGGCCCGATCTCTATTACGTGACCTATGATTATCTGGTCACCGGTGAGATGGCGACGGTCAAGGAAAGCGGGACGACGACGCTCGGAACCTATGCTTATGACGATCTCGGCCGGCGGGCGTCGTTGACCCGCGGCAATGGCGTGGTCACGAGCTATGGCTATGACGATGGATCGCGGCTAATATCTCTTGGATCCGACCTTGCCGGTACGACCAACGACCTGACGCTCGGTTTCGGCTACAACCAAGCGTCGCAGATCACGTCCACGACGCGATCGAACAACGCCTATTCCTGGACGGGCGCTGCCAACGTTGCGCGCAATTACACCTCCAACGGGCTCAACCAATATACCGCCACCACCAGCACGACCTTCGGCTTCGATGCCCGGGGCAATCTGACCAACTCGGGCGGCGACACCTATACCTACAGTTCGGAGAATTTGCTGCTGACCGGCCCGAACTCAGCGAGCCTTACCTATGATCCGCTGACGCGGCTTTATCAGTCGAGTAGCGCCGCAGTCGCGGCTTCCAAGGATCTATACGACGGCGATCAGATGATCGCCCTGTATCTTGTTTCTTCCGGAGCACTCGCCCGGCGCTACATCATGGGGCCCGGCACGGACGAGCAACTGCTCGAGATCAATGCGGCCGGCAACAAATACTGGGCGGTCGCTGACGAACGTGGATCGGTGATCGCCGAGACCGATTCATCCGGCAATACCGCCGGCATTAACACCTATGACGAATATGGTATCCCCGGCGCGAGTAATGTGCTTCGGCGTCAATATACCGGTCAAGTCTGGCTGCCCGAGCTAGGCATGTATTACTACAAAGCGCGGATGTACTCGCCGACCCTCGGCCGGTTCATGCAGACCGATCCGATCGGATATGGCGATGGGATGAATTGGTATAACTATGTGGGTGGAGATTCGGTTAATTTCTTTGATCCGTCTGGCGCGAAGCAAATTGTTATCGAGGATTGTACTAACAAATATCACGGCGCAGCGACAAATGACGGAGATACGATTACAGTAACTCAAAATAAATGCGTTAGAACTATCATTGAAGTAAGTGATGGCGGCGTTGCTGGGGCCGGTGTAGGAGGCGTTGGTTCGCCAGGTAAAGATAAATGCGCGTTGAGGGGGCGTAATGGTATTTGCATTTATCAGCGGGACGCTAGCGGGTCACTAATTCCGACTGAAGAGTGGAACAGGCATTCCTGTGCCAATGATAGCAAAATACAGCAGGCTGCTTCGTCTATAAATGATACAGTAGGCGTTCCCGGGGTCAGTGCCGCTGGGGGCGCGGCGGGGGCTGCAGCCGCAAAAAAAATCGGCGCCACAGCAGCAGGTGCGGCGAGGGCTGGCGGTGCTGTATCACTATATGGTTGGTTTGTCGGGTTGGTAGCCCAAGTCACCAGTGGTCAGGGCTGGCAGCCGTTTGGTGTTCAAGTAGCACCAAAAGCAGACTTAAGTATGTGCTCAAAATATTGAACGGAACTACAATATGCGTAACATTAGGTTTAAATTATCGGTGATACTTTTACTGACTGCAATATGCGCGCCAATTATTTATCTTGTCTCACCGAAATCTATGGACTACATATCAAAGGATTCTTTGAGACTTATTTCCATAGCTTTGGTGGTTTCGGCATTAATCATACTCAGTATTTCCATGAAGAAAGATAAATAGAATAGCGGTGACAGTTTCTAGGTGCATTTAACTTAGGCAACGGCGAAGCGTCGATTGTTGTTGCTGCGGAACGGCTAGCACTCACCCCTCCCGCAACCCAACCGCGATCGACGCCCGCGCCTGATCCGCCTCGTTCGACACCACCGGATAGGCGCAATAATCCGCCGCATAGTAAGCGCTCGGCCGATGGTTGCCGCTCCAGCCGACGCCGCCGAACGGCGCCGCCGAGCTCGCCCCGTTGGTCGGGCGGTTCCAGTTGACGATGCCGGCGCGGGCATTGGCCCAGAAGCGGTTGTACAGGTCGGGGTTCTGGCTGATCAGGCTGGCCGACAGGCCGTAGCGGGTGTTGTTGGCCTCCGCGATCGCCTCGTCGAAATCGCTCGTGCGGATCACCTGGAGGATCGGGCCGAACAATTCGATGTCGGGGCGGTCCTTCATCTCGGTCGCGTCGAGGATGCCGGGCGTCAGGAACGGCCTGTCGTCGAACGGGCGCTCCATATGCCGCAAGGGGCGACCGCCGCGCATCATCAGTTCGAGGAAGCTTTCGGTCAGCAGATCGGCGACCTCGTTATCGATCACCGGGCCCATGAACGGCTGCGGATCGGCGTGCGGATCTCCGACGATCAGCCGGTTGGTCAGCTTGAGCAATTCGTCCGTCAGCGGTTCGTACAATGCCTCGTCGACGATCAGACGGCGCGCGGCGGTGCAGCGCTGGCCGGCGGTGGTGAAGGCCGACTGGATGATGACGATCGCCGCTGCGTGGAGGTCGGGCGCGTCCCACACGATGATCGGGTTGTTGCCGCCCATTTCCAGCGCCAGGATCTTTTCGGGTCGGTCGGCGAATTGGCGGTTGAGCGCGATGCCGGTGCGCGCCGATCCGGTGAATAACAAGCCGTCGATGCCGTCATGCCCGGCTAGTGCCTTGCCTTCGGCCGGGCCGCCGATCAGCAACCGCGCGCAGCCCTGGGGCACGCCCGCCTCGTGCAGGCAATCGACCATGAACGCGCCCGTCGCCGGGGTCTTTTCCGACGGCTTGAACACCACTGCGTTGCCCGCGATCAGCGCTGGGACGATGTGGCCGTTGGGCAAATGCGCGGGGAAATTGTACGGCCCCAGCACCGCGAGCACACCGTGCGGCTTGTGGCGCAGCGCCATGCGGCTGCCCATCGGGGAATCGAGTTGGCGCTGGCCGGTACGCTCGGCAAAGGCGCCGGCCGAAATGTCGACCTTGGCGATGACCGAATCGACCTCGGTCTTCGCTTCCCATAACGGCTTGCCGGTTTCGCGCGCGATCAGGTCGGTGAAGGCATCGCTGCGCGCGCGGACGACATTGGCATAGCGGCGTAGGGTCTCGATGCGGAAGGTGACCGGCTTGGCCGCCCATTCGGCCCAGCTCTCACGCGCGGCCGCGACTTCGCTGTCGGCATCGCCGATCGCATGGCGCCACAGCAATTCGCCGGTCGCCGGTTCGTAGGAAAGAAGTTCACCCGACATGGATCATGGTCCCTAGCCGTTCGCCGCCGCCGCCGCCAGCGGCTCGCCCGCCAAGGCCTCACCCATTTCGCGTATCGCAGCGACCTTGGCGTAGAGCGGCTCCCAATCGTCACGCTCGTCGATCGCCGACCAGATCGTCTCGACCTCGTCGATCAGCATCGAGCAGGGCTCGCCCGACCAGTAAGGATGGCTGCGGTCGGCACGCGGCGTGTAGGCGGCGAGCGCGTCGCGCACCTCGTCCCATGGCTCGCCATAGCTATCGGGCAATCGGCCGCCAAAGGCGTCGAAGAAGAAACGGTCGATTCCGGTCGCGGTGCCACGCAACACCGGCTCGATCGTCTGGACCAGAGCGCGGTCGCTGTCGGGGTCGCGCGGGGTCAGGCCCAGCCGCCACAGGATCGCATCGCTGACCGCGCGTTGATAGCGATCGCCGAATGTGTCGAGCGTCGCGATCAGCGGCTCGGCCTCGCAAATCGGTCGCAGCGCGACCGCGAGCTGCATCGCGTCCCAATGGATCGCCTCGGGCTGGCGGCCGAACGCGTACAGGCCGGCATGGTCGAAATAGGCGGCGGTGAAGCCCGGGTCCCAGGTCGGCGTGAAGCGCCACGGCCCGTAATCGAAGCTTTCGCCGGTGACGTTGATATTGTCCGAATTGAGCACGCCATGGACGAAGCCGGCGGCCATATATTTGCCGGCAAGCGTCGCGGTGCGCCCGACCACCAGGTCGAGCAGCCGGGCGGGGGCATCGTCACCGGGCTTTTCCCCGTACAGCCGGAGCAGCGCATAGCCGGTCAGCGCGCGCAATGCGGCCTCATCGCGGAAATAGGCCAAGCGCTGGAACGTACCGATGCGGACATGGCTGTGGCTGAGCCGCACAAGCACTGCCGACCGCGTGGGGGAGGGTTCATCGTTGCGCTCGAGCGCTTCGCCGGTCTCGATCAACGAGAAGGTACGCGAGGTGGGCACGCCGAGCGCCTCGAGCATCTCGGTCGCCAGGATTTCGCGAATCCCGCCCTTGAGCGTCAGGCGACCGTCACCGAACCGGCTATACGGCGTCTGGCCCGATCCTTTGGTGCCCAGGTCCATCAACCGGCCGTCGGCGCCGACCAGCTGCGCGAACAGGAACCCGCGGCCGTCGCCGATGTCCGGATTGTAATTACGGAACTGGTGGCCGTGATAGCGCAGCGCCAGCGGCTCGGGCAGCGAGCCGGACAGGGGTGCGAACCGGCCGAAATGCGCGATCCATTCCTCGTCGCTCAGCGCGTCGAGCCCAACCTCTACAGCCGCGCGATCGTTGCGGAAGCGCAGGATCGTCTGGGGAAAATCGGCCGCGGTAACGCGATCGTAAAAAGCATCCCCCAGATCCAGGATTGCGGTTTCGGGGCGATAAGCTTGCGGTCGCGCGGTCATGCGGCAATATGGGTGGGCCGGCAGCGGGGACGCAACCATTGTCATCTTACGAAAATCGATACTGGTGGTCCAACGACGAAGTGCGGCTGCATTGCCGGGATTATCCCGGCCCTGATGCTAGCCCCGGCGGGCGTCCGCCGATCGTCTGCATCCCCGGCCTGACGCGCAACGCGCGCGATTTCGAGGACATCGCCGAGCGACTGTCGCCCGACTGGCGCGTGATCGCGATCGAGCTGAGGGGGCGTGGCGAGAGCGGTTATGCCAAGGACCCGATGTCCTATGTGCCGCTGACCTATGTCCAGGATGTCGAGGCGCTGCTGGCTGAGCTAGCTATCGACCGCTACGTCGCGTTCGGTACCTCGCTGGGCGGGATCGTCACCATGTTGCTGGCGGGCACCGGGCGCGAGAAACTGGCCGGCGTGCTGCTCAACGATGTCGGGCCGGAGATCGAGCCGGCGGGGCTGGGGCGGATCCGCTCCTATGTCGGCCGCGCCAATACCTGGCCGACCTGGATGCACGCCGCGCGTGGCGTGCAGGAGGCCAATGCCGACGTCTATCCGCATTATGGCGTCGAGGAATGGTTGGCGATGGCCAAACGGCTGTATCGCCTGAACAGTTCGGGGCGGATCGTGCTCGATTACGACATGAAGATAGCCGAGCCGTTCCGTGTCCCGGGAAACGAGGCCGGCCCCGATATGTGGCGGGCACTCGACGCGCTCAAAGAGGTGCCGACGCTGATCCTGCGCGGCGCCCGCTCGGACGTCCTGTCGGCGGCGACCGCCGAGAAGATGGCGAAGCGGCTCGACCGCGCCGAGCTGGTGACGGTGCCCGATGTCGGGCACACGCCGACGCTGACCGAGCCTGAGGCGCTGGCGGCGATCGAGCGCCTGCTCGACCGGGTGGCGAAGGAACCCGCCACGGCGTGACGCGTCTTTCCCGCTCAACAGGGCCGAAACGTGCGACCGTGACGCCACTGCTCAAGGGCGACGAATGACCCCAATGTTCGACCAGATTATCTTCGACCCGCGCGACGTCGATCTCTCGAAGGGGCCGTTGGCGGGGCATATCGATGCCGAAACCTATTGCCTGGGCGCGTTCAACCCCGGGATGACGCGCCTGCCTAACGGCAATCTATTGATGATGGTGCGAATCGCCGAGGCGCTCAGGACGCCGATCTTCGACCAGAAGATCCATTCGATCCGTTGGGACCCGGGCGACAGCATGGCGGCTAATGCCGGCAGATATTGTCTCGACGCCTGGCCGCTGGAAATGGTCGATACCGCCGATCCGCGCAAATTCATGATGCGCGGCGGCGGGTGGAAAGTGATGGCGCTGACCAGTCTGTCCTGGCTGTTGCCGGTCGAGCTCGACGCCGAGGGGCGGACCGTGGTCGACGTCCATTATCGCGACGCGATCGCGCCGCGCGCGTCCTACCAATGCTATGGTGTCGAGGATGCGCGGATCAGCCGGGTCGGCGGCCGCTGGCTGATGACGACGTGTTCGGTCAGTCCGGAGCGGCATTCGACCACGCTCTATTCCTCGAACGATGCGCGCGACTGGCTGCTCGAAGGAATCGTGCTCGACCATCAGAACAAGGACATGCTGATCTTCGAGGATCGCATCGGCGCCAATTACTGGGCGCAGACGCGGCCCTTGGGCGACCTCTATTTCGCTTATCCGCCGGGCAGCGAGTGGCGCGCCGGGCCGTCGATCAACCTCGCCACCTCGCCCGACGCGCTCCATTGGAAGCCGCACGAAAAGCCCGGCATCCGGCCGCATGCCGCGACGCTGGCCACCGCGCGGATGGGCGGAGGCACGCCGCCGGTGGTGACCGATCGCGGCTGGCTTTCGCTATGGCACGGGGTAGAACCTTATGGCGTGGTCGGCATCTATCGCACCTATTGGTCGCTGCTCGATGCGCGCGATCCCTCGGTCACGATCGCGACTAGCGACACGCCATTGCTCGAGCCTGCGCCGCATCTGACCGAGCCGATGAAAGAGCTGATGTATCTGGACAATGTCGTCTTTTCGACCGGCATCGCCGATGCCGGCGATCACTTCATCGTCGCGAGCGGCGAGGCTGACCTGGCGTGCCGCATCACGCATGTCCCGAAGAGCGTGTTTGGCCTCTGATTTCCTCGCTTGCGGGAAGGGTCAGGCTAGTCCCCCTCCCGCTTGCGGGAGGGGCTAGGGGAGGGCATGTGCGAATCCTGTACGGGGTCTAACAGACCCTCCCCCGACCCCTCCCGCAAGCGGGAGGGGAGATTAGGACGCCGTTTTTTCGCCATGCCCGCACCCCTCAACATCCTGCACATGCATTCGTCGTTCAATCTGGGCGGCAAGGAAGCGCGTTCGATTCAGTTGATCAACGCGTTCGGCGACCGCGCGCGGCACACGATCGTATCGGGAATGCCCGACCAATATTCGGCGCGCGACGCGATCGCGCCGGGGATCAGCTACGAGATTGCGCAGAATCCGCCGCCGCTGACCGGGCGGCCGTCGGTCGGCCGCTACGAGGCGATTGCCAAATATATGCGCCGGTTCGATCTGGTGCTGAGCTATAATTGGGGCGCGATCGATGCCGTGATGGCGAAGCGCGTTTTCCCCAAGGGCATGCCGCCGATCGTTCATCACGAAGATGGCTTCAACGCCGACGAGGCGATGAAGCTCAAGCCGCAGCGCGCGGTCTATCGGCGCATGGCGTTCCCCGCCGCGTTTGCGGTGGTGGTGCCGTCAATGACGCTCGAATGGGTCGCGACTAACGTCTGGAAGCAATCGGCGCCGCGGTTGCGCCGGATCCCCAACGGCATCGACACCGCTCTCTATGCCAGGAAGCCCGATCCCAAAGCGATCCCCGGGCTGGTCCGCAAGCCCGGCGAAGTGATCGTGGGCGCGCTGGCCGGGCTGCGCGAGGTCAAGAACCTGCCGGCATTGGTGCGCGCGACCGCCGGCTGTTCGGCGCGGGTGCGGCTGGTCATCGTCGGTGAGGGGCCCGAGCGCGCGAAGATCGAGATGGCGGCGCGCGCGCTGGAAATGCAGGACAAGGTGCTGATGCCCGGATTCCTGCCCGATCCGCACACTTATGTCGGGCTGTTCGACATCATGGCGCTGTCGTCGCTGAGCGAGCAATTCCCGATCTCGGTGGTCGAGGGAATGGCGGCGGGATTGCCGATCGCCTCTGTCCCGGCGGGGGACATTCCGCACATGGTGAGCGAGGAGAACCGCCCCTACATCACCCCGCATTCGGGCGAGGTCGACCTGCGCGACGCGATCCAGGCGTTGGCGGCGGACGCCAAGCTGCGCGCGGCGGTGGGCAAGGCCAATCGGGCCAAGGCAATCGCTGAGTACGACGCCAAGGCGATGATTACCGCCTATGCGCACCTGTACGAAGAGGCACTGGGCAGGGCGGGCGCCCTGTCGTAACGAGTATTTTGCTCGCCTACGGGCAGCGAAACGCTATAGGCTGCGTTATTGGTCGCAGGAGAGTTACGTGTTCAAGGGCTTGACGCCTATCGTGTATAACGGCCGCGAGGTGTGGCCCTTGGTGGAAGGCGGCAAGGGTGTCGCCGCGACCAATCATGCCAGCGCAGGCGCCTGGGCGGCCGCGGGCGGTATCGGTACGGTTTCCGCGGTCAATGCCGACAGCTACGATCCCGAAGGCAAGATCATTCCGCAGGTGTACAAGGCGTTGACGCGCCGCGAGCGCCACGAGGAATTGGTCGAATATGCGATCGAAGGCGCGGTCCAGCAGGTCAAGCGCGCGTTCGAGATCGCCGGCGGCAAGGGTGCGATCAACATCAACGTGCTGTGGGAAATGGGCGGTGCGCAGCGCGTGCTGCATGGCGTGCTCGAACGTACGCGCGGCCTGGTTGCCGGGGTGACGTGCGGCGCCGGGATGCCCTACAAGCTCAGCGAGATCGCCGCATCGTACAACGTCAATTACCTGCCGATCGTCAGCTCCGGCCGCGCCTTCCGCGCGCTGTGGAAGCGCGCTTATTCGAAGGCGGCGGAATGGCTTGCCGCAGTGGTCTATGAGGATCCCTGGCTGGCGGGCGGGCATAACGGCCTGTCCAATGCCGAGAACCCGCTCGAACCGCAGGACCCCTATCCGCGCGTCAAGGAATTGCGCGAGACGATGCGCGAGGGCGGTATCTCCGACGACGTGCCGATCGTGATGGCGGGCGGGGTGTGGTTCCTGCGCGACTGGAACGACTGGATCGACAATCCCGAACTCGGCAAGATCGCGTTCCAGTTCGGCACCCGGCCCTTGCTGACGCAGGAAAGCCCGATTCCCGAAGCCTGGAAGGCCAGGCTGACGCAGATCGAGGAAGGCGACGTGCTGCTGCACCGTTTCTCGCCGACCGGCTTTTATTCGTCCGCGGTCCGCAATCCGTTCCTCCGTGCGCTCGAAGCGCGGTCGGAGCGGCAGATCGCCTTTTCGACGCAGGAAGCCGGCGATCACACCTTCCAGCTAGATGTGGGCGTGAAAGGCAAGAATTTCTGGGTGACCAGGAACGACCTGCTCCGCGCCCGCGAATGGTTCGGCCATGGCTTCACCGAGGCGCTCAAGACGCCGGACAATACTTTGGTGTTCGTCACGCCGACCGAAAAAGCCGAAATCCGCAAGGACCAGGCCGATTGCATGGGGTGCCTGTCGCAATGCCTGTTCTCGAGCTGGGCCGATAGCGAGACCAACTCGACCGGGCGGCTGGCCGATCCGCGCAGCTTCTGCATCCAGAAGACGTTGCAGGAGATCGCGCATGGCGGCGACGTCGACCAGAATCTGATGTTCGCCGGGCATGGCGCGTATAATTTCAAGAAGGACCCGTTCTATTCGAACGGCTTCGTGCCGACGGTGAAGCAATTGGTCGATCGCATCCTGACCGGGGATTGAGCGAGCAGCGCGGCTATGGCGCGGCCAAAGGAAGGTTAATTGCCGAGCAACCATGATGCGCTAGCTTGACCCTAATGAAGCGCGCACTGGTTCTCCGTCACGTCGAGCATGAAGGCATCGCCGGGTATCGCGAGCCGATCGAAACCGCTGGCTACGCGATCGAGCGAGTCGCGGCGCATCATGCGGGATGCACGCGGTTGGACACGATGTCGCCCGATTTGCTGGTGGTGATGGGCGGTCCGATGGGCGTCTACGATACCGACCGTTACCCGTGGCTCAGCGAGGAGATCGCTGTGATCCGGCGCCGCCTCGCGGCCGATCTGCCGACGCTCGGCGTGTGCCTGGGCAGCCAGTTGATTGCCGCGGCACTGGGCGCGGATGTGCGTAAGGGTCCGGTACGCGAGATCGGGTTTGCTCCTTTGGAACTGACCGAGCCTGGAAAAGCGGGGCCGCTACGCCATCTCGACGGCGTGGAGGTTCTGCACTGGCACGGCGATACCTTCGATGTACCTGACGAGGTGGATTTGCTCGCGACGACAGCGCCTTATGCTCAGGCGTTCGCGCGCGGCCGCAACCTGCTCGCGCTGCAATTCCATGCCGAGATGGGTGAGGACGAGCGGTTCGAACATTGGCTGGCGAACGACATCGTCGACATTGCCGAAGTGGGCATGACTCCCGAGGCGTTGCGCGCCGACCATGGCCGGCTCGGCCCGCCGGCGGCTGCTGCGGGACGGGCGATGATCGCGGAGTGGCTGGCGGGGCTGGGCAGCTAGGCTGGGTGTGCAGCAACAGGCGCAGTCGACGCAGGGATGGCGCGGCCGATCGTGGGCGAAAGCAGACGACGTCCTTACCTGAATAATTCGAGTGCTTCGCCGTCAAACCAGCCGCGGCGCGGCGGGCCGTCAGCTGTTAGACGGAGAGTAACGGGCTGGCCGACACCGGCGTCGCTTTCAGGGGTCAACGTCAATCTGTCGCCGCGTAACGTCGCACGCACACCGTACGTCAGGACGCCGTATTGGCCCAAATAGCGGGCGTTTTTCATAAAGATAATTCTTTGGCCGCCGTGGATAGCACACTCCCGGCAAGTCGGCCGCAGGCGATAGCGGTAATCGTAAACCGTGTAGCGGTCGCCGGACCTTTGGACGCTGCCGAGCTTTCGGACTCTCAATTGGTCATTTTTACAGTCGATTGAACCCGAGAAGGAGCCGGTGACGAGCGCCGACCTAAGGCCCAAAAGGCAATCTGTTCGACGCTGAGCCCGCGACGGGGCGTCGCTGCTTGACCAAAGTACCAAAGCTGAGAGCGCAAGCGCGAAGCGATTCATCCAGCATCGACCCTGTGTTCGCTACGCACCATGGTTGGGGCCGCGAATGACGCAACTGCTTCGCCTATTCGCAGACTGTCGCCTCAGCCTATTATCCTCTACCAACGTCGGAGCAGACCTCCGCAGGCGATGCCGTACCGGTCCGACTCCCGTCGAACTTCGCACCATCCGGGCAGTCGACCAAGTCAGGGCTTGGCGGCGGGCGTAGGCGACGTCGGGGCGACGGAATCGACCGTCACGGTTCCGACCTTGCCCTTGTCCAGCGGATCGCGGATCGTGAACAAGAGCGTAGGATTGGCGCAGACGTCGAACTTGCCGTTTTCCTCGTGATTCTTGCCGTCGATCGACATCACGACCTTGAGGTCGAGTTGGCAGCCCATCGACTTGGGCGGGAACCACATCGTCCAGCGCTTCGAATTGAAGGCGAAATTGCTCGGAAACGCATTGCCGCTCCATTGCGGCGCGCCGTTCTTCTCGGCCACGGCGTAGCGGAATTCCGTGATGCGGTGATTGCTCAGATTGACCAGGTAGATGCAGGCCTTTTTCTTGCAATCGGAAGTGGTGGGAGCGCTCGACGGCATCCCGGCCATCTGATGACGCGGCAGTTCCCAGCCGGCGCCGCTGTCACTGCCGCTATCTGCTGCGTCCTGTGCGTGAGCGGAAAGGGCGATCGCTGCGGCAAGCGGGACCAGTGCGAGCACGAATCCCCTATTCACGATCACACCCATCCTTCCAGCACCTGATCGGGCGGGCGGTGGCCGTCGGCCCAATGCTGGATGTTGCGGATGACGCGCTCACCGGTGGCGGCGCGCGCTTCGAACGTTGCCGATCCCATATGCGGCAGCAGCACGACATTCGGCAGCGCCAGCAAGCGCGGATCGATCGCCGGTTCGTGCGCGAACACGTCGAGGCCAGCGCCCGCCAGCCGGCCTTGTTCGAGCGCGTCGATCATTGCGGTTTCGTCGATCGCCGATCCACGCGATGTGTTGATCAGATAGGCCTGGGGCTTGAGCAGGGCCAAGCGGCGGGCGTCGATCAATCGCTCGGTCTGGTCGGTGTGAGGCGTGTGGATCGAGATGAAATCCGATCCGGCCAGCATTTCGTCCAGGTCTTCGTGCCAGGTCGCCGCAAGCTCCTGCTCGACCTGTTCGGGCAGGCGATGGCGATTATGATAATGGACGGTAAGGCCGAAGGCGCGCGCGCGGACCGCGACCGCCTGGCCGATCCGTCCCATGCCGACGATGCCCAGCGCCTTGCCCCCGATGCGGTGGCCCAGCATCGCGCCTGGGCTCCATCCGCTCCACTGGCCCGACCGCGCGAGCTTTTCGCCCTCTGCAAGGCGGCGCGGCACCGACAGGATCAGCGCCATCGTCATGTCCGCGGTGTCTTCGGTCAGGACGCCCGGCGTGTTCGTGACGAGAATGCCGCGGGCGCGCGCGGCCTTCAGGTCGATATGATCGACGCCGTTGCCGAAATTGGCGATCAATTTAAGCCGTTCGCCGGCCGCCTCGATCAGGTCGGCGTCAATCGTGTCGGTGACCGTCGGGACCAGGACGTCGGCGTCCTGAACGGCGGCGACGATCTCATCGCGGGTCATCGCCGCGTCGCGATGATTGAGCTGGGCGTCGAACAACTGCGCCATGCGGTCCATCACCGCATCGCTGAATTCGCGCGTGACGATCACCCGAGGTTTGCGCTTTGACCCGGCCATATGTTCGGCTTGGCGGCTTCACGGGTTTTGGTCAATGCGGTTGATGCACTGCCACGCCTGCGCAATAGGTAGGAATCGATGGTGGCGTAAAGAAGGGGGATGGCCATGCGTATCGGCTGGGCGTTGTCGGGGATCGCGGCGGCGGCGATTGCGGTGCCGGCGATCGCCGCACTGGTGGAAAAGAAGCCGCCTTATTTCGCGTCGATCAATGCGAAATCGGCGTTCATGCGTACTGGCCCGAGCCGGATCTATCCGGTCAGCTGGAAGTACCAGCGTCAGGGTCTGCCGGTGAAGATCGTCGAGAATTACAAGGAAAAGGGCGGCGGCGCCTATTGGCGCAAGATCGAGGATCCGGGCGGTACGCAGGGCTGGATGCAGGCGAACCTGATCAGCGATCAGCGCACCGCGATGGTGATGGGCGATATCGCCGAACTGCGCGACTCGCCGCGCTTCGCGGGCAAGGTCAATTGGCGCGCGCAGCCCGGCGTGATCGGGCGCGTCAGCAAATGCGGCAATGGCTGGTGCTATCTCGACGTGGCCGGGCGGGGCGGTTTCATCGAGATCAGCCATTTGTGGGGCGTCGACCCGGCCGAAACGATCGAGTGATGCGGATCGAGCTGGATGATGTCTCGCGGCCCGAAGTGGTTGCGCTGGTCGAATACCATCTCCGCTCGATGCATGAGATTTCGCCGCCCGACAGCGTGTTCGCGCTCGATTTGTCGGGGTTGAAGCATGCGGACGTGACATTCTGGACCATGTGGGACGGCGAAGACCTGCTTGGCATGGGTGGGTTGAAGCAGCTCGACGCGGAGCATGGCGAGATCAAGTCGATGCGCACGGCACCCACCGCGATGCGGCGCGGCGTGGCGCGCAAGATGCTCGACCATATTGTGCGGGAGGCCCGAGCGCGGGGCTATCGCCGCCTCAGCCTCGAAACGGGCAGCAATGCGCCGTTTGCTCCAGCCTGGGCGCTGTATGAACGCGCGGGGTTTCTACCTTGCGCGCCGTTCGGAAATTACAGCGATATCCGTTTCAGCCGCTATTTCAGCATCGAGCTGTAACCGCGAACGATCAGCGACTACATCGCCGAAGATCGCGACGATGGCATCCTGGCTTGGCCGCCGAGCCAGGCACTCACTGCGGTCCGCGCACAGCGCGAAGAACTCGAGCTGGAGGTTCTCGCCGATCTTCATCAGATTCGAGCATCGATCGACTTGGTCTGTCTAGCGGCTAACTGCCCCACGATTCCGCACGGCGGCCGTCACGACCGCTGCGCACCAGCTTAGTCGATCAGTTCGACCGCTACCGCCGTCGCCTCGCCGCCGCCGATGCACAAGGAGGCCACGCCGCGCTTGAGCCCGCGCGTCTGAAGCGCCGAGACCAACGTCGTCAGGATGCGCGCGCCGCTCGCACCGATCGGATGGCCGAGCGCGCAGGCGCCGCCGTTGACGTTGATCTTGTCGTGCGGGATGCCGAGGTCGTGCATCGCGATCATCGCGACGACCGCGAACGCTTCGTTGACCTCGAACAGGTCGACATCGGCGACGCTCCAGCCGGCCTTGTCGAGCACCTTCTGCATCGCGGCGACCGGGGCGGTGGTGAACTTGGCCGGCGCGTGGGCGTGCGCTGCCTGCGCGACGATCCGCGCGACCGGTGTCTTGCCGAGCTTGTCGGCGACCGAGGCGCGGGTGAGGACCAATGCAGCGGCGCCGTCGGAAATCGACGAAGCATTGGCCGCGGTGATCGTGCCGTCCTTGGCGAAAGCGGGCTTGAGTGTGGGGATCTTCGACGGATCCGCCTTTGCCGGCTGTTCGTCGAGCGTGACCGTGTCGGTGCCCTTGCGCCCGACCACCTCGACCGCGACGATCTCGCGCTCGAACGCGCCGGACTTCTGCGCGGCCTGCGCACGCTCGAGGCTGGCGATCGCGTAATCGTCCTGCGCCTGGCGCGTAAATTGATATTCCTGCGCGGTCTCTTCGGCGAAGCTGCCCATCAGCCGGCCGGGTTCATAGGCATCCTCGAGCCCATCGAGATACATGTGATCCTTCAGCACGTCGTGCCCGATCCGCGCGCCGCCGCGATGGCGCATTGAGAGGTAGGGCGCGTTGGTCATGCTCTCCATGCCGCCCACGACGATGAGGTCGACCGATCCGGCGGCGAGCGCCTCGCTGCCCATGATCGTCGCCTGCATGCCCGATCCGCACATCTTGTTGACCGTTGTCGCCTCGACATGCTCGCCGAGGCCGGCGTTGATCGCTGCCTGTCGCGCCGGTGCCTGGCCGAGCCCGGCGGGAAGCACGCAGCCCATATAGATGCGTTCGATCTGTTTGGGATCGACGCCCGCGCGCTCGACCGCACCCTTGACTGCGGTCGCGCCCAATTGCGTGGCGCTGGCGCCGGTCAGCGTGCCCTGAAAGCTGCCCATCGGCGTGCGCGCGTAGGACAGGATGACGATCGGGTCGGCGGTCATGAAGAAACTCCGGAAAGCATGTTGACGGCGATCTAGGCGTGCGAGCCGGCGAATTCAAATTGGCGGCCTTGCTTTGCGGCAATTCCGACGTGCCGTTCGTTCGCTAGGGAAATGACCATGGAAACCCTAGTAACCGCGATCAAATGGGTCGCTTCGATCAGCGGGATCGTCGCCGCGCTGATGGTGTCGCTCGATTCCGGCAGGCGCGTGACCGGCTGGGGGTTCGTCATCTTCAGCGGATCTGCTTTGTCCTGGCTGGCCGGCGCCATCTTGTCGCGCGACGGCGCGCTGGGGACGCAGAATGTCGCGCTACTCGCGATCGACGTCTTTGGCATCTATCGGTACCTGATCCGCAAGAAGGCGGTCGGCTGACCGCGATCCGCGCTTACCCTTTACGTCAACCCATGATAGCAAAGTGGCGATGAGGACGTTGCTGCTCGCTTTGTTGGTAACCGCGCCCGCCGCCGCGCAGGAAGCGGCGTCGTCCAAGGCGCCGCCGGTGTCGCCGCCCGCTCCGCATGTCATCGATCCGGCATCCTCGGTGGATGGCCTTGCGATCAGCGCGCTGCCGGCCCAGCGATTGCCCGCCAAAGGTTGCGCGGCGTTTCTGTGGACGCGGACGCCCAGCATGGCGCTGGTCGCGATGGCGACCACCGATCCTGCGTCGCTGCGGCTGCCGATCGACGGCAAAGTGACGGACCTTCCGATCAGCGCGCAGAACGGCATCGGCGGCTTGGGCTACTCGCAGATCACCGAATATAGAGGCGCGGGCACGACCGCGACCTTGCAGGTTGTCGTGAAGACCGACGCCGGCACCCCGAAAAGCGGGTCAATTTCAGACGCCACGTTGCGGATCGACCGCGCAGGCCGGGCCAGCGTGGTGATACCGGTCGCCGGGGCGATCGGGTGCGCGTGAAGAATCTGGGGAGGAAAGACGCGATGACGATGCATGACATTCTGGCGGCACAACGCGCGGCGTTCACGGCCGAATTGCCGGTGAGCCTCGCCGTGCGCAAGGACCGGCTGAAGCGTGCCGCCGCGATGATCGCCGACAATGCCGATCGCTTTTGCGATGCCCTGAGCGAGGATTTCGGGCATCGCAGCCGCGAGCAGTCGATGCTGACCGATATCGCCGCCTCGGTCGCGCCGCTCAAACACGCCTTGAAGCATGTCGATCGCTGGTCGCGCCCGGAGCGCCGTCCGGTGACCGCGCCGCTCGGTCTGCTCGGCGCCAAGGGTTGGATCGAGTTCCAGCCCAAGGGCGTGGTCGGCGTGATCTCGCCGTGGAATTTTCCGGTCAACCTGATCATGGCGCCGCTGGCCGGGGTGTTCGCCGCAGGCAACCGCGCGATGGTCAAGACGAGCGAATTCACCCCGCGCGTCGCCGCCTTGTTCGAGGAAGTCTGTCCGAACTTTTTTGCCGCGGACGAGCTCGCCTTCGTCTCGGGCGGACCGGAGATCGGCAAGGAGTTTTCCGGCCTGGCGTTCGATCACCTGATCTTCACCGGCGCCACCGGAATCGGCCGGCATATTTTGCACGCCGCCGCGGACAATCTGACCCCGGTGACGCTCGAACTCGGCGGCAAGTCGCCGGTGATCTTCGGACGGTCGGCGGACGTCAAGCGCGGCACCGAGCGCGTTGCGATCGGCAAGATGCTCAATGCCGGCCAGATCTGCCTGGCGCCCGATTACATGCTGGTCCCGTCGGACCAGGAACAGGCGGTGGTCGACGGCCTGAAGCAATCGGTTTCGGCGATGTATCCGACCTTGCTCGCCAATCCCGACTACACCTCGATCATCAACGATCGGCATCATCAGCGACTGCAGGATTGGCTCGAGGACGCCCGAGCCAAGGGCGCGACGATCGAGACGGTCAATCCGGCCAACGAGGATTTCGCCGCGTCGAACAGCCGCAAGATGCCGCTTCATATCGTGCGCGACGCTACCGACGACATGACGGTGATGCAGGAGGAGATTTTCGGGCCGATCCTGCCGGTGCGCCGCTACGACGATATCGACGGTGCGATCGCCGAGGTGAACCGCCGCGACCGGCCTCTCGGACTCTATTATTTCGGCAGCGACGACACGGAGCGCCGCCGCGTGCTCGACCGCACGATCTCCGGCGGCGTGACGCTGGACGACGTGATCTTTCACATCTCGAACGAGGAATTGCCGTTCGGCGGGATCGGCCCATCGGGGATGGGCGCCTATCACGGCGATGACGGGTTCAAGACGTTCAGCCATGCCAAAGCGGTGTATCGCCAGGCACGCTTCGATATCGCCAAGCTCGCGGGACTCAAGCCACCCTATGGCAAGGCGACGATGACCTCGGTCAAGCGACAGATGAAATAGGGTTCCAGAGCGGGCCGGACAAAAACAGGGGCCGCCCAAAGGCGGCCCCGAGTGATGCTGCTGTTTGCCAAAGCAGTATGGCCGACATGGCCGGAAACTTGATGATTCGCAATGCGCTGGCGCGTTTGCGCATACCCATTTCGAGTTTAGGACATAGCTTATGTCGCTCTGAAGAGCGTTGAACGCGGATGGTGGGGATGGGGCCGCCAAATGATAACTTGTGTGTGTACGAAATTAATTTGAAAATTCTCAAAAATATATCGACGGTTGTAGCGCCACATCGCTGTATATATTCTGTATTATATTGAATAATCTGCGTATTATTGAGATGAAAATATCTCGTTTACTCTTGATATAGCATGGTCGGTTGCGCCCGATTTGCGCGCGATCATCTCACGACGACGCTCGCGGGCGCAGGATCGGCTCTGCTGCAGGCCTGTTGCTCCACTTCTACCTTGCGGATCGCGGCGGCGAGTTGGGCCTGGCCGAACGGCTTGGCGACCTTGATGATGTTCTGAATCGCGGCCTCGGGAAGTTCGCCATAGCCGGACGCCAGGATGACCGGCAGGTCGGGGACGATCTCGCGCACCCTCTCGATCAGCTGTGTGCCGACCATGTTTGGCATGGCTTGGTCGGTGATCAGCAGGTCGAACGCGGTATCGTCCTTGAAGAACGCCAACGCCTCGACCGCCGAATTCGCTTCGGTCACGACGTACCCCATGTCCTCGAGCAAGGCTGCGGTGTTCATCAGGACGAGACTGTCATCGTCAACCACCAGCACCCGGAGACTGCGTGGCTGGTCGACCGTCTCGGGAGCCGATGTCGGCGCGACGCCGGCGTCCTGGCGCGGGTCGGTGACCGGCAACCATAATTCGGCGGAGGTTCCACGCCCGATCACGCTGCGCAATACCAGCTCGCCTTTCATCTGATCGGCAAGGCCATGGATCATCGACAGGCCGAGCCCCGTCCCCTTGCCGATTCCCTTGGTCGTGAAAAACGGCTCGGTGGCACGCGCCAGGGTGGCGGCGTCCATGCCGGTACCGGTGTCGACAACAGCCAGCTTGACGTACCGGCCGGGGGCGAGCCCATCGGGTTTCCGATCGTCGACCGTGGCCTCGCTGGCAGTGATCGAGATGGCGCCGCCGTCGGGCATCGCATCGCGCGCATTCACCGCGAGATTGAGCAAGGCCATTTCGAGCTGGTTCGCATCGGCGAGCACCCAAGGGAGCGACAACGGGAATTGCAGCCCGATCGGGTGCGACGGGCCGAGCGTGCGCTGGAGCAGGTCGTTCATGCCGCGGAGGAGCGCGGGAATATCGACCGGCTCCGGGTTGAGTTCCTGACGTCGCGCGAAGGCAAGCATGCGTTGCGTGAGCGCAGCGCCGCGTTCGGCGCCTTGCCGGGCATTGTCGATCAGCCGTTGCGCTGAGGCGTCGCCCGAGACGCGCCGTTCGAGAAGAGTCAGGCTGCTGAGGATGGCCATCAGCAGATTGTTGAAATCATGCGCAACGCCGCCGGTCAGTTGACCGATCGCTTCCATCTTCTGCGACTGGAACAGCGCCTCGCGCGCGATGTCGAGCTTGCGCTGCGCTTCGTCTCGTTCTGTCACGTCTCGCGTTACCTTCGCGAAACCAAGGAGCTCGCCTTTGTCGTCGCGGATGGGGTCTAGCAGGACGCTGGCGCGAAACCGGCTGCCGTCCTTGCGGACGCGCCAACCCTCCGCCGTGAAGCGGCCCCGTTCGCGTGCGATCGATAGGGCGCGTTCGGGCTCACCGGCGAGGCGATCCTCTTCCGTGTAGAAGCGCGAAAAATGGGAGCCGATGATTTCGGCCGGCGTATAGCCCTTGATGCGTTCGGCACCGGAATTCCAGCTGGCGATGTGACCTTGGGGATCGAGGCGATAGATCGCATAGTCGGTGACGCTCTGGACCAGTAGCCGGAACTGTTCCTCGCTTTGACGCAGGGACTCGGCGGCGGCCCGGCGTTCGGTCAGGTCTCGCGTGATCTTGGCGAAACCGATCAGCGTGCCGTCCTTTGCCCAAATCGGGTCGATGACGACATGCGCCCAGAACCGCTCGCCATTCTTGCGGATCCGCCAGCCTTCGCGTTCGAACTTGCCCTCGGTGCGGGCTATCGCCAGCGCTCGCGCGGGCAACCCGTCACTGCGATCTTCGGGCGAATAGAAACGCGAGAAATGCTGGCCGACAATCTCTTCGGCGGTGTAGCCTTTGAAGCGCTGCGCGCCGGCATTCCAGTTGGTGACGATCCCGTCGGGATCGAGCATGTAGATCGCATAGTCGGTGATCGCGTCTACCAGCAGGCGATAGCGGTCGTTTTCCGAATTCGCATCGGTGTGACGGTGTTCGCGATTCACACCCGGGTCCCCTTCGTCCCGCCGTGCAGCGGCGGGCTAGCCAAATTCAACCACGCGGCAGACGAAAGGTTCCCGGCCTGTTCACCGCGAAAGGCACTTCAATCCACGTATTTGGAGCGGGCGCGGAGCAGCCAGCGGCGCTCCGCGTCTGCCGGCGCAAGGGCGAGGGCGGCGTCATAGGCCCGACGCGCGGCATCGGCGAGGCCCAGCCGTGCCAACAGGTCGGCGCGCAATGCGTGATAGGGAAGGTAATCGGCCAGGCCGGCATGGCTCAGCGCGTCGACCTCCTCCAACGCGATTGCCGGTCCCCGTGTCTCGGCTAACGCCACCGCGCGATTGAGGCGTGTGATGGGATCGTCGCGGCAAGCAAGCAACGCGTCATAAAGCGTCAGGATCGCGGGCCAGGGCGCGGGTTCGGCGAGCGAACGGCGCGCGCACCATTCGGCGTGGATCAGCGCCTGGAGGCTGCGTGCACCAAGAGAGCGCGTCAGGACGCCAGCGAGATAGCGACGGCCTTGGGCGATCAACATCGTATCCCACAGGCTAGGATCCTGTTGGGCGAGGGGCACCATCATGCCATCGGCATCGACCCGCGCCGGCCGGCGCGCCTCGGCGAAGCGGACGGTCGCGGCGAGCGCCTGGACCTCGGGTTCGGTCGGGAGCATTGCCGCGAGTGCCGCTGTGATCCCCAGCATCTCCTCGGCATAACCGGCATGGCGCCCGGTCCCGGCACTGTCGGCATGGGCGTGGGCGTAAGCGACTTCCAGCGTCGAGAGCACGGCGTCGAGCCGCTCGCTCCAGTAATCGGGGCCGGGCACCTCGAACGGCACGCCGGCATCGGCGATCTTGCGCTTTGCCCGAGTCAGGCGTTGCAGCAATGCGGGTTCCGCGATCAGGAATGCGCGGGCGATCTCCTGTGCCGACAGGCCGCACACCAGCCTAAGGGTCAGCGCGGCACGCGCCTCGGGATGGATTGCGGGGTGGCAGCAGACGAAGATCAGCCGCAACCGTTCGTCGGGGATCAGCGGCGCGGCGGTCATCAGCTCCTCCACGGTAGGTTCTGGCTCCGGCTCGGGCAGCGCGGCCGCATGGCGTACCGCGCTGCGCCGCAAGCTATCGAGCGCGACGCGGGTCGCGACGCGATAGAGCCAGCCCGCCGGATTGGCCGGCGGAGCGTTGGCCCAGGCGGAAACCGCCCGCGCGCACGCCTCCGCCAACGCTTCCTCGGCAAGGTCGAGGTCGCGGAAGCGGGCGGCGAGCGCTGCGGTGATCCGCCCGCCAGCCGCCCGCAGCACCGCGTCGAGCATCACTTGCCCGGCGGGTGGAGCAACGGCCGGATCTCGATCGAGCCGTCGAAGCGGACTGGCACCCTGCGCGCGATCGCGATCGCATCGTCCAGATTGTCCGCTTCGATCACATAATAGCCGCCGAGTTGCTCGCGGGTTTCGGCGAAGGGGCCGTCATGGATCGTCTGCTTGCCGTTGACGGTGCGAACCGTCGTCGCCGTAGCCGTCGGCGCCAAGCCGGCGCCGGTCTTGTACTGGTCGCCTAGCTCGCTGACGAGGTCCCAATGCTTGGCGACGATCGCCTGCATCTCGGGCGTATCGTTCTTGTCGCCATAGACGCTCTCGTCCTCGTAGATCAGGATCATGTAATGCATCTTCTATCTCCTGCGACCGCCGGAATGCGATCGTACCGCGGAGACGCGCGAGCGGGAGCGGATTCGACAGGCGCCGGAATTTTTTTCAGGCGCCCCTTTATCCCTCGATCCCATATTTCTTCGCGCGGTCGGCGACCTTGGCGTCGATGGCGATCGCGGCAGCTCGATCGGTTTTGGCTTGGGCGTCCTGGCCCGATTTCGCTTCGACCAGCCCGCGCATGTAGAGCGACCAGGCGCCGCGCGGGTTAATCGCCAGGGCGGCGTTATAGTCGGCCAGTGCCTGCTTCCATTCGCCGCGCCGCACCCTGATCAGCGCGCGGCTGTCGAGGATCGAGGCGTCGCGGGGCATTGCCCGGAGCGCGGCGTTGCAATCGTCCATCGCCTTGTCGAGCTCGCGGTTGAGCAGGCCGCGCGCCCAACACCGGCCGTTGAGCGCGATTCCCCGGCTGCTGTCTTCCGGATGGCTGGCGAGCCAGAGATCGTAGTTGGGAAGCGCGGCTCCGGGATCTCCGAGCCGATCATACAGCAATGCCACCGTCAGACGCTTGTCGGCTGACGGGGCGAGGGCGGCTTCGGCTGCCTTGACGTCCGCCTGTACGCCTTCTTCGCGCCCGTCGCGCAGCCGGACTTGCGCACGGTCCAGCCTTGCGCCGGCATTGTCCGGGGACAGCGCAATCACGCGGTCGAGGTCGGCAAGCCCTCCCGCGTGGTCGCCCTTGGCGAAGCGAGCCGAAGCGCGTTGATAGATATAACGACTGTCGTTCGGGGCGAGCGCGATCGCCTTGTCGAAATCCGCCAATGCCTCGGTCAGTTTCTGATTGGACGCAAAGATCGCGCCGCGACGCGCGAATCCGTCCGCGGTGGTCGGTTCGCCAGACTTGTCGGCAAGATCGAGCGGCTTGCCGTCCGACGTCCGCGCGCCTTTCGGCGACAGGCCGAACACCGGGCCGCCTTCATAGGTGATGAACATCCTGTGGTTCACGTTCGACACGTACATGCGGTGCGTCAAAAAGAAGTCGACGCCGATCAGCATGTCCACCTTGCCGAAGTCGGATTGCGCGATATCGAGCGTAGGAGCGCGAATTGCTTCGCCGCCAATCTCGATCTTGTTGAAGGTCGCGCGCCAGGTCGGCACCTTTCGCGTCCCGATCCCGCTGCCCTGTCCGACGGCAACCACCCCGGGCGAGTCCGGTGAGACGCCGAGGCGCTTGGCGGCCGCCAGGGAGATCACCGAATTCGCTGCACCGGTATCGAACATCGCCTTGAGCTTGAATCCGTTCAGCAGGATCGTGCCGATCGTACGCGGCCGGAATTCACTATCCGGCGGGTCGAGCTCGACCATGGTGTAAGGCTTGTCCCCCGCCCAATAGGCCAGGACGACGCGCTCGCACCCTATCGACTTCATCAACCGCACCGCTCCATGCGGCAGATCATATTCGATGTCCGCAAAGCCCAGGATGTTCTGGCCCAGCATGCCGGTCGCGCCCATGTCGCTGCCACCGACGATGAACAGCACCTTCGGAAGCTCGTTACCGGCAAGCGAGACCTTATCGGTTTCGGTAATGCCGGCAGAGGTTTCGCCGCCAAACCCGCTTATGCGAAATCCAGGAGGCGCCATGTCGACCTTGAGGCCGTATTCCGTCGCACTGGCGCGGGAGAGCGTGCTGTAGAAGGCGCCGCTATCGAGGATGAAACGAGCGGGCTTTCCGCCGATCCGAGCATCCACCATTGGCTGCAGGTTGGCCATCGTCACCGGCAACGTCGCGATTGTCTCGGCACGGCACTGATTTGCGGGCGGCATCGGGGCGGCCAGCGCGCCCAGCAATGCAATCAGACTCGTCGCGCCCATCAGATCCCCCCCTTTATTGGGCGCAAGTTATGCCAAATTTCCAATTTGCATAGCAAGATAGGGCTAGATTCCGGGGGTCGATTATTCTGCCGACAAAAAACCCGGCGGCCGGATGGGCCGCCGGGTAGGATCGCGCCTTGATGACAAGGGGCGCGTAAGCGTTGAGCGTCAGGCCGCGACGGGCATCTGCACCGGGGGCAGGCGATTGCCGAGCTTGCCGAGCGTGCCGATCACCGCGCGACGCATCGGGTGCCAGAAGGCGGAGAGCGTCAGCAGCGCCGATCCGATCACGAACGCTGTGAAGGCCATCGACAGTTCGACCGCGCCCGCCTGCCGGAACAGCATCGACAGAGCGTAGAGCACATAGGCCAGGCTCGATACCAGCAGGGCGCGGCGATCGATCGCCAGCGCGATGAAGGCAAACACCAGGTACAGCGCCATCACGATGAGCGCTTGGGCGACGCCGATCTGGCCCTGGAACACGCCGAGCATGTGGAACACCGAATGCGCGATCATCGGCGCGGCGGCGAGGTGCAACCAGAAGGCGACGTCGCTGCGCCGCGTCGTGCGGGTGAGGTCGGATCCGTCCCACCACATCGCCAGTACGAAAGTGCCGATGCCGCCGATCAATACCAGCGGGAAGATGCCCTCCTCGCTGACATGCGTCACCGCGACATACAGCGCGACCAGGGCAGCGACGCCGCTTGCCGCGCCCACCGCGACAGTGATGGGTACCATGAACCTCTTCCAATGCAGCCAGGTCGCGCCACCGGTCACCACCGCGATACCGGTCGCGATGAGTGCGTTGGTCTGGTCGCTCCAGTCCGGGTTGATGTCGACCAACGTGCCGACCATCGTCGCCGCGACGCCGCCGGCGAACGCGAGCAGCAGGATGATGCTGGGAAGCGCCATGCGCCGGACGCGAGTGAAATATTCGGCCAGCGCCCAGGCCGCGACCGCGACTCCGAACCCGCCCAAGCCCGTCTTCACCCATCCGCCAAGCCAACCGATCGATGTCAGCAGCAGCGCGATGGCGATGCCGACGAAGATGTCGTTGAACCCGGTCAATAACCGGAAGCTTTCCTCGTCCACCGCGGGCGCGACGCGCATCGCGGCGATATGTTGGCGGAAAGCGTCGGCGGCCGACTGCGGGATCACTCCCGCCGCTACCGCGCCCTCCAGGTCGCTTTCACTATACATGGCACTCCTCCTCTGAGGAGATCATGTACCATAAGTGACATAGTGTAGCAATACACTAAGGTGGTGAGGCGGCTCAGCGCCGTTCGGCCGCTTGATAAGCGGCCAGCACCGCGTCGTAATTGCCGAGCACGCGCTCCTCGAGGTCGGTATCGCAATATTCGACCACCTCGGCGATCTTGCCGTCGCGGAAGTGGAAGACGAAGCAATAATGGTTGTCGTACCGCTTGCCGGATTTGAGCATCACATCGCCGCGCACTTCCGCGACCACCATCTCGCCTTCCGCCACCAGATTGATCGCGCGCGCGGTATAATCGGTCGCGAACAGAGCGAAGAGGGGGCGCAGCAAATCGCGATGGATCGTCTCCTGCCCCTCGAACCGTCGCGACCAGCTGCAATGACCCGGAAAGCGCCACACATAATCCGGATGGACTGACGCCGCGAAGACGCTGCGGTCGCCCTGCGCCATCGCGGCATAGATGCGTTCGATCACCTGCTTGTTCCGCTCGCCGCTCATGACATTCTCCTTATCCCGCAAGGATATGCCTTCGGGTTGACTATCCTAGAAATGAATAGTTGTGATATCGCGCATGTCGGAATTGGATATTGGTCGCTACGACCTGAACTTGTTGCGTGCCCTGTTGGCAATGATCGAAAGCGGCAGCGTTACCCGGGCTGCACAGATCGTATCGGTGTCGCAGCCCGCGATGAGCCGCATCCTCGCTCGCCTGCGCGAGGATTTCGGCGATCCTCTGTTGGTACGCAGCGGGGCGGGGATGAAGCGTACGCCGCGCGCGGAAGCGCTCGCCGATCCCGTCCGTGCCCTGCTCAAGCAAGCGGCCGCCTTGTATGAGGGCGAGACGTTCGACCCCGCGGCGGCGCAGCGCGTGTTCCGGGCGGCGATTCCCGACGTGGTCGCCGCGACAATGCTCGCCCCGTTGATCGAGGCGATGGCGCGCGAGGCACCCGGCTGCCGGATCGACCTCATCCCTTGGCCGCGGCCGAACGATCCGGTCATCGCGACACTCGATTTCGCGATCAGCACGGACACGATGTTGTTCGCCGGACTGCGCATGGCGCCGCTGTTCGACGATCATGACGTGCTAGCGGTCCATGTCGGGCAGCCGGCGACGTGGCGGCAGGTGCTCGAAATGCTCGATGCGCCGCATGTCGCGGTGGTCGGTGCGGGGGCGACTAGCGATCCGGTCGACGACTGGCTGGCGGACCAAGGGCTGCACCGCCGCATCGCCGCGGTCGTACCGCATTATCTTCAGGCGCTGATGGCGGTGGCGCGGACCGACTTGGTCGCCATCCTGCCGTCACGGTTGATTGCCGCCTATGGGCCGAAGCTCGAGGTGCGCGGGGTCGAACTGCCTATCGAGCAGAGTATCGACCGCCATTTCCTGTTCCATCCGGTCGAGCGCGATGCCGATGCTGCGTCGGTGTGGTTGCGGGATTTGATCCAGCGGACGGTGGGGGATTGACTGCTCAATTCCTCCCCGAGCTTGGCTCGGGGAGGGGGACCATTGCGCAGCAATGGTGGAGGGGAAGGGGGGCGCCATTGCCTCGTACCCAACCTCGCGTCGCTCGGCCCCTCCACCACCCGCTTCGCGGGGGGTCCCCCTCCCCAAGCGAGCTTGGGGAGGATTTAGCATCCCTGATTCAACCCCCGGTCAGCTTCTTCATGATCGACATCGACTGTTCGTTGCCCGATTGCGGGGTCAGTTCGCCGGTGCGATCGGTGATCTCCGCCCAATGCGCCGCAACGCCTTCGGGCGAAAGCTCGTCGCCGGTCAGCAGCTTGCCCTGGGTCAGCGTGACATAGGCCGCCTGGAATACGCCGGCGCCGGCGCCGACGATCGCATTGGTCGGCGCATCCTCGCTGACCAGATAGAGCGCGGCAGGAGCAACCTTTTCGGGGGCAAACGCCTTGAACGCCTCGGCCGGGAACAGATCCTCGGTCATCCGCGTGCCCGCGGTCGGGGCGATGGTGTTGACCTTGATGTTGTATTTGGCGCCCTCGAGGTAGAGCGTCTTGGTCAGGCCTGCCAGGCCGAGCTTGGCGGCGCCGTAATTTGCCTGGCCGAAATTGCCGAACAGCCCGGTCGACGAGGCGGTCATCAGGATGCGGCCATAGGCCTGTTCGCGCATCGTCGCCCACACCGCCTTGGTGCAATTGGCCGATCCGTTGAGGTGGACATCGACGACGAACTTGAAATCGGCCGGCTCCATATTGGCGAAGCTCTTGTCGCGCAGCACGCCGGCATTGTTGATCAGTATGTGGACGCCGCCCCAGGCTTCCTTGGCCTTGGCGACCATCTCGACCATCTGTTCGTATTCGGTCACGCTGCCGCCGTTCGACATCGCCTCGCCGCCCGCAGCCTTGATCTCCTCGACGACCTTCAGCGCCGCGTCCGAATGGCCGGTACCGTCGCGTGCGCCGCCCAGGTCGTTGACGACGACCTTCGCGCCACGTGCCGCCAGCGCCAGCGCATATTCGCGGCCCAGGCCGCCGCCCGCGCCGGTCACGATGGCTACCTTGTCGTCGAAACGGATGGTCATTCTATCGCTCCCTAATGTTTCCGACGCTTCCTAGGACTTTCGCTGCGCTGCGCAATAGTCCGTACCGAAAATACGAAAAGCCCGGCGCGGGCGTGCCGACCCGCGCCGGGAAAGGGGAGCTTACGACCCGTTTCTTATACTTATTTGGGATCGTGCCGCTGGATGCACTTGTCGAACTGGCCGCGCTTGCAGGGCGGATAGCTCGCCAGTGGAGCGGGCGGCGGAAACGCAATATCGGGCGGAGGCGCCGGCTTGAACACCACGGTAGCATTCGGTGGGGGCGGGGGCATCGGCGGCGGAGCATAGCCCCCGGGCGGATCGCCCGCGCTTTGTGCCGGCGTCGGCTGGGTCGACGCCGGAGTCTCCTGCGCCAAGGCAGGCATCGTCACAGCGATGGCGGCCAAAAGGATCAATCTCATCCTGACCTCCTCAGGGACGGCGGAGCCGGGCGCCGCCCGGCTCCGCTTCGTTCAGGCGATCACCGGGATCACCCTCGCGGCGGGCGAGGCGTGGTGTGCAGCCGCGCGCCGTTCGGCGCCGAATGCTCCTTGCAATGATCGACTACGGTCTTGGTGCACCACGGGACGTCAGCGCCGGTGGCAGGGGCAGCAGCGTCAGGCAGCGGCTGCACTACAGGCGTTGACGGTCCCATGACCATTTGCGCTGGGCCGGCAGGCGGTCCCGGCGGGGCGGGCAGCGGCGCAGGCGCGGCCTGAGGATCGGGAGCAGGCGACGGCGCCGGTGCGTTCTGCGCGATGGCGGGCATCGCGATCATGGCGGCCGCCGCAACGAGTATCAGCTTCATGCGACTCTCCTTGTTCTGCACAATCTCTGCGTGACAGGGGGCCCAACGCGCCACTCTCGAATTGGCTCCCTCGTTTCGGGTGCGATTCTTTACGCACCCGAATCGAGCGCATAGCCCGCCGATCGCACCGTACGGATCACGTCTGGCTTGTCGCCGCGATTGATCGCCTTGCGCAGGCGGCGGATATGAACATCGACCGTGCGGCTCTCGATGTCGCTGTCGTGACCCCATACCGCGTCGAGCAGCCGCTCGCGGCTGAATACCCAGCCGGGATGTTCGAGGAAATGCTTGAGCAGGCGGAATTCGGTCGGACCGAGCGGTACGACTTCGCCACTGCGGCGGACCTTGTGCCCCACCGTGTCCATCTCGATGTCACCGTAAGTCAGCTGCTCGCCCGCCAGAGCCGGACGAACGCGGCGCAGTACAGCGCCCACGCGTGCGACCAGCTCGCGTGGAGAAAACGGCTTGGTGACGTAATCGTCGGCGCCGGTTTCCAGCCCGCGAACGCGATCCTCTTCCTCGCCGCGTGCGGTCAGCATGATGATCGGGATGTTCGCGGTTTCGGGCATGCGGCGGAGACGCCGGCACACTTCGATCCCGGAAAGGCCCTCCACCATCCAGTCGAGCAGGACGATGTCGGGCGTCGCTTCCTTGGCGAGCAGCAGCGCCTCTTCGCCGTCGGGCGTGTGCGCGACCTCGAAATCCTCGCGTTTGAAATGATAGACCAGCAGCTCCGCCAGCGCGGCGTCGTCTTCAACCAGCAACATCTTGGCCCGTGCCATTACACTTCCCCTGACTTGCCGCGCTCACGCTCGGTCATTTGCGTGCCGGTGGCGGCGAAATAGATCATCTCGGCGACGTTGGTCGCGTGGTCGCCGATCCTCTCCAGGTTCTTGGCGACGAACAGCAGGTGCGCGACCTGACCGATCGTCGCGGGATTTTCGACCATATAGGTGACCAGCATGCGGAAGATGCTGTCGTAGAAATCGTCCAGCGCTTGGTCGCGGACGCAGACGTCGACCGCCGCCCGCGCATCGCGCGCCGCGAAGGCGTCGAGCGCGTCGTGCACCATTTCCGCAGCCATCTTACCCATCGCGGGAATGACCGAGATCGGCTCGATGCGATGCTCGCTTTCGATCATCGGCACGCGCTTGGCGATGTTCTTGGCATAATCGCCGATCCGCTCGATCACGCCGGCGATCTTGAGCGCGGCGACCACCTCGCGCAGGTCGTTGGCCATCGGCGCGCGCAACGCGATGATGCGGACCGCCAGCGTCTCCACCTCCGCCTCGATAAAATCGATCTGCTTGTCCGCGAGGCGGACTTGCTGCGCCAGGTCGAGATCGACCCGCTGCAACGCGTTCATCGCGTCGTGGATCGCCCGCTCCGCTAGACCACCCATCTGGCTGATCAGGCCGCGCAGATGGCCGATCTCGTCGTCGAAGACCTTGACCGTATGTTCCTGGCCGGTTGCCATTCGCTCTAACTCCTCAGCCATAACGGCCGGTAATATAGTCGCGCGTCCGCTCCTCGCGCGGGTTGGTGAAAATGTCCGACGTCTGGCCATATTCGACCAACTGGCCGAGATGGAAAAACGCGGTGCGCTGCGACACGCGCGCGGCCTGCTGCATGTTATGGGTGACGACGACGATCGCGTAGCGGCCCTTCAATTCGTGGATCAGTTCCTCGATCTTGGCAGTCGCGATCGGATCGAGCGCCGAGCAGGGCTCGTCCATCAGGATCACTTCTGGGTCGACCGCGATCGCGCGCGCGATGCACAGGCGCTGTTGCTGGCCGCCCGACAAAGCGGTGCCGCTGTCGGACAAGCGATCCTTGACCTCTCCCCACAGGCCGGCGCGCGCCAGCGAACGCTCGACGATGCGATCCATATCGGCCTTGGACGATGCCAGTCCGTGAATACGCGGCCCGTAAGCGACATTCTCGTAGATCGACTTGGGGAAGGGGTTAGGCTTCTGGAACACCATGCCGACGCGCGCACGAAGCTGGACCACGTCCATCTCGCGCGCATAGACATCCTCGCCATCCAGCCGGATATCGCCTTCGACTCGTGCAGAAGGGATCGTGTCGTTCATGCGGTTGAGCGTGCGCAGGAAGGTCGACTTGCCGCAGCCCGACGGACCGATGAACGCGGTGACCTTGTCCTGGTCGATATCGATCGAGACATCGCTGATCGCTTCCACCGCGCCATACCAGACGCTGACATTGCGCGCGGTCATCTTGTGATCAGTGAGGATGGTCTTGTCGGTCACCAGCGGGTCTCGAAGCGATTGCGGAGGTAGATGGCGATGCCGTTCATCGCCAGCAGGAAGACGAGGAGGACGATGATCGCGGCGGAAGTCTTCTCGATGAAGCCGCGGCTGACTTCGTCCGACCACAGGAAGATTTGCACCGGCAGCACGGTCGACGGGTCGGTCAGCTTGCCCGGCGGGGTCGCGATGAAGGCGCGCATGCCGATCATCAGCAGCGGCGCGGTTTCGCCCAGCGCGCGCGCCATGCCGATGATCGTGCCGGTCAATATGCCGGGCAGCGCGAGCGGCAGGACGTGGTGGAATACCACCTGGACCGGGCTGGCGCCCAGCGCCAGCGCCGCGTCGCGGATCGACGGCGGCACGGCCTTGATCGCGTTGCGGCTGGCAATGACGATCACCGGCATCGTCATCAATGCCAAGGTCAGACCGCCGACCAATGCGGCGGACCGAGGCAGTTGGAATGTGTTGAGGAAGACCGCCAGGCCGAGCAGACCGAAGATGATCGACGGCACCGCAGCAAGGTTGTTGATCGACACCTCGATCAGGTCGGTCCAGCGGTTCCGCGGCGCATACTCCTCGAGATAGAGGGCGGAGAGCACGCCGATCGGGAAGGCAAGCACCAGCGTCACCAGCATCGTCAGCAACGACCCCTTGAGCGCTCCCCAGATGCCGACCGCGGTGGGATCGGTTGAATCCGATCCCGACAGGAAGCCCCAGTTGAACCCGGTGCGCAATTGCCCGGCGTCGGTCAGTATCTGCGCGCGCTTCTCGGCCAAAGGCGTGCCATCGGCCTTGGCCGCGGTATCGATATCGGTGGAGGCGGGCAGCCATAGCCGCGTTTTTCCGATCGCCAGCGCCGGATCGGCCTTGAGCGCGCGGCGGACCACCGCATCGGCGCCATCGGAAAACAATGCCGGCCCATTGGCGCCATATTGTGCCACCGCCGCGCGATCGGTCACCGCGTCGAGTTGCGCGCCGGCGAGTGCGAGATCGCCGCCAGGCCCCTCGATGCGATCCGGCGTCAGGCCGAGTCCGGCCGCGGGGAAATCGATCGTCAGGGCGACTTCGGTGGTGACGAAGCCGCGCGCGCCATTCGCCACCATCGTCACCAGCAGGAACAGCAGGAAGCTGACCGAAAGCACGATCGCCGCCAGCCCGAACAGCCGGAAGCGGCGCTCGGCGGCGTAGCGGCGGCGCACGCGCCGCTCCATCTGCGCGGTCTTCCAATCGGTCGGCACGCGCTCGATCTTGGCGGGGGCGAGCGGCCTATTCATAGGCTTCCCGATACCGTTTCACGACGGTGAGCGCGATGATGTTGAGCAACAGGGTGATGACGAACAAGGTCATTCCCAGCGCGAAAGCGGCCAGCGTCTTGGGGCTGTCGAACGCCGCTTCGCCGGTCAGCAAGTCGACGATCTGCTTGGTGACCGTAGTCGCCGAATTGAACGGATTGAGGCTGATCGTCGCGGCGCCCGATGCGGCCATCACCACGATCATCGTCTCGCCGATCGCGCGGCTGATCGCGAGCAATACGCCGCCGACCACGCCGGGCAGAGCGGCGGGCAGAAGGACGCGGCTGATCGTTTCGCTAGGCGTCGCGCCCATCGCCAGGCTGCCATCGCGCATCGCCGCCGGGACCGCGGCGATCGCGTCATCGGCCATCGACGAGACGAACGGGATGATCATCACCCCCATCACCAGCCCTGCGGCCAGCGCGCTTTCCGACGTGGCGCCGGCTATTCCGATCGCGACGCCCAGTTGGCGCAGGGCCGGCCCGACGATCAGCGCGGCGAAATAGCCATAGACGACGGTCGGCACGCCCGCGAGAATCTCGAGCGTCGGCTTCGTCCACGCGCGCAGGCGAGGGGATGCATATTGCGTCAGATAGATCGCGCTCATCAGACCGAACGGGATCGCCACCAGCATTGCGATGACCGCGCCGATGAAGAACGTTCCCCAGAATAACGGTACCGCGCCCAGGCTGGCGCCGGGATTGCGGGGGTCGATGACCTGCGGACTCCAATGCGTGCCGAACAGGAAATCGGTGATGGGCACGCTGCCGAAAAAGCGCGCGCTCTCGGCTAATAGCGACGCGACGATGCCCATCGTCGTCAGGATCGCGATGAGAGAGGCGGCGAGCAGGCCGGCCATCACGATCCGCTCGATCCTGGTGCGCGCGTTGAAGCCCGGGCGGATGCGCAGGAAAGCGAGTGCGCCACCGGCAAGGCCGAGCAGCAAGGCGGTCGCTCCGCCGATCCAGCCATAGCGGGCCTGCTCCACCGCGTAAGCCGGCGCGAGCTGGGTCGAGATGGGATTGAGCGGCGTGCGGTGACGGTCGTTGGCGATCGCGCGCGCTTCCGACAGGATCGCCGCGCGCTCGAAGCCGGGCGGCGGGAGCTGCGCCGCCGCGGGAGTCCGGAGCGCGGCGTCTGTCGCCAGACCGGGCGCGCAGGCGCTCCAGACGGCGAGGAACAGCAACGGCGGCAGCACCGTCCACATCGCGGCGAACGAGCCATGATGACGCGGCAGCGAGGAGAAACGCTGCCCCGGCGCCTTGCGGAACGCGATCGCGCGGACGCGACCCGATAGCCAGGCGATCAGCCCGAGTCCCGCGACGAGGAAAAGGAGCGCAAGCGTCGACACGTCAGCTCAACGTCTTGGGGTCGAGCAGCGTCTGGCGTTGCACGATCGCCGCCGAGCGCGCGCGCACATCGGCGGGCGCCGAGATCAGCCCGCGGCGGACCAGCGGCCCGTCGGGCGCCCAGGATTGCGCATAGGCGTTGAGGAACGCCCTGAGGTTGGGAATCGCACTCAGGTGCGCCTTCTTGACGTAGAGGAACAAAGGCCGCGACCCCGGATAGCGGCCGCTGGCAATCGTCTCGTAGGTGGGCTCGATCCCATTGAGCGGCACGCCGTTCAACCGGTCCTTATTCTCTTCCAGATACGAATAGCCGAAAATGCCGATCGCGTTGGGATTGGCCTGGAGCTTCTGGACGATCAGATTGTCGTTCTCGCCGGCGTCGATATAGGGGCCGTCGTCCCGTACGCGCATGCACGTCTTGGCGAAATCGTCCGGATGGGTGTCCCGGATTGCGGCCATGGCCGGCATCATTTGTTCGCAGCCCCGCGCCAGGATCAGCTCGGCGACCGCGTCGCGCGTGCCGCTGGTCGAGGGCGGGCCATAGACCTGGATGGCGATCGCCGGCAGCTCCGGGTTGACGTCGCGCCAGGTCTTGGCGTGATTGCGCTGGCCGCCCGGTTCGGCCGCCAGCGCCTTGTAGAGATCGATCGGGGTCAGTTGCAGCTTGGGCCCGTCATTGGCTTCGGCAAAGGCGACGCCGTCCAACCCGATCTGGATTTCCATCAGCTCGCCGGCACCGTTCGCCGCGCACCTCCGATATTCGCTCGCCTTGATCCGCCGGCTGGCGTCGGCAATGTCCGGATATTGCCCGCCCAGTCCCTTGCAGAACAGGTTCATGCCTCCGCCCGTGCCGGTCGATTCGATCACCGGCGCCGGCACACCCGGATTGGCCGCGACAAATTGTTCGGCGACCAAGGTGGTGAAGGGATAGACGGTGGAGGATCCGACCACGCTGATGCGGTCGCGCCCGGCACCCGCCATCGACGCCTGGTCCTGACACGCCGCTAGCAACAGGGATGTCGCGCCGATGAGCGCGATCGAGCGAATCATGATGGGCCTTCCCGCCGGGGCGACTCGCCCCTTGCCGGCGCGCTATCACGCCGGTTTCGGGCCCTCTGTGACAGTCGCGTTACTCTTTGATGACACTGCGGCCGGGAGCAGGATGGTGACCACGGTGCCGCGGCCCACCTGGCTCGCTATGTCCAGCCGGCCGCGATGCCGTTCGACGATATGCTTCACGATGGCGAGTCCCAGGCCGGTGCCGCCCAGCGCGCGGCTGCGCCCCGAATCGACCCGGTAGAATCGCTCGGTCAGGCGCGGAATATGTTCGGGCGGAATGCCGTCGCCTTCGTCGCCGACCGACAATCGGACCATGTTGCTGGCGTCGCGCGACAGCTTGACCGTCACCGGCGTTCCGGCGCGGCCGTACTTCATCGCGTTGCCGATCAGATTGTGCAGCGCCTGGCTCAATTGGGCACGGTCGCCGCCGACCGGCGGGACGTTCGCGGCGATATCGGCGACGATGTCCGCCGCGCGCCCGTCCGCGCTGTCCATCAATTCCGAATGAACCTCCGACACCAGATCGCCGAGATCGACCGAGGCATCGGGCAGGCGGTATTTTTCGGCCTCGATCCGGCTGAGCGAGATCAGGTCCTCGACCAGCCGCTGCATCCGCCGGGCTTCGTCGGCCATGACCTTGAGAAAGCGGTCGCGCATTTCCGGGTCGTCGCCGGCGCCATCGGCCAGCGTCTCGGCGAACCCCAGGATCGAGGCGAGCGGGGTGCGCAATTCGTGACTGGCATTGGCGACGAAATCGACCCGCATCCGCTCGGCGGCATAGCTGCGCGTCTGGTCGATCAGATGCGCGACGCGGCGCCCGTCGGGCAGGTCGGTGACGCGCAATTCCCAGCGCTGATCGAGCGTGCCGAGCCCGACGAGATTGATCGCGTCCGACGTCCCTTCGCCGGCCGGCGCGGTCAGTCGTTCGGCGGCTGCCGGGTGGCGGATGGCGAGCCGCACATCCTGGCCGATAATGTGGTTGCCGAGCACGTCGCGCGCCGCACCATTGGCTTCTTCCACCCGGCCACCGGCGATCACCAGCACAGGCTCGACGATCGCCTCGAGCACCGCGCCGAGCCGGGCCGGAGGGGGACCCGAGGCTTCGGGCTCTGCAGGAGCGGCCGGACTGGGATCGACGCCCAATGTCACCAAACCGGCGATGATCCCGCCGACCAGAGCGACCAGCGCGCTGGGCACGTCGCCCGACAGAATGAACACGGCGATCGCCGCGACCAAAGCGGCGAGCATGCCGAGCAGAAAGCGGGGACCGAAGCGGTTCGTCATGACCCATCGGTTCCTAGGGGGTGGGCCGGCGACCGGCAATGCCCGAGCTCGCCCCTGCGCGGTAACCATTTCATCACCTTGCCAGCCGCGCGCTAATGTGAAAGGCGTCTCAACCATGGACGGGGACATGACCGATCGCCAGGCCGACGAACCGCATCCGACGCGTCGCCGCGCGCTGATGCTCGGTGCCGCGACTGCGTCGGTCGTGATCTCGATCCGTCCCGCGCTCGCGCAGACCAATGCCTCGGTGCTGACCTGCGAGATTCCGGTGCCTGATGCCGGCCGCGCCGGCATGTATGTCGCCGCCGACGGGTCGCTCGTGCCGAACGGCACCAAGGATGCGTTTCCCGGCGCGACCAAGCCGTTCAAGGCGGAGGACGTCCGCAACGCGCTCAATGGCGGTACCTTGCCGGGCACCACCGACGAGCAGAGCCGCGCCTACACCGCCTATATTCGTCGCCTGCAGCACGGTACCGCCGGCTTCACCTGCTTCGCCTCGCTGCAAATGCCCCGCGGCTGAGCCGCCGGAGGTCGGAGATGGCGACCCTCTATCGCGCCGCACCGCCTGACAGCCTGATCGTGGTGCCGGTCGACCTGCTCACTGCCATCTATCATCGCGCTTCGAGCCAGACGCATTTGATGGCGTCCCCGGCGCCCGAGATCCTGCAGGCATTGGCCGGAGTGCCGCTCGATGCCGCGGCATTGCTGGCGAAACTGCGCGCCGATTACGATTTGGTCGACGCCGATCCGGGCGCGTTGATCGCGCGGCTCGACGAACTGGTCGAAACGGGGCTGGTCGAGCGGCGATGAGGCACCATTTCTCGGTCGCGATCGGCCCGGTCGGATTCCGCGTCGGGTCGGATTGGCGCGGGCCGGTCGCCGCCCTCGAACAGCTTTACGCTAGCTATCCCAAGCCACAGGACGGCATCGCCGATTTCACCGTGCGCCTGTTCGCAGATCGTCCGTGGCGGCGCGTCTTCCGCCCCAAGGTAATGATCGGTGGCGACTTCGTCCTGCCCGAAGCAGCGCCGCTCAGCCTCGAACACGGTCTGCTCGCGGCCGAAATGGCGATGAACCTGCAAATGGCGCTCGGCCAGCGGCGTTATCTGCTGCTCCACGCCTCGGCGGTCGAGCGCGATGGCAAGGCGCTGGTGATGACTGGCCTGTCCGGTGCGGGCAAGTCGACGCTGGCGGCATTGCTGATGACGCGCGGCTGGCGGCTCATGGGCGACGAATTCGCTTTGCTCGATCCGGCGACGGGCCTGATCCATGCCTTTCCGCGCCTGATCAGCCTGAAGAACGAAGCGATCCAGGTAATGCAGGAGGCCGCGCCCGACGGCATGTTCGGCCCGTTGCTCGCCGATACGCCGAAGGGCGCGATCCGCCACTTGGTCCCCGATGCGCGATCGATCGCCGCGATGCTCGAGCCAGCGCGGCCGGCGCTGATCCTGTTTCCGACGTTCGGACACGCAGCCGTGACGCGCGAGGTCGCGGCGAGCGAAGTGTTCGTCCGTCTCACCCAGGCCTCGACCAATTATGTGGCGCTGGCCGAGCGCGGATTCGCGGCGCTGACCCGGTTGGTGACGGAGACGTCCGCCCGCGCGATCGACTATCCCGATACCGAAAGCGCGATCGCACAGGTGGAAGCATTGTGGCGCGCTCTGTGATTCCCGAAACTTCGATCTACCACGCCTCCCCGGCGAAGGCCGGGGCCCAGCTACTGCGTCCTCAGTTGGCGAGGGCAATCCTAGCCAACGCACTTCATCGATATTGGGCCCCGGCCTTCGCCGGGGAGGCGTTATGATGGTGGCGGACGGCATGTTACTCGCTCGTGCGCTGGCGGATCCTTCGTCGGTCGCGACGCTCGACGGCGCGGGCTGGCAAGCCCTGCTGACGATGGCGCGGGCCGAATTGCTGAGCGCCAGCCTCGCGCATCGGCTCGACGGCATTCCCAAGCCTGAATCCGCCCAGCGCTTCCTCGACGACGCCAAGGCGTCGTGTGCGCAGGGACGCATCGTCGCCTTGTGGGAAGTCGAGATGGCGCGCCGCGCGCTGGGCGACCTCGGCATGCCCATCGTCCTGCTCAAGGGCAGCGCGTTCATCGCCGCCGGGCTGGCGGCAGGGCGGGGCCGGTTCGTCGGCGATCTCGACATATTGGTGCCGCGCGCCGAACTCGACCGCGTCGAAAGGGCATTGCTCGGCGCCGGATGGGAATGGGTCAAGCCCGATCCCTATGACGATGCTTATTACCGCCGCTGGATGCACGAGCTGCCGCCGCTCATCCATCGCGACCGCGACCGCATGATCGACGTGCATCACACCATCCTGCCGCTGACCGCGCGCCCGATGCCTGATGCCGACGCGCTGGTCGCCGACAGCATGAAGCTGGAGAACGGGCTGCGAGTGCTCAATGCCAACGACATGATCTGCCACGCCGCCGCGCACCTGTTCGCCGATGGCGACCTGTCGGGCGGGATGCGCAATCTGTGGGATATCCACTGCCTGGCCGACGACTTTGGCGTCACTGGCCTGGCCGAACGCGCGCGGCGACACGGTTTGACCTCGGCGGTGCGCCGCGCCCTGCGGCTGTGCCATGCGCTGTACGACACGCAATTGCCCGACGGCTGGGTGCGATCGGCAAGCGATGACGACCTTTATCTGCGCAGGCTGACGGCGCGTGACGGTTGGGGGCGGCAGACGCGTCCGATCACCCGGCTCGGCTTCTATGTCCGCTCCCACTGGCTGCGCATGCCGCCGCTGATGCTGGCGCGGCATCTCTGGACCAAATGGCGCAAACAGGCGGGCTGACGACCACCGGATCGCGATGATATGAAGCGGCGATTCGGGGGAGACATCATGACCAGAAAATGGATTGCCTTGGCGATTGCCGGGTTGTGCGTGGGTAGCGGCGCTGCCTGGGCGGAAAGCGCGCAGATACGCGGCAAGTTTCCGGCCAATGTCCGGGAGGCGGATTTGCTCGAAAACGTCGTGGTCGACCGCTTCAACGGCCGCGACGGGCGCCAGTTCGAAGCCGCGCTGGAACAGGCGATCGGCGTCCCCGCCGGGCGGCCAGACGGGGTATTGTCAGGCGGCGTCACTACGGGTGTCGAGGAAAGCAAATACCAGGGCAATGAGGAACGCTGCGTCGAGTGGAAGGACGGCAAGCAGGATGGCACCTGCACCAAGCGCGCCAAGGTCGACCTTCCGTGCTTTCGCCGCGTCATCAACCTGACCGTCAGCATCCGCCTGCTCCGCGTTACCGACAACATGCCGGTCTGGTCCGACAACAAGCCGTCGCGCGACGAGACGACCTGGTGCGAGGGCAAGGTGCCCTGGCGCACCACCGAGGAAGCGGTGTCGGCGATGATCACGGATCTGGCGCAGAAGATTCGCCTCGATGTGCGGCCGCGCTGGGAGACCTATAAGGTTCGCTTTCGCGAGGATCGCGCGGGCATGCCCAAGGACGTCGGCGGCGAGTTCAAGGAAATCGTGAAACTGTCCAATCGCGACGTGCCCTCGGCGTGCCGGCAATGGGCCGATCTCAACGGCCGCCTGCCCAACCATCCGTCGGTGCTCTACAATCTCGGCGTATGCGCGGAAGCGGCGGGCAGCTATGCCGACGCTCAGAGCTTCTATCGTTCGGCGCAGGCCGCTTTGCCGAAACGGTCGAGCGAGATGGCCGATTCGGCGGACCGCGTCGCGCGCCTGATGATCGCGCGCGCCGATGACGAAGAACGGGCGCGGCGGCCAAGCAATCCGCGCTAGCCGTGGCGCCTGCGCTGCGGCAGACTGATCGCGATAGGCACAGGAGGGGAATGATGCGCTTCGCGACATTGCTGGTTGCCGCCGCGGCGTTGGCGGGATGTTCGATGGGCCAGGACATGTCGGCGGCCGATTCCGCGGTCGCCGATTTCCACGCCAAACTGAATGCGGGCCAGTTCAAGGCCATCACCGATTCGTCCGGTCCCGAAATCAAGAACGGGAGCGTCGATTTCGCTCAGATGATCGCGGCGGTCCACACCAAGCTCGGCACTTTCCGGTCGACGTCCCGGCAGGGCTTCAACGACAATATCAACAATGGCGACCACACATTCACCGCCAGCTATGCCAGTGTCTACTCGACCGGCCCCGCGACCGAGAATTTCGTCTATCGGTTGAACGGCGGAAAGCCCGTGCTGATCGGCTATAACGTCGAGTCGGCGGCTTTGCTCAAATAGCGGGTTGCGTCGCGGCGATGCGCTCCAACGCCGGCAGCAACTCGCGATAATCCGCGAAGGTCGCATTCGCGCCTGCAATGCTGTTGCCGTCCGGGGCGAATAGCGCAACCGGCACGCCGGCGGCGCGCGCCGCGTCGACATCGTAGATCGAGTCCCCGACAAATGCGGCGGGGCGGGACCCGCTACATTTGTGCAGCATGAGGTCGATCGGCGCGCGGTCCGGCTTGATCGCGGCGAGACCGGGCGTATCGCCGCCGATGATACAGGCGAAGCGACCGGTGAGGCCGAGCGCGTCGAGCAAGGCGATGGACAGCTGTTCGCGCTTGTTGGTCACTACCGCCAGCGCCGCCCCCTGCGCCTGCAGACTATCGAGCGCGTCGACAACGCCGGGGAAAGGCCGCGTATGGTCGACGATGTGGTCAGCGTAGAAGTCCACCAGATCCGGCAACAGGTCGTCGAGCCGCTCGTCTCCTCCCGTCGCCATCAGCGCGCGCTGCAACATCACGCGAGACCCGCCGCCGATCATCGGCCGTACCCGGTCGATCGTCAGCGGCGCCCGCCCTATTTCCGCTAGCGCATGATTCACTGCGGCGGTCAGGTCGGCGACACTATCGACCAGCGTGCCGTCGAGGTCGAAGCCGACCAAGCCAAAAGGTAAATCGTTCATCCCGACGCCGCCTGCCAGCAACGCTATGGAAAAGGCAATATGTTCGTGGCAGGGCGCGGGCCACGGAGACCCCAGCCATGACCAATCCAATCGCCGCGATCATCTTAGCCGCCGGCATGGGCACTCGGATGAAATCCGATCTGCACAAGGTCCTTCATCCGATCGCGGGCCGCCCGATGCTGCTCCACCTGATCGACAATGTGCGCGTACTCGATCCCGAGCGGATCGTCGTCGTAGCCGGTGCGCGCCGCGAGCAGGTCGAGGCGGCGGTGACCCCGCTCGGCGTCGAGGTCGCGATCCAGGCGGAGCAACTCGGTACCGGCCACGCTGTGCGTCAGGCAGAGGCGGCGCTCTCCGGCTTCGACGGGGACGTGCTGATCCTGTACGGCGACGTGCCCCTTGTCTCCACCGCTACGATGGCGCGGATGGTCGAGCGGTTGCACAGCGACGGCGAGCCCAGTGTCGTGGTGCTCGGCTTCCGCCCTGCCGACGCCGCCGCTTATGGACGCGTCATCGCCGATAAGGACGGCCGCATCGCCAAGATCGTCGAATACAAGGACGCTTCGGCCGACGAGCGCGCGGTGACCCTGTGCAATTCGGGCCTGATGGCGGTGCGCTCGGCCGATCTGTTCCGGTTGCTTGCCCAGGTGACCAACGACAATGCCGCCGGCGAATATTATCTCACCGATCTCGCCGAACTGGCGGTGAAGGACGGACGCGGCGCGGTGGTGGTCGAAACCGCCGCCGATGAAGTCGCCGGGGTCAACAGCCGCGCCGAGCTCGCCGCGGTCGATGCCAGTTGGCAGGCGAAACGCCGTGTCCAGGCGATGGCCGAGGGCGCGACGTTGGTCGATCCAGCCACCGTCTGGTTTTCGTTCGACACGAAAGTCGGTCGCGACGTGCTGATCGAGCCCAACGTCTTTTTCGGTCCGGGCGTGTCGATTGCCGATGGCGCGACGATCCGCGGGTTCAGCCATATCGAGGGCGCGACGATCGGCAGCGGCGCCGAGGTCGGCCCTTACGCCCGACTGCGCCCCGGCGCGGTACTCGGCGAGAAGTCCAAGGTCGGCAATTTCGTCGAGGTGAAAAAGGCAGTGCTCGGCAGGGGCGCCAAGGCCAATCACCTGACCTATCTCGGCGATGCCGAAATCGGCGCCGGCGCGAATATCGGCGCGGGCACGATTACCTGCAATTACGATGGTTTCTTCAAGTACAAGACGGTGATCGGGGAGGGGGCATTCATCGGGTCCAACTCGGCTTTGGTCGCACCGGTGACGATCGGCGCAGGGGCGATCGTCGGTGCGGGGTCGACGGTTACCAAGGATGTGGAGGCTGACGCGCTTCGTCTCGTTCGACCAGAGCAGCAGACCAAATCGGACTGGGCGAAGCGGTTTCGCGAGATGATGGCGGCGAAGAAGGCCGCCAAATAGTGCAACTCGATTGACATGATATCACGATATGATATCAGGATATCATCGTGACCCGGATTCTCGCTGATCTTCCCGAAGACGACCTCAAATGGCTCGACCAGCGCGCGGCCGAACTCGGCAAATCGCGCGCGTCGGTGCTGCGGGAGGCCGTCGCCTCCTACAAGGCGCAATCGCTCAGCGCGAAGGATTCGGACTGGCTGGAAATGGGTGTCGGGTTGTGGGCGCGTCACGGCATTTCGATCGACCGGAACGAATATGATCGCCAACGGCGGGCCGAATGGACCAGGCCGTGGGATGACGATTATGAGGAAGTCCGCGCGGAATCGCCCGAATATTTCACCGAGGAAGATGATCGGGAGCGGGCGCATTATCTCGCACTGACGCGGAAGGCTGCGGAGAAGCGCAAGGGCGCCGCATGAGCGGCTACAGCCTCGATGCCAACATTCTGATCGACGCCTTGCTCGACCATCCGCCGGCGCACCGTGAGATGTCGCGTATCATGCAGGCGGGCTCGCGCATGTGGATCAGCCGCATGGTCTGGATTGAAGTCTTGTCCAAGGGTAATGACGCGAGCGTGCGCGAGGCAGTGCAGTTTCTCGACCGGTTCGGTCTGGACGAGATCGACGACGAAATCGCGTTGCGCGCGGCCGCGCTTCGACGCGAGCGCCCACGGTTGAAGTCGCCGGATGCCATTATCCTGGCGACGGCGCAGAGCCGCGGCCGGATCCTGGTGACGCGCAATACCAAGGATTTTCCGGCGGAGCTGCCGGGCATCCGCATCCCTTATACCTTCTAGTAGGAAAGCCCCCCAACCATGTGCGGAATCATCGGAATCGTTGGCAAGGAACAGGTTGCTGACCGGCTGGTCGAGGGGCTGAGACGGATGGAATATCGCGGCTATGATTCGGCCGGCGTCTGCACCGTCCGGGATGGCCAGCTGATCCGCCGCCGGGCAGAGGGCAAGCTCAAGAATCTCGAAGCGGTCCTTGCTGCCGATCCGGCGCCGGGCACCACCGGTATCGCGCATACTCGCTGGGCGACACATGGCGCGCCGACAACCTCGAACGCGCACCCGCACGCGACCAAGGAAGTCGCGCTGGTCCACAACGGGATCATCGAGAATTTCAAGCCGCTGCGTGAAGCGCTGCAGGCGCGCGGCCGCGTGTTCGAGAGCGAGACCGATACCGAAGTCGTCGCGCATCTCGTCAGCGAGCAGGTCGAGGCAGGCAAGTCACCACAGGACGCGGTCAAAGCCGTGCTGCCGCAGTTGCGTGGCGCCTTCGCGTTGGCGATCGCGTTCCGCGAACACGCCGATCTGTTGATCGGCGCGCGGCTCGGCTCGCCACTTGTGGTCGGCTATGGCGAGGGCGAAACCTATCTGGGTTCGGATGCGCTTGCCCTGGCCGGGCTGACGCAACGCATCGCCTATCTCGATGAAGGCGATTGGGTCGTCATCACGCGCGAGGGCGCGCAGATTTTCGACGCGGAGAACAACTTGGTCGAACGCGAGATCACCGTGTCGGGCGCGACCGGAGCGATGATCGAAAAGGGCAATTACCGCCACTTCATGCTCAAGGAGATCCACGAGCAGCCGATCGTCGTTGCGCAGACCCTGCGCTCGTACATCCGCGGGGTCGAGCAGACCGTCGCGCTGCCGCAGATGGATTTCGACCTGTCGACGGTGAAGCGCATCACGATCGTCGCTTGTGGCACGAGCTTCTATGCCGGGCTCGTCGCCAAATATTGGTTCGAGAGCTTCGCGCGCGTTCCGGTCGATATCGATGTCGCCAGCGAGTTCCGCTATCGCGATCCGGTGTTCGAGGATGGCGGGCTGGCATTGTTCATCAGCCAGTCGGGCGAGACCGCCGACACGCTCGCGGCCCTCCGCCACGCCAAGAAAGCCGGGCAGAAGATCGCCGTCGTCGTCAACGTGCCGACGAGCACGATGGCGCGTGAGGCTGACCTGCTGCTGCCGACCCATGCCGGACCGGAGATTGGCGTCGCCTCGACCAAGGCGTTCACGTGCCAGCTCGCAGTGCTCGCAGCGCTGGCCGCGCATCTCGCGGTGGTCAAGGGGCGGATGAGCCGCGAGGAAGAGGTCGCGGTGGTCAAGCAATTGATCGAGGCGCCCGCCGCGCTCAACGCCGCGCTCGCTTATGACGATGCGATCGCCGGCATGGCGCACCTCATCGCGCCGGCGCGCGACGTGCTCTATCTCGGCCGCGGACCCGACTATCCGCTGGCGCTGGAAGGCGCGCTGAAACTCAAGGAAATCAGCTACATCCACGCTGAAGGTTATGCGGCGGGTGAAATGAAGCATGGGCCGATTGCGCTGATCGACGAAAACGTGCCGATTATCGTCATCGCCCCCTCGGGGCCGTTGTTCGAGAAAACCGTCAGCAACATGCAGGAAAGCCAGGCGCGCGGCGGCAAGATCGTGCTGATTTCCGACGCCGACGGACTGGCGGAAGCGGGCGACAGCTGCCTCGCCACGATCGAGATGCCCAAGGTTCACCCGCTAATCGCGCCTCTGGTCTACGCCGTGCCCGTGCAGTTGCTGGCTTATCATGTGGCGGTAGTGAAGGGGACCGACGTGGATCAGCCGCGCAACCTCGCGAAATCGGTCACGGTGGAATGATCCGGGGCCATGGCGCCGGTCACTAGTCGTTTCTGGTGACCGGACGATTGGCCATCGCGGCTCGGCTGCGGTAATCAGCACCATGGCCTACGCTCACACGTTCGATGCCAATCCGCATTGGCTGCCGCGGAACCCGGGACGGTCGCTGGCGCATATCCCGGGCGATGACGGGCTGCCGATCGTCGGCAATTCGCTTCGCCTGTTGTCCGATCCGGTCAAGTTCGGGCGGGAGATGTTCGAGCGGTACGGGCCGGTCTATCGCAACCGTGCGCTCGGCAGCACCAGCGTGACCCTGCTGGGTCCCGACGCCAACGAGCTTGTCCTGTTCGATCGCGAACGCTTGTTCTCGTCCGAACAGGGGTGGGGACCGTTGCTCAACCTGCTCTTCCCGCGCGGGCTGATGCTGATGGATTTCGACAAGCATCGCGCCGATCGCAAGACCTTGTCGGTCGCCTTCAAGCCCGAGCCGATGCGGCATTACGCCACTCAACTCGATGCAGGTATAGCTGCCCGGATCGGCGAATGGGGCGGTCGCCTGCGCTTCTACGATGCGATCAAGAAGCTGACGCTCGACCTCGCCGCGACCAGTTTCCTCGGCGTATCGCTCGGGGCGGAGGCCGATCGCATCAATCAAGCGTTCGTCGACGAGGTCCAGGCAAGCGTCGCCCCGATCCGCTCGCCACTGCCCGGCACGATGATGCGGCGGGGCGTCAAGGCGCGCGCCTATCTGATCGACTGGTTCGAACGCGAGATCCCGGCGCGGCGGCGAGGCGCACGGGGCGGCAATGGCGAGGATTTCTTCTCGCAATTCTGCCGCGCGACCGACGACGACGGACAGGAGCTGTCGGCCGCCGCGATCGCCGATCACATGAATTTCCTGATGATGGCCGCGCACGACACGATCACCTCGTCGGCGACGACCCTGGTCATGCTGCTCGCCCGCAATGCCGATTGGCAGGAACGATTGCGCGAAGAGATTGCCGGCCTCGACGCACATATGCCGCTGACCGAGCAGCTCGATCACCTGAACTTGACCGATTACGCGTTCCGCGAGGCGCTCCGCCTGATGCCACCCGTGCCCTCGCTGCCGCGCCGCGCGTTGCGCGATTTCAGCTTTGGCGGCTTCGACATTCCCGCCGGCACCAATGTCGGGATCGGCATCGCCTGGACACACCGCATGGCCGACATCTGGCCGGACCCGCTGCGATTCGACCCGATGCGCTTCACGCCGGAGGCGTCGAAAGGGCGGCATCGCTTCGCCTGGGTGCCCTATGGCGGCGGCGCGCATATGTGCCTCGGCCTGCATTTCGCGCAAATGCAGATGAAGCTGCTGATCGCGCATTTGCTGACGCGCTATCGGATCGAGATCGACCCAGGCGCCGGTGATGCGTGGCAGATGTTCCCGATCCCGCGGCCCAAGGACGGCCTGCCCGTTAGGCTGATTCCCGCCTAACCCGCCCGCGCCAGCTCGGCGCACACTGCGGCAGTGTGCTCGTCGGCGGGAAAGGTGCAGTCGATCCGTATCTCGTCCAGCGTCACGTCGTGCGGCGCGGCGAAGGTGGTGATCGTCTCGAAGAAGCGAAGCTCGCCGCGCGGACTGGCGAAGGTGAAGGTCACGATCGGGTCGCCGTCATCTTCGGCGTCGCCGAGTTGCCAACGTTGGGGCACGCCGGGATAGGAGAGGGCGGCATCGAGCAGCGCCCGCGTGCGGCGGTCGGTGGGATTGGCGGCGAGATCGTCGTGCAGGTGCCGGACGAACCGGCGTGCGACTTCAGGCCAGTTGAGAATAACTTGACGGAAGTCATTGGGATCGAACAATTGGTGGATCAGGTTGCTGTGCGCGCTTTGCCAATCGCCGAGCAGGAGTTTGTTCATCCGGATTGCCGCCTGGTTGACCTCCAGCACTTCCCAATGCTGGCTGATGACGAAAGCGGGATAGGGTTCCTGATGGGCCAAGATCAGGTCGATCGCCTGGCGCACGCGGTCGAGCGCGGGCGCGGCCAGCGCGCTTTCGGGATGAATCGCCGCATAGCCGGCGGCGCGAAGCAGCGCATTGCGGTCGCGCAACGGCATGTCGAGCGCGTCGGCGAGGCGCGCGACCATCTCGCGGCTCGCACGCGCCTTGCCGGTCTCGATGCAGCTGAGATGTCGTGTCGAAATGCCAGTATCGAGCGAGAGGTCGAGCTGGCTCATGCGCCGCGCACCGCGCCATTCGCGCAGCACTTCGCCGACCGGAGAGAGAAGAGGGGCGACGGATGAACTGGCCACGAATCGTCCTGTATTCAGCGATCTGCGATAGCCTAACCCATGGCGTCGCGCACCACACGCCGCGATTCCGGTCCGGCGGAACGCGGACGCTCTTCAGCCGGCCGCGGCGATGATCTCCGCATAGATGTCGACCAAATCGTCCAGGTCCGCGACGGCGACGGCTTCGTCGGTCTTGTGCATCGTCGCGTTGACCAGCCCGAATTCGACCGTCGGGCAGAGTTGCGACAGGAACCGCGCGTCGCTCGTCCCGCCGGTGGTCGACAAAGCCGGCACGACACCTGTGACCTTCTCGATCGCCCGCGTGACCAGGGCCGACAATTCGCCCGGTTGCGTCAGGAACGCCTCGCCGGAAATGCGCGCGATCACTTGCGCTTCGGGGGCATGCGCCTTCACCGTCCGCTCGATTAGCGCGACCAGGTCCTCGCCATTCTGCTCGTCGTTGAATCGGATCGACATCCGCGCCGATGCCTTGGCGGGGATGACGTTGGTCGCCGGATTGCCGACGGTGACATCGGTCACTTCGATGTTCGACGGCTGGAACCAATGGTTGCCCTGGTCGAGCTCGATCGCGTCGATCGCCGCCAGCGCCGCGACCAATTTGGGGATCGGATTGTCGGCCAGATGCGGATAGGCGACATGGCCCTGGCGCCCCGGCACGTCGATCCAGATGTTGACCGACCCGCGCCGCCCGATCTTGATCATGTCGCCCAGCCGCGCGGTCGAGGTCGGCTCGCCCACCAGGCAGTAATCGGGCTTGAGGCCGCGTGCCTCCAGCCGGTCGAGGATCGCCCGCGTGCCGTAGATGGCGGGACCTTCCTCATCGCCGGTGATCAGCAAGCTGAGCGTTGGACCCTCGATGCGCGCGACGGCCGTCACAAAGGCGGCGATGGCCCCTTTCATATCGACCGCTCCGCGGCCGTACAGCAACTCGCCGCGAACCTCCGGCATGAATGCGCCACTCGTCCAACTGTCGCCTGGCGGCACCACGTCGAGATGCCCGGCAAAGGCGAAATGCGGTCCCTTGCCGTGACGGATGGCGATCATGTTCTCAACCGGGCCGTCCGGTTCCTCGCCGACCGTGAAGCGATCGATCTCGAATCCGATCACGCTCAGCGCCTGAGCGAGCACGTCGAACACTTCCCCTTTGGCAGGCGTCACGCTTTCGGCGGCGATCAACGCCTTGGTGAGTTCGACGACGTTCGGCACGGCATTCCCCGGTTTGACTTGACCCGCCTCTTGCCTTGCAACGGCGGGAAGGGAAAGGTCGGCGCGTACGGGGGTGCGGAGAATTGCCAATGCCTGTTCTGTTCCTTCTCGCCGCCGCGTCGCTCGCGCCGCAACAAGCCGATGACGGCGCGGTGGTCGATATCACTCCCGGCCATTGCCTGGCCGCCGCCGACCGGCTCGACGACGCCGTCCGACTGGCGCGGGCGATGCTCGACAGCAAGAGCGCGGCGGGCGGGCCCGACCGCACGCCGACCGAAGCACGTGTCGCGCGGGCACAGGCAGTGGCCGCGGCGATCCGGACGCGCTACCCCAAGGCCGCCGCGACCGACGACGATCGCGATGATCTGTCGGGCGGCGACGTGATGCCGTTCGCCGAACAATGCCTGACTGCCAAGCCTCCGAAAGGGAAATAGGCCGTGCCCAAGCTCGACCTCGATGCCATCCCGCAGAGCAACGCCACCGGCTATCCGCCCATCTACGCCGATGTGGTGAAGGAGCGCTGGTATCGTCGCCTCGCCCCGGCCAGCGGCATCACCGATTTCGGCTTCAGTCATGTCACGCTCAAGCCTGGCGCCTGGTCGTCGCAGCGCCATTGGCACGAGGGCGAGGACGAGTTAGTCGTTATTCTGTCGGGCGAGGCGGTGCTGGTCGACAATGACGGCGAACATGCGATGCGCGCGGGCGACGTCGCCGCGTTCCCGAAGGGCGACGGCAACGGTCATGTGCTGCAGAACCGCTCCAATGCCGACTGCGTGTTCATCGCGGTCGGCGGCCCGGGGGAGAGCGATTGCCATTACCCCGATATCGACATGCATTTGGCCGGGGAGGTCGGCGAGCAACGGCGAAAAGACGGAAGCGGCTTTTGATCGACTGGGTGCTCGCTCGGCAACGCGGCATCGTGGGGGGCAGCCGCTTCATCGTCTCAGGTTGCGCCTTCGCGCTGATGGGCATCGCTAGCTTGCCGCACAATGCCGTCGACCGGATTGTCGCGATCATCGGCCTGGTGCTGGTGGCGATCGTCTTCGCAGTCTGGCTGACAGTGGTCGTGTTGACCGTCGCGAATCCGCGCCTGTTTGTTCGCCTTCGGGAGCGTCGTGCGCCTGCGGTCACAAAGCAGCCCGAAGAACAGTAAGGCGGTCGTGGCCGTTGGTTTTATGATGGCGCACGGCCGCACCGGATGCTAGCGGAACGATCGGCCGGTTGTCGCTTGCGTGGCCGCCAATGAGGGAGTTCTGACAATTCGCCAGATCGCGGCTTTGCCGTACCGGACCGAAGGCGCGGCTAACGACGCTCCGATCCGTATCCTACTCGTCACCTCGCGCGAAAACCGTCGCTGGGTCATCCCCAAGGGCAATCCGTCTTCGGGAATGCTCGCCCATGCCGCCGCCGCGATCGAGGCCGAGGAGGAAGCGGGCGTGCAGGGACTCGTCTGCCCGACGCCGCTCGGCACCTATCGCTATCGCAAACGGCAAAAGAACGGCGCGTCGCTGATGATCGACGTCGAGGTCTTTCCGCTGGCGGTCAATCGCGAGCTCAGCGCCTGGAAGGAGCAGGGCGAGCGCGAACGACGCTGGGTCAGCCTGGACGAGGCGGCATCGATGGTCGACGAGCCCGATCTCAGCGACCTCATCCGTTCGTTTGGCCCTTCCGAATTCAAGGCGGCCGCGCGCCGCACCGGCTTTGCCGCCGCTACCAAATCGAGGATCAGCCCCATGTTCGCCTGGTTTCAGCGCCTGTTGCCCAAGACGGGCAATTTCTTCGAGATGTTCGAGGCGCACGCGCAAACCGTCACCGCGGCCGCCGATGCGCTGTCGCGCTTGCTTCAGGACGGCACTGGCGCGGCGTCCGATCATATCCGCGAAGTGATCGAGCGGGAGAATGACGCCGACGAGATCACGCGCTCGGTGCTCAAGACCGTGCGCGAGACCTTCCTGACGCCGTTCGATCGCGGCACGATCACCAGCCTGATCGGGTCGATGGACGATGCGATCGACGAGATGCAGGCCGCCGTGCAGGCGATCGACCTGTACGAAGTCCGCGAGTTCGAACAGGAAATGAAGGACATGGCGGGGATCATCGTCGATGCAGCGCGGCTGACCGCAGAGGCGATGCCGCTGCTGCGCGACGTCGGCCGCAATGCCGGACGGCTGCACGAACTCACCGAGCGCCTGGTCCGGATGGAAGGCCATGCCGACGATATCCATCGCGCGGGGTTGAAGCGCGGTTTCGTCGAATATGGCCGTGACGACACTTTGCGCTTCATCGTCGCGCGCGAAGTGTACAAGCATCTCGAACGGATCGTCGATGCATTCGAGGACGTCGCAAACGAGATCGATGGCATCGTCATCGATCACGCCTGAGCCCAGTCGATGCACGAGCTCGCTTTCCCCCTGCTGGTCGGCCTGATCCTCGTCGCGCTCGCGTTCGACTTTTTGAACGGCCTGCACGACGCGGCCAATTCGATCGCGACGGTGGTGTCGACCAGATTGCTGAAGCCGGTTCATGCCGTGCTCTTTGCCGGCGTGTTCAATTTCGCCGCCTATTTCCTGACCATCACCTTTCCCAGCCTGCATGCCGTCGCCTCGACGATCGGGCAGGGGCTGATCGACAAGAATTTCGTGACGCCGGGCGTGGTCTTCGGCGCCCTGGTCGGGGCGATGTTCTGGAATGTCGTCACGTGGCTGAAGGGCATTCCGTCCTCGTCGAGCCACGCATTGGTCGGTGGGATCATCGGTGCGGGCGTCGCCCATGCCGGTGTTTCCGGGATCCAGTGGACCGGGCTCAACAAGACGCTGATCGCGATCGTGCTGTCGCCCGTGCTCGGCATGATCCTGTCGATGCTGATCATGCTGGTGACGAGTTGGATGTTCTCGCGGGCCAGCAACCAGGGGGCTGAACGCAGCTTCCGTGTGCTCCATATGATCTCGTCGGGCACCTATTCGCTCAGCCACGGCCTCAATGACGCCCAGAAGACGATGGGCATCATCACGGTGCTGCTTTTTTCGACCGGCTATTTGCACGGCAAGTTCGAAGTGCCGCATTGGGTCGCGATCAGTTGCTATATCGCGATGGGCCTGGGGACGCTGATGGGCGGCTGGAAGATCATCGAGACGATGGGTAGCCGCATCACCAAGCTGTCTCAGCATCAGGGCTTCAGCGCCTCGGCCGGCGGCACGATCATGGTGTTCACCGCGTCGCTGCTCGGCATTCCGGTGTCGACCACGCACACGATCACCGGGTGCGTGATCGGCGCCGGTGTGGCCAAGCGTGCGAGCGCCGTGCGCTGGGGGGTGGCGGGCGACGTCGTCGTCGCCTGGATCGTGACCATCCCAGCGTCGGCTGCGGTCGGCGCGGTGTTCTACTTGCTGACGACGTTGTTCTGATCGGTAACGACCGACCGTCAATCAGGGGCGCGCAATCCGCGATAGTCGTTGCTGGCGGCAATCATGACCTCCGCGATCAGCGCGTAAGCCGTCTTCCATGCCTCCATAGTCGCGCTGTCGATCGCGGGACCGCCATGCACGGTCACCATCCGCATCAGGGCGTCGCCCGCGACCGCATAATGGTGGTCCTCCACTCCGTAATCGACATGCCGCTCGGCCAGTTTGCATAGTCCGGGCAGCATGACGTCCAGCCTGCTCAGTCCCGTGACGATCCTGCCCAGCGCTTCGATCAGATGCCTGCCCTGTTCGACCATGTCGGTCCGGAACAGCGGGCGGGTCTCAGGGGCCAGCTCGAACAGGCGGCCATAGAACGACCGCGCGGCAGCATCGGTGTCGAGCACGATCTGGATGAAACTGTCTCGAACGAGATCGATCTGGTCGGTATCCATTGCCCGACGGTCAGCGCGATAGCGGGCGATGAGGCCGCATGATCCCCATCTACGTATTCGCCGGTGCGTGCTCGAATTTCTCGATCACCCATTCCTCTTCCTGAGCACCGGCGATCCAGTCCTGCATGAAAGGGTGCGTCAGCACGGCCTCGACATAGGCCGCCGCAAAGCGTGCGACCGGCAATTGATAGGTCACGATGCGCGTGCAGACGGGCGCGTACATGATGTCCGCCGCGCCGAATTCCCCGAACAGGAACGGGCCGGTGCCACCGAACCGGGCGCGGGCCTGGGCCCAGATTTCCATCAGCCGCGTCAGTTCGGCAACGACGTCGTCGTCGGGCCGCTTGGGCGGATAGACCTGGCGGATGTTCATGCCATGCTTGTTGCGCAGCGCCGGGAACCCCGAATGCATCTCAGCCGCCATCGATCGCGCCATCGCCCGCGCGGCCTCGTCCTTGGGCCAGAACTTCCCGCCCCCGGTCTTGTCGTTGAGGAATTCGACGATCGCCAGACTGTCCCAGACGACGATGTCGCCATCCCACAGGATCGGTACCTTGCCCGACGAGGGCGCGAATTCGTCGCCCTGACGGCGCTTGTCCCAATTGTCGTCGTACAGCGGCACGACGACTTCCTCGAACGGCAGTCCCGATTGCTTGCACGCCAGCCAGCCGCGTAGCGACCAGCTCGAATAGGCCTTGTTGCCGATGATGAGCTTGAGCATGGCCGGGGGATAGAGCCGCGGTTAGGGCGCCGCAAGCTGCGAACGTCGCGTGAAACTGTGTGCGTCGAAATCTCGCGGCGAGCATTGATCGTTTCACGATTGCGAACGTTTCGCCGCGCAGGATCCGTATCGGCTGTTGGGGCAGGAACTACCGGGACTTGAGCGGCGCATTCAATCCGGACGGCCGGCGGGCCTAGGACTGTCTGGCTTCTCATGCCGGGCCATTCGACACTGTCGATTGCGCGACCTAAACGGCGTTATCCGCGCCGCTTAGGCTCAGTCGTCGATCACTTCCCTGATCCTGTTGATCAACACGTCCACCGCAAAGGGCTTGGTCAGGACGTGCATGCCGCGCTCCAGCTGCTTGTTCCCGATGACCGCGTTCTCGGCATAGCCCGTGATGAACAACACTTTGAGGTCGGGCCGTTCGACGCGGGCCGCGTCGGCCAATTGGCGGCCGTTCATTCCCCTGGGCAGCCCGACGTCGGTAACCAGCAACTTGATCGCCGGTTGCGCCTGGAGGATTGCCAGGCCCGACGCCCCGTCGCCGGCTTCGATAGCGGTATAGCCAAGATCGTCGAGAGCGTCCGCGATCAGCGCGCGAATGGCGGGCTCGTCGTCGACCACCAATACCGTCCCGCCCGCGGCGGAAGGGGCTGGCGGCACACTATGGACGGATTCCGACTGCACCTCCTCACTAGAATGAACGCGCGGAAAATACAGGGACATCGTGGTCCCTTGGCCCAGTTCGGAATAGATCCGTACCTGGCCGCCGGACTGGCGCACGAAGCCATAGATCATGGACAAGCCGAGACCGGTTCCCTCGCCCAGCGGCTTTGTCGTGTAGAAGGGATCGAACGCGCGTTCGATCGTTTCCGCGGACATGCCGGTTCCGGTGTCGGTCACGGATAGCGACACATATTGGCCGGGCGGCAGATCGCGGTCGCGCGCGCCGGCATGGTCGAGCCATTTGTTGGCGGTCTCGATCGTGATGCGGCCGCCATCGGGCATCGCATCCCGCGCGTTGATGCACAGGTTGAGCAGCGCGTTTTCGAGCTGATTGGGATCGATCAATGTCGTCCACAAGCCGCCGGCACCGACCACTTCGATCTCGATCTGGGGACCGACCGAGCGCCGCAGTAACTCTTCCATATTGGCGATCAGGCGGTTGATGTCGGTGGGCTTGGGATCGAGCGTCTGGCGCCGCGAAAAGGCGAGCAGGCGGTGGGTGAGCGCCGCGGCGCGCTTGGTCGCGCTCCGGGCCATCTCGACATATTTGTCGATCTCCGCCGTGCGACCCTGCTTGATGCGCATCTCGATCAGTTCGAGACCGCCCGAAATGCCGGTGAGGAGGTTGTTGAAATCGTGCGCCAGCCCGCCGGTAAGCTGGCCGACCGCCTCCATCTTCTGCGCCTGGCGGAGCTGTTCCTGCGCCGCCTCGCTTTCGCGCGTGCGCTCCTCGACTTGGCGTTCGAGCGATTCGGCCAACGCGGCGAGGGAGAGTTCGGCGTGACGTCGCTCGATCGCGGCCTGCGTCCGATCCGCGACATCTCGGACGAAGGCAATGTCTTCCGCGATCCAGGGACGCGGTCCCTTGTCGTTGAGATAAAGCAAGGCGACGAAATTGTTGTGATCGACCAGCGGCATGTTGAGTACGGCGCGCGCATGGATCGCTTCCAGTGCCGCGGCGGTCGGGGCGGTGCGCGGATCCTCGCGAGCATCGGCGATCGCAACCAGTTCGCCGCGCTTCAGATTCTCGATATAGGATCCATAATCGCGGAAATTCAGCACGCCCGCCAGGCTGGTCGTTCCCGCGTTATTCCAGTCGCGCTCGATCGTGATGGTTTCGGCCACCGGGTCGATCATGCCGTAGCCGGCTCGGCTGACGCCCAGCGTCGGCCCCAGGATTTCGGCCGCCAGGAACGACATCGCGGCCGGATCGTCCATCTGCCGCAGACGATCCCCTAAGGTGATCAGCGCCGCTTGATAGCTTTCGGTGCGGCGACGCGGCGTGATGTCCTGCGAAACCCCGACCATCTGCGAAATACTGCCGCGGTCGTCATATTCCAGCCGTCCATTGACCTGGATCCAATGGAGCGAGCCATCGCGCCAAAGGGCGCGATATTCGACGTCGAAATGTTCGCCGGTCGCCATCGACCGCTCGGCGGCAGACCGCACCTGATCGCGATCGTCGGTGTGGATCGCGGCGATCAGATTGTCATAATCGAACGGCTCGTCCGCACGGCGGCCGTACTGTGCCTTGCATTCCGGCGATGCGTGCAACGTCTTCGTCTTGAGCTCCATCGTCCACGCGGCGAGCCCGCCAGCGGTCAATGCGACGCGCAAACGCTCCTGTGCCGCGCCAATGTTCTCGAGCTGCGTCCGCGCTTCGTATTGCCGCAATCGCGCGCGCCGCGCCGCGCGGGCGAGACTGATCAGTGTCGTGGGGTGAAATGGCCGTTCGAGGAACGTGACGTTGCCCAGCGTCTCGAGCAGCCGTACCGCGCCCGGGTTGCGCTCGAGCCCACCGCCGCGCGCGGTCAGGACGATGAACGGGAAGTCGGACCATTCGGCCTGGTCCGCAATAAACCCAGCGAGATCGCGCAGATCGGCGCCGCGCAACGCCTCCTCAGTGACGATCGCGAATCCAGCACCGCCGCGCAGCGTGCGGACGAACGACGGGAGATCAGGGGAGGCGGCGGCGTCGAGGCCCGCTTCACGCAGCATGGCTTCCGCCACCATGGCGTCGCGACCATGCGGCGCCAGGACGACGGCCCCTTCGGCGATCGTACGATTCAAGGCCGGGTCACCCTCGCTTCACGTCGAGTAGGCCGGCGTCGTCGCCGACCATGCTCGGGACGCCGCGGAGTACTCCCTGGAACGCGGTAAGCGGTTCGCCAAGCGTGATCCCTTTCCTGTCGATCATAAATTCCCTGATCGTGTCCTCATGGAAGCCTGTCCGCTTCTTAACGACCGAGATCGCGCGACGGACCCGTCCCAGCGCTTCGAAATAGCGCAACAGGATCACGGTATCGGCAAGGTAGGTGACATCGACGGGCGCCTTCATGTCGCCGACCAAGCCATGCTGAGCGACGGTCAGGAAAGTGGTAGTCCCCTGGCGGTTCAAATACTGCAGCAACTCGTGCATGTGCAGGACCAGCGCCTGCTCCTCGGGCATCGCGGCCTGATAGCCGTTAAGGCTGTCGATCACGACGGTTCGCGCCCCGTGCGTCTCGACGCAGACGCGCACGCGCTCGGAAAACTCCCCGGGGGTCAATTCGGCGGCGTCGATCTGCTGGATCGCCAGCCGTCCGGTATCGACCATCGCCTGAACGTCGATGCCCAACCCCTTCGATCGCTCGAACAACAGTCCGAGCTCCTCGTCGAAAATGAACATGGCCGCGCCTTCGCCGCGGGCGATCGCCGATGCGACGAAGCTGAGCGCCAGCAGCGACTTGCCGGTACCGGCGGGGCCAAGGATCAGGTTGCTGGCGCCGCGGTCGAAACCGCCACCGAGCAAATCGTTGAGGCGAGCATTCTCGATCGGCACGGTTTCGCGCTTGAACTCGAAGCGGTGCTCGGCGGACACCAGGCGGGGAAACACGCGAATGCCGCCGGTATCGATCACGAAGTCGTGATATCCGCCGCGATACCGGCGTCCGCGATATTTGAGTACGCGCATGCGTCGGCGCTCAGGTCCGTAACTGGGGGATAATTCCTCCAGACGGATCACCGCATGCGCAACGCTGTGCACGGTCTTGTCCATGACGTCGGCGGTCAGGTCGTCGAGCATCATCACGGTCGCATCGTTGTGCGAAAAATAATGTTTCAGCGCAAGGATTTGGCGGCGATAACGCAGTGAGCTCTGTGCGAGCAGGCGGATTTCCGACAGGCTGTCGAGTACCACCCGCGCCGGCTGCAAGCGTTCGAACACCTCAAAAATCCGCCTCGTCGTCTCACCGAGCTCGAGATCGGATGAGTAGAGCAGGCTTTGCTGCTGTTCGTCGTTGAGCAAGCTTTCGGGCGGGACCAGTTCGAAAACCTCGAAATTCTCCGGGAAGGTCCAGCCATGCGACGCGGCGCCGTCGCGCAGTTCCTCCTCGGTCTCCGACAAGGTGATGTAGAGTACCTTTGCACCCTGCTCCGCACCGGCCATGAGAAACTGGCTGGCGAGGGTGGTCTTGCCGGTACCCGGGCTGCCCTCGACAAGAAATAACCTGCCCTTAGCTAGGCCGCCGGCAAGGATTTCGTCCAGGCCGGCGACGCCGGTTGCACAATTTCCCATCGAAACTCCATTATTCGCAAAAATCGGACATTAACGGTATCGCGTCCGTTACGAGTTGATATTGCTCAATGCTGGATGGGCGATTTTGATCCCTTCCTATTGGCACTTGCGGGGTCATGCGGCCTCCCGCAAGGACCAGGGATTTTCATTTAATCTATACAGATCAGCTGCTTGGTATGGTTGGTCGGTATTGTGCAGCGGCAGGAGGTTGGGCAGTCGCGCAACAGCGAGCTCCGCGCGACGCCGATCGCGCGCACGACCGGCACGCGCCGTTCACGACGCGCGGCGGTCGATGGATGGACGATGTTGGTCTGCGCCGGTGGGCGAGGCTCAGCTGCTCGCAGTCGGGACGATCAGATATTTCTCGCCGGTCTTCTTCGCGCTGTAGGCGAGCAGGACCTCCTTATCGAGCGCCTCCGCGAGCGAGATTTCCGCAGTGTAGTGGCTGGCGAAGGTGGTGCGGATCTCCGCCGCAACACGAGCGCGCATGCGGCCGACCACCTCGGCGCCGGCCTTCATCAGGAACGGCGTGAGCAGGAAGCCGCCGACGCCCCAGGCAAATCCGACATCGGGGCCGATCAAGGTCGGCCCGAGGTCAAGCCGGCCATAGATATAGACCTGCTTATGGGTATTCGAACCATAGCGGCTATAGCTCGTCGCGTTGCGATTGGCGGCAACTTCCATCGCCGCGAGGATCTGGCCGGCCAGCTTGCCGCCGCCGATCGCGTCGAACGCCAGGGTCGCGCCGGTCTCGGCAAGCGCATCGACCAATTCGTCGCGGAAATTCTCCGACGTCGAATCGACCACATATTTGGCGCCGATATCGTGCAGGATCTTCGCCTGCTCGGCCGAACGGACGATATTCACCAGGCTCACGCCATCGGCGATGCAGATGCGGTTGAGCATCTGGCCGAGATTGGACGCCGCGGCAGTATGGACCAGGGCGGTATACCCCTCGGCGCGCATCGTTTCGACCATTGCCAGCGCGGTCAGCGGATTGACGAATGCCGACGCGCCTTCGCGCGCGGTTATGCCGTCGGGGAAAGGCAGCAGGTCGGTCAGCCGCGCCTTGCGATATTGCGTGTACATACCGCCGCCGATCACCGCGACCATCTTGCCGATCAGTTCCTCGGCGCCGTCGCCGGCGGCGATCACCGTGCCGGCGCCTTCATTGCCGACGGGCATCGATTCGTTGAGCCGCGCTCGCACCATCGGCATGCGCTGCTCCGGTATGCTGGCCGTCAGCACGGGACGATCGGCGGTACCGCCTTGTTCGAGCGTGGCGAGGTCGGCCGGGCCGGTCAGCAGGCCCAGGTCGGAAGGATTGATCGGCGCAGCCTCGATCCGGACGATAACCTCCCCGGGTCCAGGCGGTGACAATTCGACCTCGGCCAGCGACAATTCGAGCTTGCCATCGGACACCAGCGAACGCAGTTCGAGGCCCTTGGTCGATGCGGTCATTCCATCCTCCCAGATTTTTCGATTGTCCGGTATGTAAGCCGGGGCGGGATGGACGCAAGCCCGAACCTCAGGGTTTCGGCCGGCCCTCCGCTTTCCATTCCGGTTTGAAGCCACCGCTCGCAAGCAAGCTGACCGGCGCGACCAGCGAGCGGATCGCGTTGGTCATATAGTCGATGTCGAGATTCTCGACGGTGTCGGTCGGCTGGTGATAGGTCGGCACCACCGCCCAGCCCGAGAAAGTGTGAGCGACGATCCCCTTGAGCGCGAGCGAATAATTGTCCGAGCGTTCGAAGAAATGCTGGTCGGGATAGGGGTCCGCCGCGATCAGCGCGCCCCCGCTCTTCATCATGTCGAACAGGTTGGAGCGTTCGGAGCCGGTCATCATCAGGGATCCCTTGGGCAATTTGGGGTCCTGTGCGCCGATCATCTCGAACTCGATATTGGCGACCAGCTCGCTCAGCGGCACCGGCGGATGTTCGCCGAACCAGGTCGAGCCGAGCCCGCCAATCTCCTCGCTGCCATAAGCGACGAACAGGATGCCGCGCTTCTGCCGGCCCATCGCGGCGAAGGCGCGCGCGAGCTCGATAACGGCGACCGTGCCGGAAGCATCGTCATTGGCGCCGGGCATGACAATGCCGTCCGGCCGCACGCCGAGGTGATCGAGATGCGCCGACAACAGGATCACGCCTGCCTTGGGATCGGTGCCCGGCAGATAGCCGATCGCATTGGTGGTGGTCGCCTTGGTGGTTTCGATCGGGACATCGACGGATATGTCGGCGCCTGCCGCGATGCCCGCCAGCGCTTCGGCCGGTATCGTCGCGATCGTCATCGGCGGACGGTGGCTCGGCGTGCCCTCGATCGTCGTCGGCAAGGACGGTTTGCCGCCGATCATGGCCAGGAATTTGCGGCTGGCATCGCTCTCGGCGGTCAGCAGCAATTTGATCCCTTTGCCGCGCAGCTTGCGGGCGAAAGTCATCAGATCGTCGGCCGGTCCGGTATAGACGATTACGTCGGCCGCGCGGACGTCGCCATCGGGGCGCGTCACGATGACTGCCTTGCCGCCCGCGGTGCCGCCACCCGTCAGCAGCAGGTTGACACCCGCCACCGGCTTGCCGTCGACACTCAGGACCGGCGGGCCGGCGATCGCGCGGCGGGTCAGCGGCGCGGTCTGGAGATAGGAATCCATTCCGGGCGCCCGGCGCAGCCCGAAATCGCGAAACAACGAAGCGACATAGCCGGCGGCGATCGCCTCATCGGCGGTAGCGCTGCCGCGTCCGCGCAAGCCCGGTCCGGCGAGCAAGGTCTCTTCGGCGAGGACTCGATCGCGATCGATCGTCGGCGGCGCCTTGTCGCGCGATGCGGCAGGAACCGCCGGCAACAAGGCGAGCGCCAGCGCCGCGACCAGACTGATATTTCTCATTATTGCTCCCCCGGATCGGTTTGCGCGATCCTTAGGAAGGCCAGCGTGAGAAAGCTAGCCGAGCGCCTCGATCACTGCGGCGCGCAATTCGGGCATGCCGAGCCCGGTCTCGCTCGAGGTCGAGAGGATGTCGGGATGCGCGGCCGGGCGCTTGCGCGCTTCCTCGGCGGTTTCGGCGGACACCTTTTCCAGCTCGGTCGGCTTGATCTTGTCCGCCTTGGTCAGGACCAGGCGGTAACTCACCGCCGCCTTGTCGAGCATGTCCATGATCTCGCGGTCGACATCCTTGATGCCATGCCGCGCGTCGATCAGCACCAAGGCGCGCTTGAGCGCCTGGCGCCCACGCAGGAAGTCGTTGACCAGGTACCGCCACTTTCTGACGACGTCCTTGGGCGCCTTGGCGAACCCATAGCCGGGCATGTCGACCAGCCGGAAGGCGAGCGGCTCGCCCACGTCGAAGAAGTTGAGCTCCTGCGTGCGACCCGGCGTGTTCGAGGTTCGTGCCAGCGCGTTGCGGTTGGTCAGCTTGTTGAGCAGCGATGATTTGCCGACGTTCGACCGGCCGGCGAACGCGATTTCCGGCACCACCGGATCGGGCAGATGTTCGAGCGCCGGGGCGGATTTGAGGAACGCGACCGGGCCGGCGAAAATCTTGCGCGCCGCCTCGATCGCGTCCTCGTCGAACTCGCTCACGTTACTTGACCACCGCTTGCTTGAGGGCAGGGTGCCGCGCGTAGAGGATACGCTGCTGCAGCACGGTCAACAGGTTGCTGGTGATCCAGTAGACCTGCAGCCCGACCGCAAACGGCGCCATCACGAACATCAGCACCCAGGGCATCAGCGCGAAGACCTGCTTCTGCGCGTCGTCCATCGGCTGCGGGTTCATCTTGAACTGCAGCCACATCGAGATGCCGAGCAGGATCGGTACCACGCCGATCGCGATCATGTGCGGCGGGGTGAAGTTCAACACGCCGAACAGGTTGAGCGGCGTCAGCGGATCCGGCGCCGACAGGTCCTTGATCCAGCCGACGAACGGTTGGTGCCGCATTTCGATCGTCAGCATCAGCACCTTGTAGAGCGAATACATGATCGGGATCTGGAGGAAGGTCGGCAGACAGCCGGCGAGCGGATTGACGCCCTCCGCCTTGTACAGCGCCATCACTTCCTGCTGCTGGCGCTGCTTGTCGTCCTTATGCTTTTCCTGCAGCGCCTTCATCTTCGGCTGGATCGCGCGCATCTGCGCCATCGAGGCGAACTGGCGTTGCGCGATCGGGAAGATCAGCAGACGGATCGTCACGGTCAGCAGCATGATCGCCACGCCGAAATTGCCGACCATGCGGAACAGCCAGTCGAGATAATAGAAGATCGGCTTTTCGATGATGCGGAACCAGCCCCAGTCGAGCGCATAGTCGAGCTTACTGACGCCGTTCTTGTCGGTATAATGGTCGAGCAGGCGCACTTCCTTCGCGCCGGCGAAGAAGCGGCTGGTCTGGGTCAGCCGCTGACCGGGCGCCAGATCCTTGGCGATGCGCGAATAATCGGCCTGATAGCCGCCCTTGCCGGTCGACTGGAACTCGCCGGCAAAGCCCGCCGCCTGATCGGGGATCAAGGCGGTCAGCCAATATTTGTCGGTGAAGCCCAGCCAGCCCCCGGTGGACGAGAATTTTTGCGCCCCCTTGTCGACGTCCTTCCAATTGACGTCGTAATCGGCGGTGCCGTTGTGGACCGACATCGGGCCGACCTGGATCGACCAGGTGTCGAGGTCCTTCGACGCCTCGGCACGATTGACCAGGCCGTAAGGCGCGACCTTGATCGGCTGCGCCGCGCCATTGGCTACCGTCTGGCGGACGGTGAACATGTAATCCTTGTCGACCGCGAGATTGATTTCGAAACGCTGGCCCTGGCCGTTGGTGGTGGTCAACGTGACCGGCTTGCCGGGAGCGAGGACGCTGCCGCTCGCGGTCCAGACGGTGTCGGGCGAGGGCGGCTTGATGCCGGTGTCCTGCCAGCCGAACTCGGCGAAATAGGCGCCCGCCGTACCCGCCGGCGACAACAAGCGGATCGGCGGCGAGTTCTTGTCGACCGTATCCTTGTACTGGGTGAGCAGCAGATCGTCGATCCGCGCGCCCTTGAGGTTGATCGAGCCCTTGAGCGTCGGCGTATCGATCGCAACGCGCTGCGCCGCGGTTTCGCCGAGCACGACCTTGGTGTCGCGAATCGCGCCCAGGCTGGCGGCGGTTGGCGCGCCTGGAGTTGGCTGGACCTGGGTCTTGCCGCCCTGAATCTTGGTGACCGGCGGATTGGCCGGCGGCATGATCCGGTTCATGACCAGCGGCCACGCGAACAGCAGCAGCACCGCGAGTACCGCGAACATGATGAAATTGCGATTGTCGTTGTTCACGCGATCAGGAACCTTCGATCAGAAAAATCAGGGAACGGGATCGGGCCCGTACCCGCCCCAGGGATGGCACCGGGCGATGCGCTTTACCGCCAGCCACCCACCCTTCAGCGCGCCATAGCGGCGAAGCGCGGTGATTGCATAGGCCGAACAGGAAGGCTGATAGCGACAAGTCGGCGGCATCACCGCCGACGGACCGATCTGCCACAGGCGAACCAACGCGATCAGGATTTTCGCGATCATCGGGAAACCTTCGCCAACGCCTTGGCGAGATCGGCCTTCAGCAGCGCGAAGTCGCGGGTCAGCCCGTCGGCGCGTCCGATCAGCACATGATCCGCGCCCGCGACGCCGTTGACCGGGAGGATGTCGTGCGCGAGTGCCCGGAAGCGTCGCTTGATGCGGTTGCGCACCGCCGCGTTGCCGATCTTCTTGGTGACGGTATAGCCGACGCGCATCGCCGGGTCGCCATCGTCGCGGCGGCGGACCAGCAGGACGAATGCCGGCATCGGCGCGCGCTTGCCGCTGTTGGCGGCCAGGAAGTCACGACGCTTGGTCAGCGTGATGACGCCCTTCGCGACCGGCGCCGAAACGGCACCAGCCCGCGTCCCGGAAGGGAGCGGGCTGGCGAAATCCTGCGGCAAAGCAGGGTCGGGTGTTACGCCGACAGCTTCTTGCGGCCGCGATTGCGACGCGCACGGATAACATTGCGTCCGCCCACCGTCGCCATCCGCGCGCGGAAGCCGTGCCGGCGCGCACGCACCAGGTTGCTCGGCTGAAAAGTCCGCTTCATCGTTCATTCCCTGTACGTCGAAATTGAAAAGGGCCGCCACAGGGACGGCCTTGTGGGGTGGGCGCTTAAGCGAGAGCGCGGCCGAAGTCAACGCGGAACGGTCAGCCGGCATGGCGCGGAGATGGGAACGGTGTCTTGGCGATACAAGACACGTGAGATGGCGCCAAAATGGCGATAATCCCAATCGCGCCGGCGGGATAGCAGGCTAAGCAGGGGCAAGGGAGCCCGCATGACCACCATCGTTTCGACCGTCGCCTATCTCGGACTGGAAGCACGCGCGGTCGAAGTGCAGGTGCAGCTGATTCCCGGACTGCCCAAGTTCATCGTCGTCGGCCTCGCCGACAAAGCGGTGGCGGAAAGTCGTGAGCGGGTGCGCGGAGCGATCGCGGCGATGGGATTGTCGATGCCGCCCAAGCATATCGTCGTGAACCTGTCGCCGGCCGATTTGCCCAAGGAGGGGACGCATTTCGACTTGCCGATCGCGCTCGGCCTGCTCGGGGCGATGGGGGTGGTCGATGCCGAGACGCTGAGCGAATTGGTCGTGGTCGGCGAGCTCGGGCTGAATGGCCGTATCGCCCCGTCGCCTGGCGTCCTGCTCGCCGCCCTTCATGCGTCGAGCGAAGGGAAGGGGCTGGTCTGCCCGGCAGCGCAGGGGGCGGAAGCGGCCTGGGCGGGATCGATCGACGTGATCGCGGCGCCCGACCTGATCGGCCTGCTCAATCACCTCAAGGGCAATCAGCTGATCGGTCCGCCGCAACCCGGCGAGGCCGCGGAACCGACCGCCGGCCCCGATCTGCGGCAAGTCAAAGGGCAAGAAACCGCCAAGCGCGCGCTGGAGATCGCTGCGGCGGGCGCACACAATTTGCTGATGATCGGCCCACCGGGCGCGGGCAAGTCACTGATGGCCTCGTGCCTGCCGGGCATCCTGCCGCCGCTCGACCCTGCCGAGGCACTCGAAGTGTCGATGGTCCAATCGGTTGCCGGCACGCTCGACGGCGGGCGGATCACGCGGACCCGACCCTATCGCGCGCCGCATCATTCGGCGTCGATGGCCGCTCTGGTCGGAGGCGGGCTCAAGGTGCGGCCGGGCGAAGTCAGCATGGCGCATCTCGGCGTGCTGTTCCTCGACGAACTGCCCGAATTCCAACGCGTCGTACTCGATTCGCTGCGCCAGCCGCTCGAGACCGGGACGGTCAGCGTCGCGCGGGCCAATGCGCACGTGACCTTTCCGGCGCGTGTGCAACTGATCGCGGCGATGAATCCGTGCCGGTGCGGGCATCTCGGCGATGCGTCGCTCGCCTGCGCCCGCGCGCCCAGATGCGCCGCCGACTATCAGGCCAAGGTGTCGGGGCCGCTGCTCGACCGCATCGACCTGCACGTCGAGGTCCAATCGGTCAGCGCCGCCGACCTCGTCCTGCCGCCGCCGGCCGAGGGATCGGCGGAAGTCGCGCGGCGCGTGATGGCGGCGCGTGAGGTTCAGGCGCGACGTTACGCCGACGAAGCCGCCCGCACCAATGCCGAGGCCAATGGCGATTTGCTCGAGGCAGTGGCGACGCCTGACGATGCCGGGCGCACCTTGCTGGCCCAGGCGTCCGAGGCGATGCGGCTGTCGGCGCGCGGCTATACGCGCGTGCTCAGGGTCGCGCGGACGATCGCCGACCTCGCAGGCGCGCCCGATGTCCGGCGGGTCCATGTGGCGGAGGCGCTGAGCTATCGCCGTCGCGCGCCGTCCAGCTGAGGGACAGCGCCGCGGCTATTGAGTTGTATTCCCGCCGGAAAGCCGTCAGGCTGCTCTCGCGACTCGGGGGAGCATCTCGATGACGGGATGGATGGCGCCGGATTTGGCGCCGCATATCTGCCGCATTTCAGGACCCGCTGCGGTCAACGGGCGCCCGTCGGTGATGTTCACCGACGAGGATGCCGCAGCATCGGCCTGGCAAGTGCGCATTCTCGCGAGACGATAACAACGGGAGAGTTCGATGGAATGGATGTTGTTGCCGCTCAAGCGCTATGCCGATTTTCAGGGCCGGTCCCGCCGGATGGAATTCTGGATGTGGGTTCTGTTCACGATCATCGTGGCGATCGTCCTGGCAATCATCGATGGCATACTGGGCTTGCGGTTGGGGCCGAGTTCGTCGACCTATTACTCCTCCGGCGGAGCCGCCGGGTTTTCGACATTCTCGAGCATGGGCATTCTCGGGATTATATGGTCACTGGCGACGCTGGTGCCCAACATCGCGGTCGCGGTGCGCCGCTTGCATGACACCAATCGTACCGGCTGGTGGCTGCTCCTGCCGGTAATTCCTTACGTCATCGGCTTGTTCATCATGCTGGGCGCCGCCGTTGGCCAGAATCTCGGCATGGTCGCGATTGGCGGGATATTCACCCTCATCGGATTGATCTGCGCGATCGTACTGCTGGTCTTCTATTGCCTGCCGGGCACGCCCGGTCCGAACCGCTTCGGACCCGATCCCATGGGCAGCACTGGCGATCTGGCGCAGACCTTCCGGTAAGTTGCGCGGCGGCTTGTCCGTACGAAATCGTTCGTCCGGGCAGGCCGCCACCGCAGCATCGTTATGCGAAAAGGGCAGAGGGGACGGGCGCCCCCTCGGCAGCGGCGACCTCGCGACCTGAATTGCCCGGCGCTCGAACCCGGACATTCTCGACGGTACCTGCGGGCTGGTGGATTACGGCAAATCCCCGGAAGCACCGGGCAGGGCGCGGGCGACGGCGGTAAGCGGAGCGGAGAAAACGTCCCGCACCATGCTCGACGCGAACAAGGCTGCCGCCAGACTGGCGACCCCAAGCACGGCATATTGGAACATCGAGCTCCTATGCCTGCTCTGCTCCGCCACATTGACCAGGCTGTCCTCGCGCGGCTGCCTGCGTCTTTCCGTGCTCGTTGGCTCGAACGGCCCTTCTTTCGCGGCGCCGCTTTGGCCGAGCAGAGCCGGTATGTCGATCTTGTCCTGGCTTCTCAGACCGAACGAATTGCCATGCTGCCAGACCACTCGGGCGACGATCACGGCCGACCCACGGCGCAGTTCGGCATATTGGCCGATCGACGGCGGCGTAGCGGATAAGGCGCCGATACCGCGGCACGAGATATTGCGAACCCGCACGTCATGCCAGCCGTCGTCTTGGCGTATGCGGCAGATCAAATTGACCGACAGCCTGGTTTCGCGCCGTTTCTGCACGAATTCAGCGCGCTCGCGTTTGACGCATGCGAGGTGTGCGCCGTTCACATGGATGGCGCGCGCCGTCACGACCGTCGCTGGCAACCTGCACATGGCGCACCGTCTTCGAGCAGGGCACGTGGTGTAAAAGCATTGCTCTTCCCAATCGGGCTTATGTCGAAGCGGGGGCAGGCCGTACGAACAGAGTTGGAACTGCCGCCAGTGACTTGCCTAGTCCCGAGCTGGGTCGAGCCGTATTCCGGAAAACCGCGTAGGCTCCGAATTGCAAAGCGGAAACTATCCCAGGTTGGGTTGCACGCAAACGCTGAGGGACCGGCGGGTCCGCCTGAGTGAAGGGCTGCGCTGACGGCGCCGGCGATAGCCGCCAATGCTGATCTCGCTAGCCGGGTGAAGACGCCCGTATAACTACGGACCCCCTGTTGCACGATTTGAACAAGGCCAGCACGCCAAGACCGAACGACCTTGCTGGGAGAGAAAAGTGTTCGGATTTCCATCGTTTATCTGCCGACCGGAGCAGTGGCGATGGTTTGCCTGCGCGGTGGCGGATGGCCGGATCCGAGGAAGTCGCCGTGGGTGTCCTCCGATCGTTCCTGCAGAGGCGACATGGCCGCGCTCTCCGACGCGGAAACGGTCGTGACGCCAGTCGAGAATGGTCGAAGCGCCGATCAAACGTCGCCAGCCTGCTCGTCGCCACGCGGTGCCACTTGAGGAGCAACTTTCGTGTTCAATGTACTGGTTATTGACGACTCGCTCACCGTCCGCGCGATCATCGAGCAGTTGCTGGAGGGTGAGAGGGACCTGCGTGTGGTAGGATCCGCGGACAGCGTGGCCGCGGCACGGGAAATGATCGAGAAGCTCGTGCCCAGCGTCATCACACTCGATCTCGCTATGCCCGGCGTCGATGGCTTGACTTTCCTGGACGAGTTGGCCGGCCATCCGCACGCCCCGGTCCTCGTCGTGTCGTCGCGCACCACGTGGGGATCGGCGAGCGAAACGGAGGCCATCGAACATGGCGCCAAAGCGTGCTTCGACAAGGCGCATTTGCTCCACCACGGAAAGACTTTCACCGCGTTGGTCAGGAAAACCGTAGGCGACACAGCATCGGACGGCCGGTTTTAGCGCACCGCCCGGCGAACGTGTCGGGACTCGTTCGACGCCTCGATGACCTAGGCCGCCAAGTGTTTATCTTTTCGCTACTATCTTTGTGTCACGTATCGCGGGAGGAGTATCTCTTGCGTCCGAGAATAAACGAGGCCGGAAATCGTTTCGGTGCCAGATATATTGGCACCGTTGTTGTGCCTGTCCTTGTGATGGCACTCTGTCTCACGATCTTCGCTTTCTCCGCATTGCGATCGGCGGCGCAGCAGGCGGATCGCGTCGCCGCCGACAAACAGGCGCAGGAAGTCGGTGTCGCCGTCAACGGGGCACTGGACGAATTGGCCCAGAGCCAGAGCGGAGTCGCGATCTGGGATCCGGCAGTCAGCGAATTGCGTAAACCGAAACCCGACTGGAACTGGTTCGACAACAATGTCGGGACATGGCTCAACTTCGTCTACGCGCATGATGCGGACTTCGTTCTCCAGGCTGACGACCGGCCCGTTTACGGCATGGTCAACGGCCAGCGCGTTTCGCCGACGGCCTTTTTCCGGATAGCGTCAGCTGCCCGCCCGTTGGTCGATGCGGCGCGGGGCCGCAGCACCCGCCCGCCTAATCCGCACGAACGGCTCCCAGGATTTACCGCCAATCCCGGGTCGACCGCACGAACCTCGCCGCGCGCGATTCATGCGACCGACTTCGCAACGATCGCGGGACGTCCTGCCGTGATCAGTGTCATGCGGATGATCCCCGACACGCCAAAGGTGAAGCCCATGCCGGGCAAGGAACCGCTGCTCGTCAGCATCCGTTACCTTGGCTCTCGCTTCGCAGGCGGTTTGGCCAAGACGCAGTTCCTGTCCGGCGCCCGCGCGGTGCGACAATTAACGCCGACACCCGGCGCGCAAGCTTTCCCATTGGACTCGAGCCGCGGAGAGCGCGTTGGGTATATAGTCTGGCAGGCCGACCAACCCGGCCGAGCGGTATGGCGGGCGATGGCGCCCAGCGCGGGTCTCGCCGTGGGAGGTTTGTTGGCAGCGCTTGTCGCGCTCATGATCGGCGTCGCCAAGCTGCTGCGTCGCGACGCCCGGTCGCTCGAGCAGTTGGAAGCCGCTCACCTAGAACTCAAGGCAAGAGAGGCCCAGGCGCATCATCTGGCCTATCACGACACGCTCACGGGGCTGCCGAACCGCGCCTTCTTCGGTTCGGTGGTCGACCAGATGGTCGCCACATCGCATGGGCAGGATCCCTGGGCCGTTCTCCTTGTCGACCTCGACCGGTTCAAGCAGGTCAATGACACGCTGGGACATCTCGGCGGCGACATGCTCATCCAGCAGGTCGCCCAGCGACTCAAATCTCTTTGCAGTTCCGCTGACATCGTTGCGCGGATCGGCGGTGACGAATTCGCCATCCTTCTGGCCGCGCGTGGATCGCGCGACGAGATTGCGTCGATCGCGGACGCGATGATTGCAGCACTTCGTCAACCGTTCGAGATACTCGGTACTCACGTGTTCATCGGCGCAAGCATCGGCATCGCTTGCTACCCCTCGTGCGGCGGCGACCGCTCCGAACTGATGCGCATGGCGGACATCGCAATGTATCGTGCCAAGGCCGAGGGTCGCGACGACTTCCGCTTTTTCACCGAAGACATGGATGAGAGCGTCAAGTTTCGGCGGGAGATCGAGCAGGATCTGCGCGAGGCGATCACGCATAAGCGCGATCTCCACGTGCATTATCAACCGCAAATGGACGCGTCCGGCGCTACCGTGATCGGCTTTGAGGCCCTGCTCAGGTGGGACCATCCTGAGCGTGGCCCGCTCTCGCCGCAAGTATTTGTCCCCGTTGCCGAAGATACAGGCTTGATCCGTGAGCTCGGTTTATGGGTGTTGAAAGAGGCTTGCGGCGTCGCCCGGGCGTGGCCGACCCTGTCCGTCGCGGTCAATCTCTCGCCTGTTCAGTTCCGGATGCGGGACTTCGTCGAGGAAGTCGCGGCGATTGTCCGGGAATCTGGCGCCAGCCCGGCGCAGATCGAACTCGAGGTCACGGAGAGCGTCCTTCTCGACGACGACGAGGTGGTCCGCTCCGCCCTGCGCGATCTGCGGGGAGCCGGTTTCCGCATCGCGCTGGACGATTTCGGCACCGGCTATTCGAGCCTGAGTTATCTCAGCAAGTTCGAAGTCGACAAGATCAAGATCGACAGGAGCTTCACGAGCCGGATTGGTGAAACAGCAGATGCCGCGGCCATCATATACGCGGTGGTCCGGCTCGGCCACGCAATGGGTTTGTCGGTGACCGCCGAAGGCGTCGAAACGGCTGAGCAAAAGGCGTTTCTCGAAATCGCCGGGTGCAACGAGCTGCAGGGCTTTTTATTCTCCCCGGCGGTAACGCCGGAAGCACTCGACGACTTCATGCGAACCCATCGCCGGGCGGCTGCCTAGACTTTGTTTCAGGTCCGCTGAACCGGTGCCGCCTCTGCAGCCATTCCAACGATGCTGCGCATCGCCGGGACCGGGCTTCGGCGGCGACGCGTGCCGTGCCAATCTCGCCCTGGATCAATGACGTGCCGCTCGCCGCCTGATACACGAGCGGCAAAGGGGAAAATTCTCGTATGAATTTCCGGCGCGAGACCGACAGCGAATTCCGGCTGATTGCCGACTCCGCGCCCGTCCCCATCTGGGTGACGAAGCTGGATCGAAAACGCGGCTTCGTGAACCGCGCCTATGTCGACTTCCTAGGTGTCAGTTATGCCGAGGCGGTGGATTTCGACTGGCGCACGATCCTTCACCCGGACGACGTCCAGCGCATCACGGAAGAGTCGATCGCCGGCGAAGCGAGCCTCGCCACGTTTTCTTTAGAGGCGCGCTACCGCCGGCACGACGGCGAATGGCGATGGATACATTCGGTTTCGCAACCACGCTGGGATGCGGACGGACACCATATTGGCTTTATCGGTGTCGCCCATGACATAACCGAGGCCAAATTCGCCGAACAGGAACTGCGCGAGCGCGAGGCCCAGCTTTCGGCATTCGTGAACCAGGCTACGGCCGGGTTCGGTCAGGTCGATCTCGATGGCCGGTTCACCCTCGTAAATGACCGCTTCTGCGAGATTGCCGGCCGCTCTCGAGAAGAGTTGCTCGGCATGACGATGCAGCAGATCACTCATCCGGATGACCTTCCCAACAACGTGCTGATGTTCGACGCGGCGGTCCGCGATGGCGCGCCTTACACGCACGAGAAACGCTATGTTCGACCTGACGGCTCCATCGTCTGGGTCAACAATTCGGTCGCGGTGATCCGGCGCGCCGACGGCAATCCGTACGGAGTGCTGGCGATCACCCTCGACGTTACCGAACGGCGCATGGCGCAAGAGGCAGCACGGCGCAGTGAGGAGCGACTGGCCGCGCTCAATCGCGATCTGGAACGCGAAGTGGCAGCGAAGACCGCCGAGCGCGACCGGATGTGGCGCCTGAGCCGGGATCTCCAGCTCGTTATCGGCAAGAGGCACGACATACGAGCGGCCAATCCCGCTTTGGGCGCGCTGGGATATCAAGTCTCCGATGTTCTCGGCCGCCGTTTCGGCGAGTTTCTCCACCCTGAGGATCGCGCTACCGCTCGCGCGATGATCGCAAGCGCGCTTCGCGCGTCGTCGGGGGAGTTTTCCTGTCGCATTTCCTCGGCGGGTGGCGATTGGCGAACCTATTCCTGGACGCTCGCACCTGGGGAGGACGAGGCCTACGCCATCGGTCGAGATGTGACGGTGGAGGTCGAGCGGCGGCGCGAGCTCGAGCTGGCTCAGGAGGCTCTCCGACAATCCCAGAAGGTCGAGGCGTTGGGACAATTGACCGGCGGCGTTGCGCATGACTTCAACAATCTCCTGACGCCGATCATCGGCAGCCTCGACCTCGTCCGCCGGGACGCCGGGCTCGGAAGCCGCACACAGCGCCTGATCGGCGGCGCGATCGAGGCAGCGGACCGCGCGCGGACACTGGTCCAGCGCTTGCTTGCCTTTGCGCGTCGGCAGCCCTTGCAGGCCGGCCCGGTCGACTTGGGTGCGCTGGCGGGAGGTATGGCCGACCTGATCGCCAGTACCTTGGGGCCGCAAATCCGGTTGGTCGTGGACATCCCACAACGTTTGCCGCCGGTCCATGCCGATGCCAACCAACTCGAAATGGCGATCCTGAACCTGTGCGTGAACTCGCGCGACGCAATGCCAGAAGGCGGCGTTCTGACGATCGCGGCCCATCACGATGACGAGCGTCCCGAATATGCCACCCTCAGCATCTCCGACTCCGGCGAAGGGATGGACGAGGACACGCTGGCACGCGCCATCGAACCTTTCTTTTCGACCAAAGGCGTGGGGCGCGGCACTGGTCTGGGCCTTTCGATGGTACACGGACTGGCGTCGCAGCTGGGCGGCGACATGGCGATTGCCAGCTCCCCCGGCCAGGGAACCACCGTCCGGCTCGTCCTCCCTTATGCAGACCGTACCGTGCCGGCTGCGGTCGTGGGAAAGACCTCGGCACGCGGCGGCGGTGCGGGCGGAACGGTGCTGCTGGTCGACGACGAAAGAGCAGTCCGCGTGGCGACGGCTGAGATGCTCGCGCATCTCGGCTTCGATGTTGTTCAGGTCTCTTCAGCCGAGGAAGCGATCGACATGCTCGGCTCCCTGCGTCCCGACTATCTCGTTACCGACCATCTCATGCCCGGGATGGCAGGAACCGACCTCGCGCGAATAGCGATCGATATGCAGCGTTCTCTCAACGTACTCATCATCTCGGGCTATGCCAATCTCGAAGGCATTCCCCGGGACCTCCGGCGGCTGGCGAAGCCCTTCACCGTAACCGAGCTCGCAACAGCCATGTCGGCCTTCTCCAAACCGCCGCCCGGTTGAGATACGGCTCCGATTCCGGGATCGCGGATAGCCCGCACTGGGACGAGCGGTTGGCAAGCTCGGATCCTTGCGGGGCGAAATACATCCCTCGTCAGCGGGGGATCGCACCGACAATTGTGGCAGCGACCCCACCTCGTTCTGGTGCGACACCCTAGCAGAATCTCGGCGCGTCGGATCAGTTGGATTTCCGCTACCCGCGGCAGCGCCAACGCTGGGAGGACCCAGACTCCGAAAATGGGGGCGCTTGGCTGCCGAGCGACTAGGCCAGGGGTGCTATTCCGAGCCTATCGCTCGACAGATGGCGGCGTGGCTTTGCGCCGACGACGCGCCACACCACCTATCCGATTTCGCCGCTATGCAGAGCCGGTAGGCCGAGCAGATCCATGCCGACCTCCGGATAATGGGATGGCCAATTCTTCGCGTTCGGAAGCCTCCGTGCCATCTGTATTGGTCCGACGCTGAAGCCGACAGCTCCATCGTTGCTGGCCTTTCTTGATCGGGCCGATACGGCGCGGAAACCGCCCGTCGGAAAGGGTCAAATACGGGATGGAAATCTCCGGAAAGCGTCCCTATAGACGGCCCGGCTGCCGATCTGGGCCCCCGCAAGAGGCCGGCTGGTAGCATGCGGGCGTGGTGGAACTGGTAGACGCGCCGGACTCAAAAAGGGGTTCCGCGACGGAGCGTTCGTTCTGCGCGACGAAAAATTAGCACTGAAAATCAAAAGGTTATGCGACGCCTGAAGTCCGCTTCGAACGCGCGGATTTGAGCTGGGAGCCACATAGGAGCCAGCTGAAATCATCAACTGGTCGCATACAGCGGATCGGAGCCGATCGGGCATTATCAACAGAATATGCCAGCACGTGCCACGCCCCGCGGGCGCGGATCGCCGTTCCATAACTGCCGATCTTAAATCGCTTGGGTCCGGCGAGTTCGGAGTGACGGAAGGAGGAGGGGAGGAACTTTCCCGCGGTGCCCTTGCCGGGCCGCGCTCTGACCGCGGAGCGCTCTTAGGTCCAGAGTGAGCGTGCGGCCTTCGCGGCCGTGACGGGTGTACAAAAGGGGGGAGAGTGGCTCGCCCCACACCCGTCGCGGAGACACACGATGGCAAGGACATCTTCATCACGCGGGGCGGACCGGACAGGGCTCTACGAGGAGGTGACCGCACAGATCGTCGCCGAGCTGGAAGCGGGCACCGTGCCTTGGGTTCAGCCCTGGTCGGACGCGGCGGTGCCTCTCGCTCTTCCGGCCAACGCGGTTACCGGGCGACGCTATTACGGCATCAACGTCCTGCTGCTCTGGATCGCAGCACTGGATCGAGGTTTTCGGACCCAGCGTTGGCTGACCTTTCGCCAGGCGCTTGCCGTCGGCGGCGCAGTTCGGCGCGCGGAGCGCGGCACCACGATCTTCTACGCCGCTCGGTTCACGCCCGGTGGCGCCGACGAAACGGACGATAATGATCGAGCGGCGCGCGGAATCCCGTTTCTCAAGCGCTTCACCGTCTTCAACGCCGACCAATGCGAGGGCCTTGCCGAGCAATGCGACGCCACGCGCGAGCATCTTCCCGACGATTTGATCATCGAGGACGCGGAAGCGCTGCTCGCGGCAAGCGGCGTCGATTTTCAAATCAGTGGCACCCATGAGGCCTTCTACTCGCCGGACCTCGACCTGATCATGGTGCCGCCGCGCCACGCCTTCGACGATCCGATCGACAGCTATCGCACGCTCCTCCACGAGCTAACGCATGCGACCGGACATCCGACCCGGCTTGCGCGCGATCTCTCGCACCCGTTCGGCTCGGAAGGATATGCGCGCGAGGAGCTGGTCGCCGAACTGGGTGCGGCCTTCCTGTGCGCGGCCTTGGGGATCGTGCCGACCGTGCGGCATGCCGCCTACATCGCCGACTGGCTCGCCGTCCTGCGTGGCGATGAGCGGGCTATCTTCCGCGCGGCGAGCGCCGGCTCGGCCGCGGCTGAGTGGCTCCTCGCGCGGCGTGACGTGATGGTCGAGCAACTTCGGGCCGACGAGGAGCGCGAGGCTGCCTGAGCGGGATGCGGCTATCGGGAGAGGGAGAGTGCCGTGCCGGGCTCGTGACGGGTTGAGGGCCGAGAGAGAGGCTCCCGGCCACCCGTCATGGAGTATCAAGCCATGGCAAGTGCCATCCAGAAGATCACCTCGCTCGGCGAGCGCCGCGATATCCCGTTCAACCGGCTCGTGCTGAGCGCGGCCAATGTCCGCAAAATCGCGGATGGCCTGTCGATCGAGGAGCTGGCCGAGGACATCGCCCGGCGCGGCCTGCTCAAGAATCTCAACGTTCGCCCCGTGGTCGACGGCGAGGGCAAGGAAACCGGCATGTTCGAGGTCCCGGCGGGCGGCAGGCGGTTTCGTGCGCTCGAGCAGCTGGTCAAGGCGAAGCGTCTGGCGCGTACCGCGCCCATCCCATGCAGCGTACGGCCCGCGGACTCGCCTATCTCCGCCGAGGAAGACAGTCTCGCCGAGAACGTCCAGGTCGTGGCACTTCATCCGCTCGACCAGTTCCGCGCGTTCAAGGCCATGGTCGACGAAGGCGCCAGCGAGATCGACGTCGCGGCGCGTTTCTTCGTCAGCCCGGCGACTGTTCGCCAACGTCTTCGCCTCGCGTCCGTCGCCCCGGCGCTGCTCGATGCTTATGCCGACGGCCAGCTCAGCCTCGACGAATTGATGGCTTTCACGGTGACCGCCGATCATGCGCGTCAGCTGAAAGTCTGGGAAGCCGTAAGCCGCGACACGTTTCGGTCGACGCACGGCATCCGCCGGCAACTCACGCAAGGCGCCCTCAGTGCCCGGGATCGCCGCGCGCAGTTCATCGGCATCGAAGCCTACGAAGAAGCCGGTGGCACGATCCTGCGCGACCTGTTCAGCAACGACGACGGCGGCTGGCTGGAGGATGCCGGCCTGGTCGACCTGCTGGCGACCGAGAAACTTCGTGACGCAGCGCAGGAGTTGGCAGGCGAGGGCTGGAAGTGGATCGAGATCGGCATCGACTTCCCGTACGGCCACACCAATGGCCTGCGCGCGCTCGCCGGCGTGCGTCCACGACTGAGCGACGAGGAGCAGGCAAGCCGCGACGCACTGGTCGAGCAGCTGGACGTCCTCTACGCCGAACATGAGAATGACGAGGACCTGCCGGAAGCAGTCGATGCTCGCCTTGCCGAACTCGAAACCGCGATCGAGGGCTTCGACGGGCGACCGACGCTGTACGACGCCGCGGACGTCGCCCGTGCCGGCGCGTTCGTGTCGATCGACGGCAACGGCAATTTGCGCGTCGAGCGCGGGTTCGTCCGGCCGGAGGACGAAGCGCCGGCCTCGGCCGGTGACGACGCGGCGTCGGACGCGGAAGCCGACAGTACGCCATGCGGTCGCGCCGTTACCGCCACCGCCGGACGGGACGAACCGCAAGCGGACGAAGGGGACGAAGAAGCGCTCAAGCCGCTTTCCGAGCGGCTCGTCGGCGAGCTGACGGCTCATCGCACGCTTGCGCTGCGCAACGCGGTCGCGATGGCCCCGCATGTGGCGCTGACCCTGCTCCTCCACCGCCTGGTGATCGACACCTTCCTGCATGGCGCCGCCGGTACGTGCCTCGACGCGTCGGTGCGGCACGTATTCTTCCCCGTGCAGGGCGCCGAGCTCAAGGACAGTCCGTCCGCCGCAGCAGTGCAGGCGCGACACGCGAGCTGGCTCGATCGCGTTCCCACTGACGAACAATCCCTCTGGGATTGGCTGGCCGGACTCGATCAAGAGGAGCGGCTGGCGCTGCTTGCCCATTGCGTCTCCTACGGCGTCAACGCCCTGTTCGAGAAGGTCGACCGTTACGGTGGCTCGGGCATGAGCCAGAGCGCGCTCGATCGGAGGCTGCGTCAGGCCGACCGGCTCGCCGCTGCCGTTGGCCTCGACATGGTCGCAGCCGGCTGGCGGCCCACGGTCGACACCTATCTCGGCAAGGTGACCAAGCCTCGGATCCTTGAAGCGGTTCGCGAGGCGTGCGGCGAGCATGCCGCCCAACTCATCGATCATCTTCGAAAAGGCGACATGGCCAGGGAGGCCGAGCGCCTGCTGACCGACAAAGGATGGCTTCCGGAAGTGCTGCGGACGCCCGTGGTTGAGGCGGAGACCGATGCTGCAGCCGACGAGCCGCTCGCGCCATTGCCGGCATTTCTCGCCGAGGCTGATCCTGGATCGGCCGGTGGACCGGACAACGGCGTGGTCCTGGCGGCCGAGTGAGTGCGGTGCGGGGGCGGCCGCGCCGCCCCCGCGTCCATCCCACCATCGACAGTGTCAGCGCGAGAGGAGCGCAGCCATGGCTCACATCATAGAGATACCGGTCTATCCCATCGACGAGCTCTCGCCCGAAGCGCGCGATCGCGCTCGGAACTGGTACCGAACCGATGCCGTGCCGGAGGACTGGTACGATACCGTCCTCGATGATTTTGCCGCGATCTGCGGTCTGCTCGGCATTCGACTGAGGACGCGGCGCGTGCCGCTGTTCGGGGGCGGGTACCGGGATGCACCGTGCATCTGGTTCAGCGGCTTTGCCTCACAGGGAGATGGCGCGTGCTTCGAGGGCGATTACGCCTATATGCCTCAAGCCGTGGCACGCATCCGTCGTCATGCGCCGGACGCATGCGATCTGCATGACGTCGCGGCGCGGCTGCAGGATATTCAGCGCCGGAATTTCTATCAGCTCGTGGGCAATATCCGCCACAAAGGACGATATTATCACGAATATTCGATGGAGATCTCGGTCGACCGGGATGCGGCAAATGCCCAGCCGCCGAGCCCGGACGCCGAGGCGGCCGTCGACAAAGCCCTCCGCGACCTGGCGCGCTGGCTCTATCGCCAGCTCGAGGCAGAATATGACTATCTGACGAGCGATGCCGCGGTCGACGAGACGCTCGCGGCCAGTGCTTTCACCTTTACGGCCGATGGCGTGCGCTTCGGGTGACCGCGGGGCCGGCGCGGTGCGCCGGAAGAGGGAGAGAGGCGCCCGGACACAGTGAGCCTTGCGGACCGAAAGAGCGGTCGCGGGCTCGCCTGTCCACGCTCTTGTCGGAGTTGCCTCATGTCCTCCCATGCTTTCGGCGCGGCGCCTGCCGCGCCCGCTTTCGCCGTTACGGCGGCCCATATTCATTCGGCCGCCGGCACCCTGCTCGCGCGGCTTGAACGCGGGCTTGCGATCGACACCTCCGGTCTTCGTTCGGCGATGGAGGTCGCAAGCGGCGGCACCGATGCCGACGGCGTATGGGACTGGAAGCAGGCCTATGATGCGGGGGAAGCCGCCCAGATCCTGTTCCTGCGAAAATATTGGCGCCAGCTGACCGCGCGCTCGGCGTCGCCCTTCGCGTTGCTCCAGGCGATCGAGACGGTCGCGTGCCAATTCCCTACCCATACAAGGCGGTCGCAGTCGGGCCAGGCGCTGCAGCAGTTCAGCACGCCGGCAGGCCTCGCCTACGTCGCGACGGTCGCCTGCGACGTGCGTCCGGGCGACGTCGTGCTCGAGCCGTCGGCAGGCACCGGCATGATGGCGATCCATGCCGAACTCGCGGGAGGACGGCTACTCCTCAACGAATATGGCGAGGTTCGCGCGTCGTTGCTGGAAATGCTCTTTCCTGGTCTTGCCGTCACTCGCCACGATGCCGCGCAGATCGACGACTGGCTGCAGCCGGCACTCGTTCCGGACGTCATCCTGATGAATCCGCCATTTTCGGCACTGGCCCATGTCGGTCGCGCGATGAAGGATGTGGCGCTGCGGCACATTGGCTCGGCCTTGGCGCGCCTGCGCCCGGGCGGTCGCCTGGTCGCCATCACCGGCGCCGAATGCTCGCCCGAAGCCAATGCCTGGCGTGAAACCTTTATCCGTCTGCAGGAGCGGGGAACGATAGTCTTCTCGGCCGCGATCGCCGGCTCGGTGTTCGCGCCGCAAGGCACCTCGGTCGAAACGCGGATTACCGTGATCGACGGCGTTCCGGCAGCGGACCCCATGGCCTTTCCCGCGTCCGCCGGCGTCGCGCCGGACGCCGCGACCCTCCTGCGCTGGCTACTCGACAGCCTGCCTCCGCGCGCGCCGGCCTCGGCAGCAACACTTCCCGCTCATCCCGCGCCGGCGGTGACGCGCCGTCCGAGCGCGGCGCCTTCCACACTGTCGATCGGGAGCGCCACGGCGACAGCGGTCGATATCGTTTATGACGTCATCGACTGGACGCCTTGCGATACCGCGCACTTCGCCGACACGCTCTACGAACCATATGAATTGCAATCCTTGCGCATCGCGGATGCGCAGCCGCATCCGACGCCGCTCGTCCAATCCGTCGCGATGGCGTCGGTCGCGCCGCCAAAACCAAGCTATCGGCCCAGCCTTCCGGCAGGGTTGGTCGAGGCCGGGCTGCTGTCCGACGCGCAACTCGAATCCGTAATTTATGCCGGCGAGGCGCATGCCGGTTTCCTGTCCGGCGCCTGGACCGTCGATGCGACCCGCGACCTCGTGTCGGCGGCCACCGACGACGCCGAGGGCGCCGTACGGTTCCGGCGAGGCTGGTTCCTTGGCGACGGCACCGGCGCGGGGAAGGGCAGGCAGGTCGCCGGGATCATCCTCGACAATTGGCTGAAGGGCCGCAGGCGCGCGATCTGGGTGAGCAAGTCGGACAAGTTGCTCGAGGACGCGCAACGCGACTGGTCGGCGCTGGGCCAGGAACGGCTGCTGGTGACGTCGCTCTCGCGCTGGCGCCAGGGCACGCCGATCACGATCGCCGAGGGAATCCTGTTCACCACGTACGCGACCTTGCGGTCGCAGGACCGTGGCGATCGGGTATCGCGCATCCAGCAGATCATCGATTGGGTCGGAGACGATTTCGACGGGGTGATTGTCTTCGACGAGGCCCATGCAATGGCCAATGCCGCCGGCGGCAAAAGCGAGCGCGGCGATCAGTCCCCGTCGCAACAGGGGCGCGCCGGCCTGAGACTCCAGCACGCCTTGCCGGCGGCGCGGATCGTCTATGTCTCGGCGACCGGCGCCACGACCGTTCAGAACCTGGCTTATGCCCAACGCCTCGGCCTATGGGGCGGCGAGGACTTCCCGTTCGCCACCCGCGCCGAATTCGTCGCCGCGATCGAGGATGGCGGCGTGGCGGCGATGGAAGTGCTCGCCCGCGATCTCAAGGCGCTCGGCCTCTATGCGGCCCGGTCGCTGTCGTTCGACGGCGTCGAATATGAAGTGCTCGAGCATGTCCTGACCGACGAGCAGGTCCGGATCTACGATGCCTATGCCGCTGCGTTCCAGGTCATCCACAATAATCTGGCGGCGGCGCTCGAGGCGGCCAATGTCACGGGCACCAGCGGCACGCTCAACGGGCAGGCCAAGGCGGCGGCGCGGTCGGCATTCGAAGGCGCCAAGCAGCGCTTCTTCAACCACCTGATCACCGCGATGCAGACCCCGTCGCTGCTCCAGAGCATCGCGCGCGACCTCGCAGACGGACACGCTGCGGTGGTCCAGATCGTCTCGACCGGCGAGGCGCTAATGGATCGCCGTCTGGCGGAGATCCCGACCGACGAGTGGGACGATGTCCAGGTCGACATCACGCCCCGCGAATATGTGCTCGATTATCTCGCGCATAGCTTCCCGGTGCAGCTCTACGAGCCGTTCACCGATGGCGAGGGCAATCTCGCCTCGCGGCCGGTCTATCGTGACGGCCACCCTGTCCAATGCCGCGATGCGGTCGCGCGTCGCGACCGGATGATCGAGCAACTGGCCGCACTTCCGCCCGTGCCCGGCGCGCTCGACCAGATCCTGCATCGCTTCGGTGCCGACGCCGTCGCCGAGGTGACCGGCCGTACCCGGCGGATCCTGCGCGTCGAAGCCGAGCACGGGACGCGCTTCGTCGTCCGCAACCGCGCGTCGTCCGCCAGCATCGGCGAGACCCAGGCCTTCATGGACGACGCCAAGCGGATCCTGGTCTTCTCCGAGGCTGGCGGGACCGGGCGATCCTACCATGCCGATCTCGGCGCGGCGAACCAGCGGCTTCGGGTCCATTACCTGCTGGAGGCGGGATGGAAGGCTGACGCCGCGATCCAGGGCTTTGGGCGCACCAATCGCACCAATCAGGCGCAACCGCCGCGTTTCCGGCCCGTCTCGACCAACGTCAGGGCGCAGAAGCGCTTCATTTCGACCATCGCGCGCCGGCTCGACACGCTGGGCGCGATCACGCGCGGGCAACGCCAGACCGGCGGACAGAATATGTTCCGACCCGAGGACAATCTCGAATCCAGCTATGCGCGAGACGCGCTGCGTCAGCTCTATCGGCTGCTCGTCGATGGCAGGATCGAGGGGTGCTCGCTCCAGCGGTTCGAGGAAGCCACCGGCCTGGCGCTGCTCGATTCCGGCGATGGCGGTCTGAAGGATGAGCTTCCGCCGATCACCACCTTCCTGAACCGAATGCTCGCTTTGACCATCGACCTCCAGGACTTGCTCTTCGCCGCGTTCGAGGGACTGGTCGCGCAGCGCGTCGAGGGAGCGATCGCGTCGGGCACCTATGAGGTCGGCCTGGAGACGCTGGTCGCGGAGAGCTTCGTCGTAACCGACCGTCAAAGGATCTACACGCATCCCGGCACCGGCGCCGAGACCAGTCTGCTCACCATTGCACGGCGCGACCGCAACCGGCCTCTCGCGATTGAGGCGGCCCTCGCCCGTGCCGCCGAGCGCGAGGGCGCACTCCTCGTCAACGCCAAGTCCGGGAGGGCCGCCGTGCGGGTTGCCGCGCGGAGCATCATGCTCGATGACGGGAGCCTCGAGCAGCGCGTGCGCCTGATCCGGCCGATGGAGGCGCCGACCATTGCCGCCGACATGATGGCCGAGACGCACTGGGCGGAGGCCGACCCGGCGACGTTCGCCGCTGCCTGGCAGGCCGAAGTCGATGCCGTCCCGGAATTCGAGACCAGCACCTTGCACGTCGTCACCGGCCTGCTCCTGCCGATCTGGAAGCGGCTGCCCAACCAGTCGTCCCGCGTCTATCGTCTCCAGACCGACGATGGCGAACGCATCATCGGCCGTGTCGCCTCGCCGGCCTGGGTCGCCGCCACACTCGCGGCGGACGCGCCACGCCTCGATGCCGCGACCGCGTGGCCGATGCTGCTCGCCGGCAGCGTCACCCTACACCTCGCCGAAGGACAGACGCTGACGCGGGTTCGTTCGATGGCTCTGCCGCGCATCGAGCTGAGCGGGTTCAACGATCTCGCTGTCGAGCGCCTCCAGGCGATGGGCTTGATCTCGGAGATCGTCTCGTGGAAGCTGCGGCTGTTCGTACCGACGGGGGCCGACGGTGCGGATGTACTCGCGCGGCTCATGGAGCGGTTTCCGCTCGAACGGGTCGTCGAGCGCTCGCCGGCAAGAGCCGCTTGAGGATGGCCCCGATGACCAACAACGCAGCTTACATAGCGCGCCGCCTTGCCGAACGGGCCGAGGCCGTGTGTCGCCATTTCCTGTCGGCCGGGCGCCGCGAGGGTCGCTACTGGCTGGTTGGCGACGTCCGCAACACGCCGGGCCGCAGCCTCTACGTTCGGTTGACGGCGACGCCGGACGGCGCGGGTCACGCGGGCAAATGGACCGATGGCGCCACCGGCGAGCATGGCGACCTGCTCGACATCATCGCGCTCGCCGAAGGGCATGCGCATCTTGGCGAGACGCTGGATGCAGCCCGCCGCTTCCTGCGGATGCCCGCCATGGATGCTGGCGCTACGTCCCCCGACGTTCGTCCCCGCCCTCCTGCCGCGCGCGGGAGTACCCAATCCGCCCGACGCCTGTTTGCGGCCGCAAAGCCGCTACGGGCGACGCTTGCGCAGCGTTACCTAGCACGTCGCGGTTTGCGGGACCTGAAGGACTGCGGCGCGCTCGGCTTCCATCCGCGCTGCCATTATCGGCCATCGAGCGACGACGCGCCCGGTACCCGCACCTCATGGCCCGCGCTGATCGCGGCGGTTACCGACCTCCAGGGCGTGGTGACCGGAGTCCATCGCACCTGGCTCGACCCCGTATCGGTCGCGAAAGCGTCTGTCGCGCATCCGCGCCGGGCAATGGGTGCGCTGCTGGGAAACGGCGTGCGCTTCGGTGCACCAGCGGACGTAATCGCGGCGGGCGAGGGGATCGAAACCATCCTCTCGTTGCGTCAGGCAATGCCGGCGCTACCCGCGATCGCGGCGCTTTCCGCGGCACACCTGGCGGCCATCCTGTTCCCGCCGCGCATGCGACGGCTCTACGTTGCGCTCGACCGTGACCCGGCCGGCGATAAAGCGGCCGCCACTTTGTCCGAGCGGGCCGGCGCCGCGGCGATCGAGCTGCGCCCGTTGCGTCCGGTCCATGGCGATTTCAACGGAGACCTTTGCCGGATGGGTCTGGACGGGCTGCGCGCGGCCCTGGTCCGTCAGCTGGACGATGAGGACCGCGAGCGGTTTCTTGCGGCCGTACCGGGCTGATCCGGGTCTGGCCGGCTGGTCGCATGATCTCGACCCGACCATTGAGCGCGCCAACGGCCTTCTGAGAGGGCGATCGCAGCGGCAAGCCGAAGGCCCCCGCAACGCCGCTCCGCGGCTTTCTTCCCCTGGGCTGGCGCCCATTCCTCGCGAGGCAAGAAAGCCTGGATCGCCGTCCTCCGCGATGCTGCGGCCCTGGCGGGTGCGGGTTCCTTCTGCCCGCCGCCTTTCGTCGCCTGCGAAGGCCGCGATCGGCGCGGTCAGTATCGAGGTGTCCCATGTCAACCGACCAGAACGAACCCGAACGTCAGCTTTCCGGCACAGGCGCGATCCTCCAGGAGCTCGCGCTCTACGCCTACCGGCCATTTTCGGATGAGCCGGATGCGCGGCCCCTGCCCGAAGACCGGATGGTCGCCGGCGCCGTCGCCGATATGTTCGACGCGATGGCGGTCGCCCTGCAGGACACGCGCATCGAGCCCGATCTGGAGGATCTGCTCTGGGGGCTGACCAACGTCTTCCACCGCGCCGCGGACCGGGTCGAGCGCGAACTTGATGACAACGAAATGGCGCAGCGTACGGCGCAACGCGAACAGGACGGCTCCGAGGTCCGATCGGTCGAGCTCGAACGACTGCTCCGCGAAGGCGCGACCTTGCTCGAGCGTCGCGACACCATGGAGCTGTTCCGCGACGTCGCCGCCGAACAATTCCGCCTGCATTGCCGCAAGGCCTGGGCGCCGCGCTCCGGATCGATGGTCAACCGCAAGGCATTGACGGCGGCCATGATCGACAGCCGTGACTTCATCGCGGCGCGACGACGGGCCGAGACCGAGGTTCTGGTGCCGGCCGGGCCAAAGATCGCCCTGACTGCCGGGCGCGACTTCAACGATCATCGCCTCATCTGGGAGGTGCTCGACAAGGTTCATGCAAAGCACCCAGACATGGTATTGCTGCATGGCGGTTCGGACCTGGGAGGCGAAAAGATCGCCGCTTGCTGGGCCGCCGATCGCCAGGTCCGCCAGGTCGCGTTCAAGCCCGACTGGGTGCGTCACAAGAAGGCGGCCCCCTTCAAGCGCAACGACGCGATGCTGGAAGTATTGCCGATCGGGGTGATCGTCTTTCCCGGCACCGGCATCCAGGACAATCTCGCCGACAAGGCGAAGGCGCTCGGTATCGGGCTGCTCGACTATCGCCGGAAAGTAAGTGGGTGATGGTGATCCCCCATCCGTCCGGAAGCGCGGCCCACCCCGCTCTAAGACGCTATCCTTGGTCCGGCGCAGGGCCTGGCGCCATCAACCCGTAAAGGGTCCGCTTACGCTGACGCGTGCGGCCGCGTGGGCTCGCGCCTCTCGCGGTGATTGCGGCCCTGCGCCGGACACATCGGGCGCCTGTCGAGCGGGGATGATCCCCGCTCCCGGACAGGAGCCACTCCATGCCTCTCGCCACCGCCCAGTCATTCGGTTGGAATCTCGCCCGCAGCATGATGGCGTGCATCGTCATCTTCAGGATCGACGAGAAGACGTTCGGCGTTGCCGAAGCCCGTGAATATGACGGCGACCCCGAGGCGATCGTCCGCGAATATGATCCGTTCGCCCCCTGATCGCGGCCGCGACGAACGCGGCGCCGGGCAACGGGTTTGCCCGGTGCCGTGCTGTTGCTGGATGCGTCGAGCGGACAAATCGATCGATCATAACCGATCAAATTCCGGGAAGACGACCGGGTAAAGCCGATCGGGTGAGGGTGTCGGCAATGAACGTAGCGTGCGTTCCATATCTACGTCACCGCGCGAACGACCGCTCGGCGGCCGCCTTCGCATATCTGGCTCGGACCCATACGTTGCGGCTCCGGCAGGCGCCACCGCCTTTGTTATTGTGCGCGGCCTGTGCGGTCTGGTCGGTGATGGGACGGCGGGCCACCGTGGTGGCACCTGGGGTTACCATCCTCATCGACATGGCTGCGCGGTAGCGAACGGTCGCGGGTACAGCCGAGCTTGAGCATGATCGAGGCGGGCCCGATCCGGGAGCATTTCCGAGCGGGCCGAGATCAGCAGCGGCCATCCATCCCGAGAGAGGGGCAGGCCGTTTGGCGTACCCTGCGGAACGGAACGGTGCCGCAGGGCTGTACGACCGCGCGGATATCCCCCTCGACCAGGCCGACCCGGCGAAGCCGCATGCCATGGCTTCCTCCGCCTCGGCCTAAGGCCGCGACACGGGCTCTTGATGGAGCGAGCTAGCCGGACGGCGGCTGCGCCTCGATCGCCTTGGCCGCAACCGCGCGCCGGTCGCTTTCTTCCCCTGGGCTGGCGCCCATTCCTCGCGAGGCAAGAAAGCGCCCGGCGCGCAGTCCTCCGCTGACGCTGCGGGCGAAGCTGCGACGGCGATCGCATCCGGCCTGTGCACGCCATCGAGCCCGCATGGTGCGGGCTTGAGACAGCGAAGGAATGAGACATGGCCAATATCGGCAATTTCAAGAAGGTCGGCAACGAGTATCAGGGGGAGATCGTCACCCTCAGCGTCCAGGCCAAGGGCGTCCGGATCGTCCCGGAAACCGCCAGGGCGAACGACCAGGCGCCGGACTATCGGGTCTTTGTCGGCCGCGCGGAAATCGGCGCCGCCTGGGCCAAGACGTCGGCGGAACAGCGCGACTATCTGTCGCTCAAGCTCGACGACCCGAGCTTCACCGCACCGATCTTCGCCAGCCTGTTCGCCGACGAGGATGGCGACACCCACACCCTGATCTGGTCGCGTCCGCGCCGCGCCAGCAACGACTGACCGGACAGGCGCCCCGCCCGGGAAACCGGGCGGGGCGCCTTCGCCGTGTTTGCAGGTCGGCTGAAGGGGAGGGGGGCGGTGCGGCGCGGCCGGTTGGCCCCGCCAGGGGACAACCGGTACCCGCAAGCGGATAACTAATAGCCGGATCGATCGCCTAAATCCGGCCGGCGGCTCCCTCAACGGACACCGGACCCGCCGCAGTTGGCCGATCGGCGGTACAACCGGCGCGCTCGCCGGGCCTTCCGGCCGGGGCGGCGCCGCGCTGTTCCCGGTCTGCCGATCACCGGCTGGGAGCGCCTCATCGTCGTCACGCCAACCGCGCCCGGCCAGGCATTTCGCGGCTTTGAGCGGCATGACATGGCGGACTTCGCGCAGGAATTTCTGCGGCGGAACGACGATTATCGCGCTGTATATCGCCGCGCGATGGCGGATCGCAGTCTGGCACATGAGGGAGGGCTGGCCCGGCAATGGGGGCTCCGCGCCCTCTTTCGATCCCGATCGCGATGTCCTCGACGCCCCCGCATTCTGGGATGAAACGCTGGCGGGGTCCGTCGTCACACTTGGGGCAGCACCGCCACACCTTGCCGATACTGGCTCCGCGCTGACCGAATTGCAGCCGGTCGCCACCTGGTCGGACGGCGCCTCGCGCCATATGGTGATTGACGCGAACGGGCACCGTCACCGGATCTTGCTGTGGCGCGCGGTGCCCACTCAACCTTTGGCGATCCTGCTCCCGCCGACCTGCGACATCGCGCGTATTGCGGCGGCCGAGGTCGTGCGGGCGCTGCTGGCTGGATGCCCGTCGCGGGGCGTTGTCGGCCCAGGGCCGAGCGCATTCCAGCGCCAGCGTCTGGCCCTACTCGTCAAGATCCTAGACGCCGTGCTCGCCGGCCAAACCGTGCGGACGATCGGTACCACCCTCGTGGCGCCACGGCTTGCCGGCATCGGCGCGGCGGCCTGGAAGGCCTCGAGCGAGCGCCGCCGGGTCCAGCGTCTGATCGGGGAAGCCAACGCGCTGATGCGCGGCGGCTATCGCGCGCTGCTTGGCGGCGGTTCGGCGGCGCAGGTCGGCGGGGGCGACAATTAGGCAGCGTGGATTCCGCCGCTCCCCGACCCTGTCGATTCCCCGCTTTACCCGCCCCCGACAGCAGGACCTTGGCGATTGCCTCCGGTCCGTCGCCGGAGGTGCCAGAATGAACGTTCCCGTTGCCGAAACTACGCCGCGGTACGTGAAGACGCCCGACGCGGCGCTCATCCTCGGTCTTTCCGCCCGTACGCTCGAAAAGCATCGCTGCTTCGGCACCGGGCCGCATTTCCACAAGCTCGGCGGCCGCGTCGTCTATGCGGTGAGCGATCTCCACGCCTGGGCCGATCTCGGGCTTCGCCGGTCGACCACGGATAAAGGTCACGGCGTTATCCATCCGGCCAAGCGGCGCCCCGAAGGCGGCGCCTATACCGGGCCGGTCCGGCGCTGACGATGGCCGCTCCGCGCTCCACCATCATCGTCGATCCCGGCACGCGCCAGCTCGATCTGTTTCGCGCGGTGCCGGGCGACATCGCCGCCCGCGACGCGCAGGATCTGATGACCTGGCCGTTCTTCAGCCTCGCCAAATCGCGCCGCGTCAAGCCGATCGATTTCCGTATGGGCGAGGTTGCGATCCAGGTCGAGGCGACACCCGAACATGGCATGGCGACGATCTGGGACGCCGACATCCTCATCTGGGCAGCGAGCCAGATCGTCGAGGCACGCGATCGCGGCCGGCCGACATCGCGGCTGATGGCGACCACGCCGCATGCCATCCTGACCTTCATCGCGCGCGGCGTCTCGCAACGCGATTATGAGCGGCTCAAGGCGGCGCTCGACCGCCTGCAATCGACCACCGTCGCGACATCGATCAGGCAGCCCTTGCAGCGCCGGCGACACCGTTTCTCCTGGATCAACGAGTGGAAGGAGCGGCTAGACCCGGAGGGGCGGCCGCTGGGAATCGAACTGATCCTGCCCGACTGGTTCTATGCCGGCGTGCTCGATCAAGCGCTCGTCCTGACCATCGACCGCGCCTATTTTGGCCTCAGCGGCGGGCTCGAGCGATGGCTCTACCGCATCGTTCGCAAGCATGGCGGTCGCCAGCGCGGCGGCTGGAGCTTCGACCTCGCGCATCTCCACCTGAAGTCCGGCGTCCTGTCGCCGCGCAAGCAATTCGCTTTCGCGCTGCGCGACATCGTCCGCCGCCAGGCGCTTCCCGGTTATCGGCTGACGCTCGAGACTGCGCTCGGCCGCGAACGCCTCGCCTTCGTCGCGATCCCGCCCGACCCGTTCGATGCCGCGATGCGCCGCGTCGGCCACAAGGCTGTGGACAAATGATAGCCGGGCTCGTGCCATCATTGACCGCGCGGCTCGTGCCATCGGAAACCCGAAGCTCGTGCCATCGGAAACCAAAACTGGCATCAACTCGCGGAAAACGAGCGGTTTTATCGCGCCGTAACGATGCTAACCTAGAATCCTACGGATTCTTGCTAACGCGGTTCGCGCCTGCCGGCGGCGCCGCGCCGGGCTGGCCGAGGCCGCTATGAACGGCCTCCCGCCAACCTCCTCCGAGGCCCTGACCCATGTGCCCCCGACCTGGATCGAGGGTGTCATCGAGCAATGGATCATGTTCGACCGGGTCGCGAGCGAACGCATCGTCGATCGCCGCCGCCGCGTTCTCAGCTTTGCTCCCGGCGCGCCTTTCGCGCTCGTTCACTGGCGCGCCAACGCCATCGGAACGATCGTCTCGCGTATCGCCATCGTCACCCCGGTCGAGCCCGGCGCACCGTTCACGACCGTCCCCGGGACCGATCCGGGCGGCGACCTTCTCCATATCGCCGGCTGGCCGAAGGTCGAACGCGTGCTCGAGGCGATCGACTGCGTCGAGGCGATCGGTGTCGATCCGGCTGACGCTGCCCCCGAATATTGGCGGCACGGCCATAACCGCCTCGCCGCCCGTCTGCCGCGGCCTTGCGTGCGCGACCGCCGCCGAGCCCGGCTGCAGCGGAGGGACCTTCAGACATGACCCGCTTTGCCTATGTGCTGTCGGTCTATGTCGCCGCGATGGCGATCATCATTCCGGCATTCGTCCATCCGTCGCCGCGGCTGATCTGGAATGCCAGCGCCAGTATCCCGACCGGCCTCTACGCGGCGCGACCGATCGGCCGCCTGCAGCCGGGCGATCTGGTCGCCGCCGCGCCGTCGCCGCCGCTCGCCGGCTTCCTTGCCGAGCGGCAGTATCTGCCGCTCGGCCTGCCGCTGCTGAAGCCGGTCGCGGCAATTGCCGGCCAACGCGTCTGCCGCACGGGCGCGGCGATCTCGATCGACGGCCGGCACGTTGCGGACGCGCTGCCGGCCGACCGGCGGGGCCGCCCGCTGCCGTCCTGGCGTGGCTGCCGCCTTCTCGGGCGCGACCAGATCTTCCTGATGAATGCGTCGGTGCGCGACAGCATGGACGGCCGGTATTTCGGCCCGCTGCCGCGTGCTGCGCTGCGCGCCCGGCTGCGGCCCTTATGGATCCGCGGACCGGTTTTGCGGCTGCGGCCGCTTACCGGGCGCCCCTGATATGGCGCGTATGCGCGTCTTTCGTGTGCCGCATTTGGCCGCCGCCGTCGCGCTTTTCGCCGCGATTGCGATGCCGATGCGGGCCTCCGCCGACACGCAGATGGCGGTCCCCGCCACCGCTGGCCGTCCTGGCATCGCCGACTTTGTCGCCGAGGCGGCACGCCGGTTCGCGGTGGAAGAGCGCTGGATCTATGCCGTTATCGGCATCGAAAGCGCCGGGAATTGGCGCGCCGTATCGCCCAAAGGCGCGAGCGGAATCATGCAGATCATGCCCGCGACCTGGAGGCGTCTGCGCGCGCGCTACGGCCTTGGCACCGACATTTTCGACCCGCGCGACAATATTCTCGCCGGCACGGCGTATCTTCGCGAATTGCTCGATCTCTACGGGTCTCCGGGCTTTCTCGCCGCCTATAATGCCGGGCCGGCGCGCTACGAAGGCTATCTCCGCCGCGGGCGCCCGCTTCCGGCCGAGACGGTCGCTTATGCCCGCCGGTTGACCTCGCCGGGCTTAATGGCGGCGCCGCAAAGGTTCGCTCCGGCGAAGGCTCCGCGGCTCGATTGGGCCGTGTCGCCACTGTTTGCGGGTCGCTCCATCGCCACGCCGGTTGCATCATCGGGCGAACCGGTAGCGGCCGTCGGCGGCGAGGGATTGCTGCGTCCGGCAGCAGTTTCAACACGTCCCGCGACCCTTTTTCCCGCTCTTTCAGGTCACCCCGCGCGATGAGAGGCGCTGCACCTGTTGTCCTAGGTAGGCCAGATCGAGAGAGCGGCGGTGGCGGTCGCGGTTGGCCGCAATCCGAAGACAAGCGCGGGGTGATTGCAGGTCGCCTCCATCATATCGGCAGATCTCTCGAGCGTCTGCTATATGGGTCAGATGATTCTTTCCTCTCCGGAAGCCATAGCCGCGAGCCTCACTGCAGCGCAGCGCGAGATTGTGATGGACGGCCCCACCAGCTTTTCGGAGGCCGATGCGATCCCCGAAGGTCTATTCGAGGAAGATCACGTCTGGGACCGCGAGACGGGCGACGAGAGTTATTTCTGGACCGCGACGGATCTGGGGCGCCGGGTGCGCGACCTGATAGAAGCTCAGCAACAGGATCGATAACGACACGTTCGGGTGAACAGGCCCAAGGTCGGGCGGTTGTCCGATGATCCGGTGCCCCGCCCAGGGTTTCGCTGGCGCTCTAGCCGACGCAGCCGAGACTGCCACCCTAGCCCGGACAGACATCTTACGGCAGGCCCATCTATCCGTTGGATGTCGGCGATGGCGAGATAAAAGCGCCGCCGTCTCACGGGGCGCAAATCGTTGGTCGATAAGGGAAATTCCGGCTGGCATGCTGCCATCGGGGCTGGCACGTATCGGCGAATTTACTTTCTTTCCAACGCCGTGGCGGCTGGCTTTGGCTCTTGCGTCTCGATACCGGCCATGAACGGCGACGACGATTTCACCATCAGGCCGGGACGCATCCGGGACCGCGGCGGCGCTGCCGGGCGGCGCGGAGAGAAGCTGGCGGCCCAGGTAAGGCGTGCCGCCGCGCGCGCCGGCCATGTCCGCCGCCGGCCAGGCCCGGGAAGAGGAGGAACGGGGCGTTTCGGCAGGGGTCGGAACGCGGCCCTGCGCGTGCGCTTCGCCCGCGACCAGCGCCGGGTCGTGATCAAGGCGCGCGTCGTGCGTCACAATGGCGCCCGCTTCCGCGCGGCTCCGCTGTCGCGCCATGTCGCCTATCTCGAGCGTGACGGCGTCACGCGCGACGGCCGGGATGCGACCCTGTTCGACCGCGGCGGTGACGCCGCGGATGGCGATGCCTTCGCCGAGCGGTGCGCCGACGATCGCCATCATTTCCGCTTCATCGTCTCCCCCGAGGATGCCGCCGACATGGCAGACCTGCGCGCGTTCACGCGCGACCTGATGGACGATATGGCGCGCGATCTCGGCAGCGGTCTCGATTGGGTGGCGGTCGACCATTGGAATACCGACAATCCACACATCCACATCCTTCTGCGCGGGCGGGTGGCGGACGGGACCGACCTGGTGATCGATCGCGACTATATCCGCGAGGGGATGCGCGCGCGCGCCGAGCAGCTCGTCACGATCGAGCTCGGGCCGCGCAGCGAACAGGAGATCGCCGCAGCGCTCGAGCGCGAGGTGGAAGCCGATCGCTGGACCGGGCTCGATCGCCGGCTGCAGCGTCTGGCCGACGACAATGCCGGGATCGTCGACCTCCGGCCGGACAGCGCTGGGCGCGGCGACCGGATCCTGTTGCTTGGCCGCGCCGCGAAGCTCGAGCGGCTCGGCATGGCCGAACGCGTGGCGCCCGCGACCTGGTCGCTCCGCGCGGACATCGAACCCGTGCTCCGCGACCTGTCGATCCGCACCGACATCATCAAGACCATGCATCGCGCGATGAGCGGGAGCGAGCATCCGGTCGACCCTTGGCGCTTTTCGTTCGACGGGGACGAGGCGGCCGGGCCGATCATCGGCCGCCTCGTCGAGCGCGGCCTGCAGGACGAATTGACCGGCAGCGCCTATGCCGTGATCGACGGCGCCGACGGTCGCGTCCATCATGTCCGCTTCCGCGACCTCGACCTGACAGGCGACGCGGCGCCGGGCGCGATCGTCGAGGTCCGCTCATGGACAAGCCCGAGAGGCGATGTGCGGCTGTCGCTTGCGACACGCTCGGACCTCAGCCTCGACCAGCAAGTCGGCGCGCGCGGCGCCACCTGGCTCGATCGCCAGCTGGTCGGGAGCGACCCGGTCGCGACCGCCGGGGGCTTCGGAGCGGAGATACGCGATGCCATGGCGCGCCGCTCCGATCACCTGGTAGCCGAGGGCCTGGTCCAGCGCGCCGGCGATCGCGTCATCGCGCGTGGCGCCCTAATCGAGACGCTTCAGGCGCGCGACCTCGCGGCAGCCGCGGCGCAGACCGCGGCGGCGACCGGCCTCAGCTATCAGCCATCGGCGGCCGGCGAGCATGTCAGCGGCATCTATCGCGAGCGGCTCATCCTCGCCTCGGGCCGGTTCGCGATGATCGACGATGGTTTCGGGTTCCAGCTGGTGCCCTGGCGCCCCGCACTCGACGCCCATCTCGGCCGCCACGTGACCGGGACGATGGGACGGAGCGGAGCGGTCGACTGGGCGCTCGGCCGCGGCATCGGCCGATGAACCGTCTTCTCGATCCTGTGCGCTGAGGAGCAAAGCCCGTGTCGGCAACGAAGATCCTGTGGGGGCAGATTCTGGTCGTGTTCGCGATCGTGCTCGCGACAATCTGGAGCGCGACGCAATGGACCGCGAGCGCGCTTGGCTACCAGCCCGAGCTCCAGCCGGTCTGGTTCACGCTCGGCGATGTGCCGGTCTATCCGCCGCCCGCCTTTTTCTGGTGGTGGTTCAGCTACGACGCCTATGCGCCCGCGATCTTCCTGCGCGGCGCGTTCATCGCCGCGTCGGGCGGGATCCTCTCGGCGGCAGTAGCGATCGGCATGTCGGTCTGGCGGGCGCGCGAAGCGCAGCGCGCCTTGACCTATGGCTCGGCACGCTGGGCGTCGGAGGAGGACGTGAGGGCCGGCGGCATGCTGGGCGAGGAGGGAGTCGTGCTCGGCCGCTTCGCGCGATCCTATCTGCGCCACGACGGGCCCGAACATGTGCTGTGCTTCGCGCCGACGCGCTCCGGCAAGGGTGTTGGCCTCGTCATCCCAACCCTCCTGACCTGGCCGGGAAGCTGCATCGTCCACGACATCAAGGGCGAGAACTGGACGCTGACCGCCGGCCTCCGCGCTCGGATCGGGCGGGTGCTGCTGTTCGACCCGACCAACGCCGCATCGTCGCGCTACAATCCGCTGCTCGAGATACGGCGCGGCGAATGGGACGTGCGTGACGCGCAGAATGTCGCCGATGTGCTGGTCGATCCGGAAGGCAGCCTCGATAAGCGCAATCATTGGGAAAAGACCAGCCATGCGCTTCTCGTCGGGGCGATCCTGCATGTGCTCTATGCCGAGCCCGACAAGACGCTGGCCGGCGTGGCGGCGTTCCTGTCCGATCCCCGGCGGCCGATCCAGACCGCGCTGAGGTCAATGCAGACGACGCGGCATCTCGGCGAGCGGGGAGTTCATCCGGTAGTGGCGTCGGCCGCACGGCAATTGCTCAACATGGCCGACAATGAACGCTCCGGCGTCCTGTCTACCGCGATGTCGTTCCTCGGCCTGTACCGCGATCCCGTCGTCGCCCAGGTCACGGGCGCCAGCGACTGGCGGATCGCGGACCTGGTCGATGGCGCGCGGCCGGCGAGCCTCTATCTGGTCGTGCCGCCCTCCGACATATCGCGGACCAAGCCGCTCGTCCGGCTGATCCTCAACCAGATCGGCCGGCGTCTGACCGAAGAGCTTTCCCCTAAATCTAAGCGCCACCGCGTGCTGCTGATGCTCGACGAATTCCCGGCGCTCGGCCGGCTCGACTTCTTCGAAAGCGCGCTCGCCTTCATGGCAGGCTACGGGATCAAGGGATTCCTGATCGCGCAAAGCCTCAACCAGATCGAGAAGGCCTATGGCGCGAACAACGCGATCCTCGACAATTGCCATGTGCGCGTATCGTTCGCGACCAACGACGAGCGCACCGCCAAGCGCATCTCGGACGCGCTCGGCACGGCGACCGAGATGCGCGCGATGCGCAATTATGCCGGGCATCGCCTCGCGCCCTGGCTGGGTCATTTGATGGTGTCGCGGACCGAGACCGCGCGCCAGTTGCTGACGCCGGGCGAAGTGATGCAGCTGCCGCCCGACGAGGAGATCGTCATGGCGGCCGGGGTCGCGCCGATCCGCGCGCGCAAGGCCCGCTATTTCGAGGATCGCCGCTTTACCGCGCGGCTGCTGCCCGAGCCGCTGCCGTGGCGCGCGCCGGCCGGTGCGCCTCCTGCGGACGACTGGACGAAAGCGCCGCCGCCCGCGCGGGCCCGGCGCGATCCGGCCGCCGGTGGGAAGACTGACCAGGAGGCTAAATCGCCCAGGTCCAAGAAAACGGCCGTGACGGAGGATACCGATCCCGCCAATGGCGGGATTCGGCAGGAGCCGGAGGTGCCGGCGCACGAAGACGTGGTTGCGCGGCCGGCCCCGCCGCGAAACGAATTTGAGTTCGATGCTGGAGAGGAGGACGCCGCGGCAGCCGGCCGGCAACTCCAGAAGCGGTTCCAAAAGGTTGCCCGGCAAGCGTCCATCGACCGCGATGACGGACTAAAGATGTGACCGCGCGCGCCCGCATCAAGCACACGTTCCGGCTGCCGGTAGACCTGACGCGGCAACTTGCCGACCATGCGCGGTTGCGGCGGGTGTCGCAAACGGCGGTGGTCGAGGCAGCGCTGGCCGCATTCCTGTCGCCGGACGCGTCCGATCGGCTCGAGGCCGCGCTTGGCCGGCGCCTCGATCGCATCAGCCGCCAGGCCGACCGCCTCGAATGGAATATCGACCTCGCCAACGAGACGCTGGCCCTGTTCATCCGCTTCTGGCTCACGAGTAACGCGCCGCTTCCCGACACCGCGCTCGCCGCGGCGCAGGCGATGGGGCGCGAACGCTGGGAGCGGTTCGTCGAGTCGCTTGCGCGCAGGATGGAAGGCGGCCGCCGTCTTGGCCGCGAGATATCGCGTGACATAGACGGGGCGGGATAATGCCTGCGCCGCCGTAACTTAGCGGTTGATCAGCGTGGCGCGCCGCGCTTTCAGATGCAGATGATTTCGGACACGGATTCGCAGCCGCGCCAGGCGCTCTATTTCGTCGATCAAGACGAGGAGCGTTGGGTCGTGTCGCATAGCGGTGCCCGCTACCCCTACCAGTCGCGACGCATCGCGATCGAGGCAGCGGTCGATGCCGCCAATAGTTCGGGCAATCGCGGGTACGAAGCGCGGGTGCTCGTGCGCGGGGAGGACGGCGCATGGCAGCCCTTCTGGGTATATGGAGAGGATCCCCATCCCTGGTCGGGCGAAGAGCCGCGCGGCAAGCAGCAGGTGGTTTCCTCGCCGACGCAATCGCGCGACTGAGCGGGGACTTTCTCCTTCACGCCGGCAGCCGTGAAATTGCGGCGCGACGGCCGCGATCGGGACGAGCAGCGCCCCTGACCACGCGCATCCCCGGCATGGCGGGACGACCCAGGCGGCGTACAACCGTTCCCGCCCGCTTTGCTTTCTGAGCTTTCCGAATGGGAAGCTGGCCGAACCCGCCATTTCCCTGTCTTTCCACGCCAGACTACGATGGCGGCGAATAGCTGTTGAAGCGGCGCCGTTTCTGTCTCTCTTAATCGTCCCCGTCGACCGGGCAGTCCTTGCCTGGTCCCGCTGCGGGGACCGCGATGAGTGTTCAACCGATCCGATCCGAGGCCAGCCAGCGCGGCGCGCGCATGCTGCGCACCGCGCTCGGCGCCCCGATCGTCGCGTGGCTCGAGGACCCGCAGGTCATCGAGGTGATGTTGAATCCCGACGGCCGGCTCTGGGTCGATCGGCTCGGAACAGGCATCGCCGATAGCGGCGAGCGGCTGTCGAGCGCCGATGGCGAGCGGATCGTACGGCTCGTCGCCCATCATGTCGGCGCCGAGGTCCATGCCGAACGTCCGCGCGTGTCCGCCGAACTGCCCGAGGGCGGCGAGCGGTTCGAGGGACTGTTGCCGCCGGTGGTGGCGGCGCCGGCTTTCGCCATCCGCAAACCCGCCGTTTCTGTGTTCACGCTCGACGAGTATGTCGCCGCCGGCGTCATGGCGCCGTGCCAGGCGGCAGGGTTGCGCGACGCGGTCCGCGCGCGCTCGAACATCCTCGTCGCCGGCGGCACCGGCACCGGCAAGACGACGCTTGCCAACGCCTTGCTCGCCGAAGTGGCGACGACCGGCGACCGCATCGTGCTGATCGAGGACATACGCGAGCTGCAATGCGCCAGCCCGAACCTGGTCGCGCTTCGCACCAAGGAGGGCATTGCGTCGCTCTCGGATCTTGTCCGCTCGTCCTTGCGCCTGCGTCCCGACCGCATTCCGATCGGCGAGGTGCGCGGCGCCGAGGCGCTCGACCTGCTCAAGGCCTGGGGCACCGGCCATCCGGGCGGGATCGGAACGATCCATGCCGGCAGCGTCCTCGGCGCGCTGCGCCGCATGGAGCAGCTGATCCAGGAGGCGGTCGTCACCGTGCCGCGTGCCTTGCTCGCCGAGACGATCGATCTCGTCGCGGTACTCGTCCGCGACGGCAGCGGCCGTCGGCTCGCCGAGCTCGCCTGCGTGTCCGGCCTCGATGACCGCGACGCGTACCGCATCGTCCCTTTCCCGGAGACCGAAACAGGAGTGCCCTTATGACCATCCATTTCCTTCGCCGACGTCCGGTCGCGCGGCTCGCGCTCGCCGGCGCGGCCGCGGCGATCATGCTCGCGACGCCCGCTTATGCGTCGGGCTCGTCGATGCCGTGGGAAGCGCCGCTGCAGTCGATCCTCGAAAGCATCGAGGGACCGGTCGCCAAGATCGTCGCGGTGATCATCATCATCGTAACCGGATTGAGCCTGGCGTTCGGCGACACGTCGGGCGGATTTCGCCGGCTGATCCAGATCGTCTTCGGTCTGTCGATCGCGTTCGCGGCAAGCTCGTTCTTCCTGAGCTTCTTCAGCTTCGGCGGCGGGGCGCTGATCTGATGGACGGTGACGCGCCTATCGCCGGTTTCTACGTGCCCGTCCATCGCGCCCTGACCGAGCCGATCCTGCTCGGCGGTGCGCCCCGGACGGTCGCGATCGCCAACGCGACGCTCGCCGGAGCGGTCGGGCTCGGGCTGCGCTTGTGGCTGGTCGGCATCGCGATCTGGGGGATCGGGCACATGGCTTCCGCATGGGCCGCGCGGCGCGACCCGCAGTTCGTCGACGTGGTGCGGCGGCATCTGCGCTATCCGACCTGGTTGCGGGCGTGAGGGGGCGATGATCTCGCTCCGCGAATATCGCAACAAGGCGGCCAGCCTCGCCGATTTCCTGCCATGGGCGGCGCTGGTCGGACCCGGCATCATCCTCAACAAGGACGGCAGCTTCCAGCGCAGCGCGCGGTTCCGCGGGCCCGATCTCGATTCCGCAACGCCGGCCGAACTGGTGGCGACGACCGCGCGCCTCAACAATGCGTTGCGGCGGCTCGGCTCGGGCTGGGCGATCTTCGTCGAAGCGCAGCGCCGGCCCGCCAATCAGTATCCCGATGGGCGCTTTCCCGATCCGGTGTCCGCGCTGGTCGAGCGCGAGCGCGCCGCGCAGTTCGCGGAAGAAGGCGCTCATTTCGAGTCCGTGTACTTCCTCACCCTAGTCTGGATGCCGCCGGCCGAGGACGCGGCGCGCGCCGAAAACTGGCTCTACGAAGGCAAGGCCGGGAAGGGCGTCGACCCGCGGGAATTGCTGGCGGGCTTCATCGATCGCTCGGACCGCATTCTCCGCCTGGTCGAGGGCTTCTTCCCCGAGATCGCCTGGCTCGACGATCGCGAGACGCTGACCTTCCTGCACAGCACCGTCTCGACCAAGCGGCAGACGGTGCGCGTGCCCGAGACGCCGATGTATCTCGACGCCGTGCTCGCCGACGAGCCGGTTACGGGCGGCCTCGAACCGCGCCTCGGCACGCATCACCTGCGCACGCTCACGATCACCGGTTTTCCCACCGCCACCTTTCCCGGCATTCTCGACGATCTCAACCGCCTGGCCTTCCCCTATCGCTGGTCGACCCGCGCGATCATGCTGGACAAGACCGACGCGACGAAAGTGCTGACGAAGATCCGGCGGCAATGGTTCGCCAAGCACAAGTCGGTCGCTGCCATTCTTAAGGAAGTGATGACCAACGAGGCGTCGACGCTTCTCGACAGCGACGCGTCCAACAAGGCGGCCGATGCCGACCTCGCGCTCCAGGAACTCGGTAGCGACATGATCGGCCAGGCCTATGTCACCGCGACGGTGACCGTCTGGGACGAGGACGCCGGCATGGCGGCCGAGAAATTGCGGTTGGTCGAAAAAGCGATCCAGGGCCGCGACTTCACCGTGATCACCGAGCGCATGAACGCGCTCGAGGCGTGGCTCGGGGGACTGCCCGGTCATCTCTACGCCAATGTTCGCCAGCCGCCGATCTCGACCCTGAACCTCGCGCACATGATCCCACTGTCAGCGGTCTGGGCGGGTCCGGAATGGGACGAGCATTTCCGCGCAGAGCCGCTCTTTTACGGCCGAACCGAAGGATCGACGCCGTTTCGCTTCTCGCTTCATGTCGGGGATGTCGGCCACACGCTGATCGTCGGTCCGACCGGCGCCGGAAAGTCGGTGCTGCTCGCCCTCGTGGCGCTGCAGTTCCGCCGCTACGAGCGGGCGCAGATCTTCGCGTTCGATTTCGGCGGCTCGATCCGTGCGGCGGCGACGGCGATGGGTGGCGACTGGCAGGATCTGGGGCGCGGACTCCACGACGATGCCGGCGGCCCGGTGTCGCTGCAGCCGCTGGCCGGTGTGGACGATTCGGCCGAGCGCAATTGGGCGGCCGAGTGGCTTGCCGCGATCCTCGCCGGCGAAGGCGTGACCGTCGACCCGCAGGTCAAGGAGCATCTCTGGTCGGCACTGGGCTCGCTCGCCACCGCGCCGGTCGCCGAGCGCACGCTAACCGGTCTCGCCGTGTTGCTGCAGTCGCGCGATCTCAAACAGGCGCTGGCGCCCTATTGCGTGGGCGGTCCCTATGGCCGGCTGCTCGACGCCGAGTATGAGCAATTGGGTAGCGCACGCGTGCAGGCGTTCGAGACCGAGGGCCTTGCCGGCAGCGGCGCGGCGCCGGCCATATTGTCCTATCTGTTCCATCGCATCGAGGGCCGGCTCGACGGATCGCCGACCTTGATCATCATCGACGAAGGCTGGCTCGTCCTCGACAGTCCGGCTTTCGCGCAGCAATTGCGCGAATGGCTGAAGACGTTGCGCAAGAAGAATGCGAGCGTGGTCTTCGCCACGCAGAGCCTGGCCGATATCGAGACCAGCAGCATCGCGCCCGCGATCGTCGAGAGTTGCCCGACCCGCATCTTCCTGCCTAGCGAGCGTGCGGTCGAGCCGCAGATCGCGAAGATCTATCGCCGCTTCGGCCTCAACGACCGCCAGATCGAGATCCTCGCCCGGGCAACGCCCAAGCGGGATTATTATTGCCAATCGCGCCGCGGCAACCGACTGTTCGAGCTCGGTCTTGGCGAGGTCGCGCTCGTTTTCGCCGCCGCCTCTTCCAAGACCGACCAGCTCCTGATCGCGCGCCTCCTCGACGAGCATGGTCGCGACGGGTTCGCCGCAGCGTGGCTGCGCGCCCGCGGCGCCGGCTGGGCCGCCGACCTGCTTCCCACCGCCATGGAGTATCTGCCGTGATGACCATCCCGACCCGGTTGCGCCGCACCATCGCGGCGTTTGCCCTTGCCAGCGCGGCCGTCCCCGCCGGCGCGCAGTTCGGCGGCATCGTCTACGATCCGAGCAATTACGCCCAGAATGTGCTGACGGCGTCGCGCGCGCTCGAGCAGATCAACAACCAGATCCAGCAGTTGCAGAACCAAGCCACGCAACTGGTCAACGACGCCCGCAATCTGGCGACGCTGCCCACCTCGTCGCTCGCCGAGCTGCAGGGCCAGGTGCGGCGGACGCAGCAGCTGCTCCAGAACGCTCAGAAGATCGCCTATGACGTCCAATCGGTCGATCAGGCGTTCGCGCGCAGCTATCGCGGCGTCAGAATGTCGGCCTCCGACCAGGCATTGGTCGATGGCGCGCGCGATCGCTGGGAGACGTCCGTCGGCGCGTTCGAGGATGCGCTCAAGACCCAGGCAGGGGTGGTCGGCAATATCGACGGCGCGCGGAGCACGATGGCGAGTCTGGTGACGGCCAGCCAGTCGGCCACAGGGGCGCTCCAGGCGGCGCAGGCGGGCAACCAGCTCCTTGCGCTGCAATCGCAGCAATTATCCGACCTCGCCGCTCTGCTGGCCTCGGCGGAACGCGCCCAGGCGCTCGACGCGGCGCAGCGCGCCGCGGCTCAGGATCAGGCGCGTGAGCAGCTCCGCCGCTTCCTGGCCCGCGGTGCCGGCTACCAGCCCGGCACGGTCAAGATGTTCCACAATTAAGGGCGGCCGCGATGCAGACCAAATGGTTCGTCCGCGCCGGCACCGGCCTGTTCGTCGCGATCGTCGCGACCGTCTCGGTGCTGGAAATGGGGCAGGGCTCGCGCCAGCCTCCGCCCTCGCGCGGCGACGCCAGCGCGGCAATTGGCACCGACCCGCTACGGATTGAGCTCCTCCATTGCCAGGCGATCGGCCAGGCGGGTGCCAGCGATGCCTCGTGCCTGCGGGCCTGGGCCGAGAACCGGCGGCGCTTCCTCGCGCCGGGTGCCAGATCGGAAGTGTCGCCGCCCCCGCCGGACGACAGCACCGCTACGGGTACGATCCCTAGCGCAGTCAGCCCTGTCGGCTCCGGCGCCGCGGAAGGGCGTTGACATGGGGGGCACCGGCGTCATCGATCGCTTTCTCGAGGTCTTCACCAGCTATATCGATTCCGGTTTCGGGCTGCTGAGCGGCGAAGTCGCGTTCATCGCGACCAGCCTGATCGTCATCGACGTGACGCTGGCGGCCTTGTTCTGGACCTGGGGCGAGGGCGACGACATCATCGCCCGCCTCGTCAAGAAAACATTGTTCGTCGGAATCTTCGCCTACATCATCGGCAATTGGAACGGTCTCGCGAAGATCGTCTTCAACAGCTTTGCCGGGCTCGGCATCAAGGCGTCGGGAAGCGGGCTGAGCGCGGACGATCTGCTCCATCCCGGCAAGGTCGCCCAGGTCGGGCTCGACACCGGACGGCCGCTGCTCGAGTCCATTTCGGGGCTGATGGGCTATGTCAGCTTCTTCGAGAATTTCATCCAGATCGTCGTGCTGCTGTTCGCCTGGGCGATCGTGCTGCTGGCCTTCTTCATCCTTGCGATCCAGCTGTTCATCACGTTGATCGAGTTCAAGCTCGCGACCTTGTGCGGCTTCGTGCTGATCCCGTTCGGCCTGTTCGGCAAGACCGCGTTCATGGCCGAGCGGGTCCTCGGCAGCGTGATCTCCTCGGGGGTAAAGGTCCTCGTTCTCGCCGTCATCATCGGCATCGGCTCGACCCTGTTCAGCCAGTTCACGACGGCCCCGGACGCCCAGCCCACGATCGAGGACGCAATGGCGATCGTGCTCGCCGCGCTGTCGCTGCTCGGTCTCGGCATCTTCGGGCCGGGCATCGCCAACGGCATCGTTGCTGGCGGGCCGCAGCTCGGGGCGGGGGCCGCTGCGGGAACCGCGCTCGCAGCCGGCACCATGGTTGCTGGCGCGGCCGCGGCTACGACGATGGCGGCGGGTGCGGCCGCCGGTGTGCTCAGCGGCGCGGCGTCCGCCAGCGCCCGCGCCGCCTCGGGCGCCGCGGCGGCCTATCGGGCAGGCGCCGCGGGCAAGACCGGCGCCTCGGGCGTCGCCAATGGCCTCGCCAATGTCGGCAAGACCGCGGCCGCGAACGCGACCTCGCCGCTACGCCGTCGTGCCGGCGGTTCCACCGCGGACACGGGCGCTTCACCCGGCGACGCGGGCGCTGCCCCTGACGGCCAAGGCGGCGAGACCGGCAAGTCGGCCGGTGCGCCCGGCTGGGCAAGGGCGATGAAACGCCGACAAGCGCTCTCCCAGGCCGCGACGGTTGGGGCGCACACCTTGCGCGCGGGCGATGCCGGCGGCGCCGGCGCCGCGATCGATCTCAACGAAAAGGACTGACACAAATGTTCGGACGATCCTCGATCCGCTATGGGCGCACGCCTTTGCCCGAAACTCCCTATCAGCGTGCCGCGCAGGTCTGGGACGAGCGCATGGGCGCCGCGCGTGTCCAGGCCAGGAACTGGCGGCTCGCGTGCTTTGCCGCGTTGTCGGTGTCGGGCGTGCTCGCCGGCGGGTTGTTGTGGCAGAATGAGCGCGGGTCGATTGTCCCCTGGGTGGTGCAAATCGACAAGATCGGCGAGGCGACCGCGGTCGCGCCTGCCGACGCCTCCTATCGTCCGACCGACCCGCAGATCGCGTTCCATCTCGCGCGGTTCATCGAAAATGTCCGCGGCATCGCCGCCGACCCGATCGTCGTGCGCGACAACTGGCTGCGCGCCTATGATTTCACGACCGAAAAGGGTGCGCTGGCGCTCAACGATTATGCGCGGAACAACGATCCGTTCGCCCAGATCGGCAAGGTCCAGGTGGCGGTCGACGTCTCGAGCGTGATCCGCGCGTCGGCGGACAGTTTCCGGATCGCCTGGACCGAACGGCATTATCAGGACGGCAGTCTCGCCGGCACCGAGCGATGGTCGGCGATCGTCACCATCGTCCTCCAGACACCGCGCACGCCTGACGCGCTCCGCAAGAATCCGCTCGGCGTGTTCGTCAATGCCATCAACTGGTCGAAGGAACTGAGCCAATGATCTTCGCGCGTTTCCCTATGTCGTCGCTTGCCGGATTGCTGGCGAGCGCGGTGATGCTGCCCGGCTGCGCTGCCCATGCGCAGGCGGTCGACCCGGCGGCAGGCCTACCGGCGGTGGCGGCGCCCGTGCCGAACGCGCCGCCGGAAATCGTGGCGGTGCCGGTCCCGCTCCCGCTGCCCGGCCAGTTGAAACCCGTCCCTCGCGACGCCGGCAAGCCGGGTTTCGGCGATCCGAAGGCGCGCGTGGTGGCCGCCAACGCGGCCGCGCGGGTGCAGCCTGCGCGCGACGGTTTCGTGAACGCGATCCAGCAATATCCCTGGAGCGAGGGCGCGCTCTATCAGCTCTATACGGCGCCCGGGCGGGTCACCGACATCGCGATCGAGCAAGGCGAGCAGCTTGCCGGCACCGGGCCGGTCGCCGCCGGCGACACCGTCCGCTGGATCATCGGCGACACGACGAGCGGAAGCGGTACGGCGGTAAGGGTGCACATTCTGGTCAAGCCGACCCGTCCCGAACTTGTCACCAACATGGTGATCAACACCGACCGCCGGACCTATCATCTCGAGCTCCGCTCGACCCCGGCGACCTATATGGCGTCGGTGTCGTGGTCCTATCCGCAGGACCGGCTGATCGCGCTGCGCGGCGAGAAGGCGGCGGCCGCGGCGGCGGCGCCGGTCGCGGCCGGCATCGATATCGGCGCGCTCGATTTCCGCTATGCGATCGAGGGCGACAGACCGGCCTGGCGGCCGCTGCGCGCGTTCGACGACGGACGGCAGGTCTATATCGAGTTTCCGCCAAGCGTCGCGCAGGGCGAGATGCCGCCTCTGTTCGTGGTCGGCGCCGATGGCCAGGGCGAGCTCGTCAATTACCGGGTGCGCGACCGCTACATGATCGTCGACCGGCTGTTCGCCGCCGCCGAATTGCGCATGGGCACGAAAAAGTCCCAGGCGAGAGTGCGGATCGTCCGCGCCGCGGATGGCCGCGGAAGGAAGACGCGATGAGCGAGGCCGATGGCGAGGCGCCGGTGGCGTCCGATGCTCGCCTTCCCGGCGACCCGTCGCCGGGCGAGGTCGCTGGGAGCGCGCCGGCGGCGCCCGACCCTCGTCTTCCCACGGAGCCGCCGCGGAGCGGGGCCGATGGCGAGGCGCCGGTCGCCCCCGATCTTGGCCTGCCCGGGGCCCCGCCGCGGGGAGGGCCCGCCGGAGACCCACTCGCGGTGCCCGACCTCCGTCTTCGCGGCGACCCGCCGCCGGTGATGCGCTTGTCCCGCAAGGCACTGGCGGTGCTTGGTCTCGTCGCTTGCTCGGCGGTCGGCGGCTCGCTCCTCTACGCGCTACAGCCGCGGCACAAGGAGGCGAGCCACGAATTGTACGACACCGGCAGCCATGCGACGGCGGACATGCTGAACGGCGCGCCCAAGGACTATGGCCAGATCCCGAAACTGGGGCCGCCGCTGCCCGGTGATCTCGGGCGTCCGATCGTCTCGGCCCAGGCGCGCGGCGCCGATATCGCGCCTGCGGGCGGCCAGCCCGGCAGCTTGCCGGCGCGCGATGCTGGCGCCGCCAATGCGGCTCAGGCGGCTCGCCAACGTGCCCAGCAGGAGCGCGACACCGCGCGCACGAGCAAGCTCTTCCTCGGCTCGTCCGCTACCGGCGGTGGCGTCGCCGGATACGACACGGGTCCAGGCATGGCGCCGCTCGGTGCCGGCGGAGGGGCGGGCGGTGCCGCGGCGCCGACGCCATCGGTCGAGGACGATCAGGCGCACAAACGCGACTTTCTCGCGGAACGGCCCGGCGGCTCCCCCGTCAGCTCGGCGCGCCTGTCTGGGGTCCCGTCGCCTTATATCCTTCAGGCCGGCAGCGTCATTGCCGCCGCGCTCATCACCGGCATCCGCTCCGACCTGCCGGGACAAATCACGGCGCAGGTCACCAGCAATGTCTATGACAGCCCGACCGGGCGGCTGCTTCTCATTCCGCAGGGCGCGCGCCTGATCGGCGAATATGATTCCTCGATCGTGTCCGGGCAGCGCCGGGCACTCCTCGCCTGGAACCGGCTGATCCTGCCCGATGGCCGTTCGATCGCGCTCGATCGCCAGCCGGGTGGTGATCCGCAAGGCTTTGCCGGCCTTGAGGACAAGGTCGACCAGCATTGGGGCGCCATTGCTCGCGCCGCACTCCTCTCGATCATCATCGGGATCGGGGCACAAGTCGGCGGGAGCGGCGATGACGACCTCGTGCGTGCGATCCGCCAGGGTGCCTCGGACACGGTCAGCCAGGCGGGCCAGCAGATCGTCGGGCGCCAGCTGAACGTGCAGCCCACACTGGCCATACGCCCGGGCTATCCTGTGCGGTTGATCGTCACGCGCGACCTCGTGCTCGCGCCGGTGGACATGGGAGATCGATGATGACGAAATTGAAGCTCGGCGTGCTGATCGATGAAAAGCCGGTGCGGATGACGGTCGAACTGCCGGCGCCGGTCCACCGCGATCTGATTGCCTATGCCGCGCTCCATGCCCGCGAGAATGGTCACGATCAGGCACAGCCGGAGCGCCTCGTCGCGCCGATACTGGCGATGTTCATGGCCGAGGACCGTGAATTCGCGAAAGGCAAACGCGAGGGCAAGGGGTAGCTGTCGCCCTGCAGGTCCGAGCCTATAGCCGGCACGCTTTGGCGACCCTGCCGCCATTATCCCATCGGGGCTTGTAGATCGCTTCGCCGCGGGCGAGCTGCCAGCAGGACAGGTCGTCGCTCCGGCCCATCACCATGGCCAGGGTCCGGCCATAGCGATCGGTGCCGATGCGCTCGATCCTGACCGACGATCCGTCGCCAAGGCCTTGCTTGAGGCTTTCGGTCGATCCGAAGGGGTCGCCGGGCGCGCAATCGCGATTGGCGGCGCAATGCCCCGGCAGCTCGGGTGCGTCGATGCCAAGCAGGCGGACGCGGCCGCCGTCGCGATGGAGCGTGTCGCCATCGACCACGCGGCAGTTCGTGACGGTCTCGGAATAGCTCGGGGCCTGCTGTGCTGACGAGGCCGGCAGGCCGAGTGTCGTGGCGGTGCCGAGAATCGCGGCGAGGCCGCCGACCAAAAGGGTGCTGTTGACGCGACCGCGCGCCATTAATATTCGGGGCATCGGTGAGAACCGTTGAGAGGGAAGGGGCGGCCGGCATTGGGTGCCGACCGCGACCCTGGTCAGGCCGGCTTGGCGCCGGGCGTGCCGCACTTCACGAACTTGCCGCCGGCGCCGCGGCACTTCTTGGCGACCGGGGTCGCCTTGGGCGGCGGGCATTTGATGAAATGGCCCTTGGCGTCGCGGCAGCGATTAGCGGCGAGCGACGGCGAGACGACCATCGCGGTGGCGGCAAGAGCGAGAGCGATACGATACATGGAAGGACTCCTCCCCTTGGTGGGTGGCTCAGCCTATGACAGGACGCGATCCGCGCCAATCCCGCGTTTGGTCCAGCTTGAGCTAATCTAACTCGGCCATCACCTGGCGTCGTCCAGAGGGCCTCCGGGTTTGTCTGCGAGGCTGTCCGAACCGTCATCGAGCCGTTAGAGTGTGCGACGATGCAGACCAGCCTCGATCATTTGCCGCCGGCCAAGCAGCGCGAGCTCGAGCGCGTGGTGCAGATCCTGTTCGAGGAATTTGGCGACGCGACTGCGATCGCGACGTCTGCCTGGAAGAAGCAGGCGCGCATCCTCAAGGTGATCCTGTACGGAAGCTATGCGCGCGGCGGCTGGGTCGATGAGCCGCATACCGCCAAGGGCTATCAGTCCGACTTCGATCTGCTCGTCATCGTTAATCACGAGAAGCTCACCGACCGCATCGAATTCTGGTCGTCGGCCGAGGATCGGCTCAACCGCGAGCTTGCCATTACCAAGACGCTCCGCACGCCGGTCAATTTCATTGTCCACACGCTCGCCGAGGTGAATGCCGGACTGTCCGAGGGGCGGTATTTCTTCATCGACATCGCGCGCGATGGGATCGCGCTATATCAGAGCGACGATACCGACCTTCCTGAGCCGCAGCCAAAGACGCCCGCCCAGGCACTGGCGATGGCGCGGGAATATTTTGATGAGTGGCTGCCGAGCGCGACCGTGTTCTTCAACACCTCGCAGGGTGTCGCCGTACAGGGGCGACCAAAGGAAGCTGCCTTCCTTTTGCATCAGGCTTGTGAACGCTACTACCACTGTGTCCTATTGGTCTGCACCTTCTATACCTCGCACGTCCACAATCTCGGATTTTTGAGAACGCAAGCCGAGCGGATCGATCCGCGCCTAATTGATGTGTGGCCGCGCGAGACCAAGGCGGATCGCGCGCGGTTCGAGAAGCTTAAAGAGGCGTATGTGAAGGCGCGCTACTCGAAGCATTATCGCATCAGCGAGGCCGAGCTCGCATGGCTTGGTCAGCGCGTCGAGGCGCTTGGCCGCGTCGTCCAGGTTATCTGCGAAGAGCATATTGCCGCGCTCGAGCGCAGCGCTGCTGCCTAGGAGCGATTGCGCTAGGCGATCGCATTGGTGATGATCGCTGCAAGCGCTTCCTCGGCTCGTGTGCGCGTGGCCTTGTCCTTCGATAGGAGATCGTGGCGCATCCATTCGGGAGCGCGCTGTACGACCACACTGATCGCCTGTTGAAGATCTTCGCTCATTTCTTGCCTATGGTGAAGCGTCGGCCCGGTCGGCAAGCTCAAATGCATGCTACGTTGCTGCGTCAGCCGGCGAGGCGTTACCCGTGCTCGCCCGAAAAGGCGCCGCCGCCTGGGGATCGTGCTGACGAGACCTAGGTCAATCGCACCGCGGACGACGCGGGCAGCACATGACGATGTGGGAATCTAACCTCGCGTAACGGCAGATAGTAGATCGCGAGTTGCCGTCCGGCCGAATCCGGTCTGATGTCGGCTACGCGCCCTCATTTCGGCCTTTCGGGCCAGCTCGCGTTCTTTCGAAAGCGGACGTTCGTTCACGCCTGAAGCCAGGTACGATTGCCGACCGCATACGGGAGACGCGCAAATAGAGGCGGCTCCCTGCGCGACCGAAGCAGGACGGCGACGCTTTGTTGGCCCCAGATTTCGCTAATTCTGCGTGTCGCGCTCTCTAGGACTCTCGGTGCGCGAGCCATCTCTAGTCGCGCCGCATCAAATCAAAAGTATCGGCTTCTTCTTCTGCCTCGCCCCAAGGGGGCCAATCGGCGTCATCGAGATGGACGAGTGAGATGGTGAAATCGTAATTGTCGGAGACAAGCGCGACTTCGGTTGAGGGCTCGCCGAACCAAGCGTCGTCGTGTTCGGCGACAAGCCTTCCAACGCCGGAGCCCGCGATCGCTGCGAGAGAGGCTGTCGGAACCTCAATCGGCGCTCGGTTTAACGTGCGATAATAGGCACCCGTCTTGAGGGCGCTTTTGCTGGAGCGTGCCCAAAGAATGAACCCGTCTCGTGAAACGACAAGTACCGACCGACGCTCGGCATATTCAATCCACCTCAACGTCGCCGCCATCAACGATACACCATAGCGCTCACCACATGAGGCAAGATCGTCCAGCGTGGGCCGCGCTTTAGCTGGAATCTGAGTTCGGAAATCGTTCAACGGCATCAACAGCCCGGCAGCAAAGCAATTAGCCTGCTGCTCGATTTCCCGATAGGTCGAGTCCCAACGCACCATGTCCTGCTGTCCACACTCGATGCCATCTGGATGGGCGAGGCGGTGCAACAGATAGTGCCCGAACTCATGCGCGAGCGTGAAGTTTATCCGGCCCTTGGAAGCGATCGAGTCGTTGTAGATAATGCCCCAGCCCGATTTTCCAGCAGGGGCCCGGTAGAGAGCGCCGTCGAATCTCCCGAGATTGGCGCCTTTCACCAAGGTAATCGCATCATCGGCAAATTTATGCGCGCTGAAATCGCGAGCAATCACCGGCACGTCGGCTGGAAATCGTCCCACGCCATCCGCGTAAACCTGATCGAGCATCCGCGTGAGATCCGCCGCCCAGCGATTAGCGGACGGCGGTGCACTCACTCGTCATCACCCCATAATTCGACCATCCGCCGGATCTTGGCTTTGGTTGGCTCATCCATCTTCTGATAGCTGCGATAGAAATGGGCGTCTGCGGCCTCTTCCTGCGAGGTCTCTCCTTGAAGCAGGAACTCGATGGTCGTCCCGAGCTTATCAGCGATCTTGGCCAATTTCTCGGCGGACGGTCGGGGCGGGTTCTTGTTCTCAAGCTCCCAGATGTAGCTCTTGCTCGACCCGCTCTGCTCAGCGAGTTGATCGAGCGTCAGACCTTTCTCCTTTCGCAGGTTGCGAATGCGGTCGCCGAGAGGGTTCGCAGAAGTCATTTTTCTCCGGTTGGGCTATGTTCAGACTAGGCGCACCTTAGCGCCTTGACAAGCGAACAGCAAACATTCAGATTGTTCGGAGTAGCGATATAAATTGTATCGGCATTGATGAGGAAGACGTTATGGGCAAAGGGCCTAAGTCACATCACGTAGTCCCCAACCCGGATGGCGGTTGGGACGTGAAGCGCGGCGGCGCGAGTCGCGCCAGCGTTCACACAGGTACGAAGCAGCAGGCGGTCGATCGCGGTCGTGAGATTAGCCGAAACCAAGGCACCGAGCTTCGCGTCCATAACAAGGACGGGAGAATTGCCCGCAGCGACAGCCACGGCAGCGACCCCAATCCGCCCCGCGACAAGAACAACTAACTTCGAAAGGATGACCCTAGATGACGAACGAACACACACCCGAGAAGGGCGGCAAGCCCGAACCTAAGACCGTGACCATCATCGTGAACGGCACCGCGTACGACGTGGCGAAGGGCAAGATCACTTACGAGGAACTGCTCGTGCTGATCGAAGCCCCCGGGTTGCCCGAGAACCAGCGCTACCAGGTCATGTACAGCAAGGGCAACGGCCCGAAGCCGACAGGCACCCTCATGGAAGGCGAGGCGGTCGAGGTGAAGAAGGAAATGGAATTTGATGTCACACCGGCTAATCGCTCGTAGTCCTGACCTCCTTGCCATGCGGAACGACGGGTACAACCTCGAAATCCGCAATGGCTATCTGCTGGTCAAGGACGTTCCCTACGTGACGGCAACGGCAACGGTACGCGAGGATGGCGTACTGATCGCCAAGGTCGATACGCAAGTGGTTGATGGGCAAGAGCAAACGCGAAAGCCCGAACATCACGTCGCCTATTGGAATGGCGAACATCCCTGCCATGCGGACGGCAGCAAGCTGCGAAGCTTTGAAAACCCGAGCCTGGCCCAGGATTTCGGCGGCGGGGTAATAGCGGATTTCACGTTCTCGGCGTGCAACAACTACCGCGACTACGAGCACAAGATGCTTGGCTATCTTGGTTGGATCGTGGGCGAAGCGAGGAAGTTGCGTCCCGAGGTCACCGCGCAAACTCACCCCGTCTACGCGACCGATGAAGAGGACGATGACATCTTCCACTACCTCGACACGGCTTCGAGCCGTGTTCACATCGGGGCCGATAACGAAAAACTAGAGAACCAGCGGGTGGCAATCATCGGTGTCGGCGGCACGGGGTCTTACATCCTGGACCTGATCGCCAAGACGCGCGTCGCGGAAATTCGCCTTTTCGACGGGGACCGCTTCGATACCCACAATGCCTTTCGCGCGCCGGGAGCATGGTCGCTCGCGGAACTCGAAGCTAAAAAGTCAAAGGTCGAAAATCTCTTCGACATCTACTCAAAGCTTCGCCGCAAGGGACTTACAAAATACGATGCGCCCTTGACAGCCGAGAACCTGCACCTGCTCGAAGGGACCACCTTCGCGTTCATCTGCATGGATAACGGTAAGGCTAAGCGCGCCATTGTGGATTGGCTGATCGCAAACGGCGTGGCTTTCATCGAAGTGGGCATGGGCATCATCCGCGCGCCGGCGGCCGGGCTTCAAGGCATCGTGCGCGTCGTTAGCAGTTCCTCCGACAAGCGAGATCATATCGACTCGCGGATTTCATTCGGCTCGGACGACGAGGCCGAAAACGAATACTCGACCAATATCCAGATCGCCGAACTCAACTCGCTCAACGCGTCACTCGCTGTCATCCGCTGGAAGCGTATGATCGGGTTTTACCGAGACGCCGGGCGTGAGTATTCGACGACCTACCAGATCGCGACCGGAGAGCTTTGCAACGAGGAGCGCGCGTGACGAAACGGGAAAGGCTTGCGCACATCTACGTCGAGTTCATCCCGAAGGACATCGACGAGGGCGTTCTGTATATTTCGCGGCGGTTCAACACCGCCACGCACCGTTGCTGCTGCGGATGCGGGTTCAAAGTCGTCACTCCACTGAATCCGGCAAAATGGCGTGTTGTCGATCACGGCGACTCCGTTTCGCTCGCGCCGTCGATTGGCCTTGGCGCATTGCCGTGTCGGTCCCATTACTGGATCAGGCGAGGTCGTGTTGACTGGTACGCGAAAATGACGGCAATGCAGACCCGTCTGGCGCAGCGTAGGGATGAATACGCAAGCCGCGTCTTCACGGGTGAGATCACGCCGCCGCCGGCCAGAGAACGTCCGCGACCGGTCGCACCGCGGAGGCTCGGCTTCTGGGATTCGGTCAAGGCTTGGTGGGCTTCATTCTGGGACTGAGGCGCTCCGAGATCGACGGAAATACGCAGGGCGGCAGGCGAGCGCTGATCGATCATTGATCTGCCTAAATGTCGACTTGTCGAAATCTGCGTCCCATTCCGGATAGGCAGAGGACCGCCCACGATCAGTCGCTTCGAGCCAATAGTGCTCGGTCGGGTCGTCGCCCCACCATCGTGCCGCCATGTGTCGCCCTCCCCGGTCACCGGGTGATGAGGATGCGGCGACCAGGCGATCGACGCCAGCGATTACCCGACCGCTTCCGATGCGTTTGGCCCTCCGCGGATGCATGGCCATTTCGGCACGTGAAGAGGCAGGGTCAGGTCGGCGAGTTGCCTCTAGGCCTCCGGGCCCGTCGCCGTGGCGTGAGGGGCGTTCGCCTTTGACTTGGCGTCGGTGTTTGGTGTGGGTTTGGCTGTTGGAATTGGTGCCTGCGTCGGCTTGCGCTGAATGGTTTCAGCAGCTGCCGCGATCGCCGCCTTTGAGCGCACCCCCGTAGTGCGCTCGTTCAGCGCAGGTTTCACTCCGAAGGCCAGTACCATCGAGAGCGCGAACACAGCGATGATCAGAATTCCATAGAAGCCATCCATCTTGTGCTTGGAGCGAACCTTGCGGCCGAAGATGTTAAACGGGCTTGCCTTGCTGATCGTCGGCCCGAGATCGACCGTTATACCCATGTCCCGCAACCGCCCTTCGACCGGGGTCGCAGCCTGAACTGCTCCGTCCAGCAGGCGATGATACCACAAGCGATCCATGAGGTAGAACGCGAACAGCGACAATATCGCGCACGCCACCACCAATCCGGAAACTGAGACCCGGCAGCCCCATAGGTGCACGAAACCACCGTCTTTGAGAGCATATCCGCCAAGCCCGATGAACGCGCCAGTCACGATCAGGGCAAAGTTTCTGATGCGAAGTTCAAGGTCGTTGAAGTGCTGCTGCACATCCACGATCTTTTTCCAGACTTCGATCTGTGCGGCCAGGTGGCTCATGAACCCGACTCCATGATGGAGATGATCTCGGCGAATCTACTCTCGAGCGTGTGCGAGGGTATGACGACTCCGGGCTTCAAGGCGGCGCGCTCGCGTTCAACCATCTCCGGTGTCCAGTGTGTGACTGCGCGGAGGAGCTCATACTCCTCTTCGCGATGCTCAGCCGCACCATAGCTGGCGAACACATCCACGACACCAGCTTGCTGCGCCATGTAGACGTCTTTCAACAGCTTATCGCCGACGTAGAGGGCATCGTCCTTGGAAAAGCCCATCTCTTCGATGATCGTGAGCAGGATATGCGGGTTCGGCTTGTGCTCTCCTGGTGGCGTGAACCGATGCTCGGTGTGCTTCAAGCGATAATGATCATTGTCATACTTCCGGTCCGCGATCGCCTGCTCAGGTACGTCGTGATCCTCCGGGGAGTATAGAACGTCAATCAAACCATCGAGGCCTAACTTACGAAATCGATAGTTCGTGTAGAAGGCCTGCGACTCGGTGTAGGCGACGACAGTCACACCTTCGCCCTTGAGCTTCTCCAAAGTTTCGGGGACACCGGGATAGAGAGAAAGATTTGCCCGCCTGGCCTGCCTGAAAGCATCGATAGCTGGCTGCATATGCTCGATGACATTGCTGCCGTACAGATCAACTAAGCAAGGAAGTTCACCTAGAACGAAGGCATACTCGCTCGTTCCGTACTTCTGATGGACTGCACTGCACTCGGCGTAGAATTGCGCTTCGGGCACACCGGAGATCTCGATCGCCTTCCGCGCCATCGCGCCAAAGGTCTGAAACCACAGGTGCTGCCAGTCCAACAGCGTGTTATCGACATCGGTGATGAGGAGCGTCTTCATCGTCTCGCAAGCATAATGGTGTGGCGGCTTTGCTCACCACCAGATTGATCGTTGAACGGCACGTTCAACCCCTCGAACTAAGATGTGGCCGAAGCATTTCGGCGGCGACGCGCCTCACCATGCATCGTAACAGGTGTTGTGCGCAGGACACGGGTGACCATCTCGGCTAGGAAGCGGCCGGGCGCCAGCTCTGCGGGCGTGTCCGCGTGGCGGATCGTTACCTTGGGCAGATTCGCGACGGTCTCGTCGATGGTTGCTTGCGGAATCACCGGCAGCGCCTCGGCGCCCTCCTCGTCGGGCTCCGGGCCCGGTTCCAGAATGCCCGATTCAACGAGTTCTGCCTGCCCGTCGGGCAACGCGGCGTCGTCGGCATATTCCATCAGCACGAGACAGGTGGAATGATAGGCGTCGTCCTCCTGGCCGAGCTTGGCGAGCAAGTCGAACAGCCATTCTGCCGTGCGGGGCTCCTTCTGAAGGATGTCGGAACGCAGACCGAAGACGAAGCCGAGGGCTGCGAGCGGATGCCGCAGGCGCAGGTTCTTCGCGTCGCCGTAGGATTCCTCGATCCGGTTCGGTGCGTTCTTCCCGTAGGACGAGTCCATCCGCTTGGTCGAGACGAGCAGTTCCGGACCGGTCGCCCAGTCGGTGATGAGCACGTCGACCTGCTTCAGATAATTCTTGCCGAGGATATTGGCCGAGGAGGCAGTGACGCCGGTCAGCGACATGCTCTTCTCGAGCCTCGCCGAGACTTGCTTGCGGAGTTCGACCGGAAGGGATGCGATCAGCGCGGAGACCGCCGCCGGGAGGATGCGCGGGTTGGTCGGCCGCGGCCAGACCTGATCGGCCCTGAAGCCAGCTCTCCGGAACTCGTAGCTGAGCCATACGTCGAGCGCGAGCGCCGGCACGCCCGATTGGGTGCCAGCCTTGAGGTGCAAGGGCACGCCGAGCAGGCGTTCCAGCGTGTCATAGTCGGGTTCGAAGCGCAGCTGCCCGTCCGCCCCGTGCGTCCAGGGGTTGCTGTGTTCGCCGTCGGGCGCGGCCTGCGCGACGATATGGTCAAACAGCACCCAGGCTTCGGCTTTGGTCGAGGGTTTGACGGCCACGCGCTGGTTTTACCTTGTCGTTGGGGGCAGTGCCGCCCGTAGTTGCGTTGGATACTCTGGCACGATGGTTCGACGGCGGTCACGCAGGACTGGCAGGCGCTCAGTCGGCATAGTGGCGCCAGCGCTGCATGGACACGACCGCATCCTCGAGTTCGTCGTGATGCGCTTTGGCGACTGCGCCGATCGCCGGGAACGCGATGCGCCCCGCCTCGCGCGGCTCGAGCTTGAGCATTCCACCACCCAGCGCATGGCCTTCGAGCTCGCAACTCAGCCTGACGAACGGCGAGGACCACTGCGGCAACAGCGCGTCGGCGAGCTTGCGGTCCCGGATTCGGATCGAATGGACACTGTTCGTGCAGGAGATGCCGGCCACGTTGGCGACCAGATTTGCGCTGCGCCCGGACATGTAGCTCATCACGTAATCGGGGATCTGGACGTCCGGCACCACATACCAGGGCGCGCGGTTACGGCACTTGTAGCCCTGCCTCGCCTCGCGACCCGCACTGCTGTCGAGATAATCCAGCACCGCCGCCGGCAGCTCCTGGCCGCGCTGCAGCCGTAGCAGGAGCACCGGATCATCGTTGCGCTTCCACGCCTCGACGGTGACCTTGGTGATCTGCTTGGCCGGCATCGCGCGCCCGTTCCGGAGTGCCGGCTGCAGGAAGGTCGCCGGAATGCGCAGGCGCTCGGCGTCGGAAGGCCGCAAATGGAAGAAGCGGTTATCGCCGCTGATATAGCCGATCCCGACCGTGGCGAAGTCGGCCAACCGGTGCGTGCCGGAATCGCTGAGCGCCGACGCATAGATGCCGCGTACCGACGCTGGGAGCAGGTACGGCCGCAGCCGCCGGTTCCAGACCGTGCGCCATTCTTCAAGGTCGATCTTCAGTGTCGCCTTGGGCGGGGTCTTCGCTGGCACGAACGTCTCGACGACTGTCAGATCGATCGTCTCCGCCTCGCCGCCGAAGCCTTCGGCGTAGAGCAGCCAGCAATCTTCCGATAGCGCCGGGAACAGCTTCTTGCGGACCGCGACGATCTGCACTTTCGCGAAGCACGCGACGAGATAGTCGAGTAGCGGCGCGGCATAGGGGGCGTGGCCGATCTCGGCGGGGACGACGAAAGCCATGCGCCCGCCACGCTTCAACAACCCTGCGGTGGCGACGAGGAACGGCGCCCATGACGAGCTGAGCCCGCTGAATCGCGCACCGAGGTCGAGGCAGAGATCGAGCGCGCGGCGCCGCGTCTCGCCCTTGAAGATCTGGTAGCGAATGAACGGAGGGTTGCCCGCGGCACACTCGAACCGTTCGCCAGTTTCCGTCGCCCAGGTGAAGAAATCTCCCTCATGTACAAGCGCGCCGGGCGCCCGCTCGATCGCGCGATGTGCGGAGATCGGGTTTTGTTCGATGCCGACGCTGTTGCGGTGTAGCGCCAGGAACTCGCCATCTCCGCACGAAGGGTCGATCATGCGATCCGTGGGCTTGCGGCACGCCCAGGCGACGAGTGCCCCACTAACGTCCGATGGCGTGAAATACGCACCCGACCGCTTCTGCGAATATTCCGGAGAGCTCCCCACCATCGTGCGCACCTTAGTTGCAACCGGTCGGGCCGCAAGCCTCGACATGTAGAACATAACGGGAACTTCGCTGGCCTGCAACTCGGGTCTGTAAACGAGGGCGGCTGTCCGAGATCACCAGAGTCCACGCGATCGCACAGCCCGCTTAGGTTAGCGCTGGCCCGCTTTGTGCTGCCACGACAATTCCAGCCACGGACTGCAACCTTCTTCGATTGGTATCTGGCGAGGCCCTCCATAAGCTGCTTGCGGTCGGTCAGCGCAAGGCTCGTTGAAAGCGAGCTGTACTCATCCACGAGGTCATCCAACAGCGAAGCTTCTGCCCTGCGGTAGGGAGCAAGCCTCTCGTTCAGCTGATGCACGGCACGAAGGAGCTCGCCGCTCCCGGCGAGAGCGGCAATTTCGAGGAACTTGATCGCGGTGTGCCCCCGGACATTTTCCGTCTTCAGCTGTGCCGGGGAAGTCGCTGAAATCGATACATCAGTCGGGTCAGCAGCGCGGCGCGAAAGCCATTGTGGTTCGGCGCTTCGACGAGGCGCTCGCCGGTGAGCCGATGGAGCGCGTCCTGAATGGGGGATTTCGTTCCCCGCGGGCTTATATTTCATGGCCGCTTCGCGCCCTTCCTGCCCATGAGCTGCCGGACCGCTGACGGCCCAGATCCTGTCATTCTATGACTGCTGGAACGAATGGCAGAAAGTGGGCCGGTAGGCGACAGTCCGCTTCTAGGTGGGGCGTTGCGCAAAGCGGACGTTCGCGATTGGTCGTTTGAGTGACAAGAATTAGTCCGCTAGCAACCGATCGTGTTTGGCGCCCGATCCCGCAAAAAGCAGACTTTGTGTCAGACAAGGTCGTACCTCGGTCAGGCCGTCAGACCGCTTCCAGAGACGAATCTCCAAGGTCGATTTCAGTGTAAGCTCACGCCGCCATCCTGGGTCCGGCGCGATCGGTCCCACGGACCAGCTCGACGATCCCAGTCGGAGCTACTGGAGGGCTGACCAGATAACCTTGCGCCAGATCGCAGCCGGCTGACTTCAGGAAGTCGAGGCACTCGTCGGTTTCGACGCCCTCGGCCACGACCTTCAGGCCAAGCTCGTGCGCGAGATTGATGGTCGACCGGACGAGTACCGCGTCGCCGCGATTCTGGTGCGCGAACTCCACGAAGCTGCGGTCGATCTTGAGCTCGTCGAGCGGAAGCTTCTTGAGATAGGTGAGGGTGGACTGTCCGGTCCCGTAATCGTCCATCGAGATCGCAATGCCGAGCCGCTTAAACCGCAGCAGCGAGGCGGCGGCGACGTCCGGGGCATGCATCGCGGCGGATTCGGTAACTTCGAACGTCAGCAGGGTCGGGTCGATCGCACTGGTTCGCAACAACTCCTCGAGATCCGCGATGAAGGGCGCCGATTCGAGCAGGATCGCGGACAGGTTGACCGCCGCGGTCAGCCGATGCCCGGCAACCAGCCAGGCCTTGATATCGGCGATTGCAGACGCGACGACATGCAGAGTCAGGCCGGCGATGCGATCGGATTTTTCGAGCAGCGGGATGAAAAGGTCCGGTGCAAGCATACCATAGTCGCGATGCCTCCAGCGGACGAGCGCTTCCACACTGACGATCCTGCCCGTCTTTAGGTCGAGCTTCGGCTGATAGACCACAAACACATCGCCGTTCGCGACGGCCGCGCCCACGTCGCCGGCAAGCGACAATTCCTTACTCGCCATCTCGGAATCCGAAGCTTCGTGCAGATGCCAGCCCGTACCGCTCGACAAAGCGTGATGGGCTGCCATCGCCGCGTTGGCGATCGCGTCGCGGGGCGATCCTTCGTCCATCGCCGCGAAGCCCGTCGCGAGCGAAACGTCCACGCGCCGCCCCTTCACCTCGATCGGGCTCAGCATCACCGCGCGGAGCTGTTCGTGGCGCACCGCCAATTGATCGGCGCGGATCGTCGCCTCCCAGGCCAGTACGCGATCGTCGACGCGATAGATTTCGATGCCACCGCCGATCACGCTGATGCGATCGCGCAAGCGGCAGATCAATTCGGCGATTCCCTCCGCACCCAGCGCTGCGAGCAGGCGATCATATTCGGCGACGTGGACGGCCGCCACGGCGGCGCCATGCTTGCCGTCCAGCGCCTCGGCGAGCGCGTGCTGATTGGGAAGCCCGGTGGCATCGTCGTGCGCGCGGCGAACAGCGAACCAGGCATTTACACGAACCAGCGAGGCGCTGATGGCGACGACATAGATCGCAAGTAGCGCCGGAATCAGCTCGACCTCCCAGCCGAAGGACGACGCGATGATCGAACCGGCGAGGAGCACCATAGTGGCGCCGATTCCGGACGCGATCAGCAGGCGGCTGGACCGGGCGCGCAGCATCGGTGCCGTCAGCAGGAAAGCGAAGAGCAGCGGCAGTCCCCATCCCAGCCGTGTCGGTACCCCCTTCTCGAGCGTGAGCGCGGCCAAAGCCTGGATGACGACGCCTGGGATGACGCCGTAGCGCGGTACGCCGTAACGGTCGCCAAGCTCGATCGCGGTGGCTCCAATCAGGATCCGCTTGCCGCGCACGGCCGTGGGATCGAAGCGACCGTCGCGGACATCGATGAAACTGAGCCGCGGGATCGAGGCAGGATCGATCGAATAGTCGATCGGAAAGTCGGCGCCCGCGCGACCATTGCGTCCGGCGATCATCGCGGCGAGCGACGGGCGGGGAATGCCGGCGGTGATCTCGCCCAGCGGGGCATTGCGGATGTCTCCGTCGCTATCGGGCAGGATGCTGACCGTGGCGGCTAGCGCGCTCTGGCGCAGGATCGGGATCGGCATCGAGTCGACAAACCCGCGCTGACCGCTGCCGGCAGGCTGACGGAAGGTGGGAAGAGTGACCAGGCCGTCAGCGCGGGCGAGCGCTTGCGCCAAAGCCGCATCGTCCGCAGGGTTGGACGGTACGGAGAAATCGACGTCGAACGCGACGGAGGCCGCGCCGGCGCGCCGGAGCCGATCGACCACGCTCACGTAGTTCCGGCGCGGCCAGGGCCAGCGATCGATCGCCGCAATGCTGCGTGCGTCGATTTCGACGATTACGATGTCGCTAGACACCTGGCGGTGGCGAAGGGCGTAGCGGCCATCGGCAAGGCCGCGCTCCACGCCGCGGCCGGCGCCGCTGATCCCCGCGAGCAGGCTGGCCGCCAGCGCGACGACGAGCGCGGGTATGCGCCAATGTTTCGCCAGTTCGCGCAATAGCTTGCCTGCGGCCATTCCCCATCCCTTTCGCGAGACCGGGCGTAGCGTGAAACGACTAAGAATGCGTCAAGCCGCCGAAGGTCACTTGCCGTTGCCGCCACCGTTGCCGTTCCCGCCGCCGTTGCCGTTTCCACCGCCGTTGCCGTTTCCACCACCGTTGCCGTTCCCGCCGCCGTTGCCGTTGCCGTTGCCACCGCCGTTGCCGTTCCCGCCGCCGTTGCCGTTGCCACCGCCGTTGCCGTTCCCGCCGCCGTTGCCGTTTCCACCGCCGTTGCCGTTCCCGCCGCCGTTGCCGTTCCCG